>OBLI01000091.1_pt1 | contig 89685 bp, 132 predicted proteins | sample 1519701 | NCBI WGS metagenome assembly OBLI01 (sample SAMEA3663005, study PRJEB22513) | pig gut metagenome | biome: pig gut; feature: pig-associated habitat; material: faeces | place: France | collected 2012
AGCTATATATAATATATATAATATAAACTATATAAGCTTCTTAAATAGTAAGACTATGTATAATAAAAACAATATAGAACTCAATGCAATACTGTATTATGCAGATTATTTAAGTTTAAAAGATAAATCTATCCCTATAACTGATACATGTAAATATTTTTTCGTATACGGAGCTCCTGTAAATGCAGCATATCTTGCTGATACACAACCTATTTTTGATGAAAATAACCGTTACTTTAAGGAGAGTTTAGAAGAATATGAAAAACTTTATAGTAAGTTTGGTACAGATGGTGTTATGTCTTTTATTGACAACGTATGTAATCTTAGCGCTAGGGGTACTGTATCTGGAGAAGATATGTTACAAGTTATACACAGGTATTCGCAAAAATCTGAAAGAACTGAAGCTTTAAAAAAATACAACAATTATAAAAAAAGCATCAAATATACACATTTAATCAATAAAGATAATGGAGAATTCAGGGAACAAGAGTGCACAAAATATGTGGCCCATTCTGAAATCGCTAAAGGAATTGGCACTAAACCAAAGATTTAGAAAATCGGCTGAAAAATTAAAAGAAGCTGATAAAAAATTATCTAAAATTATATACGGAACATGAAATACGAAAAGGCTAAATACGAAATTTGGGAACAAGAACCAGGAATTGAAGGTGTATACAAACAGATAGAACGTGCAGGACGAGTTTGTTACAAATCTAATGATAAAATGACAAACAATAGTTCAAGAGATTTTGTACAAAAAATGATTGATAGTAAGCATTATGCTATGCTAGAACATGGTACTGTGTACTTGTATATAAAATACGACTATCATGACGGAGTTGATATTATGGGCGATTTGTACAATATGTCTTCAACTTTAAATTCAAATCCATATACTTTACATAACCACAATTACGAAACCAATGAATCTTTTTTCACAACAAATCTTAGGGTTTTAGTTGAACTTTATAAAGATGATTGGGAGGATATTTTAAAGAAATATTATGTAGATTATGATGAACGATTTAACAAAAGAGTGACTGTATTTTTTACCTGTGATAGGTTTACTGGAGAATCGTTTTTACGCCATAGAGTATTCTCGTTTGCTAGAGAATCTACTAGATATTGCAACTATACTAAAGATAAGTTTAATAACGAAATAACATTTATAGAACCATGTTTCAGTAAGACTAATAAGCTTGCGCATGAACAAATGACATCAGCTTTAAAATATGCTGAAACATACTATAAATATTTAATACAATCCGGATGGAAACCTGAAGAAGCTAGAGTGGTACTTCCATGTGCTATAAAATCACCTTTAGTTATGACTGGATTCACGAAAGATTGGGAGCATTTTTTCGATCTTAGGGCTAAAGGTACTACAGGAAAACCACATCCACAAGCTAAAGAATTAGCTGAACCGTTGATGAACGAGTTTAAGGAAAATGGTTGGATTAAAAACTAATAAAAGAGGGGGTCTAAATAGGCTCCCTTTTTTTATTTTTTTATTTTTTAAACGAAGAACAATTTAGTGAGTACACAAACGAGAAACAGGCTATAGCGAGCCCCCGGGTTGAATAGGAATCGGAAGTACCCCCCTGGGTGGTTTGAATATGCATTTTGGTTTAAGAGAACCGCATTGTTTCTTCTCGTATAAATCGCTTAAAACATTACAACTATGAAACAATATTATGCTGAGATTATCAGCGCAAAGGGTACTCAGGTAACCAAGCGCTACACTACATCACAAGAGTTATTAACCATTCTCGCAGAGAACACATCGTATCTTACTGATTGCGATGTTCGTTTCTATTATATTGAGATTAAAGACGACGGCTCGCAATGTCTTCATCGTGGCTTCTAATCCAAATGCCTGCAGCATTCGTGCTGTGGGCATTTAATTTGTTTAAGAGTACCACATATATTACATCTGTTTCAATTCGCATTAATTAACATTATTAACCATTTAAACCAACAACATCATGTTTACTTATTATGTAATGCAAATGTTTTCAGGGGGTTTCTCTCCAATCCTCAAGTACACCACCACAGATCCTGCTCTCGCATTCGCTATTCGCGACGATCTTGCGAAGCAGTATCCTGACAAAACTTTTGCTGTCCTTACGGATGCTGCTATGCCAGCCTCACCTGTAAACAACTAATCACAATTCCAGCGGCTGCTCACAAGGCAGCTGCTGTATTATTAATCATTAACCTACGACGATTATGTATTGTATCTATCAAAGAGTTAAAAACGACAAGGTTCTAACCCTTGAAGCTGAATGTCCTACTTCTGACATTGCAAACCAGGTTAAATGCGAACTCTGTGCCATTCGACCGGAGTGTAGATTTATAATAATCTGCATACAAGGTTTTGCTCCAACAACCGAAGTCGATCTTCGCGACCTCATTACCTACAATCCGGGCATCGATTTATCAGACGTTCTTCCACTCTAACAACACTTGAGCCGCTTTGCGGCTCTTGTGTTTCTTTGGTTTGGGGGATCCATCATGGAACACATTTAGATAGGTTTAAGAGGAACATGTTAGTTACAACTCATATAATTCGACTCAAAATAAAATATAATAACATTAACACATAATCAATATGGAAAAGAAAAATGACCCAAAAAGAACATTTCGAAAGACTACAGTAGAAATGACCGGAGAGGCTGAAGTTCTTGTTGTTAACACACGTTTTATGATGCGCGCATTTGAAGCTGCACTTGCTTGTAGTACACTGTACTACTATTTTAGAGAAAACGGTACGACAGAAGAACAGATTAAAAAAGATGTGTCAACTCTATCACGTTTCCTCTGTGAACTTCTTGCAGAACTTGGAGACGGAGTAGACCTCGGCATGTTCCCAAAGCCTGTTAAGAAAGATTAATGCACTTTCACCCACCTCACAGCTCAACATCTGTGGGGAGGGGTGTAGAAGAAATTCTAGGAACAGCTTTTTATAGGCTTTTTAATCATTTTAAGAGTAACATATCGATGACTACTCATACAAATCGCAATAAAATAAAAACAGAATGATAATCCAGAATATAATCTCAACATAATCCAACGTTCATAATAGTTTAAACACTTCTTCCCTCCTCAAGGCTGTGAAGCTATGAGGGTGGGGAGAAGCTATTTTAGAAATACTCCTTTATAGGTTTTTTAATTATTTTAAGAGCAACATATCGTTGACTTCTGGTAAAAATCGCAACAACAAAGAACGCACATTGCTGTTGTGTAAATGTAGAGGTGTGTGGTAAATGAGGAAGGAGTTGAGACTCTTTCTCTCCGCCATATTTCCTCACATTTACTCCATACACATACGGACATCCGTATTAATATATGGCCTTTTGTGCGAAAATATTAATCCCTTAAAATACTGCGCAACATGGGAAGAATTATTCAAGGTGCTGAAATAAGCAACTACAAAACAATTGGCATCAGTCTTGGCCAGTCAAAAAGACCTAACATCGAGGGTAAGATGTCTAAGTATATCGTCCTCACAGTTAAAAACAGAAAATCCTTAGCTTCAAAAGCTCGTCGCATCACTCTTTTCGACGAAGACGTTCCACAAGCTATGGAGTGTCTCAAGGCGTTCATATCCAACACACCTAATGACCGTGGAGAATATCCTGTGAACATGCAGGCGTTCAAAGCTGACCCATCAGCAATGGACGAGTGGGGTGGCTTGCTCGAATTCCCTGGTGGAATGGTAGTCCAGTATCCTCTATCTAAAGGACTATGCTACCAGAATGACGTAGACGGCAACCCAGTCTTTGTCAAAGGTACACAGGAACGTGTTATAAAGGACAGAATATCTGTATTTGTACAGGTTGACTTCGCCAGTGAAAACGACAAAGGCGGTCTCGACTACACATACATTGACGGATTTGACCCTTACACACGCGGTTCACGTATTGAGCAAAACCTATACAGAGTACCTGTAAACAGTTATGCAACTGCAGAAGCCGAAGACGACGAAACACCTATCAGCGTTCCTCCAACACAGGCTCCACAGCAAGCTCCATCTCCAACACAGGCTCCACAAAATGCTCCTCTGTTCTAAACGCTACAACCTCCGCACTCGGTAACGAGTCGCGGGGGTTTGTTGGCTGGGGAGCATGATAGAAAACGAATGTGATAGGATTTGAAATTGAAATTAACATGTTGCGTAAATAACAATAATCAATAGTTTATTATTGGTTAATGATGTAAACATTAATGGTAATCTTTTGATTGGTAGATGTAAAACAACCAACATTTCTAATTATTTAAACTACACACGGTATATTTGCCTCTATATCGTGTACAAGTTTGGATGTAAAAAGTGTGTGATGACAGTGTATATTCTCAATTATGAGATATGCACAACATAAGGCGCTATAAAAGTCAGGGCAAAACGAAAGTCAGTTCGTTTGACATTTATAGAGCCTCATCACACTGGTTAGTAGACTACTACTTAAGGGTTTAAGGAATGACCTGACAAACCATTCCCAGTATCAATTAGTTCTGACTAACGAAACTGATACGACTTCGATTCTTTATGCATTCTTTGTGAAGGAGTTCTTCGGTTTTCTTTAAGTAAAAGAAAATGGAAGTAACTCTGACTAATTTAGAAGTTATATATATTTCCATACTTTTTTTATATTTCACTCCAGCATAGAACAGAACACATAACACCTACACGGTTCGTGAGAATAGTGTAGATTTTGGTCTATTCGTCTACCGGTTAGGGCGCAAGATATTTATTCTTGAAACAAGAGTTCGACTCTCTTATAGACCACAATATTAAACTTTTAAGTTAATTAAAACTCAACTGCACGAGGATAACTTGCTACAAAAAACAATGAAAATTAAAGAGGCTCAGATTATCAAAATCGCAGGGTTGATTGTGATTGAAGTTGAAGAAAATGAATTTCAACTTAAAGACGCTACCAAACTTGTAAAAGACTATGTAGAAAAAAACAAGTTAGACGGCGTAGGAAACGTAATTGTTCGGTTCACAAACGAAACCAAAAAAAATGCTTCACATCATTCAAGAGTTGGTTATTATACAGTAACAATCGAAAATCCGGAGTTAAATATACTCAAGGATTGTGCAGGATATATTGTATACATAACACATTCTAACGAATCTTGTGAGAATGCAGCAATGAGAATTGCAAAAGCAGAAGGTGTAGTTGGAAACTTTGAATATGATAAAGCTATCAGAATCAAAAAGGCAATAGAAAAGAACACACCATTCCGTGTAAGCATTAAACCAACCGTAATAATAATGGATGAAGCATGAAAACGTTCGTAACAATCGTAACAATCATTGTACTTTTCGCAGCAGTCGGAAAGTGTTTAGGTGATAAAAACCCAAAACAGGTAACAATGCCAACAGAAACCTATGAGTACTTAAAAGAAAAGGAACGTAGGTGTGAAGCATTCGAAGCGTATTATATGGCAGTAGAATCACTGTTAGATACACTTCAAAACGAAGTTCCCTTAGAAGATGTATACTTCGAAGGAGATGCAGGTGCAGCGTATCTTGACGCAAAGTACAACTTAGACAATCAATTGTATAATCAGTATGCAGCACCAAGTAAATAATCCTCAAAAGGGGCATAAAGTAGATGCATGTTGGAAAGTTTATTTCAAACATGACGGATGCTCTATGCTCCTTTTCAAAAATTTAACGTATTTTAGTGCAACCAGCCGTACTAGAGCGTTAAAAAAACTATATAATGGGTGGCTGGGAAGTTTCATTATCACAAAATAATCAAAATGAGTGATAAAATAGTAAAAGGATGCATCATACGTATGAAAAAAAATGATTCCATACGTAGCTTATTCTTTAAAGTAAGTAGTGTAAAAGGTGAATATGTATATGCTCATGGTATATTCTTAGGAGCATTGAATGAAGATTGTCCATTCATATTTAATAGACGTTCAATCGAACGTGTAAAATCTATTAGTATGCGTAAAAACGACGACTTCATACTCATGTTCTCAAGATATGTTCCAAGCGATACATACATAGCTTTTACACCAGCTAGAAATGACGTTATAAAAGAACACTATGATATAATACATTTTCATAGTATGAACGGACGTCATTTGTATTTAACATACAAAGCTGCAATGCGTGTACTAAGAAGAAACGAAAAAAGTATCAAACTTATAGGAATAGAATTAGCATAATATGACAGCACCTTTTGAAAAAACATTACGAGCACGATTTCATAAAGACGTAAGAGAGCTGAAAAAACTTGCCAAACAAAACAATTGGAAGTTAAAAAGCTTTAACGAAGCAGAAGACGGATACATATGTGTACTATCAAATTGTGACTATGAAATCGGAAGTACTGTAGAATCATGTGATGAAAGCAACGAAAACTACTTTATGTCACAATCAGATTACGATGAATATTTAATCGCAACAGAATGAAAAAATATTTGTTACTCTTTACTATTGTTTTTTGCAGTTTATCAATCACTGCTAAAGAACCGCTTGATACTATCGGCATTGACCAGTCGGAAATATCAAAGTGGATTGAAGACCCAACTACAAACAGTAAAGGCAATAAAGTTATCAAATACTATTGTCTTTACAAAGGGTTCTTATTGTCAACAACCAAAACAACATTTGAGAAAGTCAAGCTCTGTAATCAATACGGAGCAAGAGTTGCTTTAATTTGTATTGGTAAAAAAGTCAAAGGTAAATTCGTTCCAAAACGAGTTACATTAGACTAACTTTATTGACTCAAACATAGATGTGTATGTAAAAACATGACTTAAAATCGTGGGCTGACCTTATTTATATATATCTAACATACACTCTATGTTTGAGACTTTGTAGAACTCACCAATGCCTAGAAATCGCAAGCCTAGGAGGAAGAAGCAGGAGCGAGCAAAGAGATCAATGTTTTTTTAATTAACTGAGTTATTAACCATTTAAATTTTTATCAATCAATGAAAAAATTTATTATTGCCGTAATCGGCACTGTTATTATGACCTTGTCGATAGGTCTGGTACTCACATCATGTGATAGTCACCGTCACAATGATGGAAAAAATTCTGTTGAATATGCGCCAGAAGATTCGGCGTTCATGTGTAACATGATGAACGGACAAAGTTCACATGTGTACAAAAGTGAAGACATGTTTGTAGAACATGCGAAAAGCATGGCTGAACATGACGATTTCGTATCGTTAGCAAGTACAATGCAATACGGAACAATCCGAGCGGTGTTAGCCACATTGAAAGATCGTGGCATACCGTTAACGGAAAAAGCCTTTGTAAAAGAATACCTCTCTCAACAAAGTATATACGATGCTGTGGATAGAAGTCTTAGATATCCAGATAAAGAACTAGATACGGCATTAGATACACAAAGTCCAACTAAACAAGAAAAGGAGGATTCGATATGCGAGCAATTGTAATATTCATGCCAACCGACTTTTTCAATGAAAAAGATGTATGTACTTCGATTACAGCGGCTCTGGCACAACATGTTAAAGGCGAGGGAAAAATTCACATCCTGGACTCTGCAGATTTGGCAAAACTGGCTGTAAAAGCCTGTCCAAATTTTGTTCACGAAGAAGACGGAGATTATGCGTGTAAAATAGTTAGAACTATGTGCGACAGTAACAACACAATAGATCTGACTATCCAGCTAATCAGACAACTTGAAGCCTGTGAAAATGACAATAGTGACGAAAATGTTGCATTTTTACAATCTATGAGTTTACTTTCACAAGGAGTAAAAGTGTCAACAAAAGTAGCAAGACAGTATCACTACAACGATACTGTTAGAGACATAATCAAATCCGTATACCGCGACTACAACAAATAACCTCATGGCGAAGACAGTAAAAAAATCTGGATACAAAAGTACCAGACGAGTACATCTCAAACCATACATTCGTACAAAGTTTACAATAACAGAAGACGAAATTCAGTAAATAACAATCTGTTTACCAAACAGATATAGTATTAACCCATTAAAATTATCAAAATTATGGCAAAAAACGAAAAGAACGTAAAGAACACAGAAGATGTAAAGAACACAGTTGAACTTACAGCTGACAACATCGAAGAGCAGATCAAGTCTAACAACAAGATGGAGGACAGTATCGTCTCCGCTGCAAAAGAGCAGATCAAGAAGGAGGCTGACGAGCGCAAGCAGAACACAATGAAGATAGCGATTCTTGAGGCTACATACATCAACAATCGCGAGCTTCTTGAGCTTCGTAAGCGTCGTAAGGAGGCAACTGCAACCAAAGAGGCTCTTACTGAAACTAAAAAAGCACTTGACAAGCTTACTTCTGGAGAAATCACTCCTCGTGAGTATGAGAAGGAGGTAAACGAAATTCGTAAGAAGAAGGCAAATGCGTTCGGTGAAATCGAGAAGAATCACAATGAGCTTGTACGTGAGCTCAGAGACAACTTCCCGAATAGTTACAGCTTCGAGTGGGAGTACGACCGTTGGTCCGAAAATCGTGTTTCACGATACGAATACTAAAATATCGTTGAGTCAATCAAGACTGATTTCAAAAAGGATATGCAAATATCAAGTCCAACATTCAGAATCTTAGAATCAGTAATGCGAAATGGTGAGTCGGATGGGGACATATATGTCGGGTGGCCTAAACCAGAGTAGATTGATGAATTAACATCAACACAGAGTCTTTGAACCACGTGAGGGCGAAACATCCAACACAGGAGCAAATGTGCACTTTGAATCAAAAACAATACGTATGAGAACTACGAGTCTGTTTTTACACATACTGACTTCAAAGTCTGAACAAATGCGACAATCAAGAATCTAGAATCACGATTACCACCGCATTAAATACTATACATTTTAAGCGTTCTGAGAAGTTAAAATGAGTTGGCTGGAGTAGCTAACCAGCTTATGAGTTTTAACAGCTTAGAACACTTAAAATAAGGTATATAAGACCGATCATCTTATATACTTACAAAAGTGACGTTTGAGTATGATGCAATTACGTAAGACGAGGGTTCGAATCCCTCTATCTCCACAAATTAAACTACTATGGGGATAATTGGCTTTGATTACGTAAGAGATAAATACGAGTCACAAAAACAATAACTGGCAATATTTATAATATTGTTGACTACACTCACGTAGCGTAAGTGGTTCTTTTTTAAGATTTAAGTCGCGTTGGTCCCTACGAAAGTGGGACACTTGCCACGATGGCGAAATCGGCAGACGCGATAGACTTAAACTCTATTGATCCGAAAGGATCGTACGGGTTCGATTCCCGTTCGTGGTACTAACAAATTTTGATCTATGACAGGATTTAAAAAATTTATTAACGACAGAATCCCAAAAACTTGGGATATCGGCTTAAGATGGTGTAGATCAAAAACAAAGTGGATTGACTATGTCTATGACACACACGTTCGTCCAATTTCAAACGATTGGAGAGTTACAGAACGTAACAAACGAAAGTTTGAACGAGTTATAGAAATGACCGGTGGAAAAAACCGGTTTGGAGACAAGACAACATTTGATCTCACTATAAATACCCACAGACTCATCGTTGAAAACAAGCATGAGTATGATTACTGGATGTCAGTAATAAAGTGGGTTCGCTTTTTTAGCAAAAACCTTATCTATTTAAACGATGCTGCAGAATGTTTATATAGAAAAGGGATGAGTATTGATGAAGCAGCAGAAGACATTAATACTAGATTCAAACTAAATGACATTAAACTGTCTAAATTTATTTTAAAAGAAAGTAGATTATGGAACAGTTAGTCAGAAAGTACAACCATACTCATCTTATCATCACACCTTTTAGCTGGATTAAAATAATGCAGTTAACAGATGTATTAGAATGGGGAAGATGGGTAAATAAAAATATCGTGTTCAACTTAGAACATGATACTGCACAAACTACGGGTGTAAAGTTGCGAATAGCAACAGGCATGTTGAACAAACTAAAAAGTTTGTCTGAAGAGGATAAGAAAATTATCCATGAAAATCTTACAACAAACGTTTATAACGAAATGTTTAAGATTGCAGCAAGTCAACTCCCGTTTTAACACAATTGATTATGAGCCCAGAAATTACTCCAGAAGAAATCGAGCTCATCAAGAGTGTGAAAGCTGGTTCTAAAACAGCTTTTAGCAAACTATTTAAACAATACAAACCATTTGTAGAAAAACTTCTATATACTTACATAAAGGATATGGATGAAGCACGTGACATTGCAAATATTGTATTTTTAAAAGTTTATGAAAAGATCGCTATGTTTACTGACTATTCGTCATTTGGCGGATGGTTACGTATCCTAACAAAGAATGTTGCTATTGACTATTTACGAACTGTAAAACAAAACAAATCATTAGAAGATGATGAAAGTATTAAGATATTGAATAACAGTATCGAAAGTACTGAAGATTTATACGTTAACAAAATGATGTATGAAGAGCTTCTAAATCTATTTGACATACTACCTCCCTCGTATCGAGGAGTATGTAAATTGTTTTACATAAATAATATGACAGTAGAACAAATAAGCGAAGCATTGAATGTGCCAAAGGGAACTATAAAGTCAGATTTACACAGAATGCGAAAAATTATTAAAAATCATTTAAAAGTTTCACATCATGTTAAATCTTCTTCCACTTGCACTAGGAGTAGTCGCAATCGCGCTCCTTGCGAAAATGAATAAGAGTAATAAGGTATTTTGGACTTTCCTTGTATCTTTACTCTTTGGTTATGCATGTGGTTCAGCTGTAAAGAACTATAAGTCTTTTACAGAAAAGAAGGTTTATCCTGCGTATGTGATGCCCACACAGACATTGGACGCACTCACCATCGAAGATGCAGCTCTGCTACCCAGTACCAGTTCCGATGTTCGTAGCACATTATGTATTACAAACATGGATAAATCTGTGGGTAAGGCATTTAAACACATCGCAGGACTACCTTCAAGAACCCAATTAACTTTTAATCCGGAGGATGACATAGGAATTCATCATCCTTTCGACACAAGTTGAGTATTAGATTATTATGATTCGTAATAATTTAATTTTCTTTGTATTAACACATTAATAAATCTTTAAAACATTATCAAAATGGCTAAGAAAACTGTAAAAACTGTAAAGAATACAAACACAGTAAAAAATAATCCTCCACAGGACGTAGAAACTCCTGTAACAACTACAGAAAAAATTGTTAAGATGGTTACAAAACAACCATCAGTAAATAATCTTGACGCTAATCACCAGGTAGAATTGCTTGGATTGGCGGCAAAGTTCTTCCACGACGATCCAAATGCAACATCCATCTATGGTGCAGAAACTGTATCAAAGATGAATGCAATTACTGCATGTGGTATTGTTGCTGCATTTGCAGATTCTGCAATCAACGGAGAAGGAAACTTCGCGTTGGTAATGAAGAAGTCTGCATATCCAATGATCGCAGCTGTAGCAAAAGATATGGGTATATCCATTCCTGAACTTAAGGCTCTGCCTGCAGCAACAGACGAAGAAGGAAATGCCGTAGAGGATTCAGTACAAGTAACAAAAGATGAAATCAATGTGTCTGAAGAAACTTCAGAAGCTTTGAAGAATGAGCGCAAAGTAGAAATTGCCGGAAATGCAGGTGAAATCGAGCTTGATCCAGTAAAAGTTGCACAACTCATGGATGAGGCTGCTTTACGTTCCGCTCTTCAGTATATCATGATCACAGGTCCTAAGCACGACAAGAGCATTAAGGACACTCTGGTAGATGCTGTAGATTTCATGCATAACTATAGAATTGAACAGGCTAGACATGCCGAAAATTCTACAGATGCATTGAATGCAATCGAAGATCGTTCAATGTACGATTGGTTGACAGACATCAGCAATTTCGTACAGCCAACTGTGATTGCTAATGGTATCGGTAAAGGGCTCATCACTCTCACTGATATTGAGAAGTCACCGTTGTCTGCGTTCCTCATTCTCCGCGAGAGTTTGACCGAAAAAGGTAAAACACAGCCAGAATGGGACGATAAGAGTATTGCAGATGCAACACGATTCTTTATTGAGTTCATCTGTAAGAACGAAATAGCTAAAGAAACTACAGCTATTGAGACTCTTGATACCAAGGGTAAAAACTATAAGGAAATTAAGAAGAATCACGAAGATGTAATCACAAAATACAACAATGTCCTTGACTATCTTCACAATGTATCTTTTGACATTTGTGAAAAATGGAACAAGGAAGACAATACTGTAATCAACAAGGCTATGGGCCGTGTATGGAAGCAGTATTATCCAGAATGTGATGATGCAGAACGTCCTCGTTACGTAGGTCTTGACGAAAATATTCGTCAGCGTGCAGGTGTAATCTTGAACCTGTTCCGCACACCAGGTAACACGAATGCCATCTATTCTGAGGCAAACATCGTGGAGGTGAAGAAGCTTTCATTGGAAGAATATGAAAAGCTTCAGAGTCTCAAGGAACAGGCTGCAAAAGAGCAGAAAAAAGCACAAGCAAAAAACGCATAATCCGTTATAGAATAAAACGTACATTTTTTGGAATCAGAGAGAAGAGTCGCGAACTTCTCACTGATTTAAAAACTGCAATCTATAACGGCTTAGGCATCGTATGCTAAATCTTTTTAATTCATTATCAAAATGAAAAATAATCTCTCAACACTTGTTTGCTGTGCATTATTAGCAGCATTAGGTGCAAGTCTTGCAGACTTTAAAATCGTTCCGCAAAATACTATCAATGCGCAAGCAGCTCCATTAGAGTTGGTTACGCATAGAGATACAGTGTTTTCAAATAAAACAGATACAGTTAGGGATACTGTACATGTAGTAAAAACCAAAAAAGTTGTGAAGTACAAGCGAGTTACTCACACTGTACGAGATACTGTACAACAGGAAATCCCAATCTTGTACATTAAAACTCGTGAGCATCGTAAGGAAACAGCTCCAGATAGCATGCCTGCACGACCAAGGTATGTAGTCAAAAAAGCAGTTATACTGCAATAATGACAATCTGAAAAACGTAAGTAATTCCGGTAGGCGGGGAGAGCATCGTCTCTCCCCATCTGTAAGAACCTACGTCAGTACGTTAAGCGGGTCTCATTAGCCCAGGTACGAAAAAAACAAATAATCAGCATAAGGTTCGATTCCTTTTCACCCAACAAATTTATCTGGTACTGGGTGCATGGTGGCTGATACTAACTTGATCCGAGAATATCTATGCCCCAAAGGAAGAACGACTTGAAAGAGAGTCTGAAAAGGTAGGATGGAAGATATGTAAATGTGAAAAACTTACATATATAGGGAAAAAGACGTTGTATTCAACCCCTTGTAAAAGTGTAAACTGTGCTACACCCTCGTAAAGTGAGAACCGTCTGGTGACGATACGAGACAAAAGACGTATAAGTCCTCAGTAGAGGCAAAATGAACCAGTATCGGAATCTATATCATCTGGTAATTGATATAGCGAACTGAACACACGAGTTGCCCCACATTGTCCACCAACTTCAATGTGATACCAAAATTGATATGCTATCTAGTGTTTCTTAAGGGTCCAACCTTAAGTATAAAGGGATAAATTTATCAACTTGAAAATAGTAAGATCATAGGGGTCGACCTATGAAATGTATCGTAAATATGTTGCCTATGTAAGTCCATCATCGGTGCAAGTCCGAGCCTCTGCTGACAAACACCAGGGGAATAAGCGGGTAAAACGGCTGTATTTTCAAAGATAGACCGCCAGGCCTTGGTCGTTCATGCGGTATATAAAAGTGGAATGACCGGTAGGTAGATGCACTACTTAAGCGTTACGAGTCCGCGTTCATAAGACTGATAATGGAAACAATCTATTAGGTCGTGGCTGACTGAAAAATTGCGGAAAATAGAAATTTCTTTTAATGCTTTTTGAAAAGCGTACATTGGGATGATTCGAACTGTTACATTCCAGTAACAATGTAGATCCACCAATGCCTATGAGTTTGTAATTGAAAATATGACATATTGTGTATACGGAGAATGTAATTCGCCTTGTCGCGTTGTTCAAACTATACAATAAACAATATATGTATCATATCCTAAAAAGAAACAAAACAACTGGTGTAGACAAAACTACATATAAAATGCCAATTAACATTCGTTTAACAAAAAATTGATGTCCTCCAGATGGGAACAATACTTCTGTTGTATAGAAGCCCCTCCTGGAAAGTTCGAGTGCCAACCGTTATGGGTAACCAGTCTAAAGTATACATGTGCAAGTGTATGCGTAAAACATAAAGGTAGAACCTAATTCCTAGCGCATTGTCTATACTGTCTCTATAGAGAATGTTAGAAGCGATTTTATGGGATACTTGAAAAATTAGTATGCATAAATGACGACTGCAAGAATCGAGTGCAAAAGCGTATCGAGGGCTATGATGGAATGTGTTGAAATCACAATATTCGCGCACTATAAACAAAGAGTGAGTCTGCTCGTCCAAGACAAAAGGTTTTTAGTAAGGTTTTCCATAGAATAACCGCCGTAGAGTCATAAACATCCTCTGGAAGATGTAGACTGTTCGATAATGAAACGTACTCCTCACGTAAAAAGCTACACACGCACGTAGTAAACAGGAAACAAGCACGATTTAAGGTATTTCCTGTTAGGCTTGTAAAATAATCAGGAAACCAGACATATTGGACAAACGATAATGGCTCAACTAGTGAACTCTCTGCGATTCTCGAAACTTCAGAGCGCTACGTATATGAGGATTAGTATACGTCTTTGAGTAATGCCAAAATCGTCATACTTTAATTACAATAATTAAACAAAAACGCGGTCGGTGATTGAATTCACCTATCATCGTTCAAAGCTTTCGTGGACAACGAATTACGTTTAAGGGCAAAGCTAATCCTACCGTTGGATTCCCAATTTAGTGTTTGAGTTTCATATACCGAGAGAGATTTTTAAGGAATATAAAACACAAATGACTCGTAATTTTAAAGCGAACCTAAAGAAATAGGTTTTGATAGAAAAACGACCGCAAAAACTCTTTTTATTTATTAGTTAACGTAGGTACCCAGTCCTACATAGTATAAATCTTATCGTTGGTGGAATCAACCACGATATCAAAAAGGATAAGAAAAATGGAAAATGTAAATGTTCGTGTAATTGAGCAGAAACGTGCTCAGATTAATAAATTTGGTACCGTATTTGGTACAGGTGTATTCACTCCTAAGAAGGAAGGTGTAGTAACAGATTTTAATGCTCGTAAGCAGAATCTTGGTACACACGATCTTTTTATCACTCGTAATCTTAATCGTTATAAGGTTAATATTGTAAACATCACAGGTATCAATTACGCCAAAGATGCAGAGGGCGAAGATATCGTTCGCATATCTGGTGTTGATTCAGCAGGAAAGGAGATTAGTCCAATCGACTGCGAGATCAGTAATTCTCAGTTTACGAAGGATCCTACAACGGACAATCTTCGCGATGCACTCGACTCTGGTAAACCTGCATTCTTCAAGTCTGGTCGCAAGATGAAGGATGAGGTGAACAGTCTCAACTACAAGGAGCTTGATCGTGTAAACAAGCTTATTGCAGAACTTGAGGCTGCACGTGACACAATTAAGACTACAATCAAGCTCAACGACGAAAAGGTCGATGACTATTATAAGCAGCTTGACGGTAAGACATCTGGTGATGTAAACTATCACATTCACGCTACAGTAGAGTAAAAGTATGAATGAACAGGTGCTTACAGAACAAAGCGTACTGCTCATCAGAATAATGCTTTCTGAAACAGGATTTGTAAAGAATCTAATTGACAAAAAAGAACTTTCTTATTACAGTAAGATTACCATCGATCCAGAATCTAAAAGTATCGTCTTAGGAAAGACAAAAGTTGGATGGTGGAATCGTCTTATTGGAGATGAGAAAGAAATTCCATTTGATTCATTTGTAAATCAGGTTCGTACATTTCTGAGTGTACGCGGTGAAAAAGAAGGCTATGGCGAAAAGATTCGCATCGAACTTCTAAAAGATCTAGACGACATGTCTGTCGCTGGTAGATTTAACGATATTGTAGATCGTTTATTTATGGTTGGTTATTTATGTGTTAAAACAGCTTGGTCAAGTTTTTCATTGGAGGCATTGGGTATGTCGAATAACTGCGACAAGGAGCATAACATAAATGTAATCGGTCAAACATTTACGAAAACATTTCGTGCAAAAAACGGAGACTTTAACATAGATGTTGAATTTGGTCCAACAGGAGCATTTATACGTTAATTGTTATCAGGAGATAATAATTAAAGTATAAACGTTTCTTAGATTTTCATTAGGAACAGGAGTGAATAATGAAATGAAAGAGACTAAAGTAACATCGAAATACATATATAATAACCTCACATTAGAGTAATCTTTTGTGAGGTTATAACAATTGTCCTATTGTGTAACGGTTAGCACATCAGATTTTGGTTCTGATAGTATAGGTTCGAATCCTATTGGGACAACTACTTTCATTTAAAATTAAACTGTTTTATAGTTATTTTATTTACATTATTTATTGTTTAGTATTAGTAGCTCAACATTAGTAAATTCAATTTTAAGTTTAACGGTTCGTGAGAATAGTTAAACTATTTTTAGATATAATGTAAGGATTTAATCGGTTCGAATCCGAAATATCTACAAGGTAGACGATTTCAAATTCAATATGTATAACTTAAATTTAAGAAAAATATGAATAAGAAATCTATCAAATTAACATCAAAGGATATTATTACAAAACGTGATCAAATTTGTAAGGACAAAACTCGTTATTGGAAAATAATCAAGTCAGAGAATGTAATGTCTAAGAAAGACAAGAAGGCTGGAATGGGATCTGGTTGTGATCTCGCTGCACTTCATAATACAATTCTTCAGAATACTGAAACATTAATCAAGATTAAGCTTATGCTTAATTGTATCAATAACGGAATTACAACATTTAATTACGAAGAGGCAAAGAAGACTCATTACTATACAATCTATCGTTCATCTGAGTTGAAAGAACAGCTTGCACACTGGGATGAGATACTTAACAAGCATACCATAAATCCGGTAGCAAAAAAGAAGGCAGGAGCTAAAGGTCTTAGTAAGACAGAGACATTCTCTGTAGAAAAGATTACTTCTATTAAGAAGAAGTTAACTCTTGAGATAAATAAGCTTAATGAAAAGATTGTAAAGTTTAACGAAGATACAACTCTTGAAGTAACAGATGATGACATTACAAGTATGTTCACTGCTTAACATATATTTTGGTTATAATTAAAGGTAACGCGGTATATCCGAATGACAGTTCGATCCTGTCTATAACCTCTAACATTTTTAGTTGAACTTAAAACATAATCAATATGGATAAGAAAATAATGGCACAAAAGATAAAAAATATAAAGGTAAAGGAGCGCCTTTCAGAAAAGCTCACAAAGTTCTTTAATACAACAAAAGGTGAAAGTTTGATTCGTAGAATCGGATATGGAAACATTGACGATATTATGAGTCGATTTAAGGCACCTAGCGTGGTTCACATTCGTAGTTATACGCAAAAGATGAACATTGTATTGTCTGCTGTAGAAAAAGCCGGTAAAACGCCTCTTTTACGCTATAATACAAATAAGAGTATATCAGATATTGTGAATAACGAAAATGCACAAGATGCTGCAAGACATCGTTTTGTAGAAAACTATCAGAAAAATAAAGTTCCAAACAAACTACTTCCGTTTGAACAAAAACAATTAAACATGAAATCTGAATGGATTATTAAACGAAATCCAGACGGAACTCCGATTATCAAACAGGAAGATGGAAAACTGTTATACGATAAAGCATCAAATATTCCAATATATGTTTATAGAAAAAAGCCAACTAAACTTGGTTTAGCTGCAAAACTTCATGGATATGAAATTCATAAGATGAAAAAATATGATAAAATCATGTCAATGATGAAAGAGCGTGAAATGACTTCTGATTTGTTCCCAGAACAAATTGACGCAAAATATAAAATGCTACGAGAAAGTCATCTTGAGCAACTACGAAAAGATTTGTCAGACTTATATTGTCCAGGAACTGTAACAGTTGTTGAACAAAATAAGAAAGACGAAAGTATTAAGAAGACAAAATTAAATGTACGTTTAAGATTAGGAATGATCAGAAAACGTGCACTGCAACGAAATGCAACTATCAATGCGTTGAATAAAATAGCTGTAAGTACTAATGTCGATCCGGAAATGCGATTGACGTGTATTCATATCGACTATCCAAAACTTAAACGATACGGAAAAGTATTACTGCCAGAAACGTTTATGAAAGCTGCATAAATATAAATTAACTATTAACTAGAACTATAAGTCAATGTTAATACACAATAAACAAGTAACCATTTACGATATTGAGATTTTTCCAAACGTGTTTCATTGTGTTTGTAAGAATACAGAAACTGGAAAAATTGATAAGTTTGAAATCTCTTCACGAAAAGTACAAATAGAAAAATTAGTAAACTTTTTCTTACAAAAAGATATACTAATTTGTGGTTATAACAATCATCATTATGACGATATTGTGATTAACTATATACTTGACTATAGTGAAAGGATGAAAAACATGCCAGTTTTTAAAGTATGCGATTCTTTATTTAATCTATCACAAATAATTGTAATAGGTGGTGATGAAGATATTAGCAAGTTTAAAAAATGGAAATACGCTCATTATTTTGACTCTATGGATATTCTTACAATGATGTTTTCATCAAAACTAAGAATAGGGTTGAAAGAAATGCAATTAACAATGCATTATCCTAATGTTTTAGAATATCATGGAGATTTTAATTCGTTTCTACAAACGAATGATATTGATGATATGATATCTTATAACATAAATGACGTAGAATCTACAGAACAACTCTTAAATATATTATCTTCAAAAGGAGAAATAGATCTACGATTGTTCTTAGAAAAGGAATATGGATTTAATGCATTATCAATGGATAGTGTAAAATTTGGAGAAACACTTCTTGAAAGAGAATGTGCTAAAGCTATGAATATTTCTGTTAAGCAATTAAGAGAAATGCGATCTCCAATGGATTATATTCCTTTAAAAGACGTTATACTTCCATGTATATCGTACAAAAACCAAATATTAAAAGACGTTCTTGAGGATATGAAAAAGCAAGTAGTGTATTCAAGAGAACGCAAAGGCTATGAGAAGCAGTTTGTGCTCTCAAATACGCGATTTTCGGTAGGTGTTGGTGGAATTCATTCATTAAACAATCCGGAAATTTTCGTTCCTAAAAAAGATGAATATATAGGACATTTAGATGTAGCATCTATGTATCCTTCATTTATAGTGCAGTATGGGTGGTTTCCAGCTCACTTAGGTAAAGCAGGACTTAGTGTTTACGTTGATATTTATCATCAACGACTAAACGCGAAGCATAGCGGACAGAAAACTAAGAACCTTGCATTAAAATTAGTTCTTAATTCTGTTACGGGAAAAATGCAACAAGAGACTAGTTGGATGTACGATCCGTTTAGTGTGTTTAAAATACGAATAAATGGACAATTAGTATTACTGATGCTTGTGGATATACTGTTACAGTATGACTGCAAGATTATTCAGGTAAACACTGATGGTGTCATGTTTGTTGGAAAGAGGGAAATAGAAAGTCGTTTGCGAGAATCGGTGACAGAACTCGAACAAAAAACAAAACTCACTTTTGAAGCAGATTACTATGAAGCGTTTTATCAGTACGCTGTCAATGATTATTTTGGTGTCATTGAAGGTTATTCCAAGTCCAAGGATCCAAATCTGATAGAAAAGAAAGGAATGTTTATTACAAAAACAAATCTGGGTAAAGGATTGGCACCAACTATTATACCAGAAGCTGTAATTAAATATTTCGTCGAAAATATACCTATCGAAACTACAATAAAAGAATGCAAAGACATAAAAAAGTTTATGATAGGCCAGCGAGTAGACAAAAAATTTGAAGTTGAATATAACGATAAAAAAGTACAACGTATCAACAGATTTTATGCATCTACAAATGGATGCTATCTATATAAGATTAAAAAAGAAGATGGAAAACAATCGTATACAAATCTTCTAACTAAATCTGGAGTTACTTTGTTAAACAAATACGATGATACGGACATTAAATGCAGACACATCAACTATGCATATTACTTGAGCGAAGCTCGTAAAATCATAGAAAAATTAAAATGCAGACAATTAGATTTGTTTGCATAGTCCTAAATCACTCGTTAACCATTGAGTATAAGAGTATGATAATTGAATTGGACACATTGCTGTTAAATGCAGCAAAAAATATTAACATGAATCAATTAGTATTCCTCAGTATGGTATTGGATAAGAATCAAAAATCTTATAATCAAGACGTCCAAAAGTTAGTCAGCCTTATAACAGACGACGAAATATCATACTTGATCGAACAGGGACTTATCACGTCGATAGAGAGACGTGGATCTACAGTCTATGAACCTACAGAAAAGTTGAGCAAAATTATCACGCCTGAAAAGGATTTTTTCGACTTGTTCTATGATTTGTACCCAGTTTATGTACTTAGACCAGATGGTTCAAAAAGCTATCTTAGGGCTAATGTAAATAAATGCAGACATCTTTATAATACTTATGTTGGTAAAAGTAAAGCTATGGCAGAGCATATCAACAATTGCTTAAAATTCGAAATCGAAAAGAAAACGAAATCTGGCAAAATAGGTTATATGAAGACTATGTGGAGATGGTTAGTTGATCATCAGTGGGAAGAAACTGAAGAAGAAATGAATGATATGACGATACAGACACAAGATGCGTATGGAACAGAACTCATTTAACCTACCTATAAGACCAATGTCAGTTGTAGCACAAGAAGCAGTTGACTATATTAAAGCAAGAAAAGAACATTCTATCGAATCATTAAAAACTAGATGGAATAAGCTTAATAATGTCTGTATGGGAGGAATTGAATCCAATATTGTCATGACTGTCACAGGCATTTCTGGAAGTGGTAAAAGTTCATTTATAAATGAAATTCAAACTGACCTAATTGATTTAAACCCCGACAAGGATATCTTCATACTTAATTTCTCATTTGAGATGGTTGGATTTAGACAAGTTGGAAGGACGCTCTCTAATAAGCTCAGGAGAACGACTTCTGAATTGTATAGTTCACATGTGGACCTAGACGATAAAACATTCGGAGAAATCGTAAATGTTTCCAATCAGCTGAAAAAGTACCAAATCTACTTTGTAGATGATTCAGGTACACCTTCAGAAATAGGTAATACTATAATTGCTGTATATAATAAGTATATTAAAAACAAAAATAAATATTTTGTTATACTGTTAGATCATACATTATTAGTAAAACGAAACGGTAGTACACTTGAAACAATGCAAGAACTCGAAGAAGTATTGATTAAAGTTAAGAAATTACCGTTAACATCTGTAATACAATTAGCACAGATGAATCGTAATATTGAAGATCCAAGTAGGATAAATAACCCGCTATCGCACTATCCGATGCGTAGCGATTTATCATCATCAGATTCTATATTTCAAGCAAGTGATTACGTGCTTGTAATACATCGACCAGAGACGTTAAACATACAAGAATATGGTCCAAATCGTCTACCTACGAAAAACAAAGTGTATATGCACTTGTTAAAAAATAGAGATGCAGGAAAGCCCTGTATCTTAGAATTTGAAAACGACCTAGCTTATAACAATCTGATTGAAGTATAATAGAATCATAAATAAAGGCTGAAATTTATGAAAACATATACATTTAATATCGAGAAGAATAACAACAATTCCAGTAATAAGTCAAACAACACTTCGTTTATTAATTCTATTGTTCGCAATAATCTAAAGAAGATTATGCCAAACGTGTTTGATACAACGCCAACACGAACAATTGACATTACTATTACAAAGAAGGCAAACAAGTTTGATTATCGAAAGTATGCAGATTTTAAGCATGCTGTAGACCACATTCTTTCTCTTTATAACGACCGAGCAGACTTTTATCTTCCAGACGGTACACCTGTACGTATCTTCGAGGATGAAATTCAGGTAGGTTATGAGCTTATTCCTTTCTACAAGATCAAGAAAGATTATTCTAATATTTCTGATACTGTAAAGAAGGCAATTATTGATATTTATATTACTATTTCCAAATAAGAATTTTTAAATCATGGCATTAGTATTACCTACTACAAAAGTTCCAGCAACTTCAACTAATCCTCATTTCATGATCATTTATGGTCGACCTAAGGCAGGTAAGACCAGTTGTTTAGCACAGTTAGACAACAATCTTATCATAGACTTAGAAGGAGGTTCTACATTTATAGACGCAATGGCTGTACAATGTAGAACAGTTAATGATTTAGGAGAAGCTGCTCAAGCCATTAGAGCTAAGAATAACGAAGTAGGACATGCGTTCTATCGTCGCATAACGATAGATAACGCTACACGTCTAGAAGAGATTTGTCTATCCTATGCTGCGACATTATATCGACAGTCTCCAGTTGGAAAGAACTGGAAAGGAACGGACGTTAGAACTCTTCCTAACGGAAGCGGATACTTCTATATTCGTCAGGCAGTACGCAAAGTCATTGACATGTTCAAAGAGCTTTGTGATGAATTCATTTTAGTAGGACATGTAAAAGATGTCCAAATCGACAACAATGGAGAAGAATTGTCAGAAATGGCACTCGATTTAGTCGGAAAATTGAGTTCAATTATATGTGGAGAAGCAGATGCTGTTGGATATCTTTATAGAAAATCTAACGAGACACATATAAGTTTTAAAGGTGGTGATGGAACTATTAAAGAAGCAAGAGCACCACATTTAAGAGGACAAGATATCATTATCGCAACAGGTAATGAAGATGGTTCTCTAACCACATATTGGGATAAGATATATAAGAACGTGTAAGTTCAGATGTATAACACAGTAACTTTAAATAATTATGTATAATACAAAAACAGCAATTGTTAACAACAACGAATTTACCTCAGACTATATGCCTGTAGGTATTAACGATAACGTATTTCTTAAAGAAGTAAATGTAAAGAAGTCTCCAACAGGAAAAGATTTTCTTGAAATTATATTCGAAAATTCTGAAGGTCAGACAGCAAGTATGTCAGAATGGAAGAATGAAAAAGGAATGTATGTAAAAACAGACGAAGACTTGCAAAGGGCTGACAATGCACAGTTTGGAAGATTAATGCAGATTATCGGATGTTTCTACGCAGAAATCGAAGATACTACGTTAAATTCGTTTGCGGACATGATAAATTGGGTAAGTTCTAAACTTACACCAGTAATTGCTAACAAAACTAAGTTGAGACTAAAGGTTGTATACGATAAGAAGGGTTATACTACAATTTCTAAAAATGGAATTTTCGTAGAACCAATGACTGTTGAAACTTCTCAGATTAAGAAGTTTGCACGAGACCTTTTCGAACGTCCTGTTCAAGCTGATAATGAGGCTTCTGCCGACCCGCTTACTAATAGTATTCCGGATACTGAGAACAAGCTTGGCTCAACAGATACTAATGGTGATTTGCCATTTTAATCACCACTAATCAAACGATTAGATAACAAATGGCTGGTGGAAGCTGATTGGATTTTTAATCCAGTCGGTCCCTTAAGATATCAAAAACTTTCCGCGGGGTAACTGGCGCGTAATCCAGTTAACTTCAGATATTAACAATAAAAATATTTATGGGTTATCAAACGGTTCGAGTCCGTTATATCTGACCAACTATTAAGAACTAAAAGTCATGTATAGTACAAAACAAGCAACACTTGGGATATTATCTGATATACTTTCACAAATAGACGAATATGATATATATGCGTACTATATGGGAAATTTTGACATTGGAAAGTTGTATAATAGTCCGTTAAGAACGGATGATAAAAATCCAAGTTTCGCAATATTTAAAGGTAGAAGAGGAAATCTAATGTTTAAAGATCACGGATCCGGAGAATCTGGAAATGTGATTAAATTTATAAAACTGTTAAAGAATATAAATACAGATGCAGAACTTGAAAAAGAATTACTGCATATAATAAGACACACAGCACCTTTAAGCACAAGAGTGTCTACTAAAAACTACAAAACACACAATTCTGTAGATATAGGTATTGTACGACAGTCTTTTACAGATATAGATAAAAAATATTGGAAATCATTTGCTATAACTGAAGCAACTTTGAATAAATTTGAAGTATTTAGTATTAAATATTTCTTATGTAATAAAATTGTAAGCGGAGTATATAAGGATACAAATCCAATGTATGCTTACAAGGTGAATAACAAATTCAAAATATACAGACCTTTAAATAGTAAGTATACAAAATGGAGGACTAATCTTGAAATTACAGACATACAAGGGTATGCACAGTTACCAGATACAAATAATCTATTGATTATAACTAAATCATTAAAAGACATAATGGTATTATATGAAATGGGTTATTGCGCAGTAAGTCCGTCAAGTGAAACTACATTTATACCGGAAGACATATTGAATGATTTAAAAGCAAGATTTAAAAAAATCTTAATATTATTCGACAATGACGAAACTGGAATAAAAAAAGCACAAGAATATAGTAACAAATACAATCTTATACAATTTGTTATTGACAACAAATTCAATGCTAAAGATATATCCGATGCCGTTAAATTAAACGGATTTGATGTAATAAAAAATTGGTTAAACACTAAAATCGAAGAATTATGTGTACAGCATCTATAATTTTAACAATAACGTGTTGTGCAATGTTTGCATTAAACGCGATTAGTATTCGTAGAATACAAGATAAAAATCGTCAAATTGACAAGCTTAAAAAAGAACTTGACAAGCTTAAAAAAGAACTTGAAAATCATGAACAACATTACAAGATAACATTAAGTTGGGATGACTAAAAGTTCAGGAAGAGTTAAAAATGCGACAAAGGTCGATAAGTATGGACTTCACTTTAGAAGTAAACTCGAATGCTATACTTATGAAGCTTTTATGAATGCCGGAATTAAGGTAGAATATGAGCCAAAGCATTTTACTCTGTTAGAAAAATTCGAGTACCTTGGAGAAAAGATACGTCCTATTACATATTTACCAGATTTTATAGGATCCTACAAAGGATATAAATTCATTGTAGAATGTAAAGGACTAATGGGGGATTCTTTCCCACTAAGATACAAACTCTTCAAAAACTACTTGAAAAAACATCGCAGTAAAGCTAAGTGTTATCTTGTGAGAAATCATAAGCAAGTAGATGAAATGATTGAAGATATTAAATACAATAATCATGAGTGAATTTTTAAAATCTGGTAACAGAGTTGTTGCCAAACCAAGTGGATTAGATTACAAATTAGAAACAAATAAGTTGTATTACTTGAAATATGACAGTTGGGAAGGTACTACGTATTTAGAAATAAATAACGGAGATTTAAAATTACCTGAAACACTGATATATTCAGACAGTGAAAATAATTTTGTAACCAAAATATTGTCATATTTTAAACGTACAAATAAACAAACTACTGGTGTACTCTTAAATGGATTAAAAGGTTCTGGTAAAACAGTTATGGCTAAATTAATAGCACGTAATAGTAATTTACCAATAATAATAGTATCCTCAGATTGTCCAACAAGACATGTATCTACATTTTTTTCAAAATTCAAAGACACAGAAACTTGTGTAATATTTGATGAAATTGATAAGAATGAACGATATTGGAATACAGAAGACCTTTTGTCATTTCTTGATGGAATAAGAGACACTGGTAAGAAACTTGTTTTGTTAACCTGTAATACTGATTCAAAAATTAACGAGTATATCTTAGACAGATGTTCTCGTGTTCGTTACTATCGTAAATTTGAATCTTTAACAAAGGAATCTATTATAGAAGTAGCAGAAAAATATATTCCAAAAGATAAAATTGAAGAAGTAACAGATTTTATTATTAACAGGTTTAAGTGTATAAGTTACGATAACGTGGTTTCATTCTTAGAAGAAGTTAAAGAATATAATTCTGAAACTTTAGAGAATATAGCAAAAGATTTAAATATTACTACTATATGCAATCCAAAAAGGTAATGTTGAATTTGATAGACGTTACCATAAACCATAGAAAAGCTCAGACAAAAGAATCTATAGAAAATGGTAACCCTACATTGTGCATAAGTTTAATTAAAAAAATAAAAAAGTTAGATAAACTAAAAGAAAGGATGATTAAACAATGGACATAAGTATACCGTACTATGAAGACATGTCGAGAATTTCTAATAGTAATATAGGATGGTTCCTTAACAACGGACCTTCCTATTTGCATAAAAAGTTAACAGGAGTAATTCCAGATGAAACAGGTCCTCAATTAGAAAAGGGGACTATGATACACGAATTTATACTACAACCAGAAGAGTTTAGTAAAGATTACTTGGTTATACCACGAGGAGTAAAATCTCCAGCGTCAGATAAACAAGAATCTTTTTGTAAATCCCTCATTAATACAGTCGAAATAGAGCCTATTAAAGCGCTTCTAAGCGCTTATAAAGCTAACTATAGTATAGTTGGTAAGTCGGAAGGAAAAATGCTTGTAGAAGCCACGGAAATGGCTAATAACTTGAAAGAATATATCGAGCTGATTAAGGAGGGAAAGAAACTCATCACCTCAAATGCACTAAAGAAATGTGTAGATTCTTTAGAGAGTATACAGAATCATAAATTTGCATCAACGCTTTTGAATAATGAAAATTGGACAGAATTTCACGAATTTCATATAAATTGGGAGTACAACGGTTTAAAATGTAAATCTTTGTTAGATTGCGTGAAATTCGATTATCGTAGAAAGATATGCCAATTAATCGATTTGAAAACAACTGTAAAATTATGGCATTTCGAAGATAGTATGAAAACATATGATTATCTTCGACAATTGTGTTTTTATAAAATGGCATTGATGTGGTATCTCAAAAATGAATGCAATGAAGATGTAAACGAATGGAATTTCGAATATTATATTATTGCAATAGATAGTACTAGTACTTCTGAAATAAGAGTATTCGAATTTACAGAAGAACAAGTTACTTCAAGAAAAGCTACTATTGAAAATGCATTAGAACACATTAAATGGCATACTGAAAATAATCTTTGGGATCACAGTTTAGAGTATTATAAAGGAAATGGTTGTGAGTCTATAGACCTATAAGGCATGACAAACTTTGAAAAAATACTTTTACCTTTAGTAGTTAAAAACATAAGCAAAGAAGATATTTGTCCAGAATCCGGTTTTATCGACACCTATACAGTAGATGTCGATAGACCATCTTGGCAAAATGAATTTTTTATAGTGTACAATGACTTTATACGTAGTGAAAAATCTATAAATAGAGCACGAAAGTTTGAAAACAGTGGGAATTTAAAAAGAGTATATGTTAAATGCATAAACAATAAACCTTGTATTGTATATTCTTTTTGGATAGACCGTACACTTAAAAAATTATATGATGACACATTTATATTAAATGCTAAACAGAAGTTTAAAGTAGCGCAGTTCTGGGGAGCTTCTGATGAGATATTTGATATAGTGCTCGGTAGTACTGTACAAAGTTCGGTTGAGCACAAAATGCCATTAGCCGATTACCAAAAAAGTATCGGAGAAAAATTAAAGGGAATAACACGATAGTGTTACTCCCTTTTTTATTTTTTTATAGTAGTAGAAAAAGTAATTGATAGGATTTGGAATTTATTTTTTTTATTCAGCTCCAGCTCCTTCGAATCCTGCTCCTTCAATTCCAGCACCTTCAAATCCAGCACCTTCAAATCCAGCACCTTCAAATCCAGGTGATTCTATTTGTGATTTATGTTTTTTAGATTTTGAAGACTTTGTATCTTTACCAATTCCACTTATAGATGTATCGACACCAAACTTGTTGAATATCATACCATACTTATTAGTATAAAAGCTAAGATTTTGTTTAAGCCCGTAATAACTGAACGATGTATGATAGTTATCTATCGGACCTAATGTTTTATACAAATCACGTTCCCATCTCTAATAATTCTTATAAGATCCAGATTTTGCGATTTCAGTAGGAGAATGCTAAGTAAATCCAGCAGCATCGAAAGCTGTATTTACACCAGAAAACCATTCTGAAATACCGCTGTATAATACAGTAGCGGAGTTCACCATCTAAAATACTGTAGTAGGGTCCATGTTTGCCAATTTCGCCTCAAATAATCTGAAATATATATTGTCTATTTGTAATTTATAGATTCCATATTTATAATAACCTTCTTCAAACGGAGAAAATGCAGAAGACTCTTGTCTAGCTAATTCTGCGTTTCTAGTTTTTCCAGGTTTTAGATGTTTAGCACTACTGTAAGATGGAGGTGTAGGTGTATCATTGGCCCATTCATGTATTCCTGGCCAGAATACACCTAATGCCGCAATGAAGAATGTATACGTAATTAAATCCTTCCACGCATACTTTTCAACATCAGAAAGCACTTGTTTTCCAGATTGATACTTTAACGTTATTATATTGCCCATAACTTTGAACAATCTAGGTATACTTCTGAATATAGCAGCTAGTATTTCATCCTAAGGAGCTCCGGTTTCCCAGTTCCATGCCATTCTATTTACTATCTATTCTTCAGTACGTTTTAACATTTTATTTACAGGCTTTGATTTAGTAACACCATGTTGAATTGTAGTCTTTCTTTCTCTCTCAAATTCCCTCACAGACGTTTCGTCACCTCCCATAAAAAGATGCTGTAATTGTTGTGTCAACCATCCACGCATAGCCAAAGCAAAGTTACCTAAAATATTTGTTTTTGCCTGCGGTATATCATTATCTGGATTTATACCAGCCAGAAGACCTCCACGTTGAATAGTAAAAGATCTTGTAGTTTTTTTAACACGTCTATTTATATATGGTTCGTATTTAGGCTTAATTAAAGCTTGTCCGTCGCTATAATAATATGCATTCAATAATGTTTCTGTAGAAATATTAAAATAATTTTTAGCAGCAGCTTTAGCATCCTTTGGAGATAATCCAATATCTATATACTTATTTTTAAGCTCTGTTTTAGTATAAAAACCTTGTTCAAACTCATCTCCATCATAAAATCTATATGCGTTCATTCTCGAACGCAACAGTATTGCATTTCCAAGGTAGTCCAGCATTGAGAATCCACCCATTAAAATATATCCTGCAATTCTGCGTATTTTACTTCTAGCAGTTCCAGTGTTACTGGATACAAAGCCTTTACTTATACCGAAGCGTCTCATTAACGCACCAGTTAGTGTATTCGGAATAGGATTTCCAATATTCGCTATCATTTTAGGAAGATCTTTAATAGATCCTGCAAAACCATGTATAAAATCAAAAATGCTAAAATGTTTTCCTAATGTAGCTTCCGTAAATATTCTTGAAACTTGATCTAAAAAATTAACACCCATAGAAAGGAAGTTAATAGCAAGCATTTGTAAAGTTGCAGTTCTCTGTTGAAATTTAGCAAATTTTTGTAGGAATATCTTAAATTTACTCGAAGATTCGGATATATCCCATTTATTGTCGTAAAGATGTTTTTCTAACATTTGCTTAAACATTTCGTACGAATGTTTATCACTGTTTATAATATCGTCGACAGACTGTTTAATCCTATTAGAATCATCCATCTCATACATTAAAGCTTCAAGTTGTGATTCTACAGCTTGTGAATTTTTGTAGTTTATAGCCATATGTGCGTACAACTTTACAGCAGAAACAATATCTGTTGTGATAGTAGAAGGATCATCCAACATTCTTGTAAATCTTCTAGGTACAGATAGTCCACGAGATCCGTCTGGATTAGTTATGTAAGAATCCATAGATCTCATTTCAGTATCATTCTCCTATACTGAAACTATTGAGTCGAATAGCTTTTTTCCTACGTTCTTAAATCCTAACTAAAATACTCTTGACACAAGAGCCATATTTTCGGCATTTATTTGAGGAAGTCTATAATCATACATATTTTGATCAGGTGTACACATATGATAATATTTGTGCATACTGTTTATGAGTTCATTATATAGATCTATTACCTCCTAATCCTATTTCATCAATTCATTATATTGATCATTTTTATATTCATCAAACTTAGGTTGTACAGCCTCACCACTAGTAGTATCATAATCGTTATTTACAAAAGTTCCAGACGGATCATCTTTTTTGGAGAATCTTCCTGTAGGATTATATACAATTGTAGGTTCAATCTATCCAGTTTTTGAATTTTTAAAAGAATTCACACTAGGGGTGATGTATGTGAATATAGACAACGGTTCTATAGACGTTTGAGGCATTCCGTTTTTATCAAAATACGATCTTTCATATGTAAATAATTGTTCAAAAAATTTACGAATTTGAACGTCACTCCATCCTCGAAAATCTATTTCTTTCCATGTAGATTGATCATCTTTATCGTAACTAGGATCAGTTATGTCTATTAATCCTGCAATATAACCGTCGTTAATAGCTCTATTTACGTATTTATCGACAAGATATTCATGATATGTCATTAAATTTGGATACATGCCGTATTGAGATTTGTAATCTTCAACGTCTTTTTTCGACATTACATTTCCATTCCAATCTAAATAATTACCGTTCTCGTCAGTATATAATACATTATTGACATTGAAAAATTTTTTAAATTCTTTTACAAAATCTCTAGATGCTTTATTCCTGTCGTTTTCTTGTTCGACATCAAGAGCGTGACACATCATCCAAAACATTGGTTTGTCTTCAAACTGTCGCAAATCTTTTTCAAGAGATCCTTCTTTTGAAGTTAATTTAGATATGGCAGCTTTTAATATCCTTGCTTTAATACCTGCTTTTGTTTGTGGCTGACTTGGAGAGTATTGACCTATAGTCTGAGCGATAAAATTTAGATTTATTCCAAATCTACTATTATACTTTTCAAAGTTTTTAAGAAGATGCGGAGATTCTTTTTGTATTCTGGCATGTTCGTCTAAATATTCTTTGTATTTCGTTTCAGTATTCATTCGCTCACTAATCCACTTTTGCCATGCTTGGATTTCCATCGCCATAGTATACTCGTCGTCAGTTTTTAGTGTGCCATCTTCATTGAAAGGGTTTGATAATTGTCTTAATGCATCATTCCACATATCAAACTTCAACATATCTTGCGGAGATAACAATTCTGGTCTAGTAAAACCAGTCTTTTCATCGATACATTTGTCTAAATAATAATTTATGTTAGACTGGATATGATTGTATTTGAATAGTGTTTTTGGAGATAATCCATGATCGTGTTTACCATAAATATTAGACAGTGAGTTTTGGCTATTATTTGGATTATAAGGTCTACTTAAACGCTCTTTATAATATTCGTAAGTATATCTTCTGTTTGCATGATCGCAAATCCATTTCTCTTTAGCAAGCATATACTTAACGTATACTGGCATATCGTCGTCATCATTTCCAGTATCACCCCATTGCTCCTCTTCTGCACTACTACGAGTCAAGCTATTAACCCATTCACCTGTTTCATCTTGTTCATAATGATGTCCGTACTTTTTGTCGAATTCATCATTTATTTGTCGTACAGCTTCATTTAAATCCTGCTCGTATTGTCCATAGTTGATTCTTCGAACAAATCTTCCTGTAGGTATTCCATTTCTATCCTTTTCCATGAAGATAGTCTGCCATGCAGGACTTATTTTACGTTTTAACTTATTGGCTTTTCTAAATAATTTATTTAGTTTTGCAGCTTCAGCTTCAGCTTCTTCTAAGGTTTCGGTTTGAGACGCTTCGATAAGATTAAATGCCAACTTGATAATCGGATTTGAAGATTGACCATGGTTTACAAAAAACTTTTGAAATCTACTAATGTCTCCATAGAATGAATTTTGGTATAACCAATCCTTATAGACAATCTTTAAATGGTCTTTATTTTTTTGTGTAGCTGTTACGAATTCATCAATTGTGTCATCTACAATATCGCCTGTAACTTTTCTTAAAGCCTCTTTCCATAATATCTCAACTGCATCTATGGAATTGGATAGCTATCTTATCCTCTCTCTGATATCAGCGTCACTTTCTGTAGATGTAGAAAGATTAACAGAATCGTCAGCTTTTAATATTTTAAGTTGACTAAATAGATTTTTATAAAAACCTATACTATTTTTATATATTCCTACAACTTCATCTGCTGTTAATCCAGAAAAATTGCGTGATTTTTGCGACAATAGATAACTCCATATATTACGTCCAAATGTAGAAGGATCATTTGGATCGTAATTTTGAGGCATTCCGTGTCCATCATCCTAACCTAGAGCTTTTAATGCAAACTTTACAGACAGTGCTATCTTTTCTGCATTTTCACTAGTCTTTAATTCATTTATTTTTTCGTATATCTCATTCTAAATCTTCTCTCTACGTGAAGATTTGTTTGGAATCCTACGATATGCATCATATAGATTTCCAAAAGCTTTTACCATTTCTGAAGAGATTTCATCCAATGAATCTAAGTTAAATTTAATGGATTTTTCTATATCGTACCCAAATACTGTATCTGATGTATTTATAAGCTTTGCTAACTCCTTAAATGACATTCTAGGCAAGTCTGATGGATCTATGTAATTTATAGAACCATATCTTGAGATTATTCTATTTAACTGGTATGTTATCCATGAAACAAACGTATTTATCAGATCTTTTAATTTAGAAGGTAGATTTTTTCTCTTTTCTTCAACAAGATATCTAGACAATACTTGGGTCACAAGTTCATTTCTTCTATCTGATTCTGAGAATTTAAGTTTATCAGTATATGTACGATCAATTTTCTAAGCAAGCTTTGGAAAATGTTTTACGGCTTCATAATATAATGATGTGAATAATTCGTTATTACCGTGTTGAAGTGCAGTCACAAATGGATGTAACAACTCTTCTGCAGCAATATCAGCAGTAACAGACTAATATGACAAAAATACAGTATCACCTTTAACACATGCACGAGCACTTCTACCAGTTGCTTTTTTTATTTCTGCATCACTCACCCAACGTGCCTTTAGTCCAGGAAATCTCTGTTGAAGAAATCTAATAATCTGATTGACTTCTCTCATATCCTGAACATGTTCACGTATTTCATCTTTATCGTCTGTTTCGTATAATTCTATTACACCGTCATCTTTGATATCTGCATACAGTCCATACGTATTACAAAAGTTTTCTAATTGTAGTTTTGCAGCAGGATTATATTTTGTTAATCGTAATTTACCTCCCCACATATGCGCTATTCCAGAATCGCGTAGAAATGGAATAACATATGGTATCATATCTGAATAGTATAAAGAGTGATAGATGTTGTTATCAGTTTTAGAAAAGTTTCCGTTGTTATCTATTGCTGATTTCAGTTGATTTGGATTCGAGACATTTCCAGCAGCCAAATAACTATTGTCATTTAAACCTTTATCCAATAATTCTTGATAGTCTTCTTCTGAAAAACTATCTTTTAAATCACCTAATTTTCCTAATATCAAACCACCATCATGAGTTTCATCTGTGGCATAAGATTCCATAGAATCAGCATCGTTTAATAACGGTGTTTTCATATTTACAAACAAAGGCATCATTATCTTGCCTTCGTCATTCTGACCTGAATAGAACACTCCATTTTGTGCCTCCGCATTAGCAAACCAAAAAGCTTTACCACTTTGTGTTTTAGTTAAATCAAATGTAGTAATATCTGGAGTAGTAGTACCATGATACACTATCAATGGTTCACCGTTTTCATCAACAACTTTAGACACATTAGTTTTATCATCTGACTACCAATCACCGAACCAATCTTTAAATTTAGATCCAAAGACCTTTGCTTTAGCTATTATAGCTTTTCTTCTATCTCCATTTGACAATTTTAACAAATCTGAAAACAGCTTAGAACTAGCACCGTTTGGTGCCAGTTCCATACCGTTTCCGTTAGTTTTGTCCCATAGAAAGTATGCAATATCTTCACCGAAGATAGAGACAAGTTCATCAAATTCTTGTTTTACTTTTTTATTACGTAAATTAGGACATATGTTCATAATTATTTTCCTTTACAATTTTCTTTATTTTTTCTACCTTGTTCAAAGTCTTTGTCACTAAATTCTTTAAGTTCTTCAGAATTATATGGTGACTGTGAATCATTAGTATTTATTGATTTTTGAACACCGCTTTGAGATTGTGAATTAAGAATGTCAGCTAATGCTCTTGCTTGGCTTACAGTCGTTTTATCAGCAAACCTATCAGTTAAAGTTTTTCCATTAGCATTTATTCTCAATTCTTCTATTAACTCTGGATTCTGTCTTGCCCATTCTTGCCATAATGGGAGATAACCTTCACTGTAGGAGAAATCTTCCATAGCTTCTTTTGATTGGTCTATGTACTCAAACTCCATTTGGTAAGCCTATCCTTTGTCAATCTGAGGTTTTACTCTTTGTTCAAATCTAGAAGTGTCCCATCCCTCTTTAGCAGACCACTCTTCAGCTGTAGTAGATATTGGTAATTGGTGTAATTCCTTAGTAACTCTAACTAGGACTTTCTCACCATTTTTGTCAGAAAACTCAATAACATCGCCTACTTTGGCCTGTTTCCAATAATTAATGTTACCGTCAGATGTATATCTAGTTGTAGCAGTTCTTTCACCTCTCTTTATAGCTTCTAGTGTAGTAGTTGCAGTTACTCCATTTGCTCTTTGGTTACCAAAAGCAAATGACATCTTTCCTTTAAGCTTATGAGTAGTATCTACAAAAAGCTTAGAGTTTCTAGATGGGGCTTTACCTTTACCACTATTTTTAATGACATTTTGATAAACATCTTCAATAGTCATTCCTCCTACATCTATTCCGTCTATGATAGTACCATCCTTAAACTTAGCATTGAGAGTTGAAAATCTAGCATCACCTTCTTGTTTACTCATTTTATTCTTAGAAGCTAATGTACTAACTTCATAAGAATTATCTGAAGTTCTAGCCCATGTAAATTGAGTAGTTTGTTGTTCATTATCACCTGCTTCAGATTCATAAGTTCGTGTATAAATAGTATCTTTTAATGTGCCATCTTCATTATAATATGAAATAGCATTACTATCCGATTTTCCAGCATAGCAATACGCACAGCTACTAAAACACTTTTTCTCATTCATTCTAAACATATCAGAATGAGCTCCATAACACATACAGTCTGGTCTAGAAGTATCTCTATTATATCTACCGTTTTCGTCAGTTACATCTACTCCAGTTATTCTCTCTATAATAAGCGGATCAAGACATGCAGAAGCTCTAAGTCCTTTAATAAAGAATGAACAAGTTTCTAATTCTATTTCAGGATCTTTGTTTATTTCAAGTAAGATTTTACCTATTTCATCTATATACTCCTGTTTAGGAATAAAATGAATTTTTCCAATACTGCTTTGTGTAACAACTCTAACTCCCTGTGCAGCTCCAGCAGAAACAATTTCCGACCAAGAAGCTTTAGGATGCTAATTCTAATATTGTTGTACAAAATCTTTTGAAGCAGCATAATCCTAATTTGTTACTATGCCATAATATTTATACCAATCGTAGGTTCTACCATCTCTTTGCATAGCTTCATTAATGCCAGAAACAACTTTTCTATCACGAGGAGTTCCATCAAGATATCCATAACTTTGAACTAATGACGTAACAAATTTCTTAATTCCAATCTGTTTACATCTATTTACTATAGTCTTAACGTCTTCAAAGTTTGTTTCTCCTACTAATATTGGATCTATTCTTATAGTTGTAGTATTAGGATTTAAATCTCCAGATTGAATAAGCTTTTCAATTCTATCGATCAAATCGTTATATTTCATAACACCTCGTTCGAGAGTTGTATCTCCAAGACCTGTAATACTAAATGACACCATAGGAGCTACTTTGTATTTTTTACATGCTCTCAAAAGATCTTGCATAGGCATACCGTCATGCTTTGACCATATTTCTATTGCATTAACTCTAGTAGGATCGGTAAAAGGTTTCTTAGCATTCTCTTCAAGGAATTTTATAATCTCCTTTGTAAAGAATACAGGGTCTGTCATTCTACTTACAGACATCACTTGTAATTTTCCATCTTTAGTAGCTGCTGTTATTTGTGCTCGCTCTTCTTCTGTGAATACTGGTTCAATTTTATTTAATACTTCACTTAATGCAACTCCAGCAACAGCTGTCTTAACAGCACTGTTGATTTCAGATTCTGCTTGTTCATCTCCACCTAAGGTGTTTAAAACGTCTTTGTGAGCTTCGTGTACAGACTTTTCCATTGCAGCCTTCACACCATTTTCTTTAAATCGTTTTTCAGCTGCTTGTATGATAGCATTTCTGTCACCGTTCTCTTCGCCCCATTGCATCATCTTACCTGTTGCACCAGATATTATCTGATTCCTGTTATTTACAACATATTTAATACCTTTATGTTCTACAATAACAGCTCTACCTTGTAAGACTGCTAAATTGGCGAATATCTTATTTCTGTCAACACTATCTTCTTTAAATACTTCATCACCGTTTTTATTGAATATCTTATTACCTTTAACGGTATAAGTTTGCCTTTGTTTACCGGTTGGAGTATATTCAACAGAAACACCTCCGTCACTCTCGTATTTAATACCAGTGGTAGCTTGTGAAGGTTGAGATTCTGGTTTATGTTCATCTACATAACGATACAATTCTTCGATTTTTGACTTTAGATAAGAATATAATTTAGGAACTCTTTCCACAGATATATTTGAAATAGAACTATTAAAGAATGCATCACCATCACCTATTACTATTTTTTTATATTTTCCTGTATTCCACTCGTCAATTATATCCTGTATTTCAGCATCTATTGTCTTTTTGAATTCTTCAAAATCGTTATCGGTCCATACACCAGTTGGTCCTTTAGCTCCAGGATGATACCAATGTTGTGTAGATATAGGCATTGCGTTGTCCAATCCTCTTATCACAGCTTGTGTTCGAGTTGGATAATGTTTACCTTGTCCATACTTCTGTGCATATCTTGAGTTTGAATCAATCAATCCGGATCCACTATCTCTGTCGGTATTGTCAGTAAATATATATAAACTGTTAGTATCTTTCTCTACTTCTGATCTAGTCCAAATACCTTTATATTGATGTACTACACTCGAATTCGAAGGAACTGAACTCTGTTCATCTGTAGCAATATCGTCATTTGAAGGTTCACCATAAAAAGCACCAGTAAGATCAATCAATATTTCATTCCAAGTCCATTTATGTCCTTGTTTACCAGTATTTTCTATTTTTTTACATGCGTCGGAAATTCTAGATTCAATTTCTTCTGCAGATGCGTTAGGAATTTTTGTCTCATTCTCCTTGTACTGCAAATCTATACCGTATTCATATATATCGTTATTAAATTGAGAATATCCACGTTTTTCAATCATGGTGTATATTGGATAAACTCCATCGGTTGCATTTATTTCACCAGTCATCTTGTATACGTTATATGAACCTGCTTTACGACCTTTAGCATTAGGCTTTTTTACAGATATGTATAACGGCATAGAGTCTATATCTGATATAGATACAGCGTTAGCTACTAATACAAGACTCGAAGCATCTGGATTTATAAAGTTATAAGTTCCGTCTTCATTTTTCAATTGCATTGTAGTACACATTCCATAGTTCAAAAAGTTATTAGAAACAACTTCCTGTAACATGGGAATCAAGTCAGGCATTCTTCCATTTAAGGTCTGTTCTACATAATCTGAAAAACTAGTACACTGTATACCATCTACATCAACAGTACCGCCCTTAATTTCACCACGCAGCCATTCTGGAGGTACAAATTTAAACAGTTTATTCCATCCTTTATATTCTCCAGTAGTGAAGAAAGTGTATAAAATAAGATCCTCTGCAAACATTCTAACACGCTCGTTTGGATCATTTAATAAATCCTTCCATGCGTCATGCATCGTATCTTCGTTAGACTTTTTTCCGTCTATATTTGAATCTATAGTTATAAATTGAGGTTGTCTTGCAACGCTTCCGTCAGAAAGAGCAACATTTTCTTGTTGTGGCTAAGGTCTCAATTTCTCTATGATATAGTTTCCCTTAAGTCGTTCAAATTCTGGTACAGATTCGATTGCGTACTTAAGCCCATTCAGTCGTCTAGCAATAGATATTAACGGACTGCTTCCGTAAAACAGTTCTCTTATATATTCATCAGATCTTCCGAGTACTTGTTTAGCATAAGCATACATGTATCTAGCTTTTATTGCCGTCTGTAATCCGTCACTTAACGTCTTTATCAGATCTTCCGTAAAAGCATATTCACCACCAGCAGATCGCGCAAGACGTCTTGCAAAATGTAAAACTACGCTCGAAAATTCTGGATTTGCAGTATATACTTGATTTGCAAGTATACGTAATGGTAGATTTATAGCATTAACTGTCTTGTACTCAATCCATGAGTCATCTGCAAGTCTTTTAAGGCTTTCTAAATCCCACAATGATTTTGAAGTATCTTGCGGATGAAACAATTCATTATACATTGCTAAATATCTCTGTATCTGTATGAAATTTTTTCCATGCTTACGTGTATCAATTTTAGTATACTGCACTAATTTGTTCATTGCCTAAACATATTTCTGCAATGATAAAAATGCATAGTAAATTTGTCCCTAAAACCAATTTACACTTACATCAGAACCATCTTTAAGTTTTACCATTTTTGCATTTGGATTTACTGCAATATAGCGCAAAGCCTCTTTGTTATCTAATATAAGGTTTACTACATCTATTCTAGACTATATAGATTGAGCATCACTATTTGTTGTATATTCAGATATTGTCGCATCATCATGTTCTATGAGATATTTATCCAAAACTTCACCTATCAATTTTTGTTTAAATTTGTATTTAGGTAAACTAGGATCTTTTGAAAAATTACTTTTTGTTCTTTCTTCTACACTAGCTAACTCTCTAATTAGCGGTTGACATAAAAACCAAACTCCAGTTTGTCCTAAACCACTCCTAACTAATAAATTTAGAATATTACATGTAAAAGGATTTACATTAATTCTTACAACCCAAGGATCTTTAACGATATCCACATTAGCATTGATAAATGCAGATAGCCATGATGATATATATGCATCATTATCGTCAACAAGGTGATCTAAGTGCCATATTCCAGTAAATTTTGTAAACTTAGTATCTTTAAATTTAACTCCAAACAAATATGTCATTATGTGACTAGTAGCATTTAATGCAAACGGAGCTATATCCTTTTTACCGTTAATATAGTCATTTCTACGTTCAACTTGTTCATGCAATGTTCCGAAATTATAAGCTAAATGTTTATTAGACTCTTGTGCAGGAAGTTGTTTCGCAAGGCTTTCAGCCAAATCTGTATCATTGTCGATAGACCTATACAAACAATTTATTGAGTTTTCGACATCTTTTAACAATGTCATCATACAATCAATAAGCCCATTCTGCTCTAACTATTCTTCAGTAAGACCTTCTGTTTTTGATAAACCTACTGTTACTTCAAAATTATCTCCTCCAGTAACAACGGTTTCATTTATTTTACCGTAATTATAAGATGCTAGGTATAAGTGATCAATATCAAACATTTTTGTTAACTCATTGTTACCAATGAGATCAGACTATATCTTCACTATTTCTAGTGTCGTGCATTTCGTGAGATTTTCTTTCCTCACTACTCCAACTTTTCTTATTATATAAGTTTCTTGTTCGTTGGCTTAAATCGAATTGAATTTTATGTACCATAGATGGTACTTGTTGAACATATGGTTTTACAATATCTATAAATTTTAATCCTTCTTTTGTTCCGCAGCATAAAGAGAAACTATCTTCTTTTTTGCCTTCGTGGAACATGTAAAACTATACATTCCAAACTTCTTTAAAGTAATCAATAATAACCTATACTTCTTCTTTTGGTAGACATGTGGCAATTTTAATATAAAATCCATGAATTTTTCCTTCTTTAGATTTTCTCATATTAATATGCCCATCATCCATATACCAAATTGCAACACCTAGTGCATCTAATCTATTAAGAAGTTTTCTATTTCCAAGAATTTTCTTTGGCTTATAAAACACCCTTCTTAAAACTTTCGTAAAAGGAGTCATGTACAACTTCATATAATAAACAGGAACTCCTGAATTATATCCGCAAGTTTTTATATAACTTTTAATTCCGGTATTTCTTATACCTCTATTGTTAAATTGCTTTATTTTCCACTCAAGGTAATCTTTCTGAGCTTCACAATGAGCAATTTTGTATACGTTATTATTACTTATTGAGCCATCGCCCAATAATGCGCCTATCATAAGGCTTCTTGATTCTTTATTAAATTTTGTTTTCATAATTCGTTATTATCCATTTAGGAAATTTTTATCTTTAATTAGTCGTTGAACCTTCCCTTAAAGGGCTTGGCTGCTGATTGTCCACTTGATATGGAGTTCCCAGCAATTAACACGATTTTTTATATTATACTGGTTCGAACATTGATATAGTTTATCCGAACCAGTGATCTTTGTAAATTCTGAAGGTAGTATGATTGTAGCTTGTGCTGCAGGAAGTACATCAATAAATCTAAGTGCATGTATTGAAGATTGAGCCTGTGTTGGAATACGATATCCTATTGTATTAGCTTTTGCGTCTTTTCCAATAATCTTATTGTCTATCAGCCATTGACGAGCTTCTTTTGGCGATAATCCTTCAGGTATTATGTCTTTAAAGTAATCTAATGATACCACCGCATCCATAGATCCATCTTCGTTAATCATCTGCAATCTTTGTCCGTTATAAAAGTCAGCTCCTTGTATACTACCTTCTCCATCTTTAGCTTCTATTGCAAATACTGATCTCTGAACAAATGAACTACCAGGTGTGTTTATATTAATTACAGACTTATTTACATGTGATATCAAAATGGATTCTATCCAACTAGAATCAGGCGTAGCTGCTAATGGGCTTTTTAATTTTGCATTACCGTGATCGTCTGTTGTAAGATCTATAGCCTCCATTGTGGATTTACTTACATTTCTAGATCCTAACTCTTTTTTTAGATACGCACTAAGTTTTTTAGGATCTGTTTCTCCAGTATTATAATCAGTAGTACCAGATTCAAAGAATTCATCAGTTGTATCCTGAACACCTATTTCTGAAAGTCTTTTAATGTGATTCATAAATTCAGTTAATAGTTCTCGTCCGGAAATTATTTTGCCAGTTCCATTGTGAACATAATTAGTACGATCTAGTCTTACGTTTTGTAAACCTATTTTTACCATCTGAGAGCCTATTGCTATGGTAGAACCATCTTCAGGATCTGTATTAAGCTATCTCCTGATAAATGAAAATCTTTGAGTGTACTTATTAAACGGTTTAGATATTGTATTTCCATCGTACTTAACTGGTGCTTGAGATCCAACTTTTACTGCAGAATCCATAAACATCATGTCTACACCTTCATCTAACATTTTCTAATATATACCACTCATATTTCCTGTAGCAAGACATGGGAATAACGGGAATAACGCAAATTTATTATAATAAGCTACAGCTAAGTTAGATTGTGTTTCCCCATTTAAAGTGTGTGGTCTAAATCCATATGCAGTATACTTAGTAGCAACAATACTTACTGTATCGTATATCATCTTAAAAGATTCTGCTTTTTCAACCCAAGAGTATTTAGTTTCATCACTTCTTAATATGTCAAATGCTTTTTTAACTTCATTACTATATGCACCACGTTTACGTAACATGTTTTCACACATAGTATCTGTAATATATGCTGCACCATCGGCAACATTTATTCCACTACCATATGCATCAGAAAACTATTTAGCATTTTTTATAGCATTTTCAATCCTAAGCTTTTCGTCTTTTGAGAATGTGGTTTCAATATCTTCGTAAATCCATTCAACATCTTTCTCATATGCATTCTTCCAATCATTTGTTATAATAGCATATGTTTCCCTTACAGCTGAATCTTTAAACATTTTTTCCAATCTAGGAGCGATATCTGAATCTGAAGCTATTTTATAATCTTGACATTCTGCACATACATATTCTTCAGACATACCGTAAAGATTTTGTGCATTGTCGTCACCTGTAGAAATAAGACCTCCAATACGTTTTTGCAAATCGAACGTACTATCTTTAATTACTCTATGTTCCATGTCGTACTCTACTTTAAAAAATGCTGGATTTCCGCAGAAACACCTTTTCATTTCTTCTCCACACATTATAGATCTTGTTGTAACATCCTGGAGTATAGCAGCTATAGCCATCGATTTACACATTTCTCTGGTAGCAGTTCTTTCGGCATAATGTTTAATTTTATCCCAGCCTTGCTGTACCATGAATTGATCTGCTAACGCGTCCACTTGATCCATGTTTAGGTGTTTTGAATCTAGGTTAAATAAAGTGTTTGACTTATCAGTATCTTTGTATAACACTTTTGTGTTTCCATTTGCAGTAAACGCTATTTCCTTTCTTTCAATTAAGCCTATTTGTTCTGCAAATCTAACAGCATCAGCACGACGTGCATTTAGTATATATGTCATAATGTCACGTTGTTCTTCAAGAGACTTACTGAAGAAGTATTTATATGCTTCTTTCAACATATTGACACTAGATTCATTAGGATCGTTTAGATTTTTAACTACGAATTTTCCATTTTCATTTACTATAACCTGAGTTAAAGCTAAGAATCTAGTACCGTTTGGTTCTACACCAGACTTGTTTTTAGTATGATAGTTTTTAATTTTAGCATTTTCTTTCAATTTCGGTCTACCCTATTTCTTGTATCCAGGAATATTTTCATATCCAAGATCTTCCATACATTGTTGTATTGAAAGAAGTTCTGTATGAGCATATTCGATCATCTAGTCTAACACCTTATTTGAAGGTCTTATTAAGTATTGATTGTTTACATATTGAATAGTAGGAATTCCATCTATAGCAACAGTTGTACCAATAACTTCATCGTTTTCGTTCTTTAGCTCCCTTTGTTTAAATTCCATTCCAGGTATTTTGACTCCATCCATGAACACCCACGTTCCCTTATCCGCAAGTGTTGAAGATACCCAATAACCATTCTATAGCATAGCCATTTTAGCAACATAATCATCTATAGTGGGCTGTTCTGAGTATTCTACTCCAGAATCACCTCTATTATCAGTTTTGAATCCGATATAAGTATAGAGATTAAAGTGAGGTTTGTTATTCTTATCAAGGATTTGTTTTAACAAAATTGACCCCTTTGGAAAACCATCACTATCGTCATATACATAATTGTAATTCATCAATACGTGTATGAGATCGTTTTCCGGATTTAACGTATTAAGCTAACTTACAATATACGATATAGAACTGTTCTGTGATACTGGATACAGTTTTTTTCCATTGAGACCTAATGACATTTGTTGTACCTGAAGTCTATTATATGAACCAAGTGCATTACCAAGCTCTTTTACAAAACCAGTATTTGTATATCCTTTACTTATAAGTTTTTTATTTACAACTCCAGATTTAGATATAAACTGCTCCAACTATGATAAAAATGGATAAATAGAACTAGTATCGCGAGCCTGTAACCATCGTTTGATTCCGTCGAAACTATCTCCACTTTCATCTTCAACACTATATTTTGTTTTAAGAAGATGTTCAAGAGCTTTAATTGGAAATAATATTCCTATAGAATACAACTGTTTTATTATCTGAGTTTTTAGATATTTCAAATCTCTAGGATCAACTTGATTATATTCTACTCCATTTACAGTAAATGGTTTATTTGTCTTCAATCCATCTATTAAATCATAAAAGAAATTTGCAACATTCCTGAATGAATCTTGTTTACCATTTCTTACTGTATAATTTCCATTCTGGTCTTGAGCCATATTTAAAATAGGAACTTGACCGGATAGTACGAACTATGTCCATTCAGTTGGATACTATCTGGAATCTCGTTCCAATGAAGAGTTTATAATCTAAACTTCCTTACCGCGACCGTCAGATTTTGTGATTGATTTTGCTATTTTAAAATCAATATTCTAACTGTGCAATAAGTTTAATATCTATATAGCAAACGCTTCTTTATCATAATCAACACTCTTTATAGAGCCATCTTCATTGTATGTATACATTCCATCTACAAGTTTCTTATATTTCGCGTATACATAAGCGTGCATAGCGTCTATATGTGCACTTCTCTACATTCTAGAAAGTAAATCTTGTATAGAAGATGCTTCGTTCATTTCGTGAACAAGAGTTCCGAATACCTCTTCAAGCGGCATGAACGAGAAGAAATTCATAGAGTTACGAGTAGTGTCGTAAGATCTATCATTATTCATGTACGGTATTGTAGAAAAAAAGAATTTAACTTTTTCTGTAGTAGAATCAAGTTTACTGAATTCGTATGAAGCCCTATCATATTTATCAATATTCTATTTTTGTACAGTTTCATCTTCATCTTCATCTTCAGGAAGATCTTTAAATTTTCCACTGTATTCTCCAGCAATATTAGAAAGATAATCGGAAACAAATTTTTGTATAGCCTCAAACTTTGGATAATACTTCTGTTTTACAGTTTCACCTTTTATTTTAACTTCTCGTATATCTTCCTCGAAAACCTCTTCTAAAGCAGGATGAATTTTACCTAACTTCTCCGTGGTAAATTTAATTTTTTTCAACCATCCGAGGATCATTTTCGGAGTGTTTTCGTTCACTTTTATTACACCAGGATCTGCACCAATACTTTCAAGTCCGTAAGCTTTAATAATCATGAAGCCCACAGAAGCTGCTAAATCTTGTAGTTCTACAGCGTTAGTGATATTTTCAAAGTTAACTTTACTATCCTTTTTGTCTGTGTTTTCAACGGTATAATACAGTTCACTTACCCCAGATTTTGTTTTGAAAATACTATTAAATCGGTCTATGTTTTCTTTAGATACTTGTTTGTTTGTGTATTTACCACGGTTAATGTCCTAATGAAGTTGATAAAATTTGATACTATTAATTAGTCCAAATTTAATACACATTCCGATATTGAATGCTACCTTCTTAAACCATGAGTATATTTTACCAAAACCTTTAGCCCTTTTATGCCGCATCTTCAAGTTCATATAATCTACAAATAGATCACATAGACCTTCTGCAATGTCTCTATCAGATAAATCTTTTCCGTATTTATCTCGATACATAGTATAAAAAGCTTCTCTCTAATCTGCAGGCAATACGAGTTCTATTATTTTATGGAAAGCCTCATGGAATATAGCACTTTCTGGAGCATTAGTTGCCAATTTAACATATTGAGCTGCACATGCTCCTGCAGCAACTCTACTTCCAACATTTGAACTCTGTATATTTGAAACTATACTTAAATCGTCATGTGAACCAAATACAGTGTCGAAATACTCTTCTGCAGTCTTTTTAAACTCAGAAACCTATTCGTCAGTGCGATTTACTAATTCTGAAGCTTCTACATCCATGTTCAAGAAGCTTGCAGCCATTTTGCTTATAAGATCTTCTACAGTGGTTTGTTTTTCAGTTTGTTCTTGTTTTTTCTGAATATCTTCTCTTAGTTTTTCGTCACTATCAACTTCTTCTTTCAATACCAATTTTGGATCTGAGAAGTTTATTTGTTTATATGACATTCCTGTTACCGGAGTAGCAAGAATTTGATTTCTAAAGAGATAACCAAGCCATGTAGTTCCTCTTGACCCATCTGAATTTTGTTTAACGAAATCGTCCCTTGTTACAGTAAGACCATTAGGTAATTCTATTTTCTACAAAGATGAGTTATTTGAAAATGTAGATCTCATTTGACTAAATACAGAGAATTGAGAATACATGAATTGTTCATTTACGAGAGATACGTCAATCATATTTGGCATCTTCTGCAATCTCTGCACCAGTTGACCATATTTATCTGCGACATTATACGCAGATTCATTTCCAACAATAACCTGTTTGTTTACTCTATCTAATGTTATAATATTTCCACAGTTGTTGCATTGTGATTTTACTGCATGTTGGTCATACAAATAAAGTCTCATTTTTAACAAGTCGAGTATATAATATCCATCGACGTAATCATGTCCGTCGATATACATTTTAATCAAACTTGCAAGACTTTCTGCTTCTTGTTTGTTGAACAAATTCCTATCAATCAATGCAGGTATTTTTTGATTATTTCCAGTATTGAAGTTAAACAATATAGCACCGTTATAAAAATCTATTGGGTCTTTTATATATTCCGGATCAAATTCACGAATAGGTGTTTGTAGATTTTCTCCACACCAAACACCCCAAGATTCTCTAGGAGTTCCTACATTCTTTTTAATTAAGAAACCTATGCCATCAGCACTTGACATACGTACAGTATACAAATCTTTGGCGTTTTGTCCTCTAAATAAGAATTCAGAAACATCATGAAGCGATTTAGGTTGATCATGCTTATTATATATAAGAGATCCTTTATTTAAGCTTTTTATTACGGAAATTCTATATTCAGGATGATCTTTAATATAAGACAACATTGCCTTAATTTTTGATATAAACTTCTATTTTGCCTTATTTGTAACTTTAATTAAGTGCAATTTGTGAAGTTCAACATTTTCATCTTTAGATATAGATCCTTTAGGATAACTATTAAGATCTGTAATAAACGGAAGATAACATGACATTCCGTTATACTTTATGAACACCTTGATATCATCACCGTCATTACTAAATTCAAAGTATGCCTTTTCCAAGAAGTCTGGATTTACTGACATCTTTTGGTATATCATAGCCCAAGTACGATACTTACTTTCTTGATTCACACCTCCTGCCATTTTGTCAAAAGCAGGGCTGTATGACTTGCTCTTACCAATAGGACTATTCCATGTGATAGGCATCCTGTTGATCTCTTCAATCTTATCTTTTGGTGGTGTTGAATAAATTTCATCAGGGTCTACTCCATAAGAATCATTAAATTCCTTAATAAGAGTGTTTGCATTGTTTATAACACTTTGTACACCATTAGGCAATTCTACATCTAACGTAGGATCTGTATATTTATGTGTATTCAGATAATCAACAACTTTCTGTGCATTATCTATGAGCTTTGTAAAATAGTTATTCAAAAGCGTTGAATACCATTTTTGCAAAATTATATCGTCATCAAGATCTTTCAGAATGTGCTCCCTAAGTACATTAGTCCAGGAATCAATAGCATCATAATATCCATTTAAGAGCATTTGCATATTATTAACGCTAGCAGTCTGATTGTCATCAATATTCGAAGTGTTTAATGCGAATTTCGTCAACCACCATTTTGCTACTTCTACAGCTGGAGTACCATAATAGTCTTTGTTTTTAGCTATTTTCTCCATTGCTGACGCAATAAGTTCTTGCTCCTGTCTTATGTTTATGTTATCTATACTAGAATCCTGTAAGACTGTATTTAATGCATCTTCTGCCTATTGAACAGTTGCTAAGAAAGTATTTAGTATAGTTTTTTCACGTTCTGTTGTTACAGGTCCTGTAGGAACCATATTTATCATATAGTCTAAATCCCTACAAGTATTGAAAAGCATATTTAAATTATCAATAGAATTGTATTCTTCTGGTGAGAATTGTGGGACCAATTGACTATAAACAAAGTTCTAAGTTTCTATAGCATCTTTAAGTTTTTCTGTAATTTCACCATACTTCATCTTGACTTCCTCAAGCATTCCGCTCACAGTACTGCAGAGTTGTTGATTTTCTGCATCGTTTACAGGTTTTGGTGCATCAAACTTATTTATTTTTGCAAATGTGATATCGTACTTCTTACATTCATCAGCTAAACTATTATAATCTTCAATGAGATTATTTAACTCTTCAACAGAATCATTATAAAATTCAGAATTATACTGTATAGATTCGTCCTTTTTTACATCAACACGTATTCGATCTTCTATACCAGTAATCTGTTTACGATCTGTGCAGTTTATTGGTATTACACTAGTACCTACAACATTGAACTTATATGAACCAAGTATTTCACTAAGTTGTTCAAACATCTTTTCTTCACGCTCACGTTTACTAACGATCATAGGTCTCACAACCTAATTCCAAGTCCTATGTATTTCGTAAATAGATTGTAGAACGTCAATAACATGTAGATTTCCTTCATCATCTATTAACAGTAAGTCTAATTGTGAAGATTTACCGTTTGCATAAATCATATTGTCTGCTGATAATATATGTAATCCCATCTTTCTGCAATCCTCAGCATACTGTTTTAATTTTGCTGCATGTTCTCCAGTAGGATCAATATCAGAATATTGTTCAATATCTTTGTCTAAGAAGCAGTCTATTGCAAACTATCTAACACGTTTAGCTAGTTTTAATGAATCGTTATTCTGATTAATCTGTAAAAGTCTAGCTCTAGCTATTACACCATAAATACCTTTTACATTTCTATACTTAGAATAACCTTTTGACAAGCCAAGTTGTTCAAGTTTATTTTCAAACTGTTCTACACTTGTATTAGATTGCTCGATTTCCTTTTCTAAATTACGCAAATATTCAGCTTCATCTTTAGAAGGTATTCTAGATTCAAACTCTGCTGTATTTGTATATATTTTTACATCATCGTTTTCAACAACAATCGTATCGTAATATGTAGATAACTCATTGTCGATACTTTTCTGTTTTTCTGCAAGTACATTTGCAATATATTTCCAAGGTTCAATTGTTGATATTACTGGTGCAATATATGCATTTTTCTAAACAGGTTGTGCTGGTTCTACATAATTTACAATTTCATCAGCATTACTTACATTATCTGAAAGTTCTGGATGCTTGTATTTAAATTTAGCAGCTTTGGTGTTATATACACGTTTTGCATTATCTAATGTCTCTTTGTTCAATTCGGAATCTAATACATCTTTTAGATCTGTGATGAATTGAGCTATTTTATATGTACCAATTTCAGCAGCTGTAAATAAATCATTTGCGATACTAGCAATTGCTGTAACTGGAATTATTTCCATATGTACTCTTCCACCATGAAGCTTTCTCTTCCTTCTCTGATAACGTTCTTTTGCTTTTGCAATTCGCTCTTCAGCTTTACGTTTATTTTCAGAAAGTTTAGATTTCAACTTCTCAGATTTATCTTCACTAGAAACAGCTGTATTATCAGATGTAGAATTATCTGCAGTAGAATTATCAGATGTCTGATTAACTTGAGTAGGAGATGGTACCTTTGTATTTTTTGAATCTTTAGCTTTTTTCAATTGCTCTTCGAATTCTTTTCGTAATTCCTGTTCAAAAACATCATTTAATTTATTTACCGCATCTCCAGAATATGCATCGTTTACAAACCAATTTAGTTTTTCATTTCTGTCATTAGCTTCGATGATAGCATCTACACGTCTTCCATATTTACTATTAGAACCATCTTTACCTTCCTTTGGAGACTCGTTTAATAATGACAGATATGATTTAGTAATCGCTGCATCTATGGCTATCATATTGCTTGCCAACTCTAAATCTTCAATGTTTTCAATATTCGTATTAGGCATCTCGATATTGTTCAAATATTCAAGAGTCTTCTCGTCTGTAGAATTTTCATCGAAGTTTTCATCAACAGAATGTAATGTAGATTTTAGACTTTTAATCTTAGTCTTAATAAAGTCTTCTATGATCTTAGCGTCAGGACGTTTCGTCTTTAGTCCAGTTTTATTCTCAATAAAATCAAACACATCCTTTATTGAATTTGACTGAGCCATTATTTTAAGAAGGGCTTTTCCTTGAGTAAGATTTCTTATATTTCGAACAAGCTCTTTTTTACGACGATTTTTAAATTGTTCTAAAACTTCATCAGATGCACGCTTTTTTTCAGAATCAACAATTTCTTTAAACTCTTCTGAATTTATATCTTCACCATTTTGTGCAGCTTCAGTTTCCAATGCTATTTGTGCTTTATTAGCAGCTTCAGATTGTGCTCTATTTAATTCAGTACTAAATTCTGTATTTGTAATAATGTCGTTATTTACAATCTTATCTAATGTCTCATTAAGCTCTTTATTCTAATATGCCTTATCGAGTTCTATTTGATTTTGATTATATTCTTCATTATTAGCTTCTGCTTGTCGATGTAAATTGTAAAGATCTGCTATCGCAACAGCATACCTGTCTGTTCCGTATTGGATTCCATTACGTTCTAACGTTGCACGAATACCTTTATCATTAGCAAGATTCTGTATACGATTTGCATCTTCTATTTTTTCATCGTACCATTCCTGTTGAAATCTAGGAGTTTCTCTCCTGCTGTCAGATTGTTGCATTCGTTCCAATTCTTCTATTACAGCACGTCCTCTTCCAGACATAGCTTCTTTTGCTAAAGCTACATTAGAAACTCTATTTAACCTTTCTTGTTCTCGATTAACAACAGCAAATCTTGTAATAGCTTCAGTAGCACCCATTTTTTGCATGACACCATGTATACTAGAGTACATTGTACCAATCTGTGCTACACCAGGGTTATGCGCTCCAAGTGCAAATCCACCCTTTACATTATTCCAGAATTCTTGGTCATCCTGTAGTTCAGATTTACCCATTCCTAACAACGACAAGTACGCACTAGCCACCCTGCTACCCATTTCCATATCGTTGCTTATAAGCTCTCCAAAATCTGCTCCGTCATATCCGTAAGATGATGCAAAATCCTCTTTAGAGTTTAAATATTGAACGCCTTCTTCAGACATTTCTGACATAGCTTGTTTTAAACTTCTAGGTACTGCATTAAGACCGTATTGTACTGCAAGTTTAGACCAACCGCTTTTAGGTGTTAATTTATCTATTACGTATTGATATTTGTGCATCAGCATCTCTTCTACATTGTTTGCCCATGCTCCAAATTCAGGATTAATCTTTTTTAATAAATGTGCAGATGCTTTAGTTGTACCTCCAAGTACACCATAATAAATACTTCCTGCACCACCCATACCAGCTGCCTCTGCAGCTTCAGATGCGGCACTATATCCCTGTTTGAACGAATCCAGTGTATTTCCACGTCTAAATCCATTTGCATACCTAGATGCATCATGTGTAGCATTTCTTACACCAGATTGTATTGAAGCATTTATTTCTCCAGATGCTACATTAGAACCGTGTATATTGATAAAGTTTTTAGCTTTATTTCTAGCTAATTTAAATGTCGCAGACAATGCTTTATCTATAGGCATAACTTGCAACATAGTCTGTTGTCCAGTTTCCCACATTGTTCTGACATTATCAGCTTGTCTTTGAGCTCTCAAACCTTTTGTAGAAGTTAATAATGCTTCTTTTATCAAATTACTATTATTATGTATCGCTCCACTAGTAAGATCTCTCAATACATTGTTTATTCCATTATTACCTTCAGTATGTTCTTTTATCCACGCATCATCCATTCCTTGACCTTTCCAGTATAATTTACTTTGTTTTATCAAGTCTGCTATGATGTATGGAGCTATTTTTGAATTAGATGGCTTTTCAAGTTCTGCTAATATATTATCAACACGTTTATCACTAATTTCTGTATAGTTTTCATCTAATCCACCTTGAATCTATAGTGGAGTTGTAGCCAACGTAGTTGCTGTATATGTTAAAGGACCTGCAAACATACTCGCAGTTTGTGCAGCATTTGCAAGCAACTGTGATGGTGACGAATTCGACGATCCTATTGGACCTGCTACACAGTATTGCCAGTATCCAAGACTCCATAACGGGTCATCCTAGTATGCCTAAGAAAGTTTTTCATATCCTTTAGCGACGTCAAATACTTTTCTTACATCCTACTGGAGTGTAGCAGTGTTTATTATATCATTTCTGCGAAGCTGTTTATATTGATTCTTTCCGTTTATATAATCTTCTATTACAGCATCCTCACGCTCTTCTTTTGTCTTTTGTTTTGGAGATACTGTTTTTACTCCAGTATAACTATAAGCATTTTTACGATTCAAATAATCTTCTGCATAATTTTCAATATTCGCATCATAAGCAGCAACACCTTCATCTATTCTCTGCTTTCTCCTCTGAGCCTTTCCTCGTTTTTCATCAGAAGCTAGAACTGCAGTAGTTGAAATTGCATCCCAAATATCCTGACCTCTTGCTCCAAGAAATCCGCCTATCCAGCCTCTTTCTCTAGCAAATTGATATTTATACATTTTATCAAGCTGTTGTAAATCAGTATTGTCAATTTGCTTCTAAACAGAGTTTAAAGAAGATGTTAATTCATTAAGATGATTTTCATCATCTTGTGTAATACTTTGACCTAAAAACTGTTTATCTTGTAGTTGTCCGAGATAATCAAGATACTCTTTTTGCAAGCTTGACTTTTGACGTTGAAGATTTGACATTTGACGGTGAGCTTCTGCTGCTTGTATATCAATATCAGCCTCTGCTATTTCTCCATTAAGAGTTCCAATATGCGCATTTGTTCCATCGTCGAATAACTTACCAATAGTACTTTTCAACCAGAATGCTAGTCTATTAGTTGCTTCTGATTCCGGACCAATCATTCCGAAATCACGTTTCCACTTTTCATATTCCTTTTCGTATTCTGCGTTACCTTCTTTTATCTAAGTATCTCTTGATAATTTAGAAGCATCGTCTTTAGCATTTTCTTCTACATCAGGCTGCTCTGTATCCCAATATTCTTTTTCTTTTTTATGCAGTCTTCTAGCTGCTTTATCATATTCTTCCTAAGCTTTTCTGCGTTTTCTAATTCTATCTACAACAGTATTCTGGCGTTCTATTTCTGCATTTATATGCTTATTAGCAGATTTAGCTTCACTTTTAAGTACAGCAGCTTCTTGCTTTGTAAAATTACCTTTAGGACGACGCTCTCTTACTTTCTGTGCTTCAGTAAATCTAGTGCGTGTATTATCAGATCTTACGCCAGTTTTATCTTGAATATATCTTTTTAGAAAATCATTTTCTATTTCGTACGGTGATGCCATAATTAGTTTCTCCTTCTCTTACTTCCATTAAACATGACTTTGAACCTCCAACATTTTTCCACGAATTTCCATTCTGATAAAGAAGTGTTCCGGAAATAAAATATCTCCTTTTTCCGTTCATTATTCTAGAACACAATTGTCCGTTTGGTGTAAACTGACATCTAGTATCTGTCTTGACGTGAATATTACGTAATGGATAATATTCTTTTTTATTTTTCTTAGATTCATGTTTATCAACACTTTCGTTAGTAAAAATCACCCTATTTGCTTCTTGTGAAGACATTGTATATCTAGGAGGTATTTTACCTTCTGAATCTTGATATCTTATACCTCGAACAATAGGCTCTATCCTATGATGTTTTGTATCATAAATTCTGTAGTCAGCAAAAGTTTCATCATTCTTATCAGCTATCCTAAATAGATTTGACTGATTATTATTTTTCGCACTGCCGGAAGTTCCGTTATCACTATTTTTCATTTCAATAATTGCGTTTTCTTGTGCGAAATCTCTAGCTTGTTTTTCTAATTCAAGTTGAGCTCTATCTACTTCTGGGTTATTAGAAGATAATCCAAGTTTCATTATAGCATCCTTAGCTGCAGCTTCAGTCTTCTTATTTATATCATCTTCTGTAGCATATGGATTTCGTACTCTAATGTTATTTTTCAAATCTCTCAAGAATAATTGCCCACTAGGGGTAGAAGCCCATTTGTTGTAATTTATGTCTATAATAGGTTTTAAGTTTTCTGCAAATACGCCTTCTTGATGTTGCATTAATCCTGTTATAGGGTCTTTTGTAGTCTTACTAGTTTTAGGAACACTCTTCATTATCGGTTGCCACGTATCAGTAAATGACGTATAGTATTCAGGAGAACGTCTTGTCCAAAGCTTGTTATTATCCCACGGCTGTGACAAATCAATACCTTCCTGCTCTAATGCTATCTTTTCCAGTTCGTCATTATACTTACCAGCAAGTTTTGCTTGTTTTACTGCAGTATCGTACTCTTCTCTAATCTTAGCAGATTCTCGCATTATAGCTAACTTGTTATAATCTATCGAATTCATAGCGTTTCGCAATGCCATCCTGCCTTCCATACTTCTGAGAGGGTCTATTCCGTTTTGTAATAAATTGTTATATACATTCATCACTTTACCGATACTTTCGTTTTGGTAAGCCTCAGATGCTCCTGGAATAGGACTCATGAAGTCACTGTATGTTTTTATAAAATCTTTCTATTCTGCAAGTTGTCGTTCGTAATCACGACGCATATCTCCTATATACGACTGGATTAAACCGCTGTCATATAAATCTTTTACAGGAAACAATCCTGGTTCTTCTAGTCCGTATATCATAATTATCCATTTAAAGATTTCAAATAATTCCTTTGATCTTGTGTCAATTGTGCATTAAACAAGTCAAGATTACGTTTAGCCATATTAAGTTTAAACATATCTGCATATGTTTGTTCTAACGAATTATTAACATTAGCCCATCCTATATTGCGCATTTTATAAGCTGTTGCTGCACCTTGCTGTAAGTACTTATAAGCATTTTCTGCAGCATTAATTCTTGCAGCACGTTCCTGTTGTCCAAGATTTGCGTACATGTTAGCTCTCTCAGAATTATATTTATTATTAATGTCTTGAGCTTGATCATAAATCTTAGCAGAATTCATTCCAGCTCCAAGTGTAGCAGCTATTGCAGCTTTTGCCCTTTGTGCTCCAGTAAGACCATTTAATCCATACAAACTATATCTAAGTGCATTATTAATTGAATTTAATTGATTGTACGGATTATAATAATTCTTTCTAAGATTGTTAATAGCAAGTCCTTCATACGGATTAGATCTATAAAAGTTTGGTACACTTATCTGTTTTTTAGAATCAGAAAGTTGTAGTAGACCACCTATCATAGAAGGAAGATGTGCCATCCCTGCAACAAGTGGATCTACTAACTAATTATCATCTTTTCCATTCCAATATGCGCGCATGGCATTTTGTCTATTATTATGTTGCGTACTCTATCTATCTGCTATTGTTTTTATGTCAGACATTTTCTTATCTAAACTGTTGTCTATAAATTTTAATGTATTTTTAGTAAGACTACTAAGCTTTGGATTTTTAGTCAACTGAGATTTTGTTTTATTAAGCTTTTCTACAGCTATAGTTAATGGTTGTTCTTGTTCGGCAAATGTTTGTAAATTTCCTGTATTTACGTAGTTCTGTATATCATAATCGTTTCCTCCGATATGTGTATCTTCACTCACATTTGCATATTGGTCATCTACACCTACGCGTTTTCCATTTTTAACCAATGTTGCTGTTTTATTATCAAAATCAACAATAGATTCTCCAAGTCCAACTAAAGCATTTGGTAAGTTACGACTAAGCCCTGATGGTGTCCATACTCGATCTTTTCCACTGTTATACATAGGTAAATCCTTTCCTCTATTCGCATATAATACCGAATTGTCAGTATTTGCATGATCGTTATAATAATCATTTTCAAGTGCTTTAGATGCAGCTCCAGAGTATGCATACGTGTTTCTAGACTGAGCAGTTAGTCTTGCTCTATTTAAAGCCCTTTCTAGTTTACGTTTTCTACTAGAAGATCCAAAAATACTTGCAATTCCTCCTACAAGAGCTCCTCCAACACCTCCTACAAGAGTACCTATACCAGGTACAATACTTCCTACTGATGCACCTAATGCAGCACCTGAACCTACTGCTCCTAATGTATTTTGAAAGTTTTCTCTCTTAAGATCTTTCCATTCTTTATCTTCATTTGGTCCTAAATATCTTTGATAACCAACACCCATTGCATTGGATTGCATAGTTCCTCCGTCTGTAAGTACCTCTTCTGCAGATTTGTTATTTCCAAATGAATTTGTAACTGAATTCAAAAATGTTACACCTTGCCCAACCATATTGGCTGCAGCAAACCCTTTCTATAGTTGATTCATTACATTTGCTCCACCTGGAAGTCCGTGTATTTTACCAAGGCTTACATTATCCGGCATTGTATTTTGCGGAACAACACTCACACCTTGTACTGGAGATATCCCGTATATTTTTCCAATATTTGCACTACCAGGCATTGTTGAAGGAACAAAACTTATACCCTGTCCTGGAGATATCTAAAATGAAGACAAATCTTTTCCTGGATCGTATTTTAATAAAAACTAATTATTTATTTTCTTTCTTTCTTTTAATTCCATGATATTCTAAATTTAGTCAATATGTAAGAAATTGACAGATCTTTGTTAGACTAACCTGATATATCACATATCATATATTTTCCTCTAATTCTATTTCCATATTGAGCATTGTCCTATCTAGGTATAGAATATCTAAAGTTAGCTTCTCTGTCTGTTATTTGTAAATTATTTGTAGATGAATTGTTTATATCAGTACGCCACTAATAATTTAATTTTTCTAAACTATCTTTTGTAATTTTAGGATTATTCGAAGTTATCATCTCCTAATTATCAAAAACTTTAGTAATTTGTGAAGATTTATTTACAACATATTCGATAGTAGTGTAAAGATAACCATCCCATCCAGATGGTATATTATTGCAGTAATTCCATTGTGCAACTTTCAACTATCCGTCATCTATATTTAATAGATATTGCACATTATTAAAACATATTGATTCGTCAAATGGTATATCTACAAACGAAGTAAATGTCTTGTTATTTTGGTTGTATACGATTGATTTATTGTTTAGAACACTACTAACAACTTCATCATATTTGTTATCTAAAAACATCTTAAAAGAACCGTTCTTCTTTTCGTATTTGTGCATATTATTAGAATTACCAGTATTCTTTGTCAGATCAATAATTTGACTGGCATCAGGAGTACACATTATAGACTGATTATGATCATCAAACCAGTATAGTATTTCACCAGAATGTTCTGTTACCATCTAGTTTTTATGCATACCTCTAGATCTATCGAGATAATCATATCTTTCAAGTATGTCTCCATTTCCTAATACAATATCTAATCCATTTTTATCTTGTACTATTGCACGTTCTTTAGAACTTATTCTTCCAACAGCCTGTTCCTACCAAAATACAAGTGTGTTTTTAAAGTTAACTATGTTAGTCAACTCTCCATATCTTCTATCTACATCTATATAATTATTAGATTTGTATATAGACCAACTATCTATATTTTCATCATTTGATTTTATTTCAGAATTGTACACCCTCGTACTAAGATCATTGTGATAATCAATTTCTGTAGATTCTGATATTATCGGATTTGATTTATCGTATGTTCCATATACAGTATTGTATCTATACAATTCTTCTGGTTGAACAAATGCAGAATGTACCATCTGTGGTTCTATCTATATGTTAGATATTCCTCCAACTGTTTTATTTCTGCTAAATTCAAATCCGTTTGTATATGAAGTGTTTATATTGCTTTCCAAAGGTATCGAGTATACAATACATGTTGTCATAGCATTATGGTCGACTCCTTCTCCAGAATATATCTTATGCATAGATACATACTCAAGTAATGTTACAAAGCAGTCTCCGTCATATACATCTATTGTTGCGTTTTTAGAATAATCTCCGTAGCTGTAATATACACTTAAATTCCTATTTGACAATGAACCTCCGCCATACGGGATTACATCTTGCTATATATTGCATACGTATGTTCCGACTAAACTATTTCTATCTATAGAAACGCTTTCACTATTGCTTAATTTTGAACTCATAGTTGATGGATTACCTTCAGTAATTGCTCCTAATGTTGTATAATAAAAAGGTAATTCATTCTAATCGACGTCCATGTTTAACAACATACATCTTCCACCGGATCCTATTACAGTATCATCACGGGTTCCGTTTAGAATATCTTCATTTACTTTCTTTAAGAAAGCCTCTTCATTATTCAAATTTGCATCATAAAATGAATTTAACACCCAGTTACAGAAAGTACTATTACCTATCGGAGTATTATTATCATTATACGTTTCTACAAAATTACTTTCACCTCTTGTATACCATCCATTCCATTTGTTTTCAGTAGCACACCTTGTATCACTTATCTTTATAGGTTCCATCTTCTTTACCTACTGTTTAGAACTACTTTTGTATTGGTATACTTCATCTTTAGAACTATATAGTTTACTATATGAATAAACTTTTTGTATTAAACTTTGCCAATTATCAACTTTAATAGAATCTGTTAATCCGTGTTTAAATACGTATTCCTTTTCATTCCATCCGTACCAAGTTCTAGCAGATCCAAATTTCTCACCTTTACTACTGTTTATTTGCTGTACGGTATTATTACCTTCATTCATAAACAAGTATGAATTATTTCCAGTCTTCAACGTATCTCGATTATACTGTCGTTGAACTGTCGGATATATATATCTCAGTGGTTTTAAAGATATAGATTTTCCATATAATTGCTACTCAGTTGTATCTTTAACGTATGTTGTTTCTGCAGAAACAAATTGTAGCACATTCTTATTTCCGTAATTGTCTGCACTGTGTACATTAGTTGTTTCGTGAAAATAAAGTTTATTTTCCCAAGGTAAATCTGTATTTAGTCCGTCTTTGCCATGGCGGCATCCACTGTTATCTTTACCATCTCCGTCTTGAGTATACCACATTGCTGTAGTTAGATATCCTGTAGGCATATATGGGTATATTTTATACTACATCTTGTCTACAGTTGTAGCATCTATCATTGTTATAGGTCTAGATATAACACCTTGTGTTACTGTCTTTATGTCATTGTCAGTTCTATTACATCTTACAATTTCATAACCTACAATGTTTTGTGGAAGATTTTCAACTGTGAATCTGATTCCGACAGAAGTTCCATATAACTTTGAATTCTGGTTTTTAAATGCTTCAAAACCTTCTGTATATTGTTCAGGAACTCTTATGTCTGCTATCCATTTTGCGTCAGAATGGTTATTGTATTTATCGTACAATACAATTCCATATCTGTACAATTCTCCGCGGCGTAAAGATTTATATTTAGTACTATTTTCAATATTTTTATATGAAAATGCTGGATCGTAATATATTTTATCAGACTCTGAATATACGCTGTCATCTAGCAATAAATCTTTTTTTACGAACTCCCAGCTTATATTCTTTCCAACACCTCCGTATACACCTTCGGATTTAAACCTACCTTCGTATTCTTTTGACAAATCGTTATTCGGATCATAACAATCGTGATAAACATTTATATTGTCAGGAAGAACCCAAGGAGTTTTATTTGTAATCTTATTATCAGGATCATTAAATTGTTGAAGATGTAAATATCCATTTTCATCAAAGCTGAATGAACGTGCATCCCAAGATAATACTGCATCATTTTCATATACGGTATTATCTGTAACAACATTTGCTGCCAACATATAGTCTTCTTTAGATTCTATTATCTTTGGAACTATATTAACTCCAGATATAGAATTAAACTCTTCAAGCGATAATGTAGACAATGCGTCACTTCCATAATCAGTATAATCAAATGATGACGAATATAATTTCTAATCTGCTATCAATTCTATTGACGGCTATTGCCCAGCATACTGATACAATATTCTATATATCTGAATATGATCGAATACATTATTTAGCAAATCATCTTTTATATTTATTGTAACAGTAATACCACAAGTACTATTCTTTCCAGCATCTTCTCCAATATTACCTTTGCCTGTATTTACAGTAGGTATTAGTTTTGAATGTGGAGATATAGTGGATGCAATTCCTTTCTTTGCATATAATCTATATGCATATGAAACTAATCCAGCTTTTATGGATCCTGCTACACATTTTTCATATACTGGAGCAGACAAGTAAGATGAAGGATATGTACATATATTATCTATGGATGTTTTTCCATTATAAGATTTATTTATGTTTAAAAGCATTACTGGATGTTCTCCATCTGCTATATACAATTTCACATTATCTTCATCTTCATATCGTCCTACAATACTGAAGATATTAGAATTTGTCTATTCGACACTTTCAAATACACAATCCAACTTGTCTATAGCATTAAAATACGTATGAGACGCATTAGACTGATCATCTATTGGATTTTTAAATTTATATACTGCCCACGTATCATCAGCATTTTTTACAACGACTATTCCGATGTTTCGTATCGCAGTAGCTGCAAGTATTTGTTTAATGCCAGTTAATCCTGAAAATGCTACGGTAATACCTTCAATAGCCCTCAATTCGCCTTGTCCATTCTGGGTTTCATTATCTATTTGAAACAATCTTAAATTATTTGCATAAATATACTAACCTTCCTGAATCATAGAGTATGAACTATCGCTGTTCATACCTTTTGTAAAACTATTTAATTGAGAATTATTTTCAGTAACCATAATAATAATCTTTATAATTTAATTGTTTAGCTCCTTCAGCTTTGAAAAATACTTCATCAGAATCCCATTCTGGTACTAATTTATTCCATTCGTTTTTAATACCTCTCATATCTGATTCTGTAGGCATCATAGCTTCCGCATACGCCTGGTTTCTATAAAAATTCCACTATTGCTGTACATAAGTATACGCATACTATGCACCACTTGCAGCTCGTTTTGTAGCAAAATTACCATTTAACCATTTTGGAAATGTCAATTTCATCATAACATACCAATATATTGCTTCCTAATAAGAAGCTAAATCAGGAATTAATGGATATCCGTGTTCGTCTGTTGCTACAGCACTGTATTGTAATTTTACAAAACCTTTAGGTTTATTCAAAACTATCCAACCAGGTTTAATAAAAAAAGTAGGTTCTTCAAAATGATTATCGCCCAACATTCTATTTAACAATTTCATTCCATTATAATCGTATAATTGTGACTATGATGTAATTGGTTTATAGTGCATTGGCTATTCTGGATGATGATGTGGATGTTGAAAATGCCTATGTTTATCAAATCCTTTAAATTCGGAATTATCAACTCTTACAGGCTTCCACGGTCCATGTTCTGTTGCAGAATATGCAACTGCAGTTAATCTATGAAGTTCCTCTGGAATCGGAATCTGGTAATCTTCTATTTTAAATATAGGGCATCCATCTACACCAGATTCTCTTTCTATATATTGCATTGGAGCCCCTATTTTTTCTACAGCCTCAAAGATCCACTCTTTTATATCTGTGATACGCATCTTTGATGTAGCCATATCAGAATCTGCCATTATTTTAGCAATGACCGACTCGCATTTTGTATATTTGTATATCATCTACGTTAATATAATCTTTGTGATTGAATATAAGCTACGCTAAATGACGTTTGTTTTGTCTTACTAACTATAATTGATATTTATATCTATCTGGAAATGTTTGTGGAATCTTAGACCAATACAATCTATATTTATATCCATTAGAATGTTCATTTAAATGATATATAATCTTACCATATTGCGCAGAAGATTTATAGTCGATAGATAACGATTTTTTAGTATATGATTTAGGTTTATACTTTACTATCTAAACGTAACCAAGCCCAAAAGGCATTTTAAAACCTTCTGAGCTTTCTAATAAACAGTTTTTAAGTTCACTGTTAAATTCGTTTAATATTGTCTTAAAGGTATTATAAGACACGTCATTTTTATTATCTTTGTGATACTATGCATACATATCACGAATTGTAGCTGATTGTTTATTTCTCATTAGGTGTTACAGCTTGTGGCTGAGGCTTTATTCCGTCGAGTGTTGAATTATTATCATCATCACTCGGTCTTTGTAACATAAAGGTTAATTCATTCTTTAATATAGATTCTCGTATCTGAGGAATCATCCATGCTGGTATTTTAATTTCATTTTCATCCAATTCAGAATCATCATCTGCATCAGATTCATGAGAAAATAAACCTGTTATATAAATATATTTTAATTGATTATAATCATCTACTCCATCTATATAAATATAACCATTTTCAAACCAATATGTTAATTCTCTATAAGTATATTTACGATAGTGATGAAAAAATTTACGCTATTTAGACATATACTATATAGGTTCACCAACTTCGTCATGAACATTAAACAGATTATGTACGTCGTTGTCAATTATTTCTGGAATTTTATCCACAGTTCTTCTTCTAAAAAGTGCATTTTTATCGTGGGATTCTACATTCTGCAGTTTTAATGGTCCTACAGTTTCAGTAAGTTCAGATAACGACGTATTATCACCAGAATCTTCAATAGCATTATTTTCCTATTCTCTCTTTTGTTTGATGATAGCTTGTCTGTATGCAAGAATCCAAGCCGCAATCTGTGCCCTTGATAAGTCTTCACTTTCGCTTATATTATTGTTGCGCACTATTAACAGTATGTCATCTATAAGTGCTTTTAGCGAAAACATGTTCATATTTACTATTCTATTATTCTCACATCAGATGTTTTAAGTAAATCATTAGTATTTATTATTTTATATTTATAACGAGTTACCTTTTTAAAATCTAATGTGAATAATCGTTTAAAAAAGTTTTTTTTGTTTTTATACTCTTTCTATTTATAAGTATACAGGTATTGTGTATTCTTTAGATTTAAACCTATATTTACAGTATCTTTACCTATTGTATAGTATACAGTAGTATATTTATTATACTATATACTATCTATATATGTAGTATCTTTTAATATAGTTATTAAATCTTTACCTGTAATCTCTTTCGATTTATTAACGATTATAGCTTGTGTTTGGGTTGCCGCGCTAGTGAGACTTGTTTTTTTTATTTTACTCTATTTCCTAACGCTATCAATTTGCTATATCAGCTTATCGTTACTGTTCTAAAGGTTTTTTAAATCCATTTGCAGTACAGAATTGACAGAATCGCTATTATTAATCATATCCTAGTACGCTTCTATGTTATTTTGAGCCTGTTCTAGGCTCTCTGAGAGCTTTTTATTGCTGCTGTGGACAATTGTTCCATAACAGATAGATAAAGCCAACAGAGAGCCTAAAATCAGCTCAAATGTAAACCTTTTATGCTTCAACAACTTCGTCATCATTTGTGACAGTAGTTTTAACATCCAATTTACCATCTTTAGTTACTGTTATATTAACGCCTGCATAATCTCCTCCTTTTTTTCTCAAATAGTTCCCAAGAACTCTCCAAGGACCATTTGGGTCCAGCGTATTAAGATTTTCAAGTACAGACCATATTTCAGTAAGACATATAAGAACTGTTGCTCCACCACTAAGTAATGTTATTCCACCAGCTCCAGCTATTACATGTTCTACTAAATGTGCAAGCATTATTATTGTAAATTCATCTCTTATTTTACTAAGTGTGCCCTTCCAGCTCTTACTACTTGTAAGTTTTTTTCCAGCACGTTTTGCTACCTTTAGTCCGTAAATCAGATCGACTATAGTACATGTAAAACATGCGAATAATAATCCTGCTATTGGGGCAAAGTAGGCTGTAATCAAAGCTCCAGTTGTAAGCATAAGTTTGCCTGTAAAACTGTCATTTGTAACAGACTACATCATTCTTCCGATTGATTGTAAAATGTCGTTCACTATATTGTAATTGTGACATTGTCACCTTTAGCTATAGCATTTTTAACCAACATATAGAATTTATTACACGTAATTCGACTATTCAATACTTTGCCGACTTCCTTGTTTTCTCCCAATAAAATGCATCCAAGAGTATCATTAGCTGTATTTCCTGAATGAATTCTTACTCCAGCGTATCCTTTCACTCCATTTAACAATGGTAATTGTTTTCTGAATTTGTTGCTGTAATTGAAAGAAACAGTATACGTTCCTGTAGGTATTGCGGTTTTTCCATATACTTTCTTCGACTTTATATCTTCAACAGACATTGATTGTGTTAATCCTCGATCTTTGTCTTCAAGCGTGTCGCAGAATTTAACTCCGTCAATGTAAAGTCGACCTATTGTATATGAATCACGTTTTGCTATTCTTTTTAATACTATTTTCATATCAATATAAAATAAAAAAATGCTGACACTCGTTAGAATGCCAGCATTTCATTAAACATAATTTTCCCATTCGATATTTGTATCATGATTATTCATTACATCAGAAAGCCATCTTGAAAATGCCATTCCGTCATATCCATCAATATCGTGAGCAACAGCAATTGCATATTTGATACATGCAGTTTCGGTATCTAAAACATTAGGGAAGAAATCAGCATACGCCATATTAGCAAGATATGTTAAATCGCCTAATGTACAGTGTCCATAGTTTCTTTCACCTCTAGAATTTAATTCTAATTTTATTTGTGAAGGACTCCATGAATGAACAGCACCATTTGTATTTTTCATCATTGCAGAAACATGTTCTGCTAATTTTTCTGTAAAATGGTGTCCGTGTGTCTAAATATACTTTTTAAAGTATTTATCATCAATTATATCTTCTACAATTGATTTATGTTCAGACTCACTTCCCAAAACAACTTTAGCGTCTTGAGGATATTTAACTATAATATAATTCATCATGACGCTGTTACAGTTATTGCCGTGTTAATATTATATCCGTAAGCTCTATTATTACTTTTAATATTAGCTGGTCCTGTAGTTTCCATATTGGTGGTTACTGAAAAAGCAGTAGGACTAGTTGTTAGACCAGTGAAGCCTACAGTAATTTGTTCTGCAAATAGCTTAGTCAAAGCTCTACACCCTCTCTTTGGAAGATAAGTAATAGAACCGCTAATGGTAATAGGTACAATTGCATTATACGTATTAGCAGTAGCACCAACTACAGTTTTTACAGTTGGTTTACCTATTGTAAAACTAATGGTATGATTAGGCTAAATTACAGATGAAGTGCTATATGCTTGGCATAAGCCTTCTGTCAGCTATACTAAAAGCTACTGACTAGTAGCTGAAGCAGTAGCTGACGGTATTGGTGTTATCACAACCATATTGATTATGCGTTACAAGCGCAACCACCACCAAGGCTGCTAATTAACAGTTGATTCTGCTTTAATTGACTAATCTCGAACTTAGCGTCCTGGAGAGCACGAGCAGTATCGTTATGCCAATGAGTTGTCATTGTATCTATAATACGCTGTGTATTCTCATTCTGATTAGTTTTAAGATCACAGGTTTGCTGTGCTGTAGCATATCCAATCTGAGTGAATCCATTCGTGATGGCATTCTTAGTATCGTTGATATTTGAAACGATAGTATTTGTCTGATTCAGGTTGGAAATCTGATTTTCATAACCAGCCTTCATTGTTTCCATCTTATTCTGACAGCAACAGTTCTGAAGAGCTGATTGCAAATCTTTTGCATTTATAGTGTCATTATTGATACTATTTGCAATTCCAGCTTGTACTCCTGCAAATCCTGTATTTATAGCATCATGGTTTGAAGCTATGATGTTATTAGTATTCTGTGCATTAAACGAATCTGACATCTATGTCTAAACTTGGTTTATTCTTGACATCAATTCAGACAACTGCATTGCGTCGCAATTGCCATTTCCGCCAAAACCATTCTTACCAAAGAATGCAAGCCATATTAAATACATAAACGGATTGTTCATCCACTGATTGTTATTATTCATAAGTGCAGCTGTCTCAAGCGCACTATTGTTACCATCAAGGCAACATATTTTCTCAATTCCTTCCATAATTATAAGATTTAGTTAGTTATATTATTCACACATGTAACGTAAATCTATAATAATTTGGACTTTGAGTTATTTGTCAGTTTGATCAAAATTTTGGTAATATTTACCTGTAACTTTACTTATATGTTTTAGCGGAATTTGTAAATCAAAATCTTCACCAATTGATTTGGCGTATTCCAACAATCTTTTACCAACTTCTGTTAAAAACATATGATACGCAAAACGATTGACCCAATAATATTCAATATTTTTCTATATAGCTTTTATTGAATTAGGACCTCGTCTTCCTGTACAATTTAATAATGACGCACATGTGAATCCTGCAACATCACACCAGAATACTACAATGCTTCTGGCTCCACATACGTCTTCTCTTCGGCAACCGTTCATTATCTCTTCTGTAGTTACACTACAAACTTCTGCTGTAGTTTCTAATATTTTGTTAAAGAATTCTTTTTTAGTCATTTTACTTGCTGTTTATCAGTGTTTTTAATTCTGCTATTTGAGATTTAAGTTCATCAATCTCAGATTGCTGTTCTTTTATTTTTTTAGCTAAACATATAGCACTACCAAGTGCTACACCTTGATAGTTGAGTCCAAGTATTCCATCCTCGTTTGCTTTTACAGAGTTTGGACATACTGTTTGCCAATATTGTGCACTTGTACCAATCTGTACATTCTTGGATTCGTCGTTCTTATAAGTATAGTCGAAGAATGGAGCATCTGCAATGTTATCAACAGTAAAACATGTATCTTCAGAAATAATGTCTTTTATGTTTATATCACTCGTTGTAGATATGTTGCTACTAGATATTATACTGTTTGTTGTCTCGTCTATAGTTATTCCAGTAGTATCTCCTGCATGTATCGCTATTCTAGATTTAGAAGTAGCTAGAGACTTAAGGAGTATACCAGAAGATCCATTGTTCAGTGCAAGATCTTTGTCGTCATCGACTCCATCATAATACAAGCATGTATACAACGAGTCGTTGAATAAGATCTTAGGTCGGTTTTGAGTGGTATCAAATTGTATAAGATTGTTCAATATGTTTAACTACGGTTTTGATGAATCCCAGCTGATTGTAGATCCAATACTTCCTCTTGTATTGTCAAATCTCGCATAATATACCGGATCTGACAACTAACCAGTTGAACTCTATTTCAGTCTAACAATGTCAAATTTACCGCCTTCGTTACATTCTGCTAAAACAACACGAGTCTAATCATTAGCATTATTACAAAAGCTGATTCCGTTTGATTCCAATTTAGAATACGTACCGCTTGCCTACGAGCCAGAATTTGTCTCACCAACAGTTATAAAGCTACCATTTGCAAAAACTTTGCTTGCTGATGCATCAGAACCCTAGATTTCTATACCAGTAGGTGTTAAATATACATGCCCATCTTCAGAGTTTAATGATGCGTTATTTCCGTTTATAACGGTGTAGTTTGTAGCATTAGACTATTCTGAACCTATAAACTTAAATCCTTCAGACATTCCAGAAGTATTCACAGTTACAGATCCGTTGGTATCCCAACTTATACCATTGTTAGCCAATTGTCCAGATCCATCGGAATTTATCTATGCGGAAATATATGTTCCATTTGGATTATCTGGATTATTATTAGTATAATTAACTTCTTTACTGATACACAGTTTGTCAGAAGAAAGTATTGAATTATAGTTAACGCCACCGTAAGCAGATATAAATCGTTCTTTTAAACTCAAACCGGTATTTAATAACTGATTGTCATATTTAGATTGTGTCCTACCGTTTCCCTCACTAGCAGTTAAATACAATCCTCGTCCAGGAACAAGTTTTAATGAACCAGTTGTACCATTGGCAAAATTATCCTCATTTACATATGTATAATCAGACTTTAAACATTTTCGTTGTTCACCATTGATGGTTTCAGTTGCAATAGTCCATCCTCCGATATTACCAGATTCAGCAGTTACCTCTCCTGTAAAATGTCCACTTGTAGCAACGATTACACCGTGGATTATGGCATTATTGGCTTTTAACAAACCATCTTTACCAAGTATAAAGTATTTTTCTTTTTCTGGATTTTCGTTTGAATCGCTAATTTTTGTTCCGTATACAACATATTTACCGTCTGAAGTTGTTTGTTCATATGCTTTATATTCATTACCGCTTACGGATATGTGCAATACTCCATCTTGATCTTTAGTTATAGTAGGTATAACGAGTTCACTAGTTCTATTCTGTACAATTTCGTCTACAATACCGTTAATTTCACTACTATTTACTTTACCAGAAAGAAGAGTTGTGAGATCGGTTCTAAGTTGTGTAAGATTATTTGTAGTAGCATAATTACTCAAGGCAGCTGTAACACCGTTGCCTATCGTTGTCAATTCACTATAACTAAGGTTATTTATCGCGCTTGCTAACTTATTTACAGTAACTACACTTTCATTAAACTTATTAGATATTACATTTTCAATCTGTTCATCAGATATATTTATATCTGACTTGAGACTTTCCCAATTATTGTATGTAGCACCATTATCTCCAAGAGTAATACTTCTTGCAACAATATCTCCAGTAAACGTACCTGATGTACTTATGTTAGCAGTACCGTCTATTTGCCCAGTAATTGTACCACCATTGATAGTAGAAGCACTAATGTCGCTTGCAGTCAATGAACCACTAAATGATCCTGTAGCTCCATCTAGATGCTTAACTTTAAGCTCTTCGGTATTTATAAGATCAGTTTTAATAAGACCTCCAGAAATAGTAGTTTCACCAAATAGTTTTGTGTTTAATTCGTCTACTTTTCCATTAACTCCATTTACGGAATTTTCAAGTCCTCGAAAGGTTACATTTCCACTAAGGTCTATATTCTAACCATCAATTTGAATATCGTCGGCAGAAACTTTAATTCTTGAATTAAGTTTTGTAGGATCATTTGGATCCTCAAATACTATACCCATTATTTCAGCCTTAGCTTGATCTGTACCTTTCTTTATTTCAGCACTTATATCAAAACCAGTCTGATTTTCATCTATCCACTACTTGATTTTAGTAATAGACTCTCTATTTTCCCTAACCTAACTTACCACAGATTTGATGTATCCTGCATTTACATCTATAGTATTCTCAGCCACTGTCACTCTATCGCCGAGTTGATAATATTTACTTGCAATATCCTGAATTCTTCCAGACTATGCACTTAGTGTTCTAGTAACGTTGGTGATTTCACCATTTACGGTGTCGATCTAATCAGCCCATTGAGCTATTTCTGCTTTAAGTGTATCTATAGCAATACCTGTAGAATTTGTTACTGATGTAACTTTTTTTAGATCGTTATTAAACTGTATTATATTCTTTTTAATATTGTCTATATCTGTTGAATACAGTCTATTTGATACAGGAGTGTAACCAAGTGCTTCTTCAATTCCTTGTGATGTAAGCACAAATACAGCCTGTTGATCTTTTCTTAAAAATATTTTGCAGAGTTTTTCGTAAAAATACTACAACCCTGACTTGTCTAAACATTCTTTCATACGCGTATTAAAAAAATAAAACACAGTTTTACATCGTAAACTACCATACCATGGATTCGATGAAAAACACACCGATGTAGTATACAATATTAAACTGTGCTTTGTTTATTATTCAAGAACTACCCAATTCAGTGTTCCTCCAGAAATACTATCAATATCAGTTCTAAGACCTGCGATAGTAGTGTTGATAGTACTAATTGATGAGGAGTGTGCCGCAATATCACCTTTCAATCCAGTAATATTTGACTTATTTGTATTTACAACTTTGGTAAGGTCGTTTACCAAACCAAGTGCAGAGTCTGCAGTAGATCCTTGTGCAGCTGTAGCATATGCTGAAGAATTAGTATATGCAGCTGAACCAAGACCTACAATAGAAGCACTCAATGTCTTACCTGAAACTTCCAAATTTACACTACCGTTTGCTGTCGCTTTAGCCTTGAGAGCAATTGCACCGGTAGCTCCACCAAATGATGTAACACCAGAAGTAGATGCTGTAGCTGCATCAGCAATAGCTTTATCTACACCTTTAGCAAGTTCTCCAACTACAGTATTCAAATTAGCATTAGCTTTGATATTTGAAGCTGTGTAAGAACTAGGTTTTGTAAATGAAGATGTAAGCTTAATGTTAGATGCATCATACTTGTCAACCAGACTATTTACTGAGAAACGAATAGGCGAAATAGTTTCATCATTAAATGTCATCTTGATGTAAGGAACTGCAATATTAGTAATTCCACTCTCTGCAGCTGTTACAAGTGTAGCAGAACTGATCATTCTATCTTTAATGAAGTCTGATACGTCAATAGTTGATATTACTTTGTTATCCTTACCTACAAGTTTAATAACAGGGTTTGAAGCTGACCTGTCATATACAAGAGAAAGTGTTGATGCTAGAGTACGAACACCGTCTGCATTTGTAACAGTGATGACCTTTTCGTCAGTACCTACTTTTACATCAATCTTTTTAAGTGCATTTACAGCAGTTTCAAGATTTGTGATTTTTGATGCTTGTGCTGCAGAAAGTCCGTATGTTTCACCGTGAGTATAAATCTCATTGGTATCTTTACGGAACACTATACCTTCGTAGTATTCACCAGAAGTATTTAAAACTTTATCTTTATTTGCATTCCAAGCAGATTGCGAGGAAATAATAATAAATTTAACCATTATTTTTTATATTTAATATTTGTTATTTGTGCAAATGGATATACACAATCACCAAACTGAAAATCAAAATCAATGTATTCTTTAAGTTTCTCTACAAGTTTAAATTCGGATTTTCGTTGGTAGTCGTTTATAAGAATTACACATCCTTCTTTTAATTGTTTATTTTTTATAAGATTAAGTATGTCGACTCTGATAATATCTTCATTTAATCTTATTGGCGAATCTACTGATATAAAATCTATATCGTTTGGATACTAAACATCTTCATAACAACATTCATGGTTCAGAGTTCCGTACTTTGCACATATGCAGTTGTCAAAAGATGCATTGTTTTCAAACAACGAAGTTTCCAATTCAGATGTATGTACGGTCAATTGAGATCCACCAAATTTATTGTTATACTATTGAAATATAGAAGCAACAGTACCTTGTCCTAAATTCAATAGCGTTTTCGGTTTTTTGTCTTCTAAAAGTCTAGTTAAGTTGTAAATATAATACTTAGATACAGTTTGCCCGTCTTCTATAAATTTAAGATTGGTAGAATCAATCCATTCTGGAAACTTTGGATTATACATACAATTTATATTTAAATTGCATTTTTTATCGTCATATAATATAAGTGTATCCTCTCCGCTCTATTTAAACAACATTCCTGCAAGACATGCGAACATATAGCAATCGTAATCTACAGATATATTAAATTTACCTTCGTTTATGACATTTCTAAATACATACTGTTCGGATTTATACGAATCATTTTGAGATAAACTGTCACATTTGCTACAGCATTCTGAATAGAATTCTAATACTTTGTTAGTTTTTCCAAAACATATTCCAGAATTTATATATTTATACAACCCTGTTCCCTCCTGTTCTATGTCAACATTAGGAAATCTTACAGCACATGAATTGAATACGATATCACAATTTAAAGTTTTAAACCTGTCTACTAAATCATCTAGACTATTTATCAACGTATCATATGCATCTACAATTAATACATATTCTGTATTTATATTAGATAATGCATTTTTGTAATATTGCATTTTAGTATTGTGCAAGAATACTCCACAATGCTCGTCAGTAAATGCATTTATATACCCTATATTATTGTGATCTAATTGATTAATGAGAACAGATTTAGCTCTATTTGTAAATATCGTAAGAATTGTAATGTTATCTGGTTTTACGAAATCTTTAAACTATATGTCTCTTAGTATCTGTTCGCAATTAAAAATTGAATTTCCGCAAAAGTGAAATATACAAGGCTATAAGTTATTTTTATTTATTATGTTCATAATTAAAATGTAACTTTATAATCATTTGGAATTGCCTCCCACGACGAGTATTCTGTATTTGTTATAGCAATACCTTTTATAGTAAAACTATAATTCTACTTTATATTGCTTTTCGATACTCCATTTGGTGCGTACATTTTCTAAATTGTAAAAAACTATTGTCGATTACCTAATCCAATTGCAGATGTAGTAAAGCTGATTGTTGAATATACAAGTTTGCCTATTATAACATTACTTAATGAAACACCACTATCCGAAGCGTCAATTATTCCAGTAATCTTTTTCGGAGCATTAGACTGATACATCCAGTATTCACCATATAGATAACATTTGTTATATGTATAATCAGCATTGAATGAAATATTGATCTTACTGTTTAAACTTGAAAACGAAGTGGAAGAAGCAGTAGCTTCAAGAACATATTCAAACTATAACTTAAACCCAGTAGGTACTACATTTCTTAAATTTGAAGGTATGTCTGAACTATAGTTGCTTGCATTTTTGCACACTATTATAAGAAATTTACTAGCGTCCTTTAAGTTTTTACAAGTTCCTCTACAGTTAGATGGAACATTTACAGATTTAGATACGCCAGATGCAACATCTCCTGTAGTTAATAATGTAGAACTATTACCTTTTCCATCATTTTGTGCCAAATAAGCAGTTACTACTAACTTTGATTGGTTGTGATATAATGTTATTTTACGGCATCCTTTCGGAACAAGTACAGTAGAATATTGATTTTCGAAAGATTTTTTCGTCTATATTATAGATTGTAAATTATTACCTTGTGCATCGTTATAATTATCGTTTGGATTAATATATTCACCAGGACAATTGTCTCTATTCATATATAAACACATACGCCAATTAACATGAAGGTCTTTACTATTATACCATGCAGCAAATGGTAAATAATGTCGATAAGTAGTTTTAGAACTATCAGCTGATGGATAACTCATATCTGCTTTAAAATCGCTTGCAGTAAGTGTTGTAGGCTTCCATTCACGAAATGAATCGACAAGTATGTCATCAGTCACACCTGTTAATGCATCTTCAGCACGTACATCAAATTGTGCAGTACTTCCACTGTCTTTAAATGGGATTCGTATCCTAATTGTATCTTCAGTAGGATACCAATAATAGTCTGGCTCTATATAATAAGGAGATCCTCCAGAATTTATATTCCATGATATATTATGTTGCGCATCAGACGGATAATAATTATAGCTATAAGTTTCGTATGTAGCACTGGTATCACTACTTCCAGATACAGTAATGCTTGTAACAGACGGCAATGTAGGTCCTCCACATATTTCTGCAAGTTTTACTCGAAATACATCGTCTTCTTCACTCACATCAGAATCTTTTTTATATTTCAAAACTACAACATTTACACCATTTTCTACATTCACATCAACGTAGCCACTATCAATACCACATGTGTCCAGTAATTCTGTCCCAGAAGACGTTGTTATATAACCGTGGTCGAAACTCTCGCTACTTATTTGATAATCAAATCTAACAATACCTCGTGTTGATTCGAATGTTAAATATGCAATAGCAGTACTTTCATCAACATTTTTATTTTGAGAAACGTACCATATTCCTTGTTTTGCAAATGTATATTCGGCAGAGCTTGAAATACTTATTTCACCTGGAGTAACAAGCTCTCTAGGTTCTTCTCCACCAGACGTTGGAGTTACAGTACCAAGTTTATTATTGCTAAAATCCAAGTTAGTTAATTTTATAGCTATTCCCATATTATATTAGAGTTTTAAAGTGCGAAGATATTTTTGCAGCATCTATTCCGTCACTTGTGTATTTCATACCTACATTATAATTCTCATCTATTACGAAAAATCCATCTTCTTTTACCTATATTAAATATGGGCTCTAGTTTAATTCAAATGTATTAAGAGCATCATATACAGCTTTAGCACTAGGAATCTCGTCAGAACTACTAGAACTTGTAACAGATCCAACGAGCTAATCTATTGATTTATAAAATTTACCGTGTGTATATATGTATCCGTCGTTTATAAATGCTATATCTTCGTAATTTATCTCAGGTGTTCCAGTAGTTACAGATGTTCCATTTGTGCCTACAGTATACTGTGTATTTGATTCGTTTTTAGAAAACTTACTGTTTGATTTTGTAACAAATTTAAATCCTACCATTTTTATAATATTACCCAAGGATGATCATTTCCAGATTCTTCAAGAATCTATTTTAAATTGTCTAAATTATTATACCCATCTAAAAAAGCTTTTAATTCAGTAGCTGAGTCTATTTCATCCGATTCATTATTTTCCAACTTTTCAACTCTTTCCGTCAAACTAGCTAAATCTGTGTTTGGTTTGTCAGAGTCATCTGTTGATTGATTTTTTTTGTATATAGTGATATTTACAGTTCCACCTTGATCGTAATTACGACCTGCCAAAGTAAAAACTTTACCACATGAAACTTCTACAGAAATTCCTGAGTTGTACCAAATTTTAACTATCAAATCGTAATCACCGAACATTTTTTGCATTTTCCCGGGGTACGTACATTTAATAGTACTCTTAGAAATTATATCAGCATTAATTATTGCAACTTTCGGCAATTCATGACTACATATGGGACCGAAAAACTCCCACATGTAGTCATCTGGTAAACAGTTGTATGTTATACCAGTATTGCCGCACATGTTATACGAAGTTGGATAACGAAATTGTTCCAACACGTCTGTCATGTCGCATATATTGTGATGTATACAGCAATAATTATTACATATCAAAATACACTATATTTTGGCAACATCTTTTAAATATTGTTCACCAAGCGAAATCTTCATGTTGATATCGCTTCCAATTCGTATTTTCATTTTATGTGATTATTATTTGATTATTGAATTTATGGTTCAGTAGATACAGTTGCAGCTGCAGCTCCTGAAACAAATGCATCAAGAATCTCTGCAAGTGCATCAATCTGAGTCTTTGTATCGAAAATATTTACAGCCTGCTTAGTCTTGCGGAAAAGGTCGTCTGCTGAACGATACATATTTTCGAATTCGAGAGTTATTGCATTGTAATGAGTATCAAGGTCAACGTTCATCTCAGGCTTAATTACAGGGAATGTACATTCACCGCGATTAAGAATACCAAGATAACCCATTGCATTTGCCTCAAGATCACGAACGAGCTTAGCTGAAGCTGCATATATCTTACCAGGAGTCTTTGTAACAACTACACCAGAAATTGCATACTTATTCTTTGCTTCAAAACCAGCTGAATTAGGATCTGTCATCCAAATAGTTGCTGTAAAGCGAACTGTATTAGCAGGGCTAATTGAGTCAACCATGTCGTCGTCATCATATGGCATTGCTGTAAGGATAATCTTTGATGCCTCTACAGTAGCTACAACACGAGCACGCTTATACTGCTTGTTGATTTCGAATGCGATATTCTTAGCTATTGTCTCAAGTGTATCTGCATCCTTTACGCAATATTCATAAGACTCTGTCCACTTGCGGAAGCGAGTTGGGAGATCTTTAAAAGTAAGACGAACAACAATTCTCTTACCCTTAAGGTCTGCTATTGTAGCACCAGTAAGATCAATTTCAACCTTATCCTGTGTATCTTCTGCATACTCAAGTTTATTATAAGACTTAATATCTGCCTTCTTGATTATGTTAGACCACTTAACAACTGGCTTGTATTTAACTTCACCACTCTTGTGATTTACACATTCAATGTTCTTGTTAGAAACGAGACCGATCTTAATTTCCTTTGCATTTGCTGCAGCAGTCTTGTCGAGAACTGTACCAGCAGCGTCGGTTACGATAAACTTGAATGCATCTACACTTGCAGTATTCTTTGAAGTAGCGTCTGCAATACTGCTAGCAACAACGCCTTTGTTTTTACCTACCAATACGGTATTTACATATGTAATCATATTTATTTAATTTTTTCTACTCCCCCTATATTTCTAAGTCCTTACCTAAAAGGCTGGGGTTTCCACGTTAAAATTATTCTTGAGTCATTACCTCATTAGTAATAGTTCGGTAACGCTCATCTTTTTTATTCTCTAAATACATTTGAGCAGCAATCTTGATTATTTCGTACATTACAGAATCTTCAAAATCTGTATATTCATCAGTTGGCTACTCAAGTGTAATCTCGTTAGGTTTTCTTAAGTACCCTAACACATACTTTTTAATTTGATACTTCTTATCAGTAAGAAGATCACAACCATTTACATTTCTTGTGCGAATAGGTCTGGCACGATGAAATCTATAATGGAAGTCGGTTAAGCTATTGTTAATTCTATACATAAATGAATCTTGTGTGCATTCAAACACGCATGTTGTCATCTCATGATTTCCTTTTGTGTCGCAAATAACAACATCTTCGTTCAACGCATACATAAAATCATTTGGATATTGTACTGTATATTTAGTATAACTAGGATTTGTTGAATCTACCAAAAACGTATCCTGTGTTAATGATGTGAATAACCTAACTAAATCTTGTCTACGTTTTTCGGTCTGTTCGTATCCTGTCTTATGTACTAAATCACCATTAAATCTGGTTTTTACAAATTTACCAACAGCCTAATTTAACCAAAATAACGAATCGTCTGTAGCAGGTTTTGTGAATTCATTATTTATTTCCCCTATTTCTGTTTCAAACGCCGTTAATATCTCTATGTACTTCATTGCTCATCTTCTTGTTTTTGTTCCTACTGAGGCTATCTTTGTTGTGGCTTGCCGCCTGTAGTCTTATACTGTAAATATAATTGTACAGCACCATTGACAATGTCGTCAAAACAAGAATACGGAAGCTGACAATAACTATGCACCGAACCTTCGGTCATTTTATTATCATCATAATTAAGCACATTAAAAGAATATAAAGCCTGGTAATAAGTTAAATCTATACTTTGTATTTTAGTATACATATCATGGTATACTCTAATACTATCATCTTCTATTATTACAAGTGGATGTCTAATCACAGCATTACGATTGTATGGTGAATATATTATGTTGTCAATATCAGATTGTTTTGCAACTTTATTTGGAATATATTCACTACGATTGTACTTCCCTTTATAAGACGTATCTGATACCGAATAAGATTTTATATAAGAATAATAATCTTCCGGAAACTTAAACACATCATATTGTGAATCTTTATATGATTCGTCAGTTTTATTAGTAGGATGTATCAATTCATGTTTCGTTAATGATTTTAATATGTCTTGTAATTTAACATCAATTGCAGTATCATTTTTGGAATTTCCAGTTGAAAGTATCATTTGTTTTACATACTAATTCTAATACTCACTTAAAAAAGAATATATAGTATCAGTATCTAGCTTTTCCAACAATTCCTCTTGTGGATATATTGTTTGTAACCTACGTTCAAATTCTATACCTAAATTACGAGTTTGATCTACTGTCATGATTCTAATTTTAATAATGAAACTTGCGATTGTAATTTTTGAGATTCTACAATGTTAGTAGCAAATACGATTGCCATATTAACCAACTCTTCTACCATTGAATCTGATAACTCAAATTTAACAGTATCCTTTTTTGTCAGATTATCAACAAATTTTTCAGGAGACATAATATACACAACTTTAAGGCTTGGCTTATTGTCGGTTTTTAATTTATATGAATCGACAAGAACATGAATACTAGAACTGTCTATAAAGCATACCGGTTTTGGAATCCAAGGCAAATTAGAGTCTGTTGCCATGAACTTAGTCGCATTTTGATGAGACACAAGCATCACATTCTGTATATTATGTTTTTGATTATCTATCTTGTTGTAGTTATCAACAATGCTTCTTTGTAAAAATCCCTGTAAAAAATATAACATTTTATCTGGAATTTTATACGCAAGATCGTTAGATGCGTATACATCTATTCCTGCATCATTAGGCATTGTTTTGGAAGTCATCAAAGGTCTTAAATCTTCTATAGATTTAACATCTTGTTCAAACCCAATCCTTCGCAAATTATTACCTGTCAACTTTTGCGCTATTAAAGCTAAATAAGCTTTATCGAGCAGTGTGGCAACTTCATATTCTGTTAGTGACGGATATGACGAAGTAACATTTGCCTTGTCATATTCTATCATAAACTTTTTGTAAATATCACTGTGCGTCATACGTCACGTTTTATTATTTATTTTCAATTTGATTTATGATCGAAAGTCTCAGATCTTGATTCTTCTTATTATCCAAATAAGCAATAGCCTGACTAAGTGTATCTGCGAACATTTCAGATCCATAATAATATTGTGTTCGATCCTTACGAATTACACCTTTTGCTATAGCAGATTCTAGGATAAACTCAGTTTCCTTAGATTTATTATCTATCCACTTTTCGAAGAATTTTTTAGGCTGTTTATCAACTATATTGAACAATGTAGATTCTACAAGTTCGTTTGACAAATTATCAGATTTAACTCCAAGTATTCTAAGAGCTTTACGCATTTCATCTATTGAAAGCTTGTCAAATGCCTTAATAGCTTCTCTACGAATCTTATTGATTCTATTCTGTTCAATCGCTTCAGCTTGCCTATTTATCAGAAGGTAATCCTTTCCTGCAGTAAGTGTATCAAGACTTGTTGCAACTCGTTTATGCCCTGTAAGGAACTTGATAATCATTTCTTGACGTGGAATAGAGTCGTCTAACAATGTACTTTGTGCACCTACTTTTACACAAAATGTATTCCAATATGGGCTAGACTTAGCCAATGTACCTTCAGCAAGACCGAGGGCTTTTTCGTATATTTTTTCATCTTCTGGAGTCAATCCAGTATATAATGAACCTGAGCGAGTAAAGTAAGGTGATATATAATCAAAACAATGCTTGTACTTTACCAATCCAGCCCAAGGCTACTTCTTTTTAATTTTTAATTCAACTACCATAATTATTAATTAGTATGTTGTAACGTCGTACACCCCTCCGAAGAGGGGCTCGAACGTTAATTTTAATATTTGTTAAATTATGCCATTACAGTATTTTCGAACGTGTTTTTCATTTCTGAATCATCAGCGTCGCAATAAAGAATACCACAAGAAAGTGGATTACGAAGCATAATACCTTCCTCACCAAGGAAGTGTACCTGATAACCATCACGTGAGTTAGAACGCATTGTAGTAATGCTATTAGCATAACCATTTGGTGCTACAGAACCGCCAGTGTACCACTGAACGAATTCACGACCCTTACGACATACCTTTACTACGTTAGCCTGACCATCACGCTGACCAAGGTCTACGAAGAGGAATGTATAAGACATGAGAGGTTTACCTGTAATTGGGTGAAGCTGACGGAACATCTCCATGTTATCGAAGAGTGCACAACGCTTAACTGTAAGCTCAATACCGTTAGTCATCTTATAAGTTGTGAACTGTCCACCGAGTGTAAGATCCTGACCAGAACCAGTTACAAACTTTGTATCAATAAGCTGGAAGCTAGCTGCCTTCTCACGAAGAATGCGGTCAAATTCTCTGATACCCATCTCTCCGGTCAAAGCAATAAACTTACGTTCATTTGTACCGAGAATATTGTAACAGAGGTCGAACAGATAGTCTTCAAGAAGTTCGCAAGTCAAAGTTGTATAATAACGAACGTTAGCTGGGCTGATCTGCTCGAAGAGTCCTGACATAGTTGGAACAGGACGACCGTTTGTACCCTTAAGACCGTATGTACCATCAGCATTACGATTTGACTTAGAGAACAGAAGAGCTGTCTCTTCACGCTTCTTCCATTCACGGAGAGCCTTCCAATACTGATAGTCAGACCAGAGGTAAGAGCTCTTACCTGTCTCAGGATCCTTAAGTGCGATAGCCAATACTGTAGAGTATGCATCACCTGTAATATCGTAGCTCAAACGAAGAGTCTGAAGGTGATTACGCATCTTAAATGGAGTCTGATAGTTAATGATATCTGCCTCATCTGAGTACTCCTCATATGCAGAACCAATACGGTTTACCTGACGACCAGGAAGAAGATATTCAACAGGGATATAAGAACCTGCAAAACCATCTGCTACATAGCACTCATATACCCATGTAGATCCATCCTGATAAGGAGTACCATTTACACGAACCTGGAAGTTAACATTGTCGAATGCGAGAATTGCACCTGGTCCAAACCACTTCTCTTCAAGACCGAGATAAATTGCAGAACCATTAATACCAGGAAGAATTGCAGAACTTTCGAGGTCTGCAGATGTAATTTCCCTACCGTTCCACTTTGCCCAACGAATATTTACAGCATGATCTGAGTCGATCATAACAGACCACTCAAATTCGCGATTGTCGATGGTCATTGTCTTACCAAGTCCACCTGTAATCAAATCAATGGCAGTTGAAATACCATCATCCTTTGTACCAAATACAAGAGAAAGCAAACCTGATACCTCATGAGGTCTTGTCAGGAGTGCGTTAGAAATCATATTTTCATCAACTAGATCGCTAAAACGCTTACCACGATAAAGCTGAAGATTGTTTAAAAGTGAATTATTCATATATTATTAAATTAGGTTCAGCGGTAGAACTGTGACGCAAGATCAACTACCGAACGCTGTTTATTTTCATTGACGTTATATCTACTATGATTAGTAGATTGATGTCTCAACATAGTTCTAAGCTTATTTGCAGCAGATGTGCGACCTGTACTCTTTGCTTCATTAAGAAGAGTATCTCCCTTCATTGTAAAATAAGCAGACTCAATGAGATTGTTTACCATGTTTGCATTAAAATCTTTTTGATATTTAGTATAACCATCTGCATCAACTTTAGTTATGTAATCGAACAATTCCTTTTGGTCAGACTTTGGAATTTTAATTCCTCTAATATTGTCTAACGAGGATATTGTGTTTGTAAGATTAGTTATAAACTCTCGAGCCTGTTCTTCCTGAGCACGTTTAGCTTGCTGCTGCTGTAATTCTTGTGCTGCAATCTGCTGTTGCTGAATACTTTTCAATCGAACTACAGCATCATTTGCCTCATCTTCAAGCAAGTCGCCATCTTCATATCGCTCTATCTTGCGATTGATTTGATCGTCTTCATATCCTTGATAGCGCAGATATTCGCGAATCACTGCTTTCTGATTAGATTCATCTTCCATGTCCATATTATCATAAGACATAGACTGCTGTTGACGTTGATAAAAATCTTCAAAACTTCCGCCATTTCTAACGTATTCATCAAGTCTGGCAATACGTTCGTCAGCATAATGCGGTTTACTGTTTTGTTCAATCATTGCTCCCATATAATCAACAAGTTCTTGAACACTAGTAGGTTTATCGTCATCAGCAACATCCCAACCAAGTTCTTCAGCAAATGCGTCAAAGAATGCACCAACATTATTTACTTCGTTTTCATTTACTTCTGTAGTAGCATTCTATTCGCTGTTATCATCTTCATTGGAATCAGATGTTGTATTGTTTGTATCGTTTAATATATCTTCTGGAATTTCGGTATTATCTTCAAAATTCTCATTTGTACTTTCATTATCCTCAGCATTTACATCGCTGGTAATGTCGTCATTATTATCTAAGTTGTCAATATCATCATTATCAATAATGTCATTAGTTGTATCTGAAACTTCTTCTTGATGCATTACGTTTCCGTAACCAAGACCATCAAGTACATTATTGAATGCCGATAGATCAACTTTCTTTGTTTTTGCCATAATTGTAATTGTTTAATATATTATTATTGTGGTAAATAAACAAGGAGTCGAACCTTGTTTATTTGTGTTTTCTGTATCACACCTTTAAAATCATTTTAATCGTAATTTATTTTTATATCAATCGATTTTAATAGATTACACAGTTATGCATTATCGTAATGTTTTTCTAGATAATTTTACAGATTTTATTCTTGGACCATAATCTTTATATTGACGATTTCGTGATTCTTTTTTCACATTTTCGAAAATTTCTTTTTCTGATATTGGTTTTTTAATAGTCAGTTTTTTCTCACCCTTTTTACCAATTAATCCAATCTAAGCTTCGCCCATAGGTTTATTGATAGTTGTTAACTTTTTAACTGCATCTCCCTTGTGATCATTAGGTGTAAAAGTCCTAAAGCTATTGAATGTCTAATATTCAAATCTTGGTCTTACTCCTTTTTTTCGCATGTATTCTAGCATTTCCTATTCAGTCGGTTGTTTCATCTGCATTCTCGGTTTTTTATAGTATTTTTTATAATTTTCGAAATACTCCTTTTTGCCGCCGCTTAAAATGCGTTTAATATCCAAATACTTAGGATCTCTTGTTCTTAGGAAAGCATTGAACTACTTTGGAGATACATAATCATGTAATTTATTAAGATCAATGTCTACAGAACTATTTATCTGACCAATTAATAGTGCTCTACGGGAACCTATCGTCTACCAATCATCCCACGCTTTTTCCATTTTCTACTCTGCGTCGGATATCTCTTTAAAAATGTCATCTGATGAGTTGGCATAAATATTCTAAAGTGAATTTTTAGCATCTTTGTAGGCCTTATAGCGTTTTTTAGTTTCCTTTTCAAGTTTCTATAGTTCAGCTATTTTTGGTTTAGCTTCCTCGTATTTCTTTGCCCACTCATTAATTTTTTGTACAACCTATGCTCGATCCTTAAGGCTTGATAGTTCTGACCCAGGAATCATTCCTGGAGAGATCATAGTTCCATATTCATCATATTTCTCAAACAACGGATCTATTTCTTTAAATCCATTTTCTCGCAATACGCTATTTACAAGATTTAACTCATCTCGATAGCTTGGATGTCTGAAATTATTTCCATCCCACATAACAGCAGAATTACGATTTATGTCGTCAATAAAATTCAACTAGTATTTTTTAGTTGGTTCTAGTTTGATTGCACCGTCATTTTTCATATCCTATAATAATGATCGTCCTGTCTGTAATCTATACGGACCTTCTAACATTGAAAATGATCCTATAGGAATACGGTTTTGACCCACTTTTTCGGAATCATACATTTCAAAATCTCCTGCCAAAAGACGTTCTGAAAGAGACGGAGATGTCAAAGATTCTTTCGTTCTAGGTAATTCGACAACAAATCTACCATTGTCGTCTCCGTAGTATGATGCTATATCTGAACTCGTAGACATATATGATGCGTCATATTTATCACCAACTCCATACATTTTTTTATAAATACCGTTAAAACCTCTTCTACCTCCATTCTTATCGTATGGGATATGCTCAACCCAGTCGCGAGCTTGAGCTTCACCCTTTGCACCACTCACGGATCTAACCCACGAATTATGCTGACTAATTCTATCCTCAAGTTGTTGTTCAGCTTGTTTTCTAGTAGAATTTAGTTTAATCGGTTCATAACCATATATCTTCAACCACGGATTTATTACAGTTTTTAATTCATCGCGTAATGGTAATTCTGGGAAATTAAACTTTGGAAATTTTCTCGGATACGTGAGCAATTGCGGATATGTCAATGCAGATTGGTCATAACTAAGACCTCTCGCAACATCAGCCAAATGTAATGCTTGTGTTAATGGTGATGCATCAACCATATGTTTCAAGTCACCATGATTTCTAATAGCATTTACTACTGCATCGTTGATTCTCTATACTGGTAATATTCCATTTTTAGAGTTCATTGCATTAGTCAGCATATCAGCACTAATTCCTTCATGCATGCCTTGAGAACGGTCAATTACTTTTCCAATATCGTGAAAAAGAGCACTTTGTACAAGATCTTGTCTAGTATATCCAAGTGGAACTGGTATTTGTTGTGCTGTTTCAACAACACCTTTAGTATGTTGAGCTAAATTTGTACGTCCCTCACCATATGGTCCACTATTAAATATAGTTTTATACGACTCAGCTTCCGGATTCAAAGCTTTTAGTTGTTGTAATCCTTTAACCAACATTCTAGGATTTATACTTCCATCAGGTCTTACTATCTATGAATTATCTCTAGCAATTGATCTAATATCTATCATAGGAGATTCAAATCCTATTGGCTCAATATCATTCGTAAGAGGTTTTAATGTTGCCCTCCAACGATTGTTGGGTTCAAATGGATTAAACGCTTCTGGTACCTGGTTTATAGGTTGACTGTTATCCTGCATATATATAGTTTTATTAGGAAGTACAGGTTCGCCCATAGTATATCTACCATTAGGAAGTCTCTAATACCAAGTTAGATTATCAAGAGGCATTTCGCCTGTTTTGTATCCAACTCTAGAACCAATAGGTACGCTTTCCCAATTTTTTGTCGAAAACAATCTTCTATTTTTACCAACATCGACTTTGTCTCCTCCTTGTATTTCTAATACTCCGTCTGGAAATAATCCTCTAGATGTAGATAATCCACCATTCCAAAGTTTTCCAAGAGAGGCTTGCGATCTATTACCATGAGCTGATCCAGTTTTCGTGTTTATTCTGGCACTCATGATATCATTTCCACCAACACCCATCAAAGCTCGTGGGTTATCTTCTAAATAAGACTCAACACTCTATGGTAATTTATACCAACTTCCATCTTTAGAGTAGGCATAATTATCAAAAGCTGCCAACCTCCAATCGTTTGCTCTATCAACTCCCGGTTTAGCATCTTGTGTAGTTACATTTTTACCAGCTTCGCGTATACCTTCAATTTCTGGGAATTCAGTTATTCTATAAGCTTTAGTTGGATCTCTGAAGAAATGTTTATCAACAGTTCCGTCAAATCTTAATCCGTTGGCGTATGTAGCAAGAGAACCGAGATTGCCTAAAACTTTATTATTTACATATCTGCCAGCTTTTGAAATTGCTGGTGCCAATGCTAAAGATAATGCTGTAGCCATGTTCTATCTCTATTCGGCATCTGGAGTACGCACTTCATCTCCATTAACATCAAATACTAAATCACCAATACCTTGAGATGCAGCTAATGTGCCAGTACCAATAGCAGATCCTAGACCGTGTCTCCACAACCCAGATAAACCTTGTTGTGGAATCTGTCCGGCACCTCCTGAGAAAATATCTAAGAATGTATCTGCGTACGGATTTCCAGTAAGATATGAACCAGAATTGCCTGATAACCAAAATTTTTCATTATCAGCAATGCCTCCACCAATAGCCTGATTGACCAGTTGTGATGGCATATATGTAGGCATTCCTGCTAAAGATGCAAATCCACTCATCAATGCACCAGGAGCTCCTCCAAGATACATTAGAGAAGTATTTAACAGCGCAGGTGCTCCTAATCCGACCATATTTACACGTTCTCCACTTGACATGTTTGCAAGTGTAGCCATCCTATAATGATCATTGTCTTTTAGATTTTCAGCAAGTCTCTATGCTTCGTTATAATCTGCAAATAAATTATTAGCTTCATCTATACCAATCGTTTTAGCATTAGGATCATTAGATAATTTAGAAAGTAAATCAGGATTCTTAAGAAGAGTCTGCAATCTAGCCTCATCTTCCATCTAAAGTTCCTAACCTTTTGTCATATTGAACAGAGCTTTTTGTTGCTTCTTTTGCAGATCTGTTCCTGGTACAACTAGCTCATCCAAATACTAAACTGAATTTGTATTTATCGGATTTCCGTAAGAATCTCTTATTATAGTATTTCCAGTAACAGGATCGAAATTAAAATTTAAACCAGATTGTACATTTAACAATTCCTCTACATTAGCTTTAGGATCTGTAACATCATCTTTACCTTTCACAAATCTTGGTTGTTTTAATTTTAATTTGCGTTTAAGCTCCTTTTCAGCAATACGTGCATCCTATTCTTTACGCTACTGTCTTTGTCGTTTTATCTTACGCAAAAGTTTATGACGATTGTAGTCATTCCTTTTTTGCATTTTTCTAATTGGTGTATCCATAATCATTGATTGTAATATCCGTTTTTAACCCAAGACCTAACTGGAAGAATTGTAATGTTTGGTAATGCACCCCCATATAGATCTCCATCTAATCTATACATAGAACCGTTGTTTTGCATAGGTATCACTCCGTTATCTTCAGCCATGTTAATGTGATTAATAAGATTATCTACCGGTATTTGTGGAAACATTTGATTGTAATATGCATATCTTCCGTAAAACACGCCCCATGTTCCTCCTGGATACGCAAGATTAGAATATATAGACTAATTACTAAATGTAGGATGTTTTGGAGTTTTGTATTTATCTGTAAAATGTGATCTAGTATTTCCATACAACATTCCGTATGGATTACTTTTTGGATCATTGTAAAATCCTCTATAATCGTACGTATCGTCAGTTTTTGTATTTATACCTCTAACCTTTTGTAGTCTTGTAGCCCAATCGTCATATGATGTAGTTATTGACGCTTTTGTAGGATTAAATACAGATTCTACTTTCTTTTGATACGAATTACGATGAGGCATTGCCAGCTACACATCGTCGTATGCTCTTTTTTTGATTCCGTTTACGTACTTCTTTTCACTTAAGTTGTAGCGTTGTTTTATAGCTCCGTATAATCGGTCAAACGATTCTATAGTACGATCGTTAATATGATTCTATAGCAGTCTTCCAAATTTATTTCTAAATGTACTAGGCTTTATATTATAGTATGTAGATAAAAGAGCATCTCTTTCGCCTTCTGGTAAAGAATCTATTTTGGGATACAATCTAATCAGTTCATTATACTTTGCACCTACTGCATCTCCTTTAAACTTTAAATTTTGACCTCTAAAATCTTTACCTTCATGTGTAGCTATATATCGACGTATCTTTGCGCTTGGTTTTTTAGTAGGTTTACTCATAATCGTTTATTTATTTTTCTCCGCTAACTTTATTCTTAAGTGCAGTACGTGCTTTCAATTCTTCGCGTTTATATGCAGCATCATCTTTTTGTTTTTGAAGCTATGTTTCGTGTTTCATTTTATCCTGTTCAAGTTTAATTTTTTGATTTTCTATTTCACGCTTTTGTCTAGCTTCATAACGCTTTGTATAAGCATCACTGTCTATTTTTTGTTGTTGTATAGCCTGATTTGCAATCTCTACAGGATCTGGAATTCCGTTCATGTCAACATCCTTATTTTCAGTTCCACGATAAGCTGATATTTCGGCAACAGCAATCTTTGTAGCATTATCCTGATCTATCTGATACCTCTGAAGATCCATTTGAGCTTCTTGCAACATGAGTTCTTGTTGTTTAGTTTGATTCTGCATTTCTTGGAGCTTTTGCTCTTGTTCTGCTTGAGCTTGTTGCTGTTGTTGAGCAAGTTGCTCTTGACGAGTCTGCATATCCTTAAGTTTTTGTTTGAGAATGTTGAAATTGTCATTAGTTAATATTTCAGCAGCCTCAAGCAAGCTTGCACCATTTTGCATTGCAGGTTGTATAAGTTGTTGTAACTTTTGAATATTTTCAACATCTTTAGAAGTATCACTAACAAAAATGTCTACATCTTCGTAGTAGAACTTTTCGTTTATGTCAATAAATGCACGTTCTCCGTTGTCAAATATATAACTCAACTTCTTCTTTCCAGTTTCTTCCCAAGCACCTTTAGCTACATTAATAAGCATATTTAATACTCTACGCTTGCATTGATTATGTACCCAGAATAAAGGTTCTGTAATATGAGAAGATTGTACAACAGATCTTTCTACATTTCCTACAAGTTCAGATGTACTTATTGCACCAGTTCTCTGTTCTGTAATTCCAGATATAGTTCCAGCAAGAGTTTCAATTTTGTCCATTAGCTGTATATACTCAGCTATAACATTTGACATTGTTAAATCTAATGCTGTAATTTGATTAAACTGTGCTGGTTTACCGCCTTCTCTTCCTGGAATATTCCAACCTTCTTCATAAGGATTTATAAAGTTTACACCAACACTTCCGAGATAATGCATCCATCTTTCCGGAGTAATATTCATAGACTTAGGTATCTGGGTTATATCCATATTTACAACCTTACCTTTATCTCTAGCAATTGCCAATTCCAATCTGTACCACAGTACAATATACATATATTGAAGAGGCTTCAATATGCTTACAAGAGATCTAGGTTTAGAATTCGTATTACTGTATACAGCTCCACAATATGGCAATTTTTGACTATTTGGATTGTCTATTGATACGTGTTGGTATTCGACAGGCTGTATTCCAAAATATAGATCGTTACCACAACGATAACCTTCCCAAACTTCAATTATCCAATCCTGCTCTACTGATATTTCATCACCAGTCGGAATATAAGATTCATCAAGTATATCTATCTATGGCTGTCCAGTTTGATCAAATGTAGTAACATAGTACATCTTTTTAAAAGATTTCCAACAACAATGCCATACATTAACACATCTAGAAGATGAATCATCATTTATTGGATTATCGTAAAAGTGCAATTGTATTCCTTTAAACAAATCACGCTCATCTTTATCACCAGCGGAGTTTCCAGAAACCTTGTTTATCATTTCTTCAAGCTTATTTAAATCTTTCTCTGTAAGCTTGTCGTAATATCTATCGTATACTTCGGTTATCGGCAACCTCATTTTTCTACAACACCAAGAACCGTCTTCGATAAATTCCAAGTCTGGCGATTTATCAAATGAAAAATCTATAGGATTTACTCTCTCAGCGTATGGTTCTGCACCAAGCACTCCTACGTAATATATCTCTCTTCCGGCAATAAGAGCATCTTTCCAACCTTTAATGAATTCGTTATCAAGATTTAATTTTTCTCTAAGATATACTATAGTGTGGTATGCTGCATTTTCAACAACATCTTTATAATCTTTATCCATATATTTAGCAATTGCTTCAGGAGGCATTATATCACCATTCTGAAGCTGTTCCTAAAACTATTGCTGTTCTTCAGGTCCCATCTTAGATGTTATAGCTGCTTGTAAATATTGTATAAGTAGCTATTTCTAAACTTCCATAAGATCAGATGCTGCTTCTTGTGACGTACGAACAACACGGAAATTCATCGGTCTTTTAGTTTCCTCTCCGATCAAAAGATCAACCTTTGGTCTTATTATATTAAAATCCTAAGGAGTTGCCGGAAATCCGTCTTCTACTTTAAATGGATTAGTTATCTTCTTAAAATCTCTTTCGTCGAAAATACTGTTGTATAAATTGTAATAGGTCTAAAGCTCTCCAAACTTACTATGAGTAGGACCATCAGAAACAATGTTGCCTTCACCTATAATATAGTTAACACAATCATGCTACCATTTTTCGTCTTTCTTTTTTAATGGCAATTTTTGTTGTGGAAATCCTGCATTATATATATTATCTTCTATCATAATTAAAATGAAAATATTGGCAAACCTTCATCTGAAGTTGGACCATCATCCCAGTATTGAGAACTGAACAACGGCAGATCAAAAAGTTCAACCTATTTGTTTTTGTCTTTAGCTGCAGACACTTTTATTTGATATAGTTCTTCTCTGTACAGCATAACCATACACAAAGCTATTACTCTATCGACGTTTTTAACTCCGTCATTTTCTATAAGCTCTTCTATCAATGGTTCGCTGAATATTCTTTCTATGTTAGGATGTCCAGGTTCATATTCATCCATCATCCATTCGAGTATTTTTCCTTCTCCGTAATCTCTAATAGATTTTGTCATATGACATCCTTTTCTCCTAGACACCTTACTATCTTTAAACACTTCTGTTATTACTTTATCTGGTTGGTCTGCTAATAAGTAATCACAATGTTTGTTTGTGAAATATGGATATATTCCTTTACGTTCATTTTCAAACAGTAATCGTGCATTATAAAATACTAACAGCTTTCTAACGTTTTCATAATACTCTTCAGCCGTTGCAGGTCTTCCTGAATATTCTGCAACAATTACATCATTCCAAGCTTCTCCAGCACGTACTCGTTTAAATATAAAAGTAGACCCTAATGAGTTTGTAAAAGATTCGTCGTGGTCATCAATTTGTTATCGTTAAGCTTTTTATCTTAACTTCTACATGT
>OBLI01000092.1_pt1 | contig 89608 bp, 79 predicted proteins | sample 1519701 | NCBI WGS metagenome assembly OBLI01 (sample SAMEA3663005, study PRJEB22513) | pig gut metagenome | biome: pig gut; feature: pig-associated habitat; material: faeces | place: France | collected 2012
ATCTATTTATATAACTGATGGTAATGTAATTAATAGTAAAAGTAATATAACTATACGTGATACGGATTTGGTAGATGGTAAACTTCCTTTTAAGTTCGGAAGAGTTGATAAAGATTTTATTTGTATTAAGTGTACTTCACTCGCATCACTTGAAGGAGCACCACAGGAAGTAGGTGGGATTTTTAGTTGTTATAATTGTACTTCACTTACTTCACTGAAAGGTGCACCACAAGAAGTAGGTAGGAATTTTATTTGTAGTGAGTGTACTTCACTCGCATCACTTGAAGGAGTCCCACAAAAAGTAGGTGGTGATTTTTATTGTAGTAATTGTACTTCACTCACTACACTTGAAGGTGCTCCAAAAGAAGTAGGTGGTGATTTTATTTGTAGTAAGTGTACTTCACTCACTACACTTGAAGGTGCTCCACAAAAAGTCTGTTGTAGTTTTACTTGTGCTGGTTGTACTTCACTCACTTCACTTGAAGGTGCACCACAAGAAGTAGTTGAGGATTTTAGTTGTCAATATTGTACTTCACTCATCTCACTTGAAGGTGCTCCACAAAAAGTAGGTGAGGATTTTTATTGTTATAATTGTACTTCACTCACTTCACTTAAAGGTGCACCGCAAAAAGTAGGTTGGACTTTTAGTTGTTATAATTGTACTTCACTCACTTCACTTGAAGGTTCACCGCAAAAAGTAGGTGGGACTTTTAGTTGTTATGGGTGTCATTCACTCACTTCACTTGAAGGTGCTCCACAAAAAGTAGGTGGGGATTTTAGATGTAGTGATTGTCCTTCACTCAAATCACTTGAAGGAGCACCTAAAAAACTAGGTGGGAAAATTATAAATTAATAAAAAAAGGAGAGAATTAATTCTCTCCTTTTTTCTACATAAATACAATATGATGATTAAAAAATTTAGTGAATTCATAGAAGAAGGAATGTGGGGGTCTGCATTAAGGAGATCTAATACCGCTAAAGAAAGAAAAGAAGATAAAGCAAATCGCATCCAAGAATTTATAGATAATCAACCCGAATCAGAATATATTTATATAACTGATGACAATGTAATTAATAGTAAAAAATCTATAGTTATAAGTGATACGGATTTGATAAATGGTAAACTTCCTTTTAAGTTCGGAAGAGTTGATAAAAATTTTATTTGTAGTAATTGTACTTCACTCACCTCACTTGAAGGTGTACCACAAGAAGTATGTGGGAATTTTTATTGTAGTGACTGTCCTTCACTCACTTCACTTGAAGGATCACCACAAGAAGTAGGTGAGGATTTTAGTTGTTCTAATTGTACTTCACTCACTTCACTTGAAGGAGCACCACAAAAAGTAGGGAGGGATTTTTATTGTAGTAATTGTTCTTCACTCATTACACTTGAAGGAGCACCACAAAAAGTAGGTGAGGATTTTTATTGTCGTGACTGTCATTCACTTACTTCACTGAAAGGAGCACCACAAGAAGTATGTGGGAATTTTAGATGTTCTGGTTGTACTTCACTCACCTCACTTGAAGGTGCTCCACAAAAAGTAGGTGGGATTTTTAGTTGTGCTGGTTGTCATTCACTTACTTCACTGAAAGGAGCACCACAAGAAGTATGTGGGATTTTTAGTTGTTATAATTGTACTTCACTTACTTCGCTGAAAGGTGCACCACAAGAAGTAGGTTTGGATTTTATTTGTAGTAATTGTACTTCACTCACTACACTTGAAGGTGCTCCACAAAAAGTAGGTGAGGATTTTTATTGTCGTGATTGTTCTTCACTCACTTCACTGAAAGGATCACCACAAGAAGTAGGTAGGGATTTTTATTGTCGTAATTGTCCTTCACTCAAATCACTTGAAGATGCACCTAAAAAAATAGGTGGGGAAATTATAAATTAATCAAAAAAGGAGAGAATTAATTCTCTCCTTTTTTCTAAATATAAGAATATTTCATAAATACAATATGAAGATTAAAAAATTTAGTGAATTTATAACAGAAGGAATGTGGGGGTCTGCATTAAGGAGATCTAATACCGCTAAAGAAAGAAAAGAAGATAAAGCAAATCGCATCCAAGAATTTATAGATAATCAACCCGAATCAGAATATATTTATATAACTGATGACAATGTAATTAATAGTAAAAAATCTATAGTTATACGTGATACGGATTTGGTAGATGGTAAACTTCCTTTTAAGTTCGGAAGAGTTGACGGATATTTTGATTGTGATGGGTGTCCTTCACTCACTTCACTGAAAGGTGCACCACAAAAAGTAGGTGGGCATTTTGATTGTAATAAGTGTCCTTCACTCACTTCACTGAAAGGTTCCCCACAAACAGTAGGTGGGTATTTTGATTGTAGTGACTGTTCTTCACTCACTTCACTTGAAGGGGTACCACAAAAAGTAGGAGGGGATTTTGATTGTTATAATTGTACTTCACTCACTTCACTGAAAGGTTCACCACAAGAAGTAGGTGGGGATTTTATTTGTAGTATGTGTACTTCACTCACTTCACTTGAAGGTGCTCCAAAAGAAGTCGGTTTGAGTTTTAGTTGTCGTGAGTGCACTTCACTTACTTCACTGAAAGGTTCACCACAAGAAGTAGGTGGGAATTTTAGTTGTAGTGGCTGTCCTTCACTCACTTCACTTGAAGGATCACCACAAAAAGTAGGTTGGAGTTTTCGTTGTCGTGAGTGTCCTTCACTTACTTCACTGAAAGGTTCACCACAAGAAGTAGGTGGGAATTTTAGTTGTAGTGGCTGTCCTTCACTCACTTCACTTGAAGGATCACCACAAAAAGTAGGTTGGAGTTTTCGTTGTCGTGAGTGTCCTTCACTTACTTCACTGAAAGGTTCACCACAAGAAGTAGGTGGGGATTTTGATTGTCGTATGTGTACTTCACTCACTTCACTTAAAGGTGTACCTAAAAAAATAGGTGGTAAAATTATAGATTAATAAAAAAAGGAGAGAATTAATTCTCTCCTTTTTCTACATAAATACAATATGATGATTAAAAAATTTAGTGAATTTATAACAGAAGGAATGTGGGGGTCTGCATTAAGGAGATCTAATTCAGCTAAAGAAAGAAAAGATGATGAGGCAAATCGTATACAAGAGTTTATAGATAATCAACCAGAATCTGCAGTTATTTATATAACTGATGGTAATGTAATTAATAGTAAAGGTTCTATATTTATAAGGAATACTGATTTGATAAATGGTAAACTTCCTTTTAAGTTCGGAAGAGTTGATAAAGATTTTTATTGTTATGATTGTCCTTCACTCACTTCACTTGAAGGTTCTCCACAAAAAGTAGGTTGGAATTTTAGTTGCAGTCAATGTTCTTCACTAACTTCACTTGAAGGAGCACCACAAGAAGTAGGTGGGGGTTTTAGTTGTAGTGACTGTCCTTCACTCACTTCACTTGAAGGTGCACCACAAAAAGTAGGGAGGGATTTTTATTGTAGTAATTGTACTTCACTCACTTCACTTGAAGGTGCTCCACAAAAAGTAAGTTGGAGTTTTAGTTGTCGTGATTGCACTTCACTCACTTCACTTGAAGGAGCACCACAAAAAGTAGACGGTTTTTTTGATTGTCATAAGTGTACTCAATTAGAAACATTAAAAGGTGCACCCACATATGTTGGTGGTGATTTTTATTGTAGTGGTTGTGTTTCTTTAGAATCATTAGAATATATACCTGAACATGTTGCTTCTTGGGTCATCTGTGGTGGATGTAAAGGTAAATTTAAATTTGAAGATGTTAAAAATATATGTGATGTGAAAGAAAAAAACTTTAAGAGTGATGATATTCTAAAATAAAAAAAGAGTGATAATTATCACTCTTTTTTATTTACACATATGTGGTTTTGTCCTTTCTGCGTATGTTCTGTAGTCGTCAACATATTTATATATTGGTGGATTTTCTGTATGAACACAAGGTTCATCTTCTTTATTAAAATGACCTTTTTTCTTTTTCTTTGGTTTGGTTTTCTTTATAAAAGTGTAAAAAGGTATCACTTGTTTATAAAGAGTTCCTGATGGTTTTGGTAAATCACCAGAACCTTTATCACCATGTTCTCCAGGGAAATAAATATCACCCATTCCTTCAACATCACCAAAAGTTAATCCACCATTTGGTGATACAACATCACATTCATTTATATCATATTCTTTCATAAATTTAAAATACTGATGCATTTGAAATATTTATGGTTTTATAATAAAATCATTTATATAAGTTTCAAATTTTTCAATTACAATATCTATTTTGTCTGAAAATATTTCAAGATAATTTAAATTATTTGTTTTTGCGATGGTTCTTTTGTTTACATCTCTTTTTGTCCAAACATTAATTGCATTATCATAAAATTCCGTATTTTTTGATTTCCACAAATTTAATGTTAAAATATCATTTTCATTATTTTTATCAAATGGATGTTGTCCATGTGTCCAATGTCCATTGATTTCTATAAACAAATCATAATATGGTAAATAGAAATCACAATTAAATGGGTATCTTACATCTTTATTATATTCACAGATATATGATATGTTATTTGATTGTAAATATGTTTTAAATTGTATTTCTATATTTGATGTATTAAATGATTTATTTTTTCGTTTTGTTTCATTGACTTTTTGCAAAGTTATTTTCTTCTCATTTTCACTTCTATTTATCCTAGATGATACTGATTTTTGTATGATTTCATTTCTTTCTTCTTCTGATTTGCTCAACCAAGATTTTTTAATTTTATTTGAAAATAATTCTTTTTCTTCTTTTGATAGATTTTCCCAGTATTTTTTGTGTTTTATATTTGTTAATTGCACTGTTTGTGGGTTTTTACTTAATGTAATTGATTTTTTGTTTTTGATAATATCTAATTCTTCTCTTGTTTTATTTTTCCATGTGCCCTTTATTTTAGAAGACATATGTTGAATATCTTCATTTGATTTGTTTCTCCAAGTTTGTTTGCATTTCTGAATTTTAGTATTTTTTTCGTTATCAGATAATGATTCCCACCACAGATGTTTTTTATTGTTTATATTGTTTTTTTCTTCATCTGTTAAGTTATGCCATACATCACTTATTTTTTGTTTAAATTCATCATCATTACTTAAACAATTAGATGAACAATATGTAGAATATCCTTGTCCAAATCCTTTAAAACGAGTTGGATGACCACAAATTTTACAATATCCATAAGTTAATGATATATCATAAATGTAGTGATATAATTTTTGATTAAATTTAAAATGATGTGGAAATGTTATAGAAAGAATTTCTTGATGATTTTCAGGGAATAGTTTTTTAAAATATGATTCTCTACAATAAACATTAGTTTTAGTGAGAATTATTTTAAGTAACTCATTTTTTGAAATTTTCATAAATATTTTGTTGAATTTATTAAGAGGATTTCAGTTGTTTACCAGACAATATTAATGAAATCCTCTTTTTATTTATGTGATTTTTTGTTATATTTTAATATATAATTTAATATAATAGTTTATGGCAAAAAATGCAGGCGAGTTTAGTTTTAGTGATTTAAATAAAGAAATGTCAAAGAACTCCAAATGGGGAGGTCTTATGAGTGATGGTGCTGGAGTTAGTGAGATAACTGATTACATCCCTGTTGGAAATTATATGTGTAATGCTTGTATTACAGGTAGTATTTTTGGGGGTATTCCAAATAATAGAATTACAACTTTGAGCGGTGTTTCTGGTGTTGGTAAAACCTATATGTTGTTGAATATTGCCAGAGAAGCAATTAATAAGGGTTATTATGTTATTTGGTATGATTCAGAAAATGCTATTGAATTATCAATGTTGAAACAATTTGGAGTTAATCCAAATAGTTTCAGATATGAGCCAGCAACCAGTGTTGAACAATTTAGAACATCAATAACACAAGTTATTGATATGTTGATAGAAAAGAAGGAAAGTGGAATGTCTATTCCTAATGTATTATTTGTTTTGGACTCTTTGGGAGGATTGCCTACAGAAAAGGAAATTGATGATGCCAAATCAGGAAGTGATAAGGCTGATATGACCAAGGCAAAAAAGATTAGGTCTATATTTAGAATTGTTTCTATGAAGATGGGAGTTATAGGTGCTACTATGGTTTTATCAAACCATGTGTATGAAAATACAAATTCCTATGTACCCACTTCTGTTCAGTCTGGTGGTTGTTTGGTTCCAGGTTCTAAAGTTGTTATGTCAGATGGTTCATTAAAGAATATTGAGGATATTGTAGTTGGAGATAATGTAAAAACTATTGCTGGAAACAAAGATGTTATCAACACTATGGAGTTTGAAAAGGAAACTTTAACAATTGAATTTGAGGATGGAACAGAATTGGAGTGTTCTAAAGACCATAGATTCTTTATTGGTGATAGTATTGAAGAAATCCTTGATGAATCAAAGTGGATTAATGCTTCTGATTTGGTTGTTGGTGGAGAAGTTAAAAAACTATAATACCTTTACCACCCGAATGAATTATTTTCATAAATAATTATATTTAAGATTATTTTATGAAGTATAAAGTTTCTGATATAAATTGTGTTGAAACATTTAGAGAATATTTAAAGGATAGTTTTCCAAATGTAAATTATAGTAATGATGAAATAGTAAACAAATGTTATGAAGTTTTCTTGAATACTGATAGTAAAAGAATGAGAACTAAATTTGATGCTATTAGTAGATATTTCAAATCTTTGAGATGTGGAAAACAATCTTCAGTATTGTCTAAAGATTATTGGCTTTCTATGGGATGGGATAATATTGAAGAAATCAATGAAAAGATAAGAAATGAACAAAAAAAACGTTCACCTTTATGTAAGGAATATTATATCAAAAATGGTTTTGATAAATCCGAATATGAAAATATTATTCGAAATATACAAAGATGTAGAGGTGAAATTATGCTTAAAAAATATTCATATGAAGATAGATTGAAAAAATGTAAATGGTCAAAACAATATTGGAAAGATTTGGGTCTTTCTGAAGAAGAGTCTTTATATGAGGTTCATAGTCGTAATGGAATGTGTAAGGAAAATTATAATGACATTGAAGAATATAATTCAATTATTAAACGTCATTCTGATAAGCAAAAAGAATTATATGCAAGAAATCCAGAAAAATACTGGAAAAATAATTTTGGATATGAATCAAATGAAGAAATAAATGTTTTTAAGAATATTTCAGAAAAGATTGATGACATTAAACATATTCATTTTGGTATAAATGTTCAAAATACAATATTGGAAGAAAAGTTCAATAAGAAATATGTAATTTCAGATGGATATCTTAAAATAGGTGAAGAAATTATAATTTTTGAATATGATGGTGCTTATTGGCATGATATAAAATATGATGAAATTAGAGATGAAACTATATTTTTAGTCAGAAATGATATAATAGGAGTTATAAGAATTGGTGAAAACTATTTTAAAAATAATAACATTGATAAGATAATAAAAGATATTAAGTATGCTATTAAAGACATTAAAAGTAAAAAGTATAAAAGAAAACTCTTGTACTAAAGTTAACGATTTAACTGTTGCTGATGTTCAGCATTATATTACAGAGAATGGAGTTATAAATCATAATTGTGGTATGGTTTATGGTGCAAGTATCATTCTTAATTTGTCAAAGGCAAAATTAAAAGAGGGTAGTGATAATACTCAGACTGGTATTATAGTAACAGCAAAACCAGAGAAGAACCGTTTTTGTGTACCACATACTGTAAAATTTTACATCAGTTATGTTAATGGTATGAACCCCTATGTAGGGTTGGAAGAATATATTTCGTTTGAAAGATGTGGTATTCAAAGGGGTAAATTCATTACTGAAAAGGAATATGACAAGTCACCAAATGAAGATTATGTAAGAGTTGAAAAGAAAGATGGTGATGTTGTATATTTTGTACCTAGTGATACTGCAAGAAATTTCTGTCTTGATAGTGGTGAAACAATATCACCGAAGGAATTATTCACTTCAAAAGCATTTACAAAATCAAGACTTGAAAGACTCGACAAATACATTCAATCAGAGTTTAAGTATGCTGATGGTGTTCAGATAAATGATTTATTTGAAGATGACGATGAACCTAATGAAGATGTTGATGTTGAAGATATGATAAAGGAACAACTTTAATGAAATGGAGATTGTGAAATCTCCATTTTTTTCATAAATAAAAATAAAACTTTATGCTTAAGAAATTCAGTGAATTTATAGAAGAAGGGATGTGGGGTTCCGCATTAAGAAGATCTAACACAGGAGAAGAAAGAAGAGAGTCTAAAGACAACACTCAATACATTGATTTAGGACTTCCATCAGGGACTTTATGGGCAGACAGAAATATTGGTGCTACAGAACCAGAAGAATATGGAGATTTTTATGCTTGGGGTGAAACAGAACCTAAAAATGAATATATTTGGGATACTTATAAATGGGGTGCGGATTGTACAAAATATAATGACAAAGATGGAAAGACTGTTCTTGACCCAGAAGATGATGTTGTTTATCTAAAGACAAAAGGTAAAGCACACATACCTACTATAGAACAAATACAAGAACTATTAGATAATACGACTACTGAAAATCAAATAGTTAATCGAGTTGAAGGTAAATTGTATAAATCTAAAGTTAATGGTAATAATATCTTTCTACCATTTGCTGGTGATTGTTATACTTATACAGGTAGAAACATATGGTCTAATTATTGGTCTTCATCTCTTTTTCAAAGTTCAAAGTATCACCGTGCTGCTAATTATTTTTATAATACTTTTCATTCTTCTGATATATTTACCAAGAATCGTTGTGTTGGGTTCTCGGTTAGAGGTGTAAAGGATAAATAATATTTTTATTGATTTTCATAAATATTTTATATATCTGATATCTTAAATATGATTAAAAAATTTATAGAATTTGTTGAAACTTTATCAGAGAGTAAACATAAAAATGATGATAAACCAAATAAAACTGATGATGGTAAAAAAGTTTCTGGACTTAAAGAAGTCATTGAAGTTGTTGGTTTAGGTAAAATGAAGGCAAAATTGGATTCCGGCAATACTGCACAATGTGCATTGATTGTTCAGAATTTTGAAGAAAAGGATGGTAAAGTAACATTTGATTTTAATGGTGAAAAAAAAGAATATGAAGTTGTTGACCATAAAAATATTTGGCATCATGGAAAATCAACAGAAAGACCAGTAATCGAATTGGATATTAAATTCCATAATACAATTTATAAATCTGAAAAGGTTAATTTAAAAATAAGTGACCTTACTGGAACCAAACATTACAGATGTAGGATGCTGTTGAGTAAACAATTTATGAGTCGTGCGAATATCGTTATTGATCCTTCAAAGACATTTGAATTAACTGATAAGAAAGAGTTGAAAAAGAAAAAAGATAAAAATGCTTAAGAAATTTAGTGAATTTATAGAAGAAGGAATGTGGGGTTCTGCATTGAGAAGAAGTAATACAAGTGAAGAAAGAAGAGAAGATAAAGATAACACGCAATACATTGATTTAGGACTCCCATCAGGAACTTTATGGGCTGACAGAAACATTGGTGCCACAGAACCTGAAGAATATGGTGATTTTTATGCTTGGGGTGAAACAGAACCTAAAGAAGAATATACTTGGAATACTTATAAATGGGATGTATATTGTACCAAATATAATAAAAAAGATGGTAAGACTGTTCTTGAACCAGAAGATGATGTTGTTTATCTAAAAACAAAAGGCGAAGCACATATACCTACTATAGAACAAATATACGAACTATTAAATAATACTACTTCTAAATATAAAACAATTAATGGAATTGTAGGTAGATTGTATAAATCTAACATTAATGATAATACTATCTTTCTACCATTTGCAGGTAATTGTGATGTTTCTTCTATTACGGGTATAAAACGTTTTTCTCGTTATTGGTCTTCATCTCTTTATTCACCTAATCACCAAATGGCTTATTATCTCTATTCTATTTATGATAATTCTGTTATATTTGTCAAGGATCGTTATGTTGGGTTATCGGTTAGAGGTGTAAAGGATAAATAATATTTTTATTGATTTTCATAACTATGCTTAAAAAATTTAGTGAATTTATAGAAGAAGGAATGTGGGGTTCCGCATTAAAAAGATCTAACACAGGTGAAGAAAGAAGAGAGTCTAAAGACAACACTCAATATATCGATTTAGGACTCCCATCAGGAACTTTATGGGCTGACAGAAATATCGGTGCTACAGAACCAGAAGAATATGGTGATTTTTATGCTTGGGGTGAAACAGAACCTAAAAATGAATATACTTGTGATAACTATAAATGGGGTAAAAAATCTACCAAATATAATAAAAAAGATGGAAAGACTGTTCTTGGCCCAGAAGATGATGTCGTTTATTTAAAGACAAAAGGTAAAGCACATATACCTACTGAAGAACAAATTAAAGAACTAATAGATAATACGACTACTGAAAATCAAACAATTAATGGAGTTGCAGGTAAATTGTATAAATCTAAAGTTAATGATAATACTATCTTTCTACCATATGCAGGTGATTGGTTTTTTTCTTCTAGTGCTAAACGCCTATGGTCTCGTTCTTGTTCTTCATCTATTGATTCATCTAATCACCACAAAGTTCATTATTTATTTTCTGGTCGTTTTAGTAATAATATAATTGAACTTGATCGTTATAATGGTTTTTCAGTTAGGGGTGTAAAGGATAAATAGTTTTATTAATTTATTTTAAAGAATATTTAAAGGTGTGATTTTCACACCTTTTTTGTTATATTTAAGTTATGGATAAAGTAAAACAAAATAAAACATTTATACCTTTAGGTGCATCTAATCATGTATTGTCTGAAAGGAGCGATCATGATTTTTATGCAACAGATCCGAAAGCTGTAAGATTTCTGATTGAAAATGAAAAGTTCAATAATAATATTTGGGAACCAGCGACAGGTATGGGTCATATAGCGAATGAGTTTATTCAGAGTGGGTTTAATGTCAAAATGACTGATTTATTTGAATATGATGTTGATGGTTGTGATACGGGAGTTGATTTTCTTCAATGTAATGAAATTTTTGATGGTGATATAGTTACTAATCCACCATATAATAAATCAACTGAATTTGTGGAACATGCACTCAAATTAATACCTGAAGGAAATAAAGTTGTGATGTTTCTTAAAATACAATTTCTCGAAACCACAAAAAGATATGAACAGATATTTAAGATAAATCCACCTAAAAAGATATATGTTGCTGTAAAAAGATTCGCATGTAAAAAAGATGGTGATTTTACAAAAGATTTGGGTTCTGCGTTATGTTATTGTTGGTTTGTTTGGGAAAAAGGTTTTAAAGGAGATCCAATAATTAAATGGTTTAATTATGATAATAACATAGAAAATAGTTTGTGGTGATTATTCATAAATAAATAAAAAAAAAGTTTTTATGATACAGAAATTTGAAGAATTTATAAAACTTAATGAAAGTTTTCAAAGCTCTAAATTAAAAAATATTGTTAGTGAACATGGAAAACCAAAAGGAAACAGATATATTCACTATAAGGGCAAAAGAGGTTTAGATTTTTCTCATGAAAATCCATTATATGATCTCAAAGATGATGAAATTTTAGGTGTTGTTGCGGATGAACAAGAATTTAATGATTTAAATTCAAAATCAAAACATCCTTTATTTGGTGTAGAACTTCAAGATGATTCAATACTAGTTATAGGTGTTGAACCAAAAGAAATAGAAAAACGTATTGAATCAAGACATAAAGGTAATTTGGGTAAATATTATGGTGATCCTCATACACCAAGAATGCAAAAGAAATTACTTTCTGTTCAACACAAAAAAAATCTTCAAAATGTTATATATTATTTAAATTCTAATCCTGAATATTATGATATTTTAGATAAATTTATAAATAAATATTGGAGTGATGCTGATTTGGATTATGATGAGGGCGAATACATATTAGATGATGGAGAAGAAATTTCTGTTGGTGATAGAAATATGAGTGTCATTATAAATTACAGCGTTTACCATAGTGATACGACTCGTAAATATGGTGCAGATTATTATGATGTAACTTGGTCTATTGACAGTGTTGAATTATATGATGAAGAAACTGAAGATTCATTTGATATTATTACTGAAATTGGTGGTGAGTTGGCGAAACTAATACAAAATATTGAAGATCGCACAGAAACAGATGTGGAAGGTGATATATATGATTATTATGATTATTATGGTGTAAGTCCATCAGATTTTTATTAAATAATATTAGAAAGGAGTGAAAAATCACTCCTTTTTTGTTATATTTTAATATGTATGATAACATTAAATAAAGATAAAATACAAATTAAGTATATAACTGGTATCTATAAGTTATTAGATGGATACCCTACACCATTAGATGTGTTATATGAAAGTTGTACAGAAACCATAGATGATTCTCTTTTTTCAATGGAGAAGATGGGAAACAGATATGATTGGAGTGAAAATTTAACACAAAAAGTTAGTGAGATTGAAAAATATTTAACTGAACATAATTATATTCAGAAATCTGGAAAGAAATTTAAAATTATAAATACCCCTTGGCAATGAAAACGAGTATACAACAAGAAAAGATTATTTTTGCATATATGATCAAGAACCCTACATATCTTCTTCATATTGACAAAGATTTTTTTTCCAATGATGACATTCAGTATATCGCAAGTTCAGCTAAACAATTCTTTAAAGAATATAAGGAATCTCCATCTTGCGAACAGATGAAGGCTATCCTCAAAGATGACAAGAAAGATATTGCACCTGAAATTGTAGATTCAATTTATGATGTTGATATCAATAGTCTTGATAATGAATGGTTGCAACAGACAACTGAAGGTTGGATTCGTTGGAGAACATTTAATACAAATTTGTTTAAAGCCGCAAGTTATGCAAAGACAACAGAAGTATCTCTGTCAAATGTAAATGATGTTGTGAATAAAGCAACGAGTATGGTTGCAGATACACAACTTGTGAATTTTGATAAAGATATGGGTTTTGATTTTTTTAATCCTGAAAGTCATAAATCTGTAAAGTCAAATAAAATTCCTTTCACTTGGGAATATTGGAATAAAATATCAAAAGGCGGGCTTGACCATAAAACACTCCATTGTTATATCGGAGGAACCAATGTCGGAAAGTGTTGTGAATATTCTACAATCATAAAAGTTAGAAATAAAAGAACTGGTGAAATTAAAGAAATATCAATTGGGGATTTCTTTAATATGTCCCAACATTAGTACCGCATATAAAACAATTTACATAAATATAATATAAAATATATTGTTATGTATAAATGTAAATTTTGTGAAAAAGAATGTATTGATTTGGGTATTCTTCAAACTCATTTAAAAAGAAAACATAAATTATCAAATGAGGAAATTGAAGAATATTATATCAAATATTATAAAAAAGATGGTGAAGGTATTGATCCAATCACTGGTGGTAAAACAGAATTTATAGGTATGAAAAGGGGATATAAAAAGTTTGAAAAAAATAACCCTAAAAAATTTGCAACCAATACAATTGAACATTATATGATTAATGGATTAAGTTTTGAGGATGCAAAAAAAAGAGTTGAATATACTAATAATAAATCTTCTGAATACTTAAAATCAGACTGGAAAAAACATAAAGAGTTAGGCACAACACGAGGTGGATGGTCAAAAAAACATTTTCTTGAACTAGGTTATTCAGATATTGAAGCAGAACTTGAAGTTAAAAAAAGAGCAGAACAGAGAGAAAAGAAAATGTGTCAACATAGAAAGTATGCAAAAATAACAGGTAAATATAAATTATATTCTCCAACATGTATTGAGTATTATCTTAATAAAGGATTGTCTGAAGATGATGCTAAAAAAGAATTAAAAAAAAGACAAGCAACAAATACTATTGAGAACTATATAAAAAAATATGGTGAAATTGATGGTGTAATTAAATTTAAAGAAAGAAATCATAATTGGAGTCTTGAAATGGAACGAAAATATCATAATGGTGAATATAATAGAGATTCCAATAAAAATGGTAAAGGTATTCAAAATAGATGTTTTTCGAATAAAGAAAAAGATTTATCAATATCTTTATTTAATATTTTAAACAAAAAAATAAATGATTTTAAATTTATGTCTATATGTACTGGAACACATGAACAATATTATATATTTGATTCTGGTAAATATTATTTTTATGATATTGTGTTTATGTACAATGGAAAAAGAAAAATTATAGAATTTAATGGTGATTATTGGCACATGAACCCAGCAATTTATAATGAGAATGATTATAATAATTCTTTAAAATTAAAGTCTAAAGAAATATGGAATTTGTTTAATCATAAATTAGATATTGCAAAAAATAAAAATTTTCAAACACATATTGTGTGGGAAATGGATTGGGATAAAAATAAAGAAGATGTTATAAATGAATGTATAAATTTTTTATTAAATGATTGAATATATTAATTTTGATAGTGATGAAGTTTTTGGTAAATTAAATATGACTATGAATAATTTACATAATCAAATTGAACGAAAATTTGTAGAAATAAATAATGATTATGATGATTGGCAGATAGAAACTGATAAAGGATGGTCAGATATATCTTGTGTTGGTAAAACTATTGAATATGAAATGTGGGAAGTAATTACAGAATCTGGAAAAAAATTAATGTGTGCGGATAATCATATTGTTTTTGATGATTCTTTTTCTGAAATTTTTGTTAAAGATTTAAACAAAGATACAAGACCCGATAAAATTTGGGTACAAGATGTCAATGGTCAATTACGTTTAGAATTAGTTGTATCTGTTAAAAACCTTGGATATTTTGAAAATATGTATGATGTTCAAGTTTCAGATACAAATCATCGTTATTTTACAAATGGTATTTTGAGTCATAATTCAATTGTGCTCTGTAATGATGCTGCTGAATTCGTACGACGGGGTAAGAATACAATTTTTATTACTTGTGAGATGTCACCAGAAAAGGTCGCTCGTAGAATTTCTGCAAATCTTTTTGACATTACTTTAGATGAATATGATACTTTAGTTGAATCAACAGAAAAAGTTAAGAAGAAACTCAAAAATCTTTCAGCAATGTCAATGTTACCATTGGGAAAATTGTTTATTAAAGAATTTCCTACTGGTCAATGTACAGTTATGGATGTGGAAAGATATGTAAAAGAAATAGAAGAACAATACAAGATTAAAATTGATGTTGTTGTAATTGATTACATCAATATCATGTGTAATTACAGAAATCCAAATAGTGAAAATACATATCTTAAAATAAAAGCATTGGCTGAAGATTTAAGAGGACTTGCAGTTAAATATGATTTTATTGTTGATACTGCATCACAGATTGGTAGAAATGCTTTGGATTGTTCAGATATTGCGTTAACAGATGTTAGCGAGTCAATGGGTCTGGCACATACATGCGACTCAATTATAGGTATTATTCAGACAGAAGAGATGAGAATTGGTGAACTTGATGATGAAACTGGTAAGACAATACCTTATTATTGGTTTAAGGTTTTGAAGATTCGTGAAGGAGAAGGAAAGGACACCAAATTTAGGGTGAACATTATTTATAATAAGATGAAACTTATTGAACAGACTGAATCAATTGATATGTTAAGTCATTTCAGATAAAATAAAAGAGGGAATCAAATGATTCTCTCTTTTATTTGTTTTATAACTTCAGTTATATCTGTTGAAAAAATTTCCAAAAAATTAAGTTTATTTTGTTTTGCGGTATTTCTTTTTAATACATCTCTTTTTGTCCACACATTAATTGCATTTTTATAAAACTTACTATGGTTGGATTTTTCTATCCACACATTTAATTGTTCTATATCTTTAATATTTGTTGAATCAAAAGGATGTTCACCATGAGTCCATATTCCATTTATTTCTATATATAAATCATAATCAGGTAAATAGAAATCACACACAAATGGATATTGATTTGTCTTATAATGTTCTTTAAATGAAATATTATTTTTTATCAGATATTCTTTAGTTTGTTTTTCAATTTTAGATGTATTAAAAGACTTATTTTTTCGTTTTGTATTATATGTTTTTTTCAATCTATTTTGTTTTTCTTCTTCAGATATATTCAACATATAATTTCTCTGTCTTTCAATATTTTCTGGTAATTGTGCAAAGTATTCTACATTATATTTTTGTAGACAAGTATTTTCTCTTTTTTGTTTTATTTTTGTTTTTTCTTCTTCTGATTTGTTTTGCCAATTCAATTGGTGTTTTTCTTTAGTGATTTGTTTTTGTTCAGATGTTCTATTATTAAGAGATTCTTTTATTTTTGTCGGGTTGTTATAATGTATATCTCCATTTTGTTGGAGATTTGTATGTTCTGATTTTTTTCGTAATTGTTCATTCGCAAATCCTATTGAACCATATTTTTGAATTGTTGTTTCTTTTATTTTATCGATGTTATTGTAATTTTCATCTCCATACAATTTCAATTTAGTTTCTTTAATTTTTGTAGTGTTAACAAAATTACCATCATTGTATTTGTCAATTTTAGTTTTAATAGATTGTGTTTTAAATTGCTGGGTTTGAACAAAAAAGTCACATGAATATTTTTTATTGTTGGTATTTTTTACCTTTTCAATATATTCCTGTGTTTTACTGTAGTTATCGACACCGTATTTCTGTAGACATGTCTGTTTCTGTTTATTTTTTATTTCTGTTGATTTTGATGCGACATCAACACCATATTTCTGTAGACATGTCTTTTTGGTTTTATTTTGTACATTTTTATCTATAGATGAACAAGTAGGACTACAATGTTGTAAATAACCGATATTTATACCTTTATATTTTGTTCTCTTGTGACAAGTCGGACATAATCCCAATGAACAAGATAAATCATCATTTAAATAGTGGTATATTTTTTGTGAAAATGTAAAATCATCAGGAAAATTTATTTTTATAATTTCATTATAATGAAGAGGAAAATGTTTCTGAAAATTCTTTTCTGATGTATATCCTATTGGATGTGATTTCAGAAATTCTATTAAATCTGTTTTAATCATATTATTTATAGAAATGGATTATTGTTTTCATCCATACATTTGAAATTAGTTTCACATTTTTTACAATTGTCTATAAATGAATTAACATCATCATCACTTAAATAAAACCATTCTCCATTTATTGAGTTTAATTTATAAATGTTATGTAAATATGATTCTATTTTATATGGATAATTTGAATGGAATTTATTAACAAGATATATTTGTTCTGTGTTACCAGTCTGAAGCTGTTTCACTCTTTTTTCGACATTTTTTGAAACACCTATTTTATAAATGCCATTTTCTTGTATTTTTAATAAATAAACAAATGCAGATTTCATAAAATATTTATGATATTTATATTTTGTTATTTTTATATAAATGAGATAGTTATGAAGGTTAATCCACTTATAAAATGGATTGGTTCCAAGAGATTTCAATCCGCAGAAATTATAAAATATTTTCCGAATGTGATTAATACATATTATGAACCTTTTTGTGGAAGTTGTTCAGTAATGTTCCAGTTATTAAATTCACGAGAACACACCATAAATAACGTCGTGTGTTCAGATATCAATGGTGATTTGATAGACTTCTGGAAAACATTTAAAAAAGACCCGAAAGGTATCTATAAGGAGTATGTGAAAATGTGGACAATTATGTCTAATCTTTCTGACGATAATTTAAGACGAAAATATTTTGAATCAATCAGAGATGAGTTTAATCAGACAAGAAGTCCTTATCTGTTTTTCTTTCTGATGAGAACTTGCACAAACGGTGTACCAAGATATAATCATTATGGTCAGTTTAATAACACACTTCATCTGACAAGGGATGGTATTAATCCTAAAAGACTTGAAAAGATAATAAACCAATGGAGTAAGGTATTAAATGAACACAATGTTGAATTCAGAAGATGTGATTATTCAGAGATATTTGGAATTGTGGAAGAAGATGATTTTTTATATCTGGATCCACCATATGAATTAACAAGAAGTACTGGAAAATTTTTCGGTAAAATTGACCATTTGGATTTATTTGACAGAATAAGACTTATAAATGAAAACGAAATCAGATATGCTTTAAGTTTTGATGGTGGTGATAATACACCTGATTATGTGATTGTACCACCAGATTGTTATGTAACACAAATTAATATCTGTGCCAAAAATGGTGGTTATAGGAAAACTCAACAGAGATTGGATACAACTATATTCGAAAGTCTTTATATAAACTAATTTTTAGATTTACATAAATAAAATATATATAATTTATAAATTGTTATGATTAAAAAATTTGATGATTTTTGGTCACTTGAAAATAATTCAAAACATTTATATGAAAGTGTAACCAATGATATGGATTACATTAACAATTTACCTGATGAAGCATTTGTTGAAGGAACTAGACCTGATACAAATGTACCAATGTGTAAAAGTGTAAGTGATGATCCATATTTGAAAAAGATGGCAATTGTCGTATATCGTAAATTATCTAAAGCCAATATTGGTGATTTTGCCATTTATAGTGATGTTATTTATATAAATGGTGTGCCTGGCGTGTTGTTTTATGATGTAAATGATGAAAACAGAAATTTTACAATTTGTAGAAATAAATTCGGTAAAACAATTTCTATTTTCAAAAAATTTGAATTAAATGGAGAAAACACAGCAGTTACAACATATTCTACACAAAAACTCGGTTTCCTTGATATGTTATATCAAGTTATTGATGATTTAAGTCCAAAAGAGGTAACTGAAGCCGCCGCAGGTGTATTTAGAGCAAGTGCCGGTTATGGATTACCATTTGTAAAAAAAGTTACTGAATGGCCTGATGCAATTAAAGAGTATATTGCAAGTGAATTGTCAAGTAAACCAGTGACAACAATCATTAATCAGATTGTTGGTAAAGTGGATATTGATGAAATTTGTACAGAAATTTGGAATTTATGTGATAAGAAAAATGGTCAAGTCAAATATGCGGTTTATTTAATTCAAGATGCGTTGAATCATAAGTATCCTGAAGTTGAGGGTGTACTTGATGGTAGTATGGCTGGTTCTATAAAATCCGCAATTACATCAACTTCAATGGATCCAGTTCTTTTGGAAGAAATTGAAAAAGAAAAAAAGGCGAAATATGAGGCGTGGTTAAAGACTGAAGAAGAAAAATATGATAATGTAATTCAATTTATTATTGATATGACTGACACATTCTGTCATTATGTTAAAAACAATGGTGAGTTGAGTGATGATGATGCAAGTATTTTCACATCAAAAGGTTTGTATATAATTGGTTCACCTGGTGCTGGTAAAACATATAATATGTATCAAACTTTGAAACGTAATAATATGGTTAAAGATGTTGACTTTGTTGAATGGAAAAACAGAAGTTCAAATGTAAATGCGTTATATAAAACATGTTATGAGTACAATGGTAAATTAATTATTATGGATGACTCTGCAAATGTTGTTTCTGGTGCTAAATCTGCGTTTTGGAAAGCATTACTTCAAACAAATGCATCAGCAGTGAAAACTCCTAGTGATGTTGATGAAAACAGTACAAAATATTATCCCGTAACAGGTCTTACTCGTCAAGAAAGATATTATAGTGAAATTGGTCAAAAATCTAAAGCTGAAAAAGCTAAATTTATTTCATCAAAAAGAAGAGAAGGTATGACTGATGAAGAAATTAATATTGAATTGGCAAGAATTGAAAATCAAACTAAACCTAGAATACCTGATGAATTTGTATTTGATGGATGTATGATAATCATCGGCAATATGACTGAAGAAGAACTTGCTCGTTCTACATCTCAAACAGGTGGTAAACTGGATTGGAAAGCTGTACGTGACAGATTTAATCTTTGTGTTGTTGAACCACCAAGTGAAATCATTTGGAAAAAAATCAAAGAAAAACTTCGTGATGAACAATCAAAAACTGAATCTGAACTTCCAGACGCATTATGTACAGTTCCAAGAGAATACATTGATATGTTCATAGATAAAGTTGAAGAATACCTTTCTGGTAAACATGGTTCAAATTATAATTCTGTATCTTGGCGTTTAGGTGCAAAACTTGGTGCGTGTTTGCGTGGTGAGAAAGGCCGCAGAAATTGGATTACAATGTTGGAAAATGAATTAAATTCATCAGCAAATAACTTTAAATAAAATAAAATATAGTATATATTATGACATTAGAACAATTATTGAGTCCACAAGTCATGGATTGGTATGAAAATCTCAATAATAGACTTAATGAGAGCAATACTGAAATGACAGGTGAACAAGTATTGGAAGAGTTCGATAAATGGTTTGCAAAAAATGAAAATATCATTAATGAATCATTACGAGTTAATGAAGGTCGTTTTTCAAAAATTGCAGATGATGAAGAAAAAGAAGAACTTGGTATTTCAACAAGTGCACCAACTGTAACAGGTGCAGTTGAAGGTGATGAAGAGGAAGATAAAATTGAATCAGAATCACCAATAGAAGATAAAGAAGCTACCGAAATTGGTATGGATCCAAAGGGTAGAGTTGTTGTAAGTAATAAAGGTGACAAATATGAAAATGTTTTTAATGTTGTTAATAAACTTTATAACAACATTGATAAAAAAGGTATGAATCATGCCAAACATACCCCATTGTATAATTTGGATACCAGAAAAGTTACAGATATGACTGCATTGTTAGCATTTACAAATCTCCCTAATGCAGATTTAAGTACTTGGGATACAAGGAATGTTAAAACAATGGAAGGTTTATTTTATAAATCAACATTCAATAATAAATCTATTAAAGATTGGAATGTATCTAATTGTACAGAGTTTAGAAATATGTTTATGGGTTCTAAATTCAAGTATAAAGATGCAATCAAGGGTTGGAAAACAGGTATTGTGAACCCAGAAACAGGTGAACGTGCGAGACTTCCATATGTTGGAGCATCAAGACATGAAGAAGAAGAAATGATGCAATCATTCTGGGATGAAAAATTCGCAGAATTTGATTATGATGTAAAAGAATCAAATACATCAAAATATAAAAATTTCTTGGATTTTCAGTCATTTCTTTTAAATGAAGGAAAGGTTGGAGATTTTATCAAAAGAGGTATTGACAAAGTAAAATCTATATTTAAAAGTGTTGCAGTAAAATTAAATGATTTCTTTGTCGCATCTCTTGCTAAAGGTGGTGAACTTTTAGATGTTGTAAATCCATTAACAACTTTTAACTATATCAATAGTGGTAGAGTTGATGGTGTTGAAGTGTATGGTGATATTGAAAGTGAACTTTTATCACAACCAATGACATCAAGTTATAAACCTAAAGATGATGAATATTATAATAATATTAAGAAAGACAGTAATGAATATAAAAATTATATGACTTTCCTTAAAATGTTGAGTGACACATCAAATGAAAGTGTTATTAATATTGATTACAACAACATCATTAATGAAGAAAGAGTTGGTCTTACTGGTGAAAGTGGTGGTGTATTTGATGCACAAGATATTGACAAAAATAAACTTGTACATGAAATTAAGAAACAAATGATATTCACACCAAAATCAGAGGGTAAAGATTTCTTGAGACCTATCTTAATCTGGGGTGCACCTGGTGTTGGTAAATCATCAATTCCAAAAGCAATTGTTGAGGCATGGAATGAAGCACAAAAATCAAGCAAAACTAAAAAAGCGTTGATTATTGCTGAATGTGGTGAAATGACACCAGACGGATTTTCACTTCCTATGCCATTACACACCAAATTCTCTGATTTGGCAACATATAGACCACAAGCAAAGGCATTATCTGATGAACTCGGATTAACTCCTGAAGATTGGAAAGGATTTACACTTGAACAATCTGGTGATTCACCAAAACTTTGGTTACCATGTTATAAACCAAATCCTGATAAGAAGAAAAATGCTGTTCTTAAACAAATTGCCAATGGTCATATTATTGAATATTATGATAAAGATGGCGAATATCATGTAGAGGAAACTTGTGATGGTGGTATTATTATGTTTGATGAATTTATGCGTGCGGATGTACAAATCTTTAATATCGTCATGCAGATTTTGTTAAATCGTGCCTATGGTGGTTATATTCTTGGTGATGCTTGGGGATTAATTGCTTGTACAAATAGACCTTTTGATGATGACCAAATTCAAACTCAAATGCAACAAATTTCTCCAGTTGCAATGAACCGTTTCAGAGCACAATATAATTTCGTTCCAAAATTTGAAGATTGGAGAGGTTGGGCTGAAGATAATGGTTTTGATGATATTACAATGTCATTCTTAACTAGTGAAACTGATTCAAATGGTGAGTATATATATTGGCATAATGTTGATCCAGATTTAAATAAAGAAGGTCATACCGCTCATGCAACACCTCGTTCTTGGGCTGAATTAATGAGAAGTTTAAGAGCAGAGATGAAAATATCTGGTTATAAGAAAATTTCAGAAATTCCTGAAGAAGACTTAAAGGCAGATGTATTTGGTGCGATTGGAAAAACAGTGGGCCAGAAATATCTTGATTGGATTGAAAGATATCGTGATAAAGTTTCTGTCACCGATTTATTTAACAAAAGTGATTATATTTTACCAACTCCACTTCCAAATGCTTCAGATTTATGTGAACGAATATTATCATATGTGAAAGCACATTGGGATGTGACTTCATTACCAAATGAAGAATTGTTAATCAATATGACAAATACTTTAAGAAAAACATATTCTAAAGCCAAAGATAATGTTATCGGACAACTACATCTTGATATTATTGAATATCTTAAATGTGCTAGGAAATTTAAAGAATATATTAAATTATGTGATGAATATTATCCAGAATAATGATTTAAATATTCAAATATTAAAAGAAGGGTTATTTATATAATCCTTCTTTTTTCATACATAAATATCATATAAATTATTTTATAAGTATGTATAACAATTATAATATGTTATTTACTATCAATGAATCATCTAAATATAGAGGTGGTGGTGATGGTAATGTTGAAGCATTCTTGTCATTGGGTAATATAAGTATATATGATGAAAATCTAAAATCAATCATTGAAGTTCCTGCAGAAGATTTTGTTAATGCAGTAAATGGTGCAATGATGATTATTAATACTGATTATAAATTCTTTTCAACTTATTTAAAATATAGTAAAGTATTTTATATCCCAAATTATCCAAGTAAAATGGGAATTAACACAATGGCTGTTGATGAAAAGAAAAATTTGTGGATGAATGTTCATTTTATTTACAATAATTGTAAAATGAATAAAGAAAGAATTTTTGGTATTTTGTTCCATGAATTAATGCATAATTGTCTCAATCATCAAGAGAGAGAAGAACAGGTATATCCTATAAAATCAAGGACACCACAACATCATACAAAGGCAAATATCTGTCAAGATTATGAAGTTAATGCATCTATGGTTGCAGATGGTATTGTTGATGCATCTTATTGGAAAAGAATGGGAGGTCTTTATAAAAAAGAGTATGAAGGCATGAGATGGGAAGCTATTAACCATAGATATGGTGATCAAGAATATGATGATTATTTAAAAAAGCAAGGTCTAAAACTTGATGATAAAACTAAAGAAGCACTTAAAGAAATCGAAAAAGCATTGGAAATATTACATGATGAAAACTCTACAGAAGAAGATAAAAAATATGCTGCTGAAAAATTAAAAGATTCTATAGATGAACTTTATGGTAAAAGAATTGAAAAGAAAAAATCAATAGATAGAGCAGATCTCGATGGTTTTAGAAAAGATTTGGAAAAAATGGCTGAAAGTAATCTTGGAGAAATTGGCAATTTGGAATCTATATTTAATGAAGTTGCATATGATTTGAGAAAACATCCAAAAGATATGTCTGATGAAGAAGTGAAAACGACGACAAAAGATATATTAGAAATGAAAAAAGCATTTTATAACAATGTTGCAGACATTGCAAAACTTTATGAAAAACCTGAAGAAATGACCAAAAATGACTTGGTTAAGGCTATAGATGCCATTTTTGAAATGTTAGATGAAATTTCTGAAGGTGTGAGTGTGAAAAAAGAAAGAAAACTTATCAGAAAGGCAAAAGATGCATTTGCAGATATTTTATTAAATAAAATTGAAAAAGAAAGACGAAAAGAAGAACGTAAAAAGGCAATTGAAGAGCATAAAAAGAAATTAGAAGAAAAAAGACGTGAAAAAGAAAAATCAAAAGCTAAAGCAGAAAAAGAATTGGAAAAAATAAAGAAAAGAAATCCAATAAAGAAATTTGTTGATACTTTTAAAAATTTAAGAGACCTTAAAAATTATAAACGTATTTCATTGGATACATATGAAATTTTGAGTACAATTGTTGATATGCTTGAACCATTAGTTGAAAAAAATATTTCAGATATATCTGAAACGGATATTAATGGTGTAGTTGAACAATTAACATTACTTCAACCAGAAATTTTAAAAGATTTAAAACTATTAAGAAAAAAGAGAATTTTACCTATTACAGACCTATCTGAATTAAAGTCAAAGAATAATGAATTGTTTAATGACATTAAAAAATTCTTTGAAATAATTTGTGGAGATGATGAACGTAGTGTTAAATTTGCAGCAATGAGTTTATCTGTTGGTGCGATGAGAGAGTTAGGTAGATTATTGAAAACTCAACGAAAAATAAAGATGTCTAAAGCATATAAAGAGGGATATAAAAAAGAATTAGAAAAATTACGTAAAATTTATAAGGAAAAAGGTAAAGACGCCTTAATGAAAGAATTAACTGATTCAAAATAATTAAAAATAATATAAATACTGAATTATGGAAAATAACTATATATTTACAGAGTTAGACAATTTACTTAACAAAATCAAATTTAATCCAATTAATGAGTCAACTATAGATGATGATGATTTAGACGAGATTGAACCATCAGAATTTGAAACAGAAGAACAAGCTCGTGATGCGGCTCGTAAAAAAGTACTCTCAAAATTAAAAAGTCAAGAAACAACACCAAAAGCTGGCACAAAAGCTAAAATGGAAATGGATATTGATGACAGTATAGGTGGTGATGGCAAAAGTAAATCGAGTGGTAATAGCGAGGATAAAACATTTCATGAAAACGCATTAGATGATGATTTTGATGATAATTTTGAATGGGAAGATGATGATTTTGATGGTGAAGATGATGATTTTGATGGTGAAGATGATGATTATGAGTTTGATGATTTTGATTATACTGATAAGCATGATGGAAAATCAACATCTGACGAAACTGATGATAAAAGTGATAAAGAGTCTGGAAGTGGTGAAACTGGAGAAACTAAATCAATGGATGATGATGAATTTGCAGATGATGATTTGGGTGATGATGATGATTGGGATTTAGGTGGTGATGCAGGAGATGAATATGATGATGAAGGAGACGGAGATGGAGATGGATATGGTGATGATGATATAGATTATGACGATACATTGGATTATGATTCTGCAATTGATGATAATAATTTAGAAGATGCAATTAAAAAATCATTTGATAGAATTAAAGATGATGAAAATACATCTGATAGTTTAAAAGATACTCTTGAAGATATGAAATCAAAAATTGATGATCCAGAAGGATTATCAAAACAAATAGATGATATGTCTTCTGGTAAGAAATCAGAAAAATCAGAAATTCCAGGAGAAATGCTTGATGAGGTACCTAGTGATGAATCATTTCGTGATGATATGAAATCTGGTGGATTTAGTGATGATGAAATATCTGATATGTTAAAAGAAAAAGAAGAAGATATGTCAGATTTAATTGATGATGATAAGATTAAGAAAGAAGCTATTGAAGACCTTGACAAAAAAGCAAAAGAAAAAGGTGAAGGAGGTTCAGCACTTGCAAAGACCATTACAACATCATTATTATCTAATCGTGTTGAAGAACAAGAATGGAAATCTATAATTGAGTTGTTTTTAAAACAACGAACAAAATTCGCATCTAAAAATCAAGCAAATTCAAAACAAACAGCATGGGGTCATAAAAATCATTTATGGAGAGATGCAATTTTAGCTAAAAAGAATGTAAGTGGTGGAGATATTCAAGAAATCAATGTGTTTATTGACTTTTCAGGTTCAGTACAAGAAAAATTAGTATATATCTTTTTACAGAGAATTTTTGAATTGTGTAAAAAGTTTATGTATAGTTCAGTAATCGTATATGGTTTTGGTACAGAATTACATGGACCAATTAAAGTTTCATATACGACATTAAACAATGATAAACCAGAAGATATAATAAAAAAATTATATGAAGACTTGAGTTCTACATCAGATAGTGGTGCATATGAAAACTTTAATGTGGTTGCAGACGAAGTTAATAAAATCAAGAAAAAGAGTATTGATGCGATATTTTTACTTTTTGGTGATGGTTATTGGGGAATGTCATATCCAAATCCACAGCCACCTATTAGATTAAAAGAAAAATGTCCAAGATATTTAAATGATTTCTGTGTACTTGTTTATTATAATGAAAATGCACCTAAAGAATCTGAAGACATGTTAGATGTAGAAATTAATTATTTAAAAAAGATGGTCGGTCTTAAACGTGTTGTTAAAACTGGTATTAAGAAATTTTAAACAAAATAAAAAAGAGAGTCAATGACTCTCTTTTTTTATTATTATATATTTACAATTATAAATATCTGTTAACTAAACCTTCATTTACAAAATCTTCAAATGATAATACAGATGATTCTTCTAAATCTTCTTTAGAAGGAATATCCACATTCTTAACAGCATCAAGTATATCATCTGATGATACACCGTCCACTTTATCTGTTTGTGGCATATCTTTACGACCTACTGCTTGATTATTATATTTTGGTAAACTTTTTGCATTATGTGCAAGAATTTTCAAACCATCATCAATAGATGATACTTTATCATCACCATAAATGTTTTTCATTGATTCAAGTAAATCATTTTCTGAATTTTTATCATGTTGTTGTGCTTTCTTTAATATATTTTTACACATTTCAATTATTGATTCTTCTGTACATGATTTACTATATAAATTATCTTTATTTGCATCTTTTGCATCTGTACCAGCTTTTGGAAGTTCTTTACCCTTTTCAGCTTTTGCAATAACTGCTTGTGTAATCTTCAACACATCTGTTGGTTCTATATCAGCACTTAATATTACGGCATTAATTTCGGCACTTGGTTTAATACATGCAAGTTGACTCCATCTATGATGTCCATCAATCACATAATAATTGTCATCTCCATCTTTTTGATAAACTAATATTGGATTTGTACCAACAGTAACTGGATCCTTGTCATATATTTCCCATTGTTTTTTAATTGATATTGGTTTTTTATTTTTTATTACACACATTCCACAAGGAAATGCCAGAGAATTGGATGCGAAAATTTCATTTTGTGTTGGTAAACACTTTGAAACTGGAACTGCATGTTTTGATGGTTTTTTAAATTTATTATTTGCAAAAGCATCATACAAATTAAAAAATGCGGCCTTTGCCTTTTTATCTTTCATAACTTGATTATTAATGAATTCTGTAAAATCTGTCAAGTTACCTTTAAATTCATCTTTTAAATCTTTTAATAATTCATTACTAGATATTAATTTTTCTGTAGTTAATTTCTCATTTAAAAACATACACTATTAATTATTTGTTATATTTTATTTATGAAGATAGAAAATGATAAATATTATACTCCAATAGTATTGGCCAATGAGCTAATATTAAAAACCTATGAAGTATTAATTTCTGAAAATATTACAGAAATAATTGAACCTAGTGCTGGAAATGGTTCATTTTCAAATCAAATTCCAGATTGTATTGCTTATGATTTAGTTCCTGAACAAGATAATATAATACAAGCAGATTTCTTAAAATTGGATATGAGCTATAAGAAAGGTAGGTTGTTTATTGGAAATCCACCTTTTGGAGAAAAGAATAAACTCATTGATGATTTTTATAATAAATGTTGTGAATGTGGTGACTATATAGCATTTGTATTACCTATTTCTTGTTATAAGAATGACATTAAACTTTATAAGTTTGACTTGGTATATAGTGAGGATTTGGGATTAAAATTATATACAGATAGAATATTACATTGTTGTTTCAATATCTACAAAAGACCAAAGTCAGGAAAGTTCAATGAGAAACCAGATTACAGACTTAACGAAATTACCATTATAGAACACAGAAGAAAAAATGGTGATTATCAAACTGGTAAAAACAAGGATATAAAACCTGATTATTGTTTTGCAATGTGTAATTGGGGAAGTGGCAGTCTTGGTAAAGTTCCTGAATATGTTGGTCAATATGCACAGGAAGTCTATTTCTATTGTAATGATGAACGGATTAAAACAGAAATGTGTAAATTACTTGAATATGATACTATTAGAGAGTATGTGAATTCAATAAGTGCAAAGAAAATAAGTGTTATGAAGTTATACAAATATCTGTATGAAAATATAGATGGATTGACTTTAAAGAATAAAACAGAAGAAAAAGGTTTATGGTAGAATTATATAATGAAGATTGTTTAGTAGGTATGAATAAAATACCTGATTGTTCGGTGGATTGTATAATCTGCGATTTACCATATTTTAAAGTTGTAGATGCTGAATTTGATAATCAATGGGAAAATGAACAACAATATATAAATTGGATTAAAAAATTAGTATCTAAATTGTCATTAGTTCTTAAAGATGGTGGAAGTTTATTTTTGTTTACATCAAGACAATTAAATAGGAAGATTTGTAATTGTCTTGATGAATTACCACTTGAAGAAAAACGAATTATAATTTGGGCAAGAAAAAGAGGGTTTAACAATACAAGAGGTCACGCTCTTGCTTCTGGATATGAACCTATAGCATATTATGTTAAGTGTGGTGGTGATATTACATTTAATAATATTAAAATAAAGTCAAACACTAATAGGAAAGAATATAAAGAGGGTATGTTAAAAGATGGTGTAAGTCTTTCAGATGTTTGGACAGACATTCCATCATTACCTCATAATTCAAAAGAAAAAACATCACATCCGACACAAAAACCACTTAAACTTATAGAAAGAATTATTGAAATGTCAACCAATGAGGGTGATGTGGTTTTAGACGCTTGTATGGGCTCAGGAACGACAGCAGTGGCTTGCATGAATACAAATAGGAATTTCATAGGATTTGAACTTAATAAAGAGTATTTTGATATTGCTATTAATAGAATCAAAGAATCAGAAGAAAATAAGAAAGGAGAATTATGGTAAAATTTCAACCAATTATAAAATGGAGTGGAAGCAAAAGAAGTCAATGTGAAGAAATACTTTCTTATTTTCCTGAAACTATTGAAACCTATTATGAACCGTTTTGTGGTGGATGTTCAATGTTAATGGGATTACTAAATTCAGATATATCTGTTAAAAGATATGTTTGTTCAGATTTAAATGGTGATTTGATAAGTTTGTGGAATCTTATTAAGATTAATTCAGAAATTATTTATAATTCATATACAAAATTATGGAAAGAATTGAATGTTGATAATGATGTATCCAGAAAAAGAAAATACTTTGAAGAAATGAGAGATTTATATAATGAAACTCACGATCCTTTGATTTTCTTTTTTATAATGAGAACAACAACAAATGGAATGCCAAGGTATAATAAATCTGGTAAATTCAACAATGGTTTTCATCTCACAAGAAATGGTATTGAACCAGAAAGATTAAAACCAATTCTAATGGAATGGAGTAAAAAGTTAAGAGAAAATAATGTTGAATTCAAACATGCTTCATATGAAGATATATTAAAAGAAGTAAAATCTGGTGATTTTGTATATATGGATCCTCCATATGCAAATACAAAAGGTATGTATTTTGGAGGCATTGATTTAGATAAATTTTATTATAATATGAAAACATTATGTTCTGAAAACATAAAATTTGCATTATCATTTGATGGTAAATCAGGAAATGTTGATAACACTTGTGAAATACCAAATGAATGCTACAAGAAACATTTATATATAAAGAGTGGAAATTCATCATTTAAACGAACAATAGGTAAAGATAAAAAAGCCATTGTGTATGAAAGTCTTTATATTAACTATGAAAATAAAACAATTGGATTATGGTAGAATTAAACAAAATATATAATGAGGATTGTATTGAGTTTATGAAAAAAATTCCCAACAATACTATTGATTGTATAATAACATCACCACCATATGGATTTGATAAGGGATATGATTCATATAATGATAAATTTAACCCAACTGAATATGTTCAATGGTTGGAGAAAATATTTTCTGAATGCTCAAGAATATTAAAAGAAGGTGGAAGAATATTTATAAATGTTCAACCTGTTTTTTCAGACAATTTTCCAACACATCATATTGTTTCTCAATTATTGTCAAATATGGGGTTAACATGGGGTGGAGAAATTATATGGGAAAAGAATAATTATAATTGTGCATATACTGCTTGGGGTAGTTGGTGTTCACCATCAAAACCATATTTAAAATACACATGGGAATACATCGAATATTTTTACAAAGGAAATCCAAAACATGAAGGTGATAAAGAAAATATAGATATTGTTGGTGATGAGTTTAAAAAATGGACTACGGCAAAATGGAGTATTGTACCAGAAACTAAAATGAAGGTTTATGACCACCCAGCAATGTTTCCAGAAGAACTTGTGGAAAGAATACTTAAATTATTTACCTATAAAAATGATATTGTATTCGATCCTTTTAGTGGTGCTGGAACTACATGTGCAATGTGTGAAAAATTTGATAGAAAATATATAGGCACAGACATTTCAGAAAAATATTGCAATACGGCAAGAGAAAGATGTCATAAGGAACATTGTTTAAAAGAAAAACCTTTATGGTAATAAAAAATAAAAAGTCTGGATTTTTCCAGACTTTTTATTTTATTAAGTTGCAGGTAATCCGATAACTTCTTCATCCCAATAATCAACCATAAATGTAACTGTTAATTCATTGGCGGCATTAGGATCATCATATGATCTATTACCCATACCTGTGATTTGTCCTGTTGGGAACACATCATGACAAGTTATTTTTCTCCAAATAGAACCATCTCTATCATATTCAACAATAACCATTGAGCCAATATAATTTGCCTTTAAACCACTTGCACCAGTTGCTGGATTAAAAATTAAGTTAGTCCATTTTCTGATAGTTGTATAAATATAGTTCTCATGACTTGTATTTAAGTTCAAAGAGAATGTGATTGTAAGTTCAAGGTGTGTACTATCTGGTCCTCCAGCATAGTGTCTTTCAGCTTGTTTAAATTTTTGAACTGCAACACCGATACTTGGGTTAAGTCCGTCAAGTCCATCAATCGTACGAACATGTTCCAACATAAGTGCAGAATCACCTGCAGTTTCTCCATTTTCGTCTTGAATAGGTGGGAGAATTGTAACTTCAAATAATGATGGGTTAACTACTTCAAAATGTCCAACAGAAGGGACTGAATTTCTATAGTGACTTAGTGCCATATTAAATTATATTATTTATATTATATACTTATTATTTGTGAATATATGTTTCACATTATTATTTATGTAAATTAGAATTGATAAATTTAAAAATGTTTTTACATAAATAAATATATAATATAATAAAATAAGAAAATTATGGCGTTAACTGCAGAATTAATAAATTTGAAATCCGCAGGTACATATCGTTTTGAACGTGATATATCTCAAATTTCAAATGATACTACAACTTATACTACTCTTAGATTAGTTGTTGGTTTTAGCAAGACTGGTCCATTTAACTCACCACAATTGGTTACTAACCAAGCAGAGTTTATTAAGCTTTTCGGTAATATTGATCGTTCTTTGGAAAGAAAAGGATCTTATTTTCACAGAAGTGCTATAACCGCACTTTCTGCTGGTCCAATTCTCGCATTGAACCTTGTAAATTTGGATCCCGATTTAGATCAAGTACAAGAAATTTCTTTCTCTGTTAATACAAATGACGTGAACAGAAATATCGTAACTTTACCTGTTCCTTCTTTTTATAACACAGATAAATTCTGGTATTCTGATGCTGATGCTTATATGGATTCAATCAATTATTATCTCTGCAACATTTTAGATGATGCAAAAGGTGATAATGATAGTGATGATGATAATGTAGGTAATACAACCAGTGATGAAAAATGGGGTGATAGTTTACTTCACTTTGCGAATATTGGTAGAAAACCAATTTCAATTTTGGTAAAGAAAGCAGCAGACACAGCTGTTGTTAATTATGAATTGACTTTAAATGAATGGTTTGGTGCTGGTAATGTACCAGAATACTTGAATGGTACATCATATGTAAGTGATTATATGGTTGATGTATATGTTGTTGGTGGTGATTTCGGTCCCGCTAAAAAAGAACCTATGGAACTTCTTACTCAAGTAGATATGGATAATGACTTCTATGGTGAAAAAGAAGGTGAAGTTCTTAAAAAATATGTAAATGTTGATAGTAGCCAAAATGCATATAGAAGACTCACTTCAGATGTAGTATATAAGAACTATTTTGACGAAAGAGGTTTTATTCGTAGATTATCTGAAAATGAAACTATGGATACAAGACTCACAAGATTCTTAAATCTTCCATCTGTAGAAGTAATTGCTAAATATACTGGTTCATTAATACCTAATTTCGTTGATAAATTTGGTAGAAATATATGGATTCAAAAACTTGTTAATGATGATACTTTAAGCACAGGTTTAATCTGTACAATCAATGTTGATTTACTTGAACGTTCAATTGATGAGGAACAAGAAGTTAAGAATGAAGTTATTGACCTTATTGGACATAATGTCTATAAGAAAATTCATGAAAACATGAAAAATGATGATAAACAAATTGTCCCAACTCTTAATTTTGATTTCTTATCTTATAAATTTGATTATAGTCAAAAAGAACAATCATTATCTATTTACTATCCTCTCAACAATGATTCTTCCGACTCTGATGATATATATAAAGAAAAAAAATTATTCACTTACAAAAGACAGTTAGATGCAACATCTGACATTGATTATGATTCAACAGGTCAAGATGTACATCTTTTCGCATGGAAACTTGACATTGATAAGAAATTTATTGTTGATTATGGTTCTATAGATAAAAACACAAATATTCATATGGCAACATATGAAGACGAAAATGGTATACAAACTCAAATTCCATATATCTTATATACAGATACTACAATACTTGGTTATAAAACAACTAATGCGTACTTATCTTCAAAAATTGCACCAAAGGTAGAAGAAGGTGTATTAACAACATTTGATATCGCTGAAAAAACTAATGCGGTTAATCTCTTTGGTGAACACAGATCTAAATTAGATGTAGATGGTGTTACTATCAATAATCAACCAATCTATACAGATAAATATTGCAAAACTAAATATGAAAAGGTTGAATCAAATGAAGCAATTTTAGATAAGGGTACAGATATTTCTGTTGGTGATTATATTGTATCTTATTATTATCCTGGTATATTAATAGATGAAAATGGTGAAGATGTTTATCCTAACAGAGAATCTGCATATTCAAGATTGGCAAGAGTTGTATCTGTAAAGAATATCTACCAAAAAGTACCTATTAATGATGAAGATTTGAAGAATGATGATATTTTAGTATCAGAAAACTATATCATTCAAAAAGTAGCAATTCGTGTTGTTTGTTCAGAGCCAATTCATACCAATAGAGGTGTTTCAGATAATATCATCTGTAGTGTTAAACCTATTGATAAGATTTGTGACAGATTACAATGGTTCTCTTTGAGTGGTTTCAAGATGAGAAAAGAACTTATGCCTGATGGCACAAATGAACGTCAAAATCAAATTCTTGATATGCTTCGTGAAGAACCAGAACAATTGTCAACAATTACTAATCTTTACAAAGCGTTAATTGATAGAGATTTTATACAATGGAGATATTTAGTTGACACATTCGGTTTAGGTCTTGAAGAACATTGTAAGAGTGTTTACACAAAGCTTTGCCAAGGTCGCAAATCTGCACTCGCTCTTATCAATTGTCCATCACAAGAAGACTTCAAGAAATCAATTGACCCATCATTCACCAACGCTACAAAGGGTGTAATGGTTGAACATATTGCAACTGGTGGTGATTTAAGTAAGAACCCACAATTCTTGTTCACTCTTCCAGAAGTAGAAGAGGGTGCGTCTTGGGGTGCATACTTCTATCCATACTTGAAGATTTCTGACTTATCAACAATTAAAACCGCACCTCCTGCAGCTTATGTATCTAACTTGTTCTTACAAAAGTACAACAGAGGTTTCGCATGGTCAATTGTTGCTGGTCAAAAACGTGGTGTAATAACAGGTAATCAAGTTGTTGGTGTTGAATCAACACTCATCCATGAAAACAGAGATTATCTTGAACCAATGGGTATCAACTCAATTATTTGGGAAAATGGTGTTGGTGTTGAAATTTATGCAAATAAGACTGCTAAACAATCACCAAAATCTGCATTAAGTAGTATCCATGTTCGTGAAGCATGTATCCACATTCAAGACAATGTTGAATCTATTTTAAGAAGATACGTATTTGAATTTAATACAGCTCAAACCCGTATGGAAATCAAGACACTCGTAGATAACTTTATGGAATCTGTTAAGAACAATTCAGGTGTTTATGATTATAAAACAATTATGGACACATCTAATAACACACAAGAAGTTATTGACAACAATATGGGTGTAATCGACATTTACATTGAACCTATTCGTGGTCTTGAAATCATAACTCAAAGACTTACAGTTATGAAGACTGGTGGTATCGCTGCTGGTTCATTTGAATAATCAAGAATGATTTAAACCTCTATAAACAAAGGGAATAGATTAATCTATTCCCTTTTTTGTTATATTTAAAATATGAATAAGTTAGAAGTTTTAGATTATATCAAAAATCATAATAAAGAGTATGGTGGTAAATTGGTGACTGAAAAAGGATTTAAAAAACACTTTGAAGAGCTATATAATATTTTACAGTCAATGACATTTCCATCATATTCTGAAAAATGGGATTTTAAACAGAAACTATGGCATTTTTTAAGAGATGATTATACTCAACATCTCTGTAAATGTGGTGGTGTTTTAAAATTCAGAAGTTTTTGGTTTGGATACAATGAATATTGTAAAGCGAATTGTCCATCTATGATTGAAAACCAAGTGAAATGTGTTAAAGAAAAAAACAAATTAAAAACAAAGGAAGAAAAAGATAAAATTCAAGAGAAAGTCAGAAACACATTTCTGAAAAAATATGGTGTTGAGAGATATTCACAGACAAAGGATTGGAAAGAAAAAACTATTCAGAAAAACCTTGAGAAGTATGGACAAGATTGGTATACGAAAACAGATGAATATAAAATAAGATATGAACAACACTGTGAGAAAAAATATGGTACCGGAATCAAAAATTCTTTTCAAGATGAAAATGTAAAGAAACAGATACGAAAAAAGTTTTATGATAATTTCCTTAAAAATCATCCAAATGTAATTGAAGTAAAAGACAACACTTTAATATGTAAATGTACAGATTCAAATTGTACATTGTGTCAAGAAAAAATATATGAAATAGACAAAACAACATTTTCAGATAGAAATTATTATCATATAGATACTTGTACAAAAAGAACAACTCCAAATAATCTATCATCTGGAATTGAAAAAAAACTATACAATTACATCAAATCCATATATGATGGTGTGATCATTGAAAATGACAGAAGTATATTAAACGGAAAAGAAATTGATATTTATCTTCCAGAATTAAAACTCGGTTTTGAATTCAATGGTGTTTATTGGCATAGTGAAATATATAAAGATAAAAAATACCACCAAGAGAAATCTCTGAATTGTTTAGATAAAGGTATTCAACTCATTCAGATATGGGAAGATGACTGGATATTCAGAAATGAGATAGTTAAGGATTTCATATTGTCAAAATTAGGGAAAACATCTATAAATATAGGTGCTAGGAAATGTATTATAAAAGATGTATCTAATTCAGAAGCATATCATTTTTTACAAACAAATCATATACAAGGTGGTGTTAAAAATGGTTATAATATAGGGTTATATTATAATAATGAACTTGTAGAAGTTATGACATTCGGTAGTTTAAGAAAAAGTATGGGTTCAAATCCTATAAGTGGTCATTATGAAATCTATAGGGTTTGTTCTAAATTAGGTTATAACATTCAAGGTGGATTCAGTAAATTACTTAAACATTTTGAAAATACATATAAACCTATCCAAATTATTACTTATGCTAATTTAGATTATACTTATGGGAATGTTTATAATAAAACTGGTTTTCATAAAGATAAAATATCAAAACCTACTTATACTTGGGTAGTTAATGGACAACGAAAACATCGTACGAATTTCAGAAAAAACAAATTGAAAGAATGTATAGATAATCCAGATTTAACGGAAATTGAAGTTATGTATAACAGAAATTGTTGGAGATGTTGGGATAGTGGAAAGATAAAGTTTATTAAAAACTATTAAATCATAAATAATTATATACTATTATAATATAAATCTATGAAAAAGATTTCTGATAATTATTTAACTGAAGCACAAAAGATAGAAGTTGAAATCGCTTCAGAAAAAATTCTTAAACTTATTAATGAAAATAAGGGTGAGATTGATGAAGGTTTACTAGGAAGTATTATAGGTGGATTAGGTGGATTGACATTTGGTCCCGCAATCGGTAAGGCTATATGTAAAGCGTTGGGTATAGAAAGAGGTATGTTATATAATCTCTTGACTAGTAGAGCATTTACTACAGCAGTTGCATCATATATAGGATATAAACAATAAATATAAATTATGAATTTAAAAGCAATTTCAGAGCAAACCAAGATAAAGGATTTTGTCGAAATATATAACGATAATCTGAATGAAATTAATATTGAGATGATTAAAATGCAATCACAAATTAGTTCACTACAACAACGTGTAGATGAAGTAAGAAATAATGTAAATAGAAATCTCAATAATTTTCATACTATGGTGATTAATCTGATTGATACAGAGATAGGTAGTGTTAAAAATGATGTACGATTAATTAAGGACAATATAGGAATGTTAAATTCAAGTATTGGTGATAAACCTACTGAAAAACCAGATGATGTAGAAGATTCAGATATGACTGACGCATCTGATGATGTTTCTGTCAATAATGGTGATGAATCAACTGAAATCCCAGATGATTTGTAAGATTCAGATATGGATGATGTTACTACTAATTAATTTCAATTTAACAAATATACAAATTAAATTTACATTAAATGAGTGAAAAACAAATGGATTATGTAAATATAGACAAAATCCAACCTAATGATATTATTGCAAATTCACAACTTACAATTAATAGAAATTTTGCAGAACTTGCCGAGAAATTGAATAATATAATTCATCTTCTTGGCACAAATGGTGTATTCGATAATTATTACCCAATTGATATTGAATGGAATAAATCTGATAATGGTATGATTTATGGTAATATGATTCTTAATGATGAATTAGAAACAGAATTACCAACACAACCATTACCATTTGCAACTCAAGAAATGGGTGGTATATTGAGTACAACATCACAGGCAATTGCCGGCAATAAAACTTTTATCAATGATATAATATTATCATATGATAAGCTTAATAAAAAATGGAGTTCATTAAAAGGTATTGATAGTAGACCTATTATTACCCAATACCCTAATAGTGTCGTTATTGGTGATCCATCAGATCCAAAAAAATCAATAAGTATTAATTATAAAGATGGTAAGGTTGTAAGTATTACATCTGGAGTATTTGATACAGAACAAATAAAAAACGATTTTACTGACTATCTAAATAGTGAATTAGCAAAACTTCAAGAAAAAATAATTTCTGGAATCACAGATGCTAATAAAAAGTTATGTGATTATTTCAAAATTCCTTTCGACCAACAAAACGATAAAAAAATTGAAAATTGGTGGGGTAATACACATATCACTACTGAAAATAATACATTTATGATTTCTGGATCTCTAAATGAGAAACATTTCATACCTTGGAATATCACTGATGGTATAGACAATCATATTGGTGATACATATGTTGATATTGCGAATAGAAAGTGTTATATTTATCTTTCTGAAAAAAATAATTATATTTGGACAGAACTTGATGGCGAACAGTTTAAAGGTATTATTCAAATATTATTAGATGCCGCAAATGCTTTAAGTGTTACCGATGGTATGTCAAGAACATTTGTCAAACCCGATTGTCCAGATCCTCCATATGATAAAGGTGATATGTGGATTAAAACAGATAATCAAAATAACGCAGAATTACTTTACTGTATTAAATCAAAAAAAGCAGGTGAAAAAGGTGATGAAAAGGATTGGGGGTCATTTACTGCTTATATTAAAGAAGATGCTCTTGATGCGTGGAAAAATGATTTGGAAGAACAATTAAAAAATCAATTAGATAAGAAAATATCTAATTGGTTTGGTGTTGGTTCTCCTGAACCTCCTGAAGGTGCAACCGAACCTCAAAAAAGACCTTGGTTAGATGATTCTGATAGTGACTTTGATGAAGATAAATTCCATGAAAATGATATATATACAGATATAGGTAAACTCCCACAAGGAGAATCTGATGACGATCCTGATGTGTCAGCAACTGCTGGTTATACATGGGCATTTATCAAACAAGAAGATAGTAAATATAAGTGGATTAAAACTGGACAAATGTCTGCATTTGAACAGTTATTACAATCTATTGGTGGTATTGACGGTATTAAAGATGGTTTAAGAGATTATTATTATGTTACTTATGGATATTGGAATCCAGAAGAACCTGAACCTAAACCCACACATAAAGTTGGTGATATTTGGGTTGTTAAGATTGATAATACTAATCCTAAGAATAATAATGAGAACTATCTTGAGAATGAGGTCTATATGTGTATGAAATCAGATGAAAAAAATCCTCATAAAGGTTGGGACAGCAAACATTGGATGAGAATATTAAGTTCAACTGATTATAACGATTTAGTGGAAAAAATATCAAATACACAATCATCATTAGATTCAATTAATAACAAATTCACATCATTAACTGATGATAATGTATTTAGTCTTTTAGAAAAAATAACTATTAGAAATGAATGGTTCAAAATTAGTGGTGAATCAAAAGATTATTATGATTCTCATAATAATGATAGACCTACTAGTACTGAAGGTTTGTTGGACTATTATATTAATGGTTCATTTCATAACACATATAAAATCATTCAGGATAGTAAGGTAGAATCATCAATTGATCAAAGTATATTATCAGGATATAAACAGTCATTCTTCATATTATCTAAGTATTTAATTTCTTGTAAGTTGTTTGAGAATAGTGACACTCAGATAAGTGACATATCTCAACCATCATCAAAAAGTAAAAATGCAAACACAGGAGATATCATAGATGATAATATTTCTGTAGAAATAGGACAAAGACCAACGTTTAAAGATACATTACTATCTTATTTTACAGATTATTATACAAAAGAACAAAATATTTTAATCATTCTCCAAACACTGAAGTCAATAAAGGCACAAAATGATGGTCAAATTAGACAGTTTGCGAGTAACCATCCTGTTTGGGACTATAAGTTCCCAGATTTTGAAAATTGGAATTATTCTGATCATTTAGGTGATGTTTACATAGATGTTAGTTCTGGAAATGATACATCTGGTTGGTTATGGAGATTTACAGAAGGAAATCTCAAAAAAAATTGTACAGGAGATTATCCTAATCCTACAGGTACTTTACCTATACCAAACAATTTAGTCATTACGAAGGATGATAAGACCTATCATTGGCATCATGAAACATCAAAAGAATTAAATGATTTAGCAAAACAACTTGAAGAGTTATCAAACAAATATCAAAATAGTGATGATGATGATTTCACTTTGTTTGTCAAAAAACCAAATCCTTATATTTATCAAGCAGGAGATATCTGGATTGTTCATAAGGATGATTATTATCCTGGCGAAGGTATTGAGTGTGTGTTAAAAGATGGTCAATCTGGTTATGCTAAACAAGGTGATTTCTTAGTTGCGAAAAGTTCCAATATTACTGATTGTGAACATAAACCAGGTGATTGGGAACTCACAGACGTTTCTGAATCCATCAAACAAAGCACTTTAGAAAAAAGTGGTTTTGATGTCGTAACTGATGGTACAACCAATATTGAAGGTGGATTAGTTTTAACAAATCTTATACTTATGAAAGATGTTAATTCTGATCAAGTTCAAGGCGGTATAAGTGGTAAAAAAGACGACAGAGTTGGGTTATTCTTTGGGGATAGTTATGATATTGCTTATCAATATGCAAATCAATTTCCATTTGAGGATTATAAACAAAAATATAACTCTGAAAAATACGAAACTGAAAAGGAAAAAATTGTCAATAATGTTAGTGGTTTATTAAACGATTTAAGTAAATCTTTACCAAAAGGTATAACTCCAGAATCTACTAAGAATGATATAGGTTCATTATATTGGTTATTAACTCGATATGATTGGACTCACGCTGCTGTGAAAAAAGGTATAAGAAATTATTTTAACGATAAACCTTCTATCGGTGATGATTATGGGAGTGCAGATACAATACGAATATATGTTGACACACAACCCAAACACCCATCTGTTTTAATAACTAAAGATGGTAAGGGTAGTAATATCGGTGGATGTTATATTGATGATTTATCTAAACTACGTGTACCTAGTGATCACATTGATAACTTGAGTGTTAATACATTAAAGGCTATTGAAGATGGTTCTACATGTGTTGCAAAAGTGGACAATTCATCATTTATGATTGAAGATGGTAAGGCATATATTAAAATGTCTTTATACAATGGACAACCTTTGGTTACCGGTTGTGACAAGGATGGAAATGTTGTATTTGAAATCGGTGGTCATACAACTAATGGTACAGCTAATTATCAATACAATGATACAGTATTCAATATCTTGGTTAATTCAAATGATTTAGATAAAATGTCATTGACAGATGTTGAAAAATCTCGTGCTGTTGTTAATTTACCTAAAGTTTCTATTGTGCCTAATTGGAATAATGGTGTTAATGAGTTTAAATTAACAGATATTCACTTTGAATATAAAATTGGTACTAAAAATCAATATATTCAATATGAATGGAATGATTTAGAAAATGTTAAAGGCAAACCTATATCTCAATATGGTTCTGAAACTCTATTAAGTAAATTAGAATCAATCTATCCAACCAACTGCACAAATAGAAAAGTTACATATAATGTGGGTACAAAAAACCAAATTATTTCTGACACAACAAGTTCAACCGATAAAAATAATTGGTGTGTTAAACCTGATGAGGGTGGTTTAAAATTTTATTCACAAACAAAATCTTTAGAAGATTTACTTTGTATTGGAATTAACTTATTAGCAGACTCTGTTGATATAAATGATATGAAAGTATATGCAAGAGGACCTGAACCTAATACAACAAGAGATGGTGATCCATTAAATGTTGAATCAGTAACTTATAGTGATAATATTTATTATTATTCATGCATGACTTCACGTCTATATCAATTGGTTGAGAAAAATTCACATCTAAATGATGAGAATTTAATAGCTAACAAACAAAACAACGACATCAAAGACCTAATTTTAGCTCAAATTAATGATAATGATACAAACGAATATAAAAAAGAAAATATTTATGTAACAACGGGGACTGATACCCCATCTGATGAAAATGTTACAGTTATTGCCAGACCCGATTCATATAAGTATAAAATTGGTAGTGGATTTACCACAATTACCAACTATTTATCACAAAAATATAGTATGTATAAATTTGATGATGTTACTACTGATATAGATATAATCATAAAAAGTTATGAAGAGTCTAAATTCATAGGCCAAATAAATACAGATATTGATACTATGGATGAAGACATAACTTATGGATTATACACTACTATTGAAGGACAACATATAATGTATTTTGTAAAACGTATTATATCTGGTAAGTCTAACATTTTAAGTGTTTATTGTGCAATTGATGATAATGGTATGATAACGAACACACCAGATTATTTTAATACGTGGGTATCGATAACTCCTAACTCAGGTATAACCGAAGTTTCAACAGATTACTATTTAGGTTCATATTCAGATTCAAATATATATCTGTTCGCATATGATTTGTACACAAATTTAGGTATAGACTATTTTACAACAACATTACAAGATAATATGCGAAATTATTTATACTATGATTATGGCAATGGCCGCATTAAATGTAGCATCATAAATCATGATGGGAATGATAAATATTATTACTTATCTCCAACAAATCCTATACCAAACCTAATAAATGGGTTAAAGTCATTAGAAAAAGACGGGTATACTTGGTTGAATATAAATGACTCGAAAAAAATTGAATCTGTAAGAAATAATTTATTATTATCAACGAACAATCAATATTGGTCGTCAATTAAATCATACTTAAAAGGTAGTTCTGTTCAATTACCAAAATTATATGATGTGAAATTTAGGGCAAAATATCAATATAATAACACAAATTATGGTGCATTATATTATAATTGGTCAGATAGTGTTATTTGTAGATCTAATAATAGTGTAATATCAGATACTACTACAGTTGATAATACTCAATATGTTGTGTCTGATTTTATGTGTAAATACGGAGATAATAACATCATATCTTATAAAGATCAAACAGTTAAACCACAAATACAATGTAGTATAATGAATATTTCAAATGGAGAGGATATTACTGAAAATATTACATATGATTATGAATTGGATAGTACAATAGAAGGTTTTTCATTAAGTACAACAAATAATGGTTATCTTACAGTTAATCAAAATAAATCAAGTAGTCCTAGACAATGTAAGATTAATATCAAAATTAAATGTAATGGTACTATTGTTGGAATTGAGTCAATTATTGTGACTCAAGAATCTGTAGTTACAAAAACATATTTACACGAAAATCCCAATATTGCACAAAATTTTGATCATAATTTTAAAGAATTAGAAGACATATATATAAAGGCAGATGTGAATTTTGATAAAATAGAATCTGGTAGTATGGCAACTCCATAAATATCTTATTAAGTTTAATTTTAAATAGTTAATTATATGGCAGGTTTTACAAGTAATAACAGAAACAATACAAGTAATCCAAATCCAGTAACCAGAATGTTGAGAAGACTCTCAAGTTTTGGTATGAACTATAAAGATGATGTGATACAGAATGTGAGGTCAACAGACCTCACATTCCAAAACACAACACTCCAGACCAATCCTAATAATGGTCAAGTTGGTTCAATTACTGATGATAGTGTTCAAGTTCTTTTTGCAAGAATGTCATCGACAGATCCATCTCTTTCTAAAGGTTATTTCAATCTTTCTGAAGAAAATTACCAAAAGAAAAAGGAACAGTTGAGGAAATTTTCACTTCAAGATGAGATTGAAGAAATATTGGATATTATTTGTGAAGAAGCTATTGTTTTTGATGGTGCGAATAAATTCGCAAATATTAGATTGAATTATAAAGTAGACCAAAAACTATTAGATGAATTTACGGAAGAATATAATAAAATTTATAATTATTTCGGTTTCTATGATACTGTTCAAGCAACAGATTATTTCAGAAAATGGTTAATTGATGGTTTTCTTGCATTTGAAATTGTATACAATCAAGAACAAACAGAAATTATAGGTTTTGTTGAATTGGATCCCGTATCTCTTACACCAGGTATTGATCCAAATACTAATGAAAAAGTTTGGTTTGTAAATCAAACTCAAAATGGTACAACGGGTCAAACTACACAAGATAGAATACTTTATGATTCACAAATCATTTATTTGGCTTATGCAAAAGCTGATGCCGTTTCAAGAATATCTTATGTTGAACGACTTATTCGTTCATTCAACATATTAAGAACTATGGAGGCGACAAGAATTATATGGGCGGTCACAAATGCATCTTATAAAACCCAATATATTATTCCTGTTGGTTCTGTTCAATCACCAAGAGGTAGACAGACACTCGCACAAGCAATGGCGAATTATAAAGAAGTCGTTGATTTTGATTGGGATTCTGGTGAAATCAGTACCAATGGTAGACCAATGCTCCAATTTTATAAGGACATCTTTCTGGCCTCTGAAGGTGGTGAAACACCACAGATTCAAAATCTAGGTGGTGATGGACCTGACATTTCTGATACAGAGACATTGAAATATTTCAGAGACAAGTTAAGACAAGCATCTAAAATTCCTAATAGTAGATTTGAAAAAGAACAAGGTGAAGGTGTATATACAATGTCTGCAGAAGGTATTAATCGTGAAGAAATCAGATTTTCTAAATTTATTTCAAGATTAAGAGCAATCTTTTCAGAAATTCTCATTAAGCCACTTTATATTCAAATGTGTTTAAAACATAAAGAGATTATGACTGATATGAACTATCGTGTAAATCTCGGTCTTGAATATAATAAAGATTCTATCTTTGAAGAAAATAAAGAAATAGAATTGATACAAAAACAATCAGATGTCATATCATCAATTAATTCATCTATGGTCGTCACCGATGACGAAGGTAATGAAACACCTTATTTTGATTTTGATTTCCTTGTTCGTAAATTCCTTGGTATGAGTGATGAAGATTTAAAACTCAATCAGAGATTTAAAGATGAAAAGCAATTACAAAAAGAAGGATATAAACAAGAAGATATCGCTAAAATTTTAGATGGTGCTCCAAAAGAAGATTTCAAACCAGTCAAAAAGAAGAAGAAAGATGAAGATGAAGATGAAGATGAAAATGGTGGAGACAATAATAACCCATTAGCAGGTTTATAATATGACGAAAAATAATCTGTTACATTACATACAGAATGAAACAAATAAAAATCATGTCAGAGAAAATTATTTTAAAAAACATTTTAATGATTTTTATTCTGACATGATTTTATATAAATATCCTGAAGAATTTACATTTCCACAAAAATTATACCATTATTTGAATGATGATATGAATTTTACAATTGGTAAATGTAAAATTTGTGGGAAAAGATGTAATTATAAAAATTTTACATCAGGATATTATACATATTGTTCTAGAAAATGTAGTTTACGAGATGAGGAAACACAAAATAAAATCAAACAGACATCTTTAGATAGATATGGTGTTGAGTCTTATTCAAAAACACAAGAATATTTGCATAAAGTCAAAGAAACAAATCTTTCAAAATACGGTGTTGACTCTTATTCAAAAACTACTGAATATAAAAATAAAACTAAACAAACCAACCTTTCTAAATATGGTGTTGAACATGTTTTACAAAATAGTGAAATTTTACATAAAAAGGAACAAACTTGTTTAGATAAATATGGTGTTAAAAATTTTTCTCAAAGTGATGGATATTTAGAATTGTCAAAAAAATCAAACCTTTCTAAATATGGTGTTGAACATGTTTTGCAAAATAGTGAAATTTTACATAAAAAGGAACAAACTTGTTTAGACAAATATGGTGTAAAAAATTTCACACAAAGTGATATATTTTATGATAAGATATATGATGTATACCTACCTAAAAAGGAACAAACTTGTTTAGACAAATATGGAAAAAAGAGTTTTTCACAAACATCAGAATATCATTTAAAAAAAACGCATAAAATATATAGTAAATTATTTGATATTTCTTTTGATTCAAGTTGGGAATTAAAATGTGCAGAATTCTGTTTCTATAATAATATAGTTTTTCAATATCAACCAAATATTTTATTTGAATATCATTTTAATAATGACACACATTATTATCAACCTGATTTTCTCATAAATGGTAAATTATATGAAATAAAGGGTGATCATTTCTTTGAAGGTGATAAAATGATTAATCCATATGACAGAAATCAAGATGGATTATATGAAGCAAAACACCAATGTATGATAAAAAATAATGTGATAATATTGAAAAATGCTGAATTAGAAAATTTAAAATTATATTTACATAAATAATATATAAATTATAATTAATTATATACAATGAAAGATAAAAAGTTACTTATAGTAGAACGTTGTAACTCTAACCTTCAAATTATCGAAGAACAACTTGAAGGACAAGATAAGAAATCTATTGTATTAACAGGTCTTTTTACTACATTTGGCACTAAGAATAGAAATGGTCGTATTTATGAAAGTGCAGATTTTATTCCTCATGTTGAAGCTTTAAAAGAAGCCATTAAAAATAGGACTTTACTTGGTGAAATGGATCATCCACATTCATTTGAAACTTCTCTTTCAAATGTATCTCATGTTGTGGAAAGTTTGGAATATGATCCTCAACAAAATGCAATTGTAGGTAAAATCCGTTTACTTAATACTGCAAGAGGATTAGATGCACAATCATTAGTCAGAGATGGTATTCCTTTGAATATTAGTTCTCGTGCTGCTGGTACAGTAGATGAATCAGGAAGAGTTAAACTTCAACAACTATTTACTTATGACTTGGTTGCCGAGCCTGGTTTTGCCAATGCACAATTACACCAAATTAATGAAGGTGTAAATTATAATAATATTTCTGATAAATCAAGAAGTATTCTTGTAGCATTAAATGAAAATTATAAACCAAACTTGAATGAAAGTTATGGACTTTATAATGATAATGTAGATGTTTATGAAATTTCTGAAAACAATACATTACCAGATGTTGCTAAAGAAGGTTCTAAATCGACAGATTTTGGTGAGGCACAAGCAACAGCAAATGTTACCAATGTGGCCAACAATGGTACTATTGTAAATGATGGTAAAGGTATGAAACAACCAGAACCAATAGAAGTAGATATAAAAAATAACAACAATATGGATAATGGACAGTATATACTATACTCTGATTTCCAAAAGTATAGTGAACATTTGTCAGATATTATTACTGACTTACAAGATGCCATTGCAAACTATAAAGTAGAACTCGCAAACATGAAAGATGACAAGAGTCGTCCAACTGAAAAGTTTGATGCTTCCAATGTTGACAATACCATGATTGCAAGTTTAGTTGCCAAAGAAGTCGCTAAAGTTACAAAAGATCTCGCAGTAGATAGTGATGAACAAGCAGCAGCAGTTGTAAAGGCAGAAGAAATGGAAGAAAAGTATAATAATCTTGTAAGTTATATGAAATATCTTGCTGAAAACCTTGATAAATCAATTACATATCAAGATTATGTAACAGAAGAAACAAATAAGATTATTGCTCACAACAACTATTTAGCAGAAAAGATGAATCAAATGGTTGATCATCAAGATTATCTTGCTGAAAATATGAATAATATGATTGCACATCAAGATTATCTCGCTGAAAATCTAAATGATACAATTGGTTATCAAAATTATGTAGCAGAAATGCTTGATAAGTCTATTGATTATTCTAATATGATCGCTGAAGAGCAAAACAAAACAATTGCTTACAACAACTATTTATCAGAAAAGATGAATCAAATGGTTGATCATCAAGATTATCTTGCTGAAAATATGAATAATATGATTAGCCATCAAGATTATCTTGCTGAAAATATGAATAATATGATTAACCATACTGATTATATTGTTGAATCAATTAATTCTAAAAATGAAAATATTATTGAAGAAAATGAAGTTGTAGAAGTTCCTGCAAATAAAACTTCTAAACATCAATTTAATTCTAAAGAATATCAATCATTGTTAAGTGAAAAGTTAAATTCCCTTATTAATACTGTTAAAACTCAATATGCAGAAGTTAAACAAATGGAAAAAGAAGCTCTTGAAGAATCAAGACAAAGAACTTCTGAAGCACAGAACTTTAACTTGATTAACTATATTCCAAAAAGACTTTCTGAAAGATGGTCAAAACTTTCTGACACAAGAAAACAAGAGATTTTAGCAGAGTCAAAAATGTTTGTAATTAATAATGATGCAAGTGCAGAATATTTCTGGAATACTCGTGACTTGAGAGAAAAACAAATCCAAGTTGAAAAGATTGAAGAAAATGTAACAGCACAACCTCTTACTCCACTTAATCAAAATGTAATGTCTGATGACCGTTACAAAATGATGATGGAACAAATTAAGAGAAATATGCGTAAATATTAATCCTATAAGAGTGGTTGAAATATACTACTCTTTTATACAAACATAAACAACTAAAACGATGTCAGAAATACTTCAGATAGTTATTACTAATTGTATAACTTTTCTCACCACAGGTGGTATAGGAAGTATTTTCTACTTCCGTTTACACAAAAGAATGAAAGAAGCGGAATTACACGCATCAGAAATCAGTAATTTATCTTCTTCAAATGATGAATGGATAAGATTGTATGAAACAGAAAGAGATGAAAAATCTAAACTGATGGAACAAAACCATATATTAAATGAAAGAATAAATAAATTACATGAAGATAAAGGATCACTTATTTCCAAATGTGAAAAAAAGGAAAGAATAATTTCTGAACTTAATTGGTACAGATGTGAAATCAATAGGTGTCCTTATAGAAAACCACCAAGAAAATATGGTGATTTTGATTTACCTGAAGATGCAATTATTCCCAAAGAAGAAAATGAAAATTAAATTTTCATAAATATATTAATAAAAAAAAAATAAATTATCTAAAAGTTAATAGAAGCAAAGAACTTTTAGTTGATTCAATAAAAATAAAAAATAAAATTTAGAAAAATTATGTTACAAAATGTTATTTTAAACGAAGCTGAAACCATGAAAACATGGTCAACCTTCATTACTGAGTCAACTGGTGTTACTGATAGAAGCAAGTTAGCTTGGATGAGTAAATATTGTGCTTTCCACGATATGAATGAAAAGCAACAACTTAATGAGAGTGCTCTCGGTTATGCACATCTCAATCCAAATATGAATGTTGGTGGTATGGGTGCTCCTTATTTCCCAGGTGCAAATCCTAACAACGGTTATGATGGTGTTAGAGGTTCTGGTGATAACCCATTCTCACTTCTTCCACTTGCTGTTCAAGTAGCTGCTCAAACTATCGCTCTTGATCTCGTACCAGTAGTTCCAATGCAAGGTCCTCTCGGTATTCTCCAATACATGGATTATGTATATGAAGGCGGTAAGACAAACCTCCGTCCTCGTTTTGAAGGCGAATGGCCAATGGGTGATGAATCAAAAACTGCACCTCTTATGGTTAAGTTAACTCTTGCTAAGGGTGATGGCAGTGATGAAGATTCAGAAATTGGTATTACTGATGCACTCAACCACGCAAAACTTTTTGAAGAACTCAAAAAAGTATTCTACCCCGGTATGAATGCAATTCCTGTAGGTGAAGATTATGAACTTAACTTCGTGGCTCTCGCTCGTATTGATGGTAAGCCTATCTTCCAAGTTAAGGAAACTCCTTATCACTATGCTCAAGCTAAGGTTAATGGTGGTGAAGCAGGTGCAAGCAGCCTTGCTGAACTTTTCTTCTCTCAAGGTAAACAAGTTCTTGGTTATGATGTTGTTGACATCGACACAGTTAAGGCTCTTGAAGATTTCATCCCTGGTTTCACAGGTGCTGGTTTCAAGGAAGGTAAGCCAATGTCTGCAAAGGCTTATGATCGTGCAACTGGTGAATCAACTCCTTCTAACATGATGTCTTTGAATGTATTCACTGAAAAGGTAGAAGCTAAGACTATCCAAGTTAAGGGTACTATCACTCGTGAACAAATCCAAGACCTCAAGGCTTATGGTATTGACGCTCTTGCACAAGTTGAAGCAGAACTCGTTAACGAACTCACTCAACATATCAATAGAGAACTTCTTGACACCATCTTTGAACTTGGTGAAAAAAACTATCAAGAATCTCTCGCATTTGAAGGTATTAACCTCAATACTCACTTCACAACTGATGTAAACGAAGATCCTGCTGCTCATAAGGGTTATGTAGTATCTTATGTAGGTGGTGGTGCTGAAACTCTTGGTACAATTCAAAGAAGAATTATGACCAAAGTTCTTGCAGCTTCTAACCTTATCGCACAAAGAGGTCGTAGAGGTGCTGGTACCTTTGCAGTTTGCTCTGCAAGTATCGCAACCGCTCTCCAAGATTGTGCTGGTTTCGTGGCTTATCCACTTTCTAATACAGTTAACCAAAACGCTGGTTCTCTCTATCCCGTAGGTGCAATTAGTGGTGTATCTATCTATGTAGATCCTAACATGCCTTGGTCTGACCAAAGAATTGTTGTGGGTCGCAAGGGTAAAGACAACGAACCAGGCGTAGTATTCATGCCTTATTTAATGGCTGATAAACTTTCTTACCCAGCTGAAGGTATGGAAGGTGCTCCTGTAACTTCTTTGAAGTCTCGTTACGCAATCGTTCGTGCAGGTCATCATCCACAACTCTACTATTACACTTTCAACATTGAATGTGGTAAGGGTGTTAGCCTTATTTAATTAGATGATTAACAAATAATTAAATACCAAGAGAGAGTTTTTTAACTCTCTCTTTTTTTGTTATTTTTTATAAAAAACTACCCATTTGAAATATGACAAAGGAAGAAGTTTTTACATATTTTAATACAAAAGGAATAGACAAATCAGGATTTCTGAAAAAAGAATCTGGATTTAGTAAAACATATCCAGCTTTATATGAAGAATTAAAAACTTGGTCATATCCAAAGGAATTTACATTTACGCAATTGTTATATCATTTTTTACAAGATGATAATGAATTTAAATTAGGTATATGTCCTGTAGATAAAAATAGGTGTACTTTTTTAGGTTTTCGTAAAGGATATTCAGAATGTTGCTCTTTACATTGTTTACAGAATTATGATAAACATAAAGAAAAAATATTTAATACCAAATTATTACATTATAATGATGGTTCATTTACAAATAGAGATAAATTCATAAAAACCATGAATGACAAATCAGATGATGATAAACTATCATCTAATCACAAAAGAAGTGTATCTTTAAAACACACATATAAAGAAAGAGGTGAACAAATAAATGATGCAAAATGTAATACCAAATTGATTAAATATGGTAATCCTACATATAATAATAGAACAAAATTCATAGAAACATATAATAATAAAACAGATGCTGAAAAACAATTGGCAATTCAATTGATGAAAGAAACCAAGAAACAGAGATATAATGATGAAAACTATTGTAATTCTAAACAGATTAAAGAAACTGCAAATCAAAAAATGATAAATAAATATCCAGACATTATATCTATTAATGGTAAAATATGTACTGTCAAATGTCCAAATTGTGGAAATACATATGAAATAAGTAAAAGAATGTTTATGCAAAGAATTACACATAATCATATTCCTTGTGTAATATGTAATCCTAAAAGAAAATTTTGGTCTATTGGGGAAAAAGAAATGTGTGAATATATCAAATCCATATATTCAGGTGTTATTATAGAAAATGACCGTAAAATTTTAAAACCCTATGAAATAGATTGTTTTCTACCAGATTTAAATATTGGGTTTGAATATCAAGGTGATTTTTGGCATCATGATAAAAAGTGTAAATCTCGTGATAAAAAGAAAAAATCTATCGCAGATAATATTGGAATTGAAATATATTATGTGTGGGAAAGTGAATGGATAAATAATAATTCTGTGATAAAAGAAACAATACTATCAATTATTAATGACAAAAGAAGAAATTTTTAAATATCTGAAATCCATACAAGACAAGTCTGGTGGGTTTAAAAAACAAGAATCAATTAAGAAACATTATCCAGAATTATATAATGAATTGATTAATTCAAATTTACCAGATTATTGGTCATTCACTCAAAAACTTTGGCATTTCTTACAGGATGATTATGAAGTACACAGATGTAAATGTGGAAAAGAACTTAATTTTGTTGATTTTAAAAAAGGGTACAGAAAATACTGTTCAAAAACTTGTCCATATGTTATAGAACATAATAAAAACACTATTTTACTTGCTCAAAAGACATCAACACAAATAGAATCAAGACAACGAGCAATACAAACGATTAAAAATAAAAATGGTGGTGTTTTTTGGAAACAAGATGATATAAAAAGATTACGGAATACATATCAACAAAATAAATTACGGATATGTGAAAATAGAAGAAATACTATTAAAAAACACATAACTGAAATGTCTGATTTAACCAATACTTCTATTAAAGGTTCATCTTCAAAATGTGAAATACAATTTTATAAATATTTGATTAGTAAATATGACTATGATGATATATTACCACAATATATGGATATAGACAGATATCCATTCGCTTGTGATTTTTATATTAAGTCATTAGATTTGTTTATTGAAATCAATGGTATGTGGACACATGGTGGTCATCCATTTGATGAAAATAATGATGAAGATATGAAAAAATTAACCATATGGAGAACTAAAAATACAAAATTTTACAATCAAGCAATTTATGTTTGGACAGATTTAGATGTTAGAAAAAGAAATATTGCAAAAAAGAACAAATTAAATTATATTGAACTTTTTTCCCATAATATATCTGAATTAATAATACAATTTGAAAATAAAAACATATTTTAGTTGTGACAGAAAAGTCATTAAAGAAAATAAACTTTGTTATATTTATATTAGTTATTAATTTTACTTATAATGGAAAAGAGACCAGTTATATTTTTTGACCTTGAAACAACAGGTAATATGTCTAACAATGTCCGAATTATTGAAATTGCGGCAAAAAAGGTTGATATAGACACATTGGAGATTGTTGACAGTTTGTATTATAAATTAAATAATGATGGTATTCCTATTGAAAAGGAAGCATTTGAAAAACATCAGATTTCTGAAGATGATGTAAAAGATTTACCTACATTTACTGATGTCGCAAAAGAAGTATATGATTTCTTTAAAGATTGTGATTTAGGTGGATATTACTGTACTTTATTTGATAATGTAGTTTTATTCCAGAGTTTTTTGCGTGCTGGGATTCATTGGGATTTTAAAAATCTTAAAGTTTATGACATTTTCACTCTATACAAGAAATATAATAGTGGTAAATTATCAGATGTATATCAAAAATACACTGGTAAGGAGTTAGTTGATGCCCATCAAGCGGACACAGACATTATGGCAACATTAGATATATACAGATCACAAAGAAAACTTGGAGAAGAATTTGATGATGAGGAACTTGAAGTATATAAGGACCATCTTGATATGGCTGGAAATTTCAGAGTTCGATTAAATGAAAATACTGGTGCGAAAGAAATTTATTTAAATTTCGGTAAACACAAAGGTAAGACTATTGACCAAGTTGACAAAACTTATTTTCAATGGATGGTAAATAATTCTGAAGGGTTTCCTGTTGATACGAGATATTTCGCAAAAAAAGTTTTAGTTAAATTGGGTTAAAATAAAAAGGAGAGAATTAATTCTCTCCTTTTTATTAATATTTCTGTCCAGTTTCTTCTGGATTCGCTTGAACTTGTCCACGTTTAGGTTTAGTTATTTCTTCTATTTTATCAAAATATTTTTTAACCTTTTCATCATCTTTAGCGAAATCCCATTTATGTTCGCATTTAATATCATATGATTTATTGTAATCAAATGTTTCTAAATCTTTTTTAATATATCTCATAATCATATTTTTATTTTGTTATAAAACCTAACTCATCATCTTCTATCCAATGGTTTTGAACATACCTCGCATCTGATTCATCTTTATTATATGAAAAAGGATCTCTGAAACTATATACTTTATTGTTATTAACTAAAACCGCTTTATCATTTACTATATACCATCCGAGTTTTAATTGTTGGTTATTTAAATCTTTAACAAAATCATCATATCTGTCTTTGTATGATGTATTTAAAATCATTGCATCTTTCAGACCCCTGTAATCTTCAATTTTAAGAAATATTTTTCCCGCATCTACAGATGTTATGTATGTATTTTGTGCATCTGATTTTGTTAAAAAGATATTATTAGATTGTATTTTTGTATAAAAATTATCTGTAATATATTTTTTTGTATAGAACTGATTATTATTATTATCTAATATTGTATATACATTATCAAATGTCGTGTATCTTTTTATAGTTTCATTATTCACATAATTATCCAGTTCTGTTCTTTTTACATAGGATGTTAATTTCGGAATATCTGTTTTAAGTGCATATTTACCTTTTATTTCACTTTTTGTGAAATAATCTTCATATAATTCATTTTTAGTGATATATGGTGTTAAATATGAAGAAATTGTATCTTTATGAACATAATTATTTTTTGCATCTGATATACTTAAATAGGATGATAATTTGGTTTTTAATGCTGATCCTGTTACATAGTTTTTTAAATCAGTTGATTTTAAATAATTTTTAAGTTGATTTGAAAAATCAATTTTAGTAAGATATGTATCTTTTGCGATTCCTGCATTCAAATAATTTTTAGATATTAACTCGGATTCAGTAACGAATGTATTAAAATCAACATCTTTCAATGATGATTTTGATAAAAATTCTTTCTGTGCCCATTTTTTTAACTCTTTTTCTTGTGAATAGATTTCTTGTGATACACTACTATAATTACTTTGTAATGTATTAATATTATATTTAAAATCAATTAATTCTTTCTTAATATCATTAATAGAATCTGATAATGTATATATATCAGATAAATTTATTTCCTTAAAGTGTTCTTTTAATGCCTGAACTTCTACAGCTAATTGTGAAACACGCATTTCAAGTTCACTATAATTTATATCACTCATATTGTTTTATGTTCTTTTATATATTTATGAAAATTTGTTATTTTTATAAATAAATACTTTTTATTATGGAATTGAAAACACGATTAGATGTATTAATCCAAGTTGCAAAATTAGCACAAAAGAATGGATTATTATCACTTGATGATGCATGTGTAGTTAAGCATACAATTGATGAAGTGGAAAATAATACAAATCTTAAAGAAAATGTTGAAGTTTTGTCAAATGTAGCACTACTTACACAGAATAGTGGTAAATTATCATTAAAGGATGCGTATTATGTATATCTCGCATTAGAGGACATTGATAATGTAATTGAACTTGAGGGTTCAGATGAAACTCCTGTAACGGTAGAAGAAACATCTACAAAAAAGACAAAAAAGACAAAATAAAAAATGGTGAGAAATATTTCTCACCATTTTTGTTTTAATTATTTCTTTAAATCATCTTTATCTGTCTTCTCTTGTTCTTGTAATTCTTTGTCGTTTTCCTTTTTATTTTCCTGTTCTTGTTTTTTCTTTAATTTTTTTGCACTTACTGTAATTGCATCTACCAAGTCTTGAATATTATCTTTAAATAGTTTATAATTACTATTATCATTATAAGATGATTTATAAATCTTATCATTTAATAAAAGTCTTACAACCTCGGTATATAAATTACCCTTTTCTGGATGTTTTTCATCTATTACTGGTAAATTATAACCGATAATTTTATCACTCATACTACATCTTGCCATTAATTCAATAATATCATCATTTTTATAATTCTTATCACCAGATACTGCATAAACAATCATTTTACATACACCAACATAGAATGCTTGTAATGAATCTCCTGGTAAATCTTTTAATTTATCAGAAATATTTTTATTTTTCTTAATGATATCATCTATTGTATTATTTACATTGTATAATTGTGTTGCAATAACACCTTTTTGTTCAGGTGAAATATTTTCATCTGTGGCCAATTGTTGTAATCCAAGCACTTCATCATTTTTTAAATTATCATTAAAATGGAAAATCTTTACTATTGATGATTTTTCTTCTTCTGATTTTTCTTCTTCAAATAAAATATTTAAATTTTCCATAATTTTATTGAAATATTTAGATATTGTCAAATTTACTTGACGTGCACTATTTTGTGTAATTGGTTTAACACCATTATCTTTTAACACTTTTTGTCTTTTAATTTCGAGTTTTTTTGTGGCCTGTTCTTCTCGTTGTTTTTCTTGTTTATTTTTTTTCTCAATCTCTTTTAATCTATCCTTTTCTGCCTTTTCTTGTTCTTTTAATTTGTTCTCCAGTTCTTTTTTCTGTGCATCAGACATTTTATCTGCTTTATCTTTTTGCAACCACGCCAACAACGCATCATTGATAACATCAGAGATGTCATTTTTTAAAATATTTGCCCACTTTGTGACTTTAGCTTGACCATCACAAGCGTCATTTATTCTTTTTTCCGCATTTTTTAATTTTTCAATGTACGTCTTATCAGTTAAACTGAATTTTTGTATAAATGCAGATACATTAGAAGCATTTTCAACATTCTTTTTGTCCTTATCAGATACTTCATCTTTTTGACTCACATTAAACAAAATATCTTCTAATTTCTTGTGTTGTTCATACTCTTCTTGTTTTGCTGCATATAATGTTTCTGCGAACATAACTAAACCTTGTCTTACATTCTGACATTTTTCTGGATATTGCATTTTAGTTAAAGTAAATCCATTTAACTTGTTATCCAATTCCTCTAATTTAGATTTAATCATTTCATTCGAACATTTAACATCATCCCAACCTTGTTTTTTTAACAATCCTTTTAAAAATTCAAAAAAACCTTCATTTACATTGTTACTATATCTTTTCGTATAAACTTCATTAATGAAATTATCTCTTGATAATATTTTACTCATAATATATTAATTTGTTTTAATTTGTTTACAATACCTACTTGTGTTGAATTTAGACCATATATATGTTCACCAACACTTATTGCTCCAGAAATGTTTAATATGCCAGGAATAAATTTAGCGGTTATTTCACCTGGGATACATAATTGCATCAAACCTTTTGAATTATGTATCTCTTTCATTATTTTCACTCTATCAATATAACAGATACCTTTTGAATATATCTCTATATCTGTATTATTACATTTAGAGAAATAAAATTCAATTTCTTGGAAATCAGAATTATTTAATTCCATTTCTTGAATCTCTTCGCCGATTTTAACATATATCATATAAGGTACATCAAAATTATTCTTAATATTTAATATTACCTTTATACCATCAGTTATATCTATATTAGTAAATTTTATATATCCGTCTTTAAACATTCCATAGCATTCTGAACCTTTATATACACATATGATATTCTTATATTCAGAAACATTCTCATCTGCTGTATAATCAATTTCTATATTTTCAATTAATACATGTTCAGTTGGATAATTTATTTCAATATAGTCAATAATTGGTGTATAGTCTTTGAAATTATTATTGTTGTTTATACCATCTTTTACACACATCGCCAACAGATATATACAATAGATGTTTTTATTATCTTCTTTAAATATTACATTTTTTTTAATTAAATCATCTATTATACAATATTCTCTATTTCTATACACATAATTATCATTCCAAGCCAAAAAATTATATGAACAGACATCAACTACCATATGTGGACAACATGTTACTTCAACATGATAATTTTCCAATACATCAACATAATCATTTTCAAAAATTAATTTATGAGTTTCACCTTTATATTTAACTTCATAATATGAATGTTTGTTTTTTGGATCTATTTTAATGCGATATTTTTTTCGTTCTCTATAAACCGCAACAACAGTAGTATCCTCATATATTTTAAATTCATATCTTCTATCTGTATTTAATTCAACATTCTCATATGTCAATCCTCGACATTCATCATCAAATGCTAATGTGTTGTTGAACCAACCAACAAATATATGAGTTTCTGTATCACCAGCCTCCAATACTACAGTGTCACCGATGTAATATTTACCATATTCACCTTTGATATTTACATCAACATCATTCATTTCTAAATCTTCACCATATAATTCCAAATTAACTATATATCTTTCTGAACCGAAATTATAGTCATTATTAAATTGAAACATATCTTCTTGTAAAGATTTTATATCATCTGGATAAGAAAATGTCCCATACGAACATCCAAATACACCACTTAACTCTAATGTTAATCCATCAATATCTCTTAAATCAGCTTCATCTTGTAACGCATTATCACCTATATAAAAGTCAAAACAAACATCTTGACCTCTCATTATGTTTTTGATACATGGTACATATATAGAATAACCATCATTACAGATATTTGTGGAATTACCACAACTACCCATCATAACGACATTTCTGGTATAGGATAAACCATTTGCCATTACGGTTTGTGATGAAAAATTACCATTATTATAATTATATGAACCATTGCCATAACCATAGCCCATATTAATATTGCCATAACCAATATTGCCATAGCCCATATTATTAAAATAACCAGTATTCGCCATTTGTTTATAGTTGTTTTATATATTTATGAAAAAAGGAGAATTACCTTCTCCTTTTTTATTATTTAAGTTTCTTAAAATGATTTACTTTCAGAAATTCTTTTATATTTTCCAATTCAAATAATTGGTCTGGACCGATATTATAATGAAGAATATCATCTCTCATTTTATTATCCATATCTTTAACCAGATTATATCCTCTGAAATAAGTTGTCATCGGCTCACCAGATCTGATTTCACAATCTTTATTTCTTCTTCTTGGTCTAACAATCGTTTTGAAAGCGGTGTAATCAGTCATAGTTGGTGCTTGTTTCTTAACCCACTCAAACAAATCACAGAAATCCATTTCATACATTAAATAAGAAATACAAGTTTTCAAAGAGATATTAAACAACACATTATCCTTTACTTTTTTAACTTTATTCAATGAATTCCAAACCGCAAGTCCTTCATCATAAGTTGAACTACTCTGTAATCCATATGCGAATAACCATAAACCTGTTTCTTTTCCATAAAATCTTCTACCAACATGACCAGAAATTTCATGGGCAATTAAACCTTGAATATCTTCTTCAGAAAATCTTGATGTTTTATTTATATTTACATCACCCATTTTTACATTCATTCTAGGTAACATACCTGATTTAATGTGAACATCAAAATCAAATCCTAAATCATCAAGAGCATCTTCAATATCATCCTTACATTGTTCAGAATCAATGACTCTATCATTTTTAAAATCAGGTTTATGATAAGGATTTTTTTTCAAACAATCTAATGCATCTTGATAAAGTTTTTTATCAACTGGATTTTCCGTAACTTTATATTCTCCCTTTTCCAATTTATCTCTAATTTCAAGAGAATGTATCATAGATTCAATTTTATCAATATAAAATTTAACAATATAACAATCATTTTTTATATCTTCAAATTTACCCATTAAAGCTTTAAATTTATCTATCATAGATAAATCAACTTCTGAATTTTCAATTTCAAGTTGTGGATAATATTTCTGACCATTTTCTCTGGCCTTCATAAATTTATCAAATTCATCACGAATATTAACACATGTTTGAGCAACATATTTAGTCCTAAACTTTTCTATAAGTTTATGATATTCCTCATCCAGTTTCAATAATGTGGATTTAGTTTCATTCGTCATTTTAAAGACACTTTGAGACTCAAATAAAAAATCTGTGAAATTAAGTATCATTATCAAAAAATATTTATTATATTTATGAAAAAAGGAGATTATTTATCTCCTTATTTTTAAATATCTAATGTAATTACTTTATTTACAGGTTCATATTGTTCATCACAAACACTTGCGTTTATATAAGTAGTTTCACCCTTTTTTTCAACCTTTCCACCATCACCATGAATATGACCAAAACAATGATATTTAGGTGGATTTTCCATTTCTGTTAATACATTTAATAATTCTGTACTACCTAAAGGTTCTTCACCAGTTCTTCCTTTTTTTTCCAAGTGAGATTTATCTAATATATCATATGGTGGACAATGAGTAATTAGAATATCCACACCTTCTGGTATATTCTTATAAATTTTTGTTAATTTTTCAGAATCAGAAACATTAAACGCCCATCCATAAAAATAAGGTTGATAAGGTGTTCCATATATACTTATACCATCAACAGTGATTAATTCATCTTTAATATATCTTACACCATTATCATAATATAAATCAAATATGGGTTTTATATATTTTTCTGGTAACATTTCACAAGATCTATCATGATTACCAGCTACAAAAACTTTATAAGTATAATTTTGTTCTTTAAACCATTCAATAAATTTAAATAATTCAAAAATACTAAATCCAGAAGACATACAATCTCCTGAAAATACTAATATATCACCACCACATAAATTTAAAGTATTTTCTTTAGTATGTGTATCACTAATAAATGTAACTTTCATATTTTTTTATTTTAAAAATAACAAAAATGATTTTTTCCTAACATATTATATAATATAACAGTTGTCTCAATTTTTGTTATTTTTATGATGATGAAAACTTGTAATTACATAGAATTATTTGCTGGTGTGGGTGGATTTCACATCGGTTTAGATAATGCGAATAAGGATTTTTTTAAATGTGTTCTTGCAAATCAATGGGAACCAAGTGTAAAAGACCAATTTGCAGCTAATATATATAAACAGAGATTCCCTGATGATTATCTTATTAATGATGATATCTGTAATGTGAAAGGTGATGATTGGGTTTGTGATATGATGGTTTTTGGTAATTGTTGTCAAGATTATTCTGTCGTAAGATCAAACACGTCATCTAAAGGTATTGAAGGTAAAAAAGGTGTTTTGTGGTGGGAAATCATACGTTTGATTACAGAAATGAAAGTCAAACCTAAATATCTGTTACAAGAAAATGTTGATAGGATGTTAATTTCACCATCGACACAAAGAGGTAGGGATTTTGCTCTTATATTAAAATCTCTTGATGATTTGGGTTATGATGTTGAATGGAGAATTATCAACGCTGCCGAATATGGTTTTCCACAAAAACGAAAAAGAAGTTTTTTATTTGCTTGGCAAAGAAACTTATTTGATGTGAAAGATTTAAAAGAATGGGTTTTTAAAGATGGAATATTTGCAACATCATTCCCAATTAAACAAGATTATGAAATGTCATTGATTAATGAATACCAGTTAATGGTTCCTGAAGATTGGGATTTAGTGGAAATCAGTGATAAATTTAATAAAGGTAATAAGAAATATAAAACACATAAGGCATTTGAAAATGCGGGTTGTTTAATTAATGGGAAAATTTATACTGTCAAAGTAACTGCGGATTATAATGGTCCATATACTAATTTAGGAGATATTCTTGCAACTGGTGATGATAGAAATCTAATAACTGAAGATTTCTATATAAATGAAACTGATATAGAGAAATGGTCATATGTAAAAGGACACAAGAAAATTGAACGGGTTAAAAAAGATGGTTTCAGATATATCTATAATGAAGGTTCTATGGCTTTTCCAGATTATCTTGACAGACCAGCGAGAACACTTATAACAAGTGAAGGTAACACAACACCCAATAGGTTTACACATGTGATTAAAGACCCAATAAATGGAAGATACAGACGCTTAATACCTTTGGAGTTGGAACGGATACAAATGTTCCCAGACAATCACACAGAAGGAACAACAGACAAAAAAAGAGCATTCTTGATGGGAAATGCGTTGGTTACGGGAATAGTTACAAAAATCGGTGAAGAACTATATAAAAGACTTAAAGATGAAACAAACTAAATTATCAGATATTATAGAAAAAAATGTTGATGATAAATTATATTTGAAGAAAAAAGATTTTGAAAAAAGAAAATATCTTAAAATCTCATTATATAGAAATTGTACAATAAATGGAGATATTGTAACCATTGAAAAAGATGATATCAAACCACCACAGATTTTAAAGATAAAAAGAACAGAAGAAGAAAAAAGAAGAAGACGCCAATTCGGAGAAAAAGGACTCAAATTTGGTTCTGGTAAATTTTTAGATGTCACTAATGATGGATATTCAAATACATTAACGACATTTTCATCTGATAATTATGTTTGGGACAGAAATAATCAAGTAAGAGAATTAACTAATTATGAAGCATTCAGATTAATGGATGTTGATGAAGCAGATACATTAAAGTTATTGGAAACAATTCCTAAATCACAATGTAAAAAATTAGCGGGTAATTCAATATGTGTGAATGTATTGACGGAATTATTTAGAGAAATGTTTAATAGAAAAGAAAATCCAGAAAAATCATTATTTTAATATGAAACAATTAATCGTAATCGCAGAAAAAGAAGAACTTAAACTTGTCGAACAGTTGGAATTAAAGAATATTCCTGTTTTAATTACTGGTGTTGGTGCTTTAAATGTTATACAAGCACTTAACGAACTCCCTAAAGATATCGAGATAATCAATGTTGGTTATGCTGGTAGTAAAAATTTGACACCTGATTTCTATGAAGTTGGAGTTGTGACATTGAATCATCCTAATGTTGAATATCCAGAACCGAGATATTTTTGTAAGAGAACAGGGAGATATGCGTCAAAAACATGTTACACTGGTTGTGATTTTGTATTAGATACTGAACTTGATGATTGTCTGTTTGATATGGAACTCGCATATATAAAGTCTCTGGGGTTTAAGAATGTTATTTCATACAAATATGTAAGTGATAATCTTGACTTACAAGAATATAGAAATAAAATTAATGAATCAGAATAATGAATTGTTCTATAAAAAACATCACAAGAAAAACTCTTTTAGAATTTTGTTATATTTAAGATATGGGTAGTGATATTAATGTAAATAAACGACTGCAAGAAACATTCAAAAAGTTATACTGTAGTGATAAACAAGAAGGGTATTATATACTTGATTGTTATAATAATACAATATATGATAATATATCACCTACTATTACTACAAGATATAATGCGTCATGTAATATGTTTTTAGTAGAAATTTTTGAAAATGAAGAGTGATATTAATAAAAATACAAGATTACAAAGAACATTTAATAAATATTTCAAATTAAATGATACTGATTTGTGTATATTAGATTGTTATGGATGTTCAATAAGTAAAAAAATACATCCCACGATTATGTCTACATATGCAAATACAAATAATCATTTTTTAGTAAGACAAATAAATAATAAAATGGCAAAATATTATAAAATCCGAAAATTCACACCAAAGGAATGTTTTAGATTGATGGGTGTTGAAGATGCAGATATTGATAAGTTACTTAATTCAGATTTATCTGATACACAACTTTATAAAATGGCAGGTAACTCTATTGTTACAAATTGTATGACACATATGTTCTATAATTTGTTCATTAATAGACCTAAAAAGAAAGATATTGAATTATGGTAGAATAAATGTTAAAGATAATGATATTTTAAATATGATAAATAAGTATACAAAAGAAAATCCTTTGAAAGTGTTTACAGCATTTTCTGGTTATGATAGTCAATGTTTGGCATTAAATAGACTTGGTATTGATTATGAATTAGTTGGTTGGAGTGAAATTGATGAGTATGCCATTCAAGCACATAATGTTCTTTTCCCACAATGGAGTGACAGAAATTATGGAGACATTAGTGAGATTGATTGGAATCAAGTACCTGATTTTGACCTATTTACCTACTCCAGTCCTTGTACTGATTTTTCACAGGCTGGATTACAATTAGGTGGTACGGAAGGTTCAGGAACCCGTTCATCACTATTATGGGAATGTAGAAAAACAATCATTGTTAAAAGACCAAAATATCTGTTATTTGAAAATGTAAAGGCATTAGTATCTTATAAATTCAAACATTTATTTGAAAAATGGTGTAAAGAACTTGAGTCTTATGGATATGCAAATTTTTATCAAGTTTTGAATTCTAAAGATTATGGGATACCACAATCAAGAGAAAGAATTTTCCTAATCTCAATTTTAAAAACAGAAGATGAACCAGACCCATATTATGAATTTCCTAAACCCATTGAATTGGATAAATGTGTTGAAGATGTTTTAGAAGATAATGTGGATGAAAAATATTATATGAGTCAAGATGCCGTAGATAAATATATTACACATTTACAAGAAGATTATCCTAAAGAAGATTGGGTAGTGGAAGATACAGTTAGTTTATGGTAAAAAAGGAGAGGATTAATTCTCTCCTTTTAATTTTTATATTTTTGTTATATTTATAATATGAAAAAAAAAGCAATAAATACAACAAAAGATGGTCTTTGCAGAACTATAGTAAGTTGGTATGCGAAAGGTGGTCGTACGAATTTTACGAATTGGAAAGGAAATGGACATTTTGCAATGACTGCAGTTTTGGAAGAATATGAAGACAAAGAAAGCAAAAAAGAAAATAATATGTGAATACCATGGTTATGGTAAAAATGATGCCAGAGAAGGTTCACATTTAATTCAACGAATCGACAAGAAAGTATGTTCAACCATAACGACATTAGTAAGTTTTAATAAAGTTGTTGTTGAGATTTATGAAGATGACAAATAGTATTTTCAACCAAAAAGAATACGTATTGTAAAGAAGGATAAGTTAAATAGAGAGGTTAAATTTTAACTTCTCTTTTCTATAAATATAGTATGTGTTTAAAAATATGAAATAATTATGACTAAAACAATAGAAGAAAAATATAAATCACTTTCTGAAGTGGAACATGTCAGAAAAAGATCGGGCATGTATCTTGGCAGCAAGGTTACAGAAAGAAGTGAACAATATATATTAGAAGATGGAAAGTTTATAAAGAAATTAGTTAATTATAATCCTGGTGTATTAAAACTATTTGATGAAATTATTTCTAATTCAGTAGATGAATCAAAAAGAAAAGGTAGTAAATTAAATACCATTAAAGTTGAAGTAAATCAAGAAACCGGATATGTGGTTGTATATGACAATGGTGGTATCCCCGTTGAAATACATAAAGAGACTAAAAAGTATTTAGGAGAAATGCTTTTCGGGAGTTTAAGAACAGGTTCAAATTATGATGATACGGAACAACGAACTGTCGCGGGTACAAATGGTATAGGATCCGTTCTCGTTAATATTATGTCTGATGAATTTAAAGTGGAAACCGCTGATGGTAAACAAAGGTTTAATATGACTTGGACAGACCATATGTCAAATCACACAAAACCAAATGTTAAATTTTCCACATCACATTATACGAGAATTACCTATAAACTTGATTTCAATGAATTTGAAATGAATGGTATTGATAATGATTGTTTTAAACTAATTGAAAAACGAGTATATGACGTTGCTGGTTGTAATCCTAATTTAACAATATTTTTCAATGGTAAAAAAATAATGATAAACTCTTTCAGAGATTATTGTGAAATGTATTTGGATAGTGAAAATGTATTGTTATATGAAGAAAATAAAAATTGGCAAATAGGCGTTTCTGTTTCACCTATCGGTAATTTCCAACAAATTAGTTTCGTGAATAATTGTTATACTTATGATGGTGGTACCCATAATGATTATGTATTGAATCAGATTATACCGACATTAAGAGAAAAGATTAGTAAGAAGTATAAAACAGATGTGCTTCCTGGACAAATAAAAAACCATATATTTCTGTTCATCAATTCAACGATATTTAATCCATCTTTTTCAAGTCAAACAAAAGAAAAACTCATCACAGACCAAAAGAATTTCGGAACAGAAATTAAATTAACAGATAAATTTATTAATTCAATATATAAAAGTGAAATAACAAATTCGATTACGGATTGGTTAGAACAAAAGAAAAATGCGGATGAAAAGAAAGCGGAACGAGAAGCGAACAAAGCAATTGCAAAAGTCAAGGTTGATAAATTGGTTGATTGTAAATGGGCTGGTGGATTAAAAAAATCAAAATGTAGATTGATTTTAACAGAAGGTGATTCAGCTATGTGTGCAATGAGAAAGTTTAGAGATCCTAATACAGATGCAGGATTAGCATTAAAAGGTAAATCATTGAATGTAAGAGATTTACCAAAAACAAAAGTTATGGAAAATACAGAAATTATGTCAGTAATGTCTGCTATGGGTTTAAGATTTGGTGAAAATCCAATTGTAATGACATCAAGTGGTAAGATAATAGAAGACAAAACAAGATTTGGTGAAATACAAATATATACAGATGCAGATGTTGATGGGACTTGTTGTGCAGCTTTAATACTTAATTATATACATAAATTTTGGCCATCTTTGATTAAAGCACATAAAATTGCAAGAGTGGAAACGCCTGTGTTGATTGCAGAACATAAAAAAACAAAAAAAGAAACTTGGTTTTATTATGATAGTGAATATAGGGAATGGTTGGGTAAAAATGATATAAATAACTATAATATTCATTATTTGAAAGGCCTTGGTAGTTTAAATGATAAACAATCAAAAGAAATATTTCAAAATCCGCATAAGTATTATTATGAATTGGATGATTTTGCCGAACAAAGTATGATAGATTGGTTTGGAAAAGATAGTGAACATAGAAAGAAAATGTTATTAAAATAAAAGAGTTAGATTAATACAAGTAGGAGGGTATCAGTCTGTAAAATTGTACTCTCCTATATTATATAGGTAAATTTGTTATATTTAATATATGAGAACAAAGACGATAAGTGATTTTTTAAATACTGATTATAAAGATTATTCTATGTCAATAATTGAAGAAAGAGCAATTCCATCAGTGATTGATTCTTTTAAAAATGTTCAAAGAAAAATTATTGATATGTCTAATGAAATTTGGAAAACAGGAAATGAAAAACCAATGAAAGTTTTTCAATTGTGTGGTCAAACTTGTTCAAAAAAACTTTATGTGCATGGTGATTCATCTTGTAATAATGCAATAATCACTATGTGTCAAACATTTAAAAATAGTATTCCACTACTTGAATCAGATGGACAGGTAGGAAGTCTTCGAGTTCCAGAATCAGCTAGTCCTCGTTATGTGGGTTGTCATTTATCTCCAAAATTTAGGTTTATTTATAAAGATTTTGAGTTAATTGAAAATAAAACTGAAGAAGGTCAAATTATTGAACCATTTTATTTTTTACCTATAATACCAACAATTTTAGTTTGTGGAGCCCCTGGGTTAGCAGTAGGCTTCGCATCTAATATTCTTAATAGAAATCCTAAAGATATTATACAAGCATGTATAGATTATTTAAATGGTAAAAAAATTAAAGAGTTGAAACCATGGTTATTAGAATTTTCTGGTGAATGGGAACGAGATAAAGAAAATCAAAATAAGTGGTTTGCAAAAGGTAAATATGAAATCACAAAAAATGATGTTCATATAACTGAACTCCCACCAGATTGGACATTTGAGAAATATGAATCATATCTTGAAAGTTTAATTGATAAAAAGATTATCAAGGATTATGATAATAATTCCTCATCAGTTGTTGATTATATCTTAAAATTCAAGAAGGATGATTTACAGGAATTGATAGAAAATGATAAACTTGAGAATATATTGAAGATTACAAGTTCATCTACAGAAAATCTTACAACACTTGATGAAAATGGTAAGTTAAAGATATTTGATTGTGCAGAAGATATAGTTAAATATTTTGTAGAATTCAGACTTGGTTATTATCAAAAGAGGAAGGATTATTTAATTGATAAGTTTAATAAAGAATTAAAGAACTTGTGTTTTAAGGCCAAATTTATCAAGGCAATCATTGATAAAAAACTTGTTGTAAACAATACACCAAAACAGAAAATAGTGGATTGGTTGAATGATAACAAGTTTGAAATGATTGATGGTTCTTTTAATTATCTGTTGAATATGCCTATTCATAGTTTGACTAAAGAAAGATTTGATGAATTGATGAACAACGCAAAGGATAAGAAAAAACAACTTGAAAAAATCAAAACACGAGAACCAAAGGAAATGTATCTTGATGATTTGAAAGAACTCAAGAAGAAATTATAAATTTAACACATAAATATAGTGAAAAAATAATATTAATATGATTAAATCATTTGAAGATTTTATACAAGATTTTGAAATAAATGAAAGTAGTTTAGATACTATTGATATTTTAGAAATATTGGTGGAGATGTCAAAAGAGAATGAACTTGAAATTTCTGAAGGATGGTCTTTTGGTACGAGGGGTCGGAAGGGGGATAGAAAATTTAAGTTTGTTGGTGGTAAAAATGATACTGATGCGACATCAACAGAAATTTTTGATGAAAATGGTAAATTTAAATATCATGAAGTTCTTTTACCTAAAAGTGGAGTAATGTCATATAATTTATATAAAATATCTGATATGAGGGTATCTAAAGCCTTAAAACATCCTCAAAAATTTAAAGATATTGAAAAAAGAGATATAGATTTTGATTCTATTAATCAATTTATGAAAAGAACATCTTTATATATATATCAACTTTTAAAACATAATGAAGTTGATATTATAACATATCCTCAAAGTTCTAGTGAATTTAATAAAGATATGGTTGAACATATTATGTCAAGATATAAATCATCACCTGGTATTAAATGTATACCTAATTTAATGACAAAAAATATCAGAAATGTCTATGTTAATTATACAATTGCCAAAGAATTGGGATTAACTGATAGTGAAATCAATCAATTAAGAAAGGATATAAAAAATTGGCAAAAAGATGCGGATATATATGAATTAAGACTTCAAGTTGATGCACTTAAAGATTCAATTGCTTATAAATTAGGTAAAAGAGGTAGACCTTCAAATGAAATTAAAAGAGTAAAAGAAGAAATTCAAGCACTTGAAGAACTTATTAGAATTAAAAGAAAGGGAAGAAAAGGAAGAGATAAAACCATAACACATGACGGAAGGGCAAAGAATTTTGAAATAAAATCTATTGAAGATAGAAGAAGAAGATCATTAGAGGGATTATTTGGTATAAATCCCGCATTGCAAGGTATTCAACAAAATTTAAAAGGTAAACATATTGTTATTTTTGATGATAATATTTCATCTGGTGCGACACTTGATGATATATGTTTAGAATTACAAAAATTGGGTGTTGCGTCTATTCTTCCTATTACATTAGCGATTATACCAAAAACTGTATATGGTGGTGTCCATGAGAAAATATAATTTTAAAAAGAGTGAAATTTGAATTTCACTCTTTTTGTTATTTTTACTTTAGTAAAAAAATTATAAATATGAAATTTGTAGAAGATAATGTCGAGTATCTTTCACAAGATCCAGGTGTGGAAGGTATGTATAAAATGATGGAACTTGCGGCGAGACAATGTTACCTCACAACTGATTTGATTAAAGAAGGTTCCGCACATAAAATTATTGATGAAGTATGTATTCCACATGGTCATACATCAGTAATTGAATTTGGAACAGTATATCTGATTGTTCCATTGTATTATAAATTTGTTATTGAATCATATCAAGAAGATAGATATTCAAGAGTGAATATTGTTGGTGACAATGCGTATGTTACAACAACATTTAGAACAATTCTTCAAGGAGATTATAAGGATCCTATAGAAGCAATTAAAAATAATTTTGATAAACATTGGAAAGATGACTTGAAATTTTGGTCAGAACCTACTGAACACCACCATAAGAGATACTGTTTCAGATTTACTATGGATAGGGTTGGTAGTCAATCAGTCGTAAGACATAGAGGAACTTGGGGGATTTCTTATGCTCAGGAGTCAACTAGATATGTGAATTACAACAGAGATAAGTTTGACCATGAAATTATGGTATCAGTACCTTCTAAATTTTATTCTTTAATTGATGAATGGTCATTGAGAATTGATGAGAATGGTTTTGATTATAAGTGGTTAAAAGATGCACCATTTGAAAAACAACTTGTATTTTTAAGAGAACATGATAAAGGTTGGCAAGTTTATGAACATTCATTATTAACGGCAGAAAGAGATTATATGACACTCATTTCAGATTATTGTTGGAATACTGAAGATGCAAGAGGTGTATTGAATCTTGATATAAAAACACAATTTATGATGTGTGCTTATATAGAAGATTGGAAAATGTGGTTATTTAGAAGATGTGATAAACATGCACATCCACATATACAAATGTTTGCCAATATGGTGAAAGAAAACTTTGAAAAATTGGGTATCAATATATAAAAAAGAGTGGAAATATTTCCACTCTTTTATTTATTTTTTTTTCATATATTCTGGTGCATATTGTTTAATTAGTTTAATTAATTTTTCTTCATCTATATTCTTATCATCAAATGGTGATTCCCAGAAGAACAATACTCTTATAATATTTGCACACCACCATTTCCAAGAGATACGGTATGTATCTTCATCATATTTATATTCTGATGGATTATTAGATTTTTCATAATATTTTACAAGTCTTGCTGCTGTACTATAGCCTTCTCTGTCCGCATCCATCCATTTGATAGTCTCCAATGTTGCAGTTTTTGGTGTTGCACCATCTACTAACATACCAGTAATTGGAAATTGGAAACCATAATCTGCAATTTCCTTTGAAAGATCTAATAAATCCGCCATAGTTTTACACTTTTTTAATTGTTGTGCAAATTTCAGTGCAGCTTTACCGAAATAATCGTCAAGTTTCTTTTTATATCTTTTGTCACCACCAGGAAGTTTGTCCAAAAATGTTTTTTCGGGCACATTTGATTCATTTATAAATTCATAAAAATTCTTTACCATAATTATTTGTTATATTTATATATATTATTTATGTAAATTATGTGGTTAAAAAATTTTTATAATGAATTAAAGGCTTGGCATATAATCAGAAAAGTTTATAAAGAAAACAAATCTGAATTTGAAAAAATTGGTTTAAAAAAAGATTGGTTTGGTAGATTGTGGTTGGTTATTAATCGTGATCCTAAAATTCCATTAGGTTCTGCTGAAGATGAAGAACTTTTAGGTAATGAATTACATATTATAAGTGATTTTTTGATTAAAATGAATATTATGGATATTCTTGCTTATGAATTAATACCTTTAGAAAAACATGATGAAGAAACATATGAAAACGCGTATTTAATTAAATTAACACCCGCTTGGAATCTTACTAAACAATATGTTAATAAATGGTCGATTTCATTTATTGTATTATTTTTACTTGGATTAATTTTTAGTTTAATATATCTGTTTTCATTATGGTTGATGTAGATAAAATGAATGAACTTGGTTTGCAATCATACCAAAAACAATTAGATTATATTGAAAATCAATATTTAAACTTAATTTATAATAGATTATTGGATGTTATACAAGAACGGTGGGAATATGAAAAAACAATTAATTTAATTGAATGGAAATGTGCGATATGTGGTGAAAAAATTCTTGCTGATAAAAAACGAAATGATGTTGAAAATTTCGTTTGTAATCGATGTAAAGAATATCATAATAATAAAAATGAAATTATAGACCATAGGATTTTAGATTCAAGAACAAAGATGTATAAAACAATAGAAGACAGATTATATGAAGAATTGGAAGATAATTTAACAAGTATAATGCAAAGGAGAGGCTTATAACCTCTCCTTTTTTCATAAATAATAATATACATTTAATAGGTATGCGAAATTTATTTGATAGTAAAAAAGGTTATGATTATGTGAGACTTGATGATGATGTGAGTTTTCAATTATTGAGAACTAACCCAGTATTAACATCAAATGCCAAAATTATATATGATGGTGATAATATTTATCTAGAATCATATCCAAACAATCATTTACTTGCGACACAACGATATAAACATGTACAAGTTTCCAGAAATGGATTTTTCAACAGAGATTTAAAAAATTTCCTTTTAGGTACAAAGGATACGGCATATGAAGTTCAACATAAAATGTCTAATATTGTTGTTGGTAATGATTTTGACTATCAATTTGAAAATATATATTGGTGTGGTGCAGAAAGTATTGCCTCAAAAGATTATTCTCAGGAGTTGGGATTTATTGCACCATTATATCTACGAAAAAAGTTACCTAAATATTTCGTGATATTTAAGATTTCGGATCCATCAAATTATAATTTAATTGATACAATTTCAGATAGAACATATGATTTTAAATCTGATATTTTAAATAAAGCTACAATCATCAAATCATTTGATTTAAGTGAAGAATCACCATTAGGTAAATATATTAGAAATTATACAAGTCAAGTTAGTTTTAAATTTGACCAATCTATTTATACCAATTTCTCAACTAAAGAAATATATTTTTATGGTATTGATAGAAAAACGGGTTTATTGACTGAAAAAAATGAAAGTTTTGCTGATTTATTACAGAATGACAATACCATCACTAGAGTTGATGACTGGATTACTAATGGTTTTAAGAGAAATAATCTCATATTTCCATATATACTGAATTTGGAATTTTTATTTGATGATAATGAAACTAAAAATTACCAATTTGGTAGATATTTTGGTATATATTGTGACGACATAGATTTATATGAATCAAAACCACTTGGAGAAGATATTAATGAAATAAATGAAAATGAGTTTTATTATATTAAAGATAAATTTAAAAACTTATATTCATTGAAAAAAAGACCAATATACAATTATACAACAAATCCTAATGTATATAAACCTTCAAAATTAGATGAAAAAACAAAAAATGATATTAAGGAAGTTATAGGTGACAGCAATCAATTATCAACTAATAATGTAATAATAACATCTATTCGTAAAAACAGAAATGATTTATATTTAACAAATGAAGGTATTAAATTAAATATACCAACAGATTTGAACTATAATAAATTGGTTGGATATACTATTGTGAGAAGTAATAGTGCGTATGAAGGTAATATTTACAATCGTAAATATGTCACTCAAAATGACTTATTTAAAACTGAATTTTTGACAATTGTTGATAAAAAATATTATGTAACAACTGATTATACTAATGAGTATAAACAACCTTTTACCGCTGGTAAAACATTAAAAATATCTGATATAACAGGATATGACACTCATAAGATTAGGGTTTATTGTGAACCATTAAATACTGAATTACCGGGTAAAGCATCATATACATTTAGAATCAATAAACCATTTTCACATGGTGAGACATTATCATTTTTTAATGATGTCTATAAAAGTAGATATTTTGAATTACTTAAAAAATCAGGAACTGATAATTCAGAAGATTCTGATTTTGATTATTTATATGACGCGTTAGATAATTATAATTTCGCTTCATTTGTTGCTGATAAATATTACTATGATTATTATTCTGATAAAGATAATAGGGTTAAGTATTTTTATATTTTCCAAGCACAATTTGAAGGTTCGGATGATTTAAATACAATTATTCAAACAATAAAAAATTATCCTATTTCATTAGAGTCATTACAAAATATTGAATCATATATAGTTAATGATGAAAGACCACATTTATATATTCCATCGGCAAGTAAATCAGAGTTTAATATATTAAACCAATATTTGAGTGAAACAAAAGGACTTGGTGGTTTGGATTATTATGTAGTTGAAAGTGATGAAATTTATAAAATAGATGATACTTATGAATATAAGGAATCAAATTATAAGTTAACACAACCAGAATCATATATAAAAAATAGATTTTCTTGTAATGGTACTACTACACAAATTGCCGAGGCATTATGTCAATGTATTAATAATGTTGATTTAAAACACAGACAACTTTACGCGTATCATAAAGATGACCTTGTTGTTATTGAGTATAATCTGGCTGGTTCTAGATATAATAACAATGTTAATGTTGTATTTGATAATTCAATTATTTATAATAATAAAATCACACAATACACAAAAGATTTTAAATTTAATGGTGGTACTGATGATAGCGACTGCTTATTTAAAATAAATAGTGATGATTTAATATTCTTTACTGGAGAAGAAACTAATGAAAAACATCGTTATATATTAACTTATGGTGATGTACCAGATACACAAATAATAGGGTACAAACCATATATAAATGAATATGGATATATTGATGAAAATTATTTGGTTATTGCAACAGATAAAAATGGTAAATTTCTAAAACCAGGTCAAACAAAACAAGTTGAGTTGGCTGATGAATTTTTTCCAACAATAGGTATATTAAATTTTTATCCAGTTAAAGATTTTGATTTTGATACAATTGATTCCGTATATGGTGATGATGCTAATTTTCAATTGGAAATATCAAAATTAGAAAGATCATTATTATTAAATAATAACACCGATGAAAATGTATCTGTTGAAATCAATTCATCTTTAAAACGAAAATCAAGAAGTACAACACAGAATTCAAATAATACTACGAATAGTGGTGAATCTTCTGAAGTTGTTCCGGGTCCCGGACCTAATCCAGAAAGGCCAGAAGAACCATTTGATCCATATGATTCTGAAGGTTCTGATGAATCAGACAGTTCTGATGAACCAGAAGAACCAAATAATCCAGACGGTAACAATAATACGGATGTACCAGATTCATATAAAAACATAAAACCTGGTGTTTTCGATCATATAAATGTTAATAGATTGTATAATACATCAGGAGAAACTATTGTAAATGAATATCATACATTTTATGAACATTTACTACCAGAATTGTGTACAATTAGTAAAAGTGTTCCATATATAACAAAATGGTCATATATTGATGGTGTTGATAGTTGTGAAAATCCATATAGACTTAATATGAATAAAGTGTTTGGTCTAAGTAACTTATCTGCAAATTTATATTTTATTAGACCAAGTATAATGAATTTCACACATTCATTACCATATTATTTAGTATCAAATAATATTTCTTTAAAAGAAAATGAATATCAATATATAAATGATCATAATTTAGTACCTAATACTGATTTAACATTTGATACTTTAAAAAACAAATGGTTAAACCTGTTTCAAAATACAGATATGAATGTTTTTGATGAATTGTTTTTACACAAAAATACAGACAATTCAAAAATACAAAAAAAATATTCAAAGTTTAAATTTGGTTCTAATAATATAGCTGCATCAACATTGTTTAGAGGTGTAAAATTTACTATTACTGAAAGAAGAGATGGCATTGAATATAATAGTCCAATTTACAATGACTATAAATTCTCATTTATTTATATTCCTTTCTCTTTTGATGGTGATATAAAATTCCACAATAAGGTATATTTTGTAAAAAATGACACATTTAAATTTATTGTTGGTATAATATTTGTGAATACTTTGGAGATTTTTAATGATTATGTACCACCAATGTTTAACAAATCATATGTTTATGGATGTTGTTATGATTTATTTAAAATTAATACAGATAAATTATATAATAATGAAACTAAAATATTTTCAGTTACTAAACAACCATTTGAAGATATATTTTTAAATAAACCAGAAATAGATAGTGATGGATATAAAATATATGATATTACTAATCTTTCAATATCATCTCCGACTTTGTTAAAAATATTGTCTAATATGCTAAATATGATGAATGATAAAACTTTAGCAACTGAATTAATTACAAATGTAACATTCTATACAGGTGTGGATGATAGTGATTTACACAAATATGTTGAATTTGTTATCAATAAACATAGTAATATAAATCAGATTATTTATCAAAATGAAAGCATTTCATTCAAAAATCATATAACAAGTTGTAAAATCAAAACCAAACAAAATGTTTATGTTAATTTGTCGTTAAATACATCAATATTAGATAAGGATATTACTGCTGGACCAGAAACTTTAATGGATGGAATATCTAAAGGGTTGTTCAGTATTATGAATAGTATATCTGCGAATGCAATATATGAAAACATAAAATATGATTATAAATCATGTGTTGTGTATAATACAGATGATTTTAAAATATCAATCGAAAGACCACAAACTATTAATATTCTTGATATTTTTGATGTTACTCCAAAAATCATTGAGTTTAACAATAAACGAGTTGTTGGTAGTGTTGATATCATACCAAAAGATGTAAATAATTTAAATATTAAACAACTTAATAGATATTCTGGTTATTATAATCCAATATTTAAAGATATTTTATTCTATAAAAATAATAGAAATGAAAAATTTTTAAATTCAGAATTTGATTATAATTATCAAGATAATCATCATAAATTTGGTATTATTCAAAATATGTATCACCACAAAATAAGTACGATGAATTCAGATAAAATTATCCGAACATTGTCACCTAAATATCCTATTATCGGGGAATACGCGTTAGATTTTGATGATTATAATATTTTTAATTCATCTTGGGATATGAATTATTTTACAAACCATATAACATCAACAACAAAAGAGAAATGTTCATATATAGCTGGACTCAAAGAAGGATTATGTATGTTCGGTAGCAAATATTTCCATGTTCCTGAAAAAATTGACATAACTGATTTTAATGGTTGTTGTGAATGGAATGATGACTATATTGATAATCCAGATAATTGCCCATATGAATTAATGTATAAAGAAGTGAATGGAAATAATGTCAATTACTATCTTTTCTTACGAAAACGAATTATACGATATTTCTGTGAAAATGAACAAGTACAACAGACATTTAAAAAATATATAAATCCAAAGTATTCTTTTGCGTCAAAAGAAACACTTCAAGATGATATAGAAGAATATGTAAAGAAGAATTTTATAGATTTATATGAGATTGAGAATATCAACCTATATGTCAAAAAAACAAAAAGAGGTATAAATGATACAAATATAGAAAATGATTATGTATCAACATTTAATGATAGTATTTTACAATTGTTAAGTGGAGAATTTAAAAAGACAGATAGGTTTTCAATCAGTAAAGAAAATGTAGATAGATTTGACAAAACACTTGTGTATAATTTAACAAATGGTTTTGAAGAACGATTCGTGATTACATTTAGTATTAAAAAAATCTAAATAAAAAAAGAGTGAGATTTTTTCTCACTCTTTTTTATTAATAAATTCTTATGATAAATGGTATCGCTATAAATTCTGGTTGAATATGTATTGGTTGTGGGTTAAATAGACCTTTTTGACCAGTTTTATACACAAATGTTCCATTACCACCACTCCCTTGTGAACCATCACCTATTGAGTCAGTTGAATTATATTCACATCCATAATCTTGTTTTAGTTTCTCATATACTTTTTCTCTTGTACGTGAACCAGAATAATAGTGACTGTGTTCTGGAAGGTTCTCTTTTGTTAATGTTACCTCCTTTGAACCTCCAGTAGAAAATGGTTCATGATCATCACTAGCACCATAGATAAATTTGTTCATTAAATTTGGTAAATTATCACCCACAAGTTGTCTTAATCTTTCTTTGATACCTTGTTTTATGATTATATCTTCGTCTGAATCTTCATCAAAATAACGATTACTTAAATCTAAATCATCAATTCTAGTACCATCACATAAATGGAATTGTTCAGGTATTTGATTCACGTCTAATGTATAATACATTATTATACCACCAACAGGTATAACAATATTTTCATCAACCGCACCAATTTGCTGACGTAATTCAAATTTTGTATAAGATTGTTTTCTTGGTGAAGTTGTGTCACCTAAAAATTGATAAAATCCACCATCAACTGTTGAAACAACTTCATTATGGTATGTGAATTTACTATTCTTTGTAACATCAACATTATTTGCTTCAATTTCTATTCGAGATTGAGGATTTTCTTGATCGCTTATATTTGATAATAGTCTAACTAAAGATCTTGTATATTTGGGTTTGTCTTTAATCGTATCATCTGGCAAACCACTTATTAAATCAATATAATTTCCATGTTCTGAATGTATATTAATCCTACCAACATTTATACTTGTTGATGCCACAAAATTTGGAGTGTTAATGTCATGTAATTTCAACGCGATTGAATTATCATTAATATACAATTCATTTGTACCAGTTGTTCCTGTTGTTTTGTTATAACATATAGATACTCCTGGACTAGCCAATGATTTTGATCTGAATGATAATATATTACATTCATTTTCAGGGTCAGTTAATGCTATAACTGGGGCAATTAATTTTATATCACCTTCGGATTTAATATTAGTTGAAGCATATCCATCACCATGACTATCAATAGTTATAACATTAGAATTAACATTAAATTTATTTACAGCATTTATATTAACATCTGTTATTGATGATATATTTAATTTATTATCATCAGATTTAATAAAACTATGAAATGTTGTATTGAAATTTTTGTCTGTTGTATGGAAAGAGATACCACTATCATATATATTTAATGCACTCAATGTATCTGTTTTTGTATTTGACAGTTTATTTAAATTATCTGACAATGAAAGACCTACTATTTTTAAGGTATTTTTATCATCATCAACAATATCATTTTTGAAATACATATATGTATCATCATTAATAGTATACTTGTTGAAGTCTGATAATGTACTTGTCAATCCACTATCTCCTTTATCACCTTTAATGGAAAAAAGTAAATCACTTAATTTCAGTCTGCCACCATCATCTAAAATAGTATACAATCCACCATTCCATAGAATTATATCACCGACTTTCAAGTCTTCTAAATTGCTCAATACATCATTTAAGTACGCATTAACATCATCTATATTAGTCAGGCCTAATTGGTCAGATATAACATGTATTGGATTTCTTGATAAACCGACAGCACCTCTATCGCCATCAATTCCATCTTTTCCTGGTACACCACCACCATGCATTAGCAACTGATTGAAATTATAGTTACATTTTTCAACAAACGCACCTATACTATCTTTTTTGTCTATTCTAACAAGTTTTAAATCATTTTTATCATTAGAGTTATCAAAAGCCATAATAACATACAAATATATAATTTATTTATGATAATTTTACAAAAAAATTGTTATATTTAAGATGTATTAAATTTTAATAATTATGTCTACAAGATTACCAAATGTGTGTGATGAAGCAACATTAAGAAATGTTGAACTTCCAAAAAGAACGATTAGTTATACACCCGTTCCTAATGAGTTAATTTTTGATATTTTGCATGAACAATTAAACAAATATGACTTAAAGGTAAAACAAACAGACCTTACAATGTCATTGGGTGGAAAACGATTTATAGGACTTTATGATATTGAATCAGAAGATGAAGACCTTGGTTATAGAATTGGATTTAAAAATTCTTATGATGGTTCTATGGCTTTCGGTATGGGTATTGGATCTGTTGTGTGGCTTTGTTCAAACGGAATGATTCATGGAGAAATTTCCGAAAGGCGTGTTCATCGTGGAAATGCAGATAAAGATGTTGAAGAAATGATTAAAATTGGTCTTGAACAATATCAACACCAACATTCTGAAAACATAAGAGTAAGAGAACACTTAAAAGAGATTTATTGTACGAATGATGACATTTATAAAATTGTCGGTAAGCTTTGTGTAGATGGTGTTATGAATGGCACCGAACTTAATAGAATGAAAAAGGAAATTATTTCAAGTCCATTATTTGATAATTTAACATTACATCCTGATGGTTTTTCTGCTTGGGATTTATATAACCATGGAACAGAAACTTTGAAATCCGCATCATTCAATTCATATTTTGATAAACATAATAATTTACATAAATTGTTTGTAAATGAATTTGAAATTTAATAAAATTGTTTGGTAACACCAACCATTTTTCATAAATAATTAAGAATTATAGAAAAAGGAATGTGGGGGATCTAAATTGAGAAGAACAAACATTTCGGATTTAATATTAAAGATGTAGTGGAATGAAAAGAATATTAAGATTACCTGTAAACGAAAGATGGTATAAGTTTATAGAAAACGGTGAACTCACATATGATTATAGAGAAATAAAACCATTCTGGCAGAAAAGACTTGAAAATAAAGAATATGATATAGTTGAGTTTTATCATCGATTTAATAAATCTATAAAACCCCTACAATTTACATTTGAATGGATAAAAAAATCAAAACTAACAGATTATAATAATTTACCAGTATATATAATAAAATTTGGTGAAAGAATAAACTGATGGAAAACTTTATGTTGGCTCTGTTTAAAGAAGAAATTTTAATAGGATATTTTCATAATGAAACAGAAATTAATGATTATATTAAAAAAACAGGCATTAAAAGAAAAAAATTAAAAATAATAAAGACATATCCACATTTTTAAAAAAGGAGATAATTAAATATTATCTCCTTTTTTGTTATATTTAGTGTATGAAATACAACAATGATAAACCATTAAGAGTTTTTACAACTTTCTCAGGATATGATAGCCAATGTTTGGCATTGAAAAAAGCTGGTATTCCATTTGAACTTGTTGGATGGAGTGAAATTGAAAAAAGGGCTATTGACGCACATAATATTCTTTTTCCTCAATATTCAGATAAAAACTATGGTGACATCTGTAAAATAGATTGGTCACAAGTGCCTGATTTTGATTTCTTTACATATAGTTCTCCTTGTCAGTCATTTTCAATTGCCGGCTTAAAACAAGGTGGTGAGGAAGGTTCTGGAACAAAATCATCATTATTATGGGAATGTAAGAAGGCGATAGAAATCAAAAGACCAAAATACTTGATGTTAGAAAATGTAAAAAATTTGGTGTCTAATAAATTCAAACCAACATTTGACAAATGGGTTTCTTATTTGGATTCACTTGGTTATACATCATATTGGAAAGTATTAAATGGTGCAGACTATGGAATTCCTCAAGCAAGAGAAAGAGTATTCTTGGTTTCTATTTTGAATCCAGAAGGTGATTTTGAATTTCCAAGACCAATTAAGTTACAGAAGTGTATGAATGACTTTTTACAGAAACCAAGTGAAATTCCTGAAAAATGTTATGTTAGTCAAGTTTGTATAGATGAATATGTCAATAGTAATCCACATTTATTACAATTTGCGGGTGAAACAAATGATGATGAAATCGTGACACGAACGATAAATTCTGACAAATATACGGATGTTGTTAAAATGGGTAAACAAACAGAATTCGTATCACAAGTTGTTAAATCATTTGATGAAGAAATAGAAGTTAATTTATTTGGTGAAAAAAATAAAAAAGTTGATGTTGGTATGTATAATCAAATTCTACAGATAGGTAATATCCGAACAGATAGAGAAACATTTCCTAATCCACAATCAACAAGAATATATTCACCTAAAGGTTGTGCACCCACATTTACATTAGTTTATGCACCACTCATTTTTGTTAAAGAGAATGGGGTGTATAAAGTACGAGAAATGACTGGAGTTGAAGAAATGAGATTAATAGGTGTTGAATATGATGATGTTCAAAAACTTGTTGATATGGGATTGGATAATACGAAATTATGTAAATTGGCTGGTAATTCCATCGTCGTAGATGTTATGTCATATTTTTATAAAGAATTAATAAATTATTAAAAATAATAAGTTATGAATAATAAAAAACCATATTATGATGAATTAGGAAATAATATTTTATATGTATATAATACTCGACTAAAACTTCTCAAAAGTTGGGGGTATGATACAGATAAGATTATTGAATATTTAAGAAATAAACAATATCCTTCATATATAGAAGGTGTTTTATTTAACACAACAAACAGTAAGGAATTATATGATAACTACTATGACTCTTGGGTTGAGTATTACAATATATCAAGTACATTTAACCAATATCGTTTAAAAGACAGAACTCCGTATTGTACATCAAAAGATCTATTAATGGATGGTTTATTCACATCAATTATGATTGATTTTTATAATAAAAAACATCCAGATAAACCATTAATCATCAATGAACAAGATATGAATTTGGAATTAGTTACAAATGCATCACTTGCACCAGATTTCACACTTATGGATGGTAGGGTATATCTTGAAATGAAAATCTGTAGTAATGGTGTAGATAGAGATGAAAAAAACAGAAATACATTTCAGTCTACATCTATCACTATTAGGGGTGAGGACGTAGAACGCATGTATAAAAGATATGGTATTTATCAAGATAGACCCTTTTATTATTTGTTTATAAACCATACAGATAAACAATTAGTAGTTATTAAATATAATAAATTTAAAAATAGTCATAATGGTCCTAATGGACAAAATGATGGTTCGATATATGCGAATCCAAAAATATTTAAACCTATTAAATCTCCAAATGGTGAAGTTGTAAATTATGAAGAGATTGGTACACATTTACATTCATTTAATACACTAGATGAATTTATAGATGCTTTATATAAAGAAATAAATTATATATATAGATATGAAAATCGTTAATATTAAATTTAAGAAACTTGATGAAAATGCTGTAATTCCTTCATATGCACATTATGGTGATGTTGGAATGGATATGACTGCAATTGACTTGGAATATGATGTAGAACATGATTGTTATATTTACCATACGGGTATCGCTATGGAATCCGATTATGGTTTTGGAGCATTCTTGTTCCCAAGAAGTTCAAATTGTAAGACAGAAGCATATCTCACTAATCATGTGGGTATTGGGGATTCAGCAATTTATAGAGGTGAAATCCAATTCCGTTTTAAAAACCGTAATCCTTATAGGAAGTCTTTTTTGGAGTGGATTACAAGAAAAGTGAATGTTAAGAGAGCATTGAAATTTGCACCATATGAAGTTGGTGATAGAGTTGGTCAAATGGTTGTCCTTCCTTATCCTATGGTTGAGAGTAAAGTAGTTGATGAACTCTCTGATTCTGTAAGAGGTTCTGGTGGTTTTGGAAGTACTGGTAAATAATACACAGAGAGTGTTTTTCACTCTCTTTTTTTGTTATTTTTATAATAAATAATTATATGTAAAATGAAACCATTATTTAAATATCCAGGCGGAAAATTTAATGAATATAATAATATTAAAAGATTTTTTCCAAAAATGATTGAAAACTATTTTGAACCATTTTTTGGAGCAGGTGGAGTATTTTTCAATTTAGTTAATGAACATAATATATTGGGTAATACATATATAAATGATTATTCTGATAGTTTAATTGACTTCTATAAATCTGTGAAATCACAGGATTTTATTAATGAATTAGAGAAACTATATAATGCATGGGAGTATATTAAATATTTTTCAGAAGAGTTTTTTAATATGTATGGTATGAAATTTGCAGAAATGTTATGTAATCATAACAAAGAACAATTTATAGATGATGATATTTTTATCTATATTAAAAATAAAATAAATGTGTGTGATTATGATTTTCATGGATTTTCATTGATTGATAAAATTGTATTGTCAATCAATGATAAATATAAAAGATTTTCTAAAAAAGAATTAAAGTTTGATATTGAAGATACTGTATATAATTGTATAACAACAAGTATATGTCAAGCATTTTATTTTACAATAAGAGATATGTATAATGATTGGAATAATCATAATAATAAGCTCAAATATACTATATATGAAAGGAGTTCTCATTGGTTATTTATACGTGAATTCTGCTTTGGATCTATGTTTAGATATAATTCTTCTGGTGATTTTAATGTACCATATGGAGGATTTGGATATAATTCTAAATGTTTTAAATGTAAAATAAACGCAATATCAAATATTGATGTGAGAAATATCTTTAATCAAATAAGTATTGAGTGTTTAGATTTTGAAGATTTTATAAGTAATCATACATATGGAAATGATGATTTTATGTTTTTAGATCCACCATATGATTCTACATTTACAGATTATGATAAAAATAGTTTTACAAAAGATGATCATAAGAGATTAATGGAATGTCTTAAAAAATGTAAATGTAAATGGTTAATGGCAATAGGTAAAACAGATTACATAATGGATTTATATAAGGATTTTAATATAATTGAATATGATAAAACATATATGTATCAAGCAAGAGGTAATTATGATAATAAACACACAAAACACATTATTGTAACAAATTATTAATATCAGGAGGGGATTTTCCTTCCTTTTTCATTCCATCATATCTCAAGTATTATCATATCACTCTCTTTTTGTTATTTTATTTGGTGTATTCAATTATTTTTTGTATCTTTGTGGTGTAATTAAAACTAAAGTAAAAAGAAGAACATAATAGAAATAATGTAAAAATTGTTATATTTATTAAGGAAATTAAAATGTAATTATATATGTCAGTAAAAAATTTAGACACAATATTGTGGACAGAAAAATATCGTCCCAATACTTTAGATGGGTGTATTTTACCAAAGAGAATTAAGACAATGCTTGAAGATGGTGTTAAGATGAATATGTTATTTTATGGTACCGCTGGTATTGGTAAAACTACGACAGCGAAAGCACTATGTCATCAATTTGGTCACAATACACTTTATATTAATGGTTCAACAGAAAACTCTATTGATACTATTAGAACAAAGATTACAGATTTCGCACTGAATCAATCAATTCTTCATTATGACAATCCAATAAAAATTGTTTTGATTGATGAGTGTGATGGGTTTAGTCAACAAGCGTGGCAAGGTATGAGGGCAACAGTTGAACAATATGCCGCAAATACAAGATTCATTTTAACTGCAAATTATGAAAACAAGATACCAGATCCTATTAAGTCTCGTTTCCAGATGATTGATTTTAATTTCACATCAGAAGAAACAAATGAGATTAAGAAGGGTCAGATACTTCGAGTTATGGACATTTGCAAGTCTGAAGGTATGACGATTGATAAAATGGCAGCGGTAAAAATGATTCAAAATTATTACCCTGATATGCGTTCAATCGTTAATCATCTACAGAAATATTATCTTGAAGGTAAGACCAATTTAACAGAATCTGATATCAAAGATTCAACCAGTGAATTTGCTGAACTGTATGATATGATTATCACAAAAGACAATCCTCTTGAAAACTACAAATTTGTAATGAAGAACTATTCAAATTGTGTTGATGAGGTTGTCGCATCACTTGGTAATCCATTTATGGAATATATTATGAAGTCCAAACCTAATCTTATAGGTAAACTTCCGATTATTGCGGTACTTAATGCCAAATATCAAATGAATTTAAAAAATTGTATTGATCCAGTTATTGTCGCACTAGCGAACATTTATGAATTACAAATGGAAATTCAGAAATAATATAAAACAAAAGTTTTATTACATACTCTTTTGTTATATTTAATTCAGAATTATTAATATATAATATGGGGAAAATCTATAAAGACATTGTTGAAAACAATTCATCAACAGATATTCAAGATTTGATTGATTCTTTGAATAAAGTGACTTATGTTTTTAGTGGTAGAGATGATATTTTATTTAGAGATAATGAAATTGACAGAATCTATAACATTATGCACAAAAATGGATATAGGTCTGTATTATTAGTTGGTGATAAGGGATGTGGTAAAGTTTCAATAATTGAAGGTTATATACAACGACTCACGAAAGAGTTAAGTAATGAAATTGTTATGACTGTTGATTATGATGAAATTTTAAAAACAATTTCTGGAACAAATGAATTTACAAAAATAATTGGTGACATAATTTATGCTGCTGAACAAACTGATTATAATATTATTCTAAATATTAATAATTTGGGTCATTTATTGAATCAGAATTGTTATGGTAATGGTGGATACTTATTGTTTAACAATATTACAAAAGCGATTAAAGATTCTAACATTCGTGTTATCGCAACGACTACAAATGATGAATATAAACAGATTGAAGAAAATTTTCAATATCTTTTAGATAATTTCACTACAATTAAATTAACAGAACTCACACAAGAACAAAGTGCGGAGATTCTAAAAAATGAAATTGATGATTACGGAGAGCAGTTTAATTTAAAATTACCTGAAGGGATTGAAAATATCATTTGTAAATGTGCGGATAAATACATTAAAGATAAACCATTTCCACTAAAGGGTGAATTATTATTAGATGAAGTTTGTGCATCAATTAGTAGTAAAAAATCAGTAAATACAAAAATTCAAAATTTAAACGCCAAAATTAATGAATTAAAATTGGATTTGGCTGAATCTTTACAGAATAATAATTATGTTCAATGTGAAGAAATCAATAAAAAAATTGAAAAATTAAATAAATCAATTGATAAGTATAAATCAAAACAAGAAATAATCAATGTAAGTGAACATGATATTCTTGAGGCCATCGGAAGTATTGTTGGTGTTAAAATGTCTAAACTATCTAAAAATCAAACAGAATTTTTAAAAGAGATGCCTATTGAACTCAAGAATAATGTTATTGGTCAAGATGAGACTATTGATATTATTGTGAAAAATATCCGTAGAAATCAACTTGGTTTGAGAAAGAGTAGTCACTCTGCAGGTAATTTTATGTTCATTGGTTCTACAGGTGTTGGTAAGACATATTTGGCTAAACAATTGGCAAAGTACTTATATGGAAGTGAAGAAAATTTTTTGAGACTTGATATGAGTGAATTCCAGAGTGAGATTGATGTGAGTAAATTGTTAGGTTCTGCACCAGGATATGTTGGTTATAAAGAATCTGGATTACTTGTTAAAGGTCTTGCAAAGAAACCCGAAACTGTTGTATTGTTTGATGAAATAGAAAAAGCACATATAAAAATTTTTGATACATTATTACAACTTCTTGATGAAGGTTTTATAACGGGTTCAGATGGTAAGAAAGTTGATGCATCAAAAGCTCTAATTATATTTACAAGTAATATTGGTGTAAGAGAAGCTAAAGAATTGTCATCACCTTTTGGATTTTCAATTGATCCAGAAGCAAAGAAGACTGAAAAACAAGAAAAAATAATCAGAAATGCATTAAAGAAAAGGTTCTCACCTGAATTTTTGAATCGATTAGATAATGTTTGTTATTTTAATGCTCTTAATCGAGAAACATTAAGTTCTATTTTAGATAAAGAATTGGCAGAATCAAACACAAGAATATCTGCGATAACTGGTAAGACTGTAAAACTTACAAAAGATGTTAAAAATTGGATTCTTGATAAAGTTGAAAAGGAAGATAATGGTGCAAGACCTATTATCAGACTTTTACAACAAGAAATTGAAGAAGAATTGTCTAATCTTATAGTTGAAAATGATGATATTTTAAACACATCACAGAAATATATAACCGCATCACTTCAAAATGAAAAAATTATTTTAAAATAATTTAAAAAAAAAATAGCAAAATCCTTATGGATTTTGTTATTTTTTTAATATAAAAGTTAACATTTAAAATTTATAAATTATGAGAATAGCAATTAGTGGAACAGACAGAAAGTCTGTAATTGAGAAAGTAGAACAAAAAAATAATTTAACATCAGTAAAACCATTTGATAAGTATAAAGACACATTACCTCTTCTTGATTATGCTGCGGTTTCATACAGATATTATTCAGATAAAAATGTCTTGTTTGATGGTTGTGTACTTGATTATGTTATTGAATGTTCAGATGGATATTCAGATGTTCAAGAACAGATTGTGTTGTCATCAATTGCGAATTTTGACAAAATCTTTGTTGTGAATACCAATCTTTCTGATCAAAGTTTATCAGTTTATAAAGATTATATGAGTTTTTATCCAGACAAAATTGTATTCATTAACGATGAAAATGATGTGAATATAACGTTAGATTAAAATGAGATTAAAAAAAATAAGTTGGCGAAATTTTAAATCTTATTCAAACATCTTAACAGAAATACCTTTCACAAATAACGCATCATTAAATCTTATTATTGGTGAAAATGGCACTGGAAAAAGTTCTATATCTGAAGTTATAACATACACATTATATGGTAAAATAGATAATATCAAAAATTCAGACATACCTAATAGAATAAACAAAAATTTTTATTCTAAAATTGAATTAGATTGTGATGGTCACGAACTAATTATAGAAAGAGGATTAAATCCTAGTATATTTGAAATTCATATAGATGGCAAAAGAATTGATACTGCTGGTAAAACAACAGTTCAACAAATGATTGAAGAAAATTATCTTAAAATACCATATAGTGTGTGGATTAATACAGTGATGTTATCTATTAATGATTTCAAGTCATTGATTTCATTAAACGCGGCTGATAAACGAAATATTATTGATAAAATTTTTGGTTTTACAATTTATAATCAATTAGGAAAATTAACTAAAGATGAATTAAAAGGTATTGAATCACTAATGTATGAAACTGAAGGTTCTTTAAGAACATCTAAAGAAAACATTTTTCAATACAATAAAAGAATTGATGAAATCAAAAATACAACAATTTCACAAGAAGAAATTGATGCATTAAAATCAAAAATTCAAATCGCCGAAGAACTCAAGACAAAAAATGAAACAATTTTACAAAAACTCAAGGATGCAAAAATTAAACTTAACGAAATATTATTGGAGAAAGGAGTTGAAGTAAAAGGCATACAAAAGAGAATATCAGAGATAGATAACAAAATTAAACTTATTGATTTAGGCAAATGTCCCACATGTGGAAGTTCATTGGAAACAGATGAATTCAGAAAGGAAAAACAAAGTTTACTTGATGAAAAAGAGATATGTAAAAAACATATTGAAGATATTAAAAATATCGTTTTAGATTTAAAAAACAAATCAGATAAAATTGATGAAAAAACAATACAGACAACACAGGACATTAATACAAATCAATTGTTGGAACTGAAATCTGATTTGAAATCAAAAACAACATTAAAAGAAAATAATGTTAATCCTTTAATTGAACTCCAAAATAAATTAAGTAAAGATGTTGAAATATTACAAGAAGAAAAACATAAATTAGAAAAGAAAAAGGAAATTTATGACATTCTGTTGAGTATATTAATTGATAACAATGGTATTAAAAATTATATTGCAAGTCAATATATACCAGTTATCAACCAACTCATTTCTGATATGATGAATTATATGAATCTTAATTATGTCATAAAATTTGACAATAGTTTTAATAGTTCTATAACTTGTAATGGATACAATGTAAATTATCAGACATTAAGTACTGGAGAAAAGAAAAGAATTGATTTCGCTTGTGTAGTATCGTTTATTAAATTCTTAAAACTCCAAATGGGTGAAATTAATTTATTATTCTTGGATGAATTATTTTCAAACATAGACATCAATGGAGTTACGGATATGATGGATGTATTAAGAAAACTTGGTGATGAATTGAAATTAAATATCTTTCTTATACATCATGCTCAACTTGAAGGTGTTATGTTTGATAAAATTATTCAAACATCAAAACCTTGTGGATTTAGTCAATTAGATATTATAGAAAATGGTGAGGGTTAATTTCCTCACCATTTTTTTAGGCAATGATATACTTGTTGACTATAAAAATTAGATAAAGTGTTGATTTTCTTGCTGATAAATTTGGTTTTTTCAAATATTTTTAGTATCTTTGTATTGGATAAAAAATATTAGGGCTATGATTAATTTCAGCAAATTCAATTCATTGTATTCGGTTGCAATGTATTTCAATTCTGTAGAGGATAATTTACACAGATTAGATGAAATGGCAAAAATCTCAAGAGA
>OBLI01000093.1_pt1 | contig 89513 bp, 122 predicted proteins | sample 1519701 | NCBI WGS metagenome assembly OBLI01 (sample SAMEA3663005, study PRJEB22513) | pig gut metagenome | biome: pig gut; feature: pig-associated habitat; material: faeces | place: France | collected 2012
TATTTTACATATTATTAAATGCTTTTTCTATAAATTTATTGAACAATTATAATACAAATGGGCCATTTCTTTTTTTGTTATTTTTATTGTGGTATGAAGAAATGTAGATATATAGAACTGTTTGCTGGTGTAGGTGGATTCCATGTTGGACTTGATAGATCTGACAAGGATTTCTATAAGTGTGTGATGGCAAATCAGTGGGAACCAGGTACAAAAGACCAGTTTGCTGCTGAAATATACAGGAAGAGATTTCCCAATGATTTGTTGATAAATGATGATATTTGTAAGGTTTCTGGAAAAGAACTTGAAGCGGATATGATTGTAATGGGTACATGTTGCCAAGATTATAGTGTTGCAAACAACAAATCAAGAGCATTGGGTATTGAAGGAAAGAAAGGTGTGTTGTGGTGGGAAGTAACTAGACTTATTACAGAGATGAAAGAAAAACCAAAATATCTTCTTCTTGAGAATGTGGACAGGATGATCATCTCACCATCCAGACAGAGAGGTAGGGATTTTGCACTCATTCTACAATCATTGGTCAATCTTGGATATAATATTGAATGGAGGGTCATTAATGCTGCTGAATATGGGTTTCCACAGAAAAGAAAAAGAATCTTTCTTTTTGCATTTCTTACTGGAGAATTTGAAGTAAAGAGTCCAGATTCCTGGTTATATAAAGAAGGAATCCTTGCAAAAGCATTTCCAATAAAAGAAGATACCGAATTTGGTCTTTGGGGACTTGATAGAAGAAAATTGAATTCAGATCTGGTCCATATATCAGACCATTTCAATGAAAATAATATCATCGAACACCCATTTGAAAATGCAGGAGTGGTAATAGATGGTTATATTTCTACCATAAAGGTCAAAACAGACTATTCTGGACCATTTATGACACTTGGGGGTGTTCTGGCTTATGGTGATGATAGAAAGTTTATTACAGAGGATTTTTACCTATCTGATGATGAAGTAGAGAAGTGGAAATATGCCAAGGGACACAAATCTTTTGAGAGAATAAGTAAAGATGGTTATACATATACTTATAATGAAGGAGCCATGGCATTTCCTGATTATCTTGACAGACCTGCTAGGACTCTTATTACAAGTGAGGTTTCCACTACTCCAAACAGGTTCACTCATATCATTAAGGATCCTGAAAATGGGAGGTTGAGAAGATTGATTCCACTTGAGTTGGAAAGGATACAGATGTTCCCAGACAATCACACAGAAGGGATTATAGACAAAAAGAGAGGGTTTTTGATGGGAAATGCACTTGTATGTGGAATTGTAGAGAGAATTGGAAATGAATTAAAGAATAGAATTTATGAAGATAACAGATAAATATGTGCTCTTTTGGAAAGAACATCCATTTTGTAATTTTACAAAATGCAAGATAAGGATAGATTATAACTTTGAATCTTATGATTTCACCTCATCTGAACAGTTGTTTATGTGGTATAAGGCCAAGTTCTTTGGTGATGAAGAAACTGCTGAAAAGATTCTGAAATCTACCAGGCCAGAAGATGCAAGGAGACTTGGTAGAACTGTGAAGAACTATGATGATAGAGCTTGGGATAAAGAGAGAAATGATTTTATGTATCAGGCTGTGTGGTCAAAATTCCTTCAGAATGAAGATTTAAGAAAGAAGTTGTGTGACCCAAAGTATGATGGTAAACATTTTGTGGAGGCTGCCTATTATGACAGGATTTGGGGTATTGGATACAATGAAAATGATGCCCTTGATAATGAAGATAATTGGGGCAGGAATGAACTTGGTAAAATACTTGATAAAGTAAGAAGGATATTTAAGAATAATGAAACAAATAATTGAGAGAGAATTGGAAATGAATTAAAGAAAAGAATATGGCAACTTATTTAGAATATTTGAAATTCAAGAATCATCTTCCCTGGTATAAGAAGATTTTGTTTCCTTTGTTTTTGAATAAGAAGGAATGTGAGGAATATATCAGGATAATGACAGAAGAAAGGAGTGAATTGGATGAGGCAAGGGATTATTATTTCTTCTGTTGGAATGAATATATGAAAAATCCTACATATGAAACAAAGAAGAGTATGGAAATAGCAAAAGAGATTGTTGAGATAAATTTAAGAGAGAAAAACAGGTATTATGAAGATATTTATAGGTCAAATGAAGATGTTAATTATTTGTCGAAAAGAGATACAAGAGATATAATAGTATGAAAATCACCACATTGGATGAAATAATTGAGAGAGATGTTCCAGAAGGACTCTACTTCAAGAAAAAGGACTGGGAGAAAAGAAAGTATCTCAGGACTACTCTTCCTATGATGTGTACTGTGGATGGTGATGATGTCTATCTGTTTGTTGAAGGAATTAAACCTCCTCAAATCCTGAAGCAGAAAAGGACCGAGGATGAGAAACTACGGAGACACAGGTTTGGTGACAAGGGAAAGAAGTTTGGTAAGGGTGTCTATGCAGAACCTACAGGTGATGGATATTCCAATACACTTACCACATTTCCAACAGATAACTATGTCTGGGATAGAAACTATAAGGTGAGGGAATTAACAAACTATGAATCATTCAGATTGATGGATGTGGATCCGGAGGACACAAGGAAGATATTGGATGCTGTGCCTCAAAACAAATGTCATAAGTTAGCGGGAAATAGTATAGTTGTTAATGTTATGACAGAGATATTCAGAAATTTGTTTAACGAAAGGGTAAATCCTGAAAAACCATTATTTTAATATGAAGTATTTAGTAGTAATTGCAGAAAAAGAAGAACTTAAACTTGTTGAACAATTGGGATATAAGAATTATCCTGTTCTTATTACTGGTGTGGGTGCTTTGAATGTTATGGAAGCATTGAGGGATGTTCCAAAGGATGTATGTATAATCAACATTGGATATGCAGGAAGTAAGAACCTTGAACCAGGGAAATTTTATTCTGTAAACACCGTATCATTGTATCATCCAAATGTAGACTATTCAGAACCAGTTTATTGTCTTGGGTGGATGCCTTATTCACATAATGAAGAATATGATGTGAGTGATGTATATCCTCCAAAAAAGTGTTTGACAAGTACTGATTTTGTACTCAAATCTGATGTTGAAGATTGTCTCTTTGATATGGAACTGGCATATATTATGGCACTTGGATTTAAAAATGTAATTGCTCATAAGTATGTGAGTGATAATCTTGATTTACAGGAATATAGAGAGAAATTGAATGAGGAATGATGTTCATATAGTCAAGGTTGGACCCCATCAGCAGGACACTGTGATGTACACTGATGGGATATGTCGTTGCATCTGTGTTGGCCATCATAACAATACTAATAGTTATCTTAAAATCCTGGATAAAGGAAGAATAAGAAAGATGACTACAAAGGAGATTGGTAGGTTGATGGGTGTTGATGATTCGGATATAGACAAGATGACAGATGTCCTTGCACCTGGAGTTGTCAATTCACTTTTTGGTAATTCAATTGTGGTGGATGTAATGACAGAAGTATTCAGGGAACTTTTTTATGAAGATATAAAATCGAAGGAAATAAAATTGTTTTAGATATGTTGACACAGGAAGAAAAAATAATGATATGTAAAGTGTTGAGAAGGGAAACTGCTTGTGGAATGATGGATGCTTCACATGCATTCGATGAACTAATAAAGGCACTTAAAATGAAACCTAAATACATTATGGATGCACCGCAAAACATTAAAATAACTTGGGAATATAATAAAGAGTAATAAATTATATGGAGGGTAATTATTATGAGTAATGAAGATATAAGCAAATATATTAAGGAACATTGGAGCAACTATTCCAGAGGACTTGCAATGTCCTTTGCTTTCAGGAAGGATAAGAATTTTACTATGGAAGATGTGAAGGATGCTTTCACATCCGGTGCCTGGGAAATTATACAACTTTTATATAGAAATGATATAAACATAGATGACTTGAAATATGAATGAAGATACTATTAACAGACTGGTGGAAAGGTATGGAGACAGATGGTTACTCCGAGACCTTGACTTCTTCCCAGAGAAGTTGAGTGATATGTGTAGAGTATATCCATATAGGGTTAAGACTTTTATGGAAGTTACTACAGGTAGAGGTTTTGTCTCTTTTGAAACTGAAAAAGAGGCATTGGAAGCAAGCATCAAGATTTATGAAAAGGTGTTAAAACAAAAAGCACCATATAGTCTTCTTGAAAGGTATCATCTGGTGACATCTGAAAAATAATTTTGTTATATTTAATATATGAAAGTATATAGAATTAGGAAACTTACACCAAGGGAAGCTGGTAGGTTGATGGATGTTGAAGATCCAGATATAGATAAGATGTTGTCTTGTGGATTGAGTGATGCTGCACTTTATAAAATGTACGGAAACTCAATTGTAACATCTTGTCTTGTAGGTATTTTTGATAAACTATTTTTGAACAGATCTGAAAGAAAAGAGGTCACATTATGGTAAAGAATGTATTGGGTTTTGATGAGTTTATAGAGGAGACATCATTGAATGAAGGTCTCATTATGTCATATCCAGCAGATAAAGTTGTAAGATATATACAAAAGAAGTATAATCTTGATGATGATTCTGTTGAATTACATATAGATGATGGTGAATATATTCTTGTAAGTAAGAAATTAGATAAAAATATGTTTGATAATGTTGAAAGTATATTGAAACTTGGTGGATATTATCAAGCAGATGAAAATATTGATGATTATTACACATATGAGAAGATATATGAAGAGAATATATTTGATAAACTAAAGCAATCTGGTGAGATAGAGTATTTGTATCATTTGACACCATCTATTAATGATAAGAAAATTCAGACAATGGGTTTGATACCAAGAAGTAGAAATTATAGATTCAAATATCCAGATAGAATTTATTTGTTGTCTAATGGTAATGCTAAGTTTCTTAAATTAATATGTAAAGAACTTATAAAACCAATATTATTATTTGGAACAGAATTTGAAAAAAATAAAGTTGAGAAATATTCTATATACAGAATTGATTTCAGTAAAGTTGAGAATATAAAACTTTATAAGGATCCAAATGTAAGAGATTTTGATTCATATTTCACAATGGATAATATCAGACCAGAGTGGATTGAAAAAATAGATGAAATTAAATTGTAATTATATGGAGGATATTTTTATAATTGGAGATAAATTTAGATTTAGATTTAGATGGGAATCAGAATTTCTTGGTAAAAAAGGATGTGATGTTTGTTCTCTTAAAGATGATGAATATTGTCCAAAAGAAAAATGTACAAAAGATGGGTGTTATGTTATAATGACAGAACGTGAACAACTTAATGAGAGAATACAAAAGTGGTTGGATGAAAAGAAGTTAAAGAAACAGCAAGAACTTAATATATCAGACCGGAGTGGATTGAAAAAAAATAGATGAAATTAAGTTATAGTTATGGATGATATAGTAACAAAAGATGGGATATTCAAATACAAGTGGTATCCAGGATTCAAAGATATTCTTTTTGGTAAAGAGGGATGTGAGGCTTGTAGTTTGTACAATGATGAATATTGTCCAAAAGAAAAATGTACAAAGGATGGTGTTTATTTCATAATGTCTTTTGATGAAATGAAAAGAGAAAGGATTCAAAAACATATTGAAGAAAAGAAGTTAAAGAAACAGCAAGAACTTGATAATAAATAGGGTTTATGGTAAAAAAATATACAAAAGAAAATCCATTGAGAGTGTTCACTGCATTCTCTGGTTATGATTCCCAGTGTCTTGCACTCAATAGACTGGGAATTGATTATGATTTGGTTGGGTGGTCAGAGATAGACCCAGCTGCTATTAAGGCACATAATGCATTGTTCCCTCAATATGAAGAAAGGAACTATGGTGATATTTCTAAGATTGACTGGTCACAAGTTCCTGATTTTGACCTGTTTACTTATTCGAGTCCTTGTTTTGTTGAAGGTACTCTTGTTCTTACAAAATCAGGACTGAAGAGGATTGAGGAAGTTACAGAAAATGATTATGTATTGACACACACTAATACATATCAGAAAGTTGTTACACCTATGGTTAAAAATCATAAGGGTGAGATGATTAATATCAAGGCAATGTGTTTTGATAATCTTGACTGTACCCCTGAACATCCTTTTTATGTGAGAGAGATGTATAGGAAAGGACATAAAGCAATTAGGACATTTAGAGATCCTATTTGGAAACAAGCAAAAGACCTTACAAAGAAAGATTATCTTGGTGTTGCCATCAATACAGAATCAAAACTTCCTGAATGGAATGGTGTTGAAGACAACAGATGGGGACATCATAAGAATTCCAATAAGTTATCAGAACTTTTTACAAATAATAGTTTTTGGTATCTTATGGGTAGATATATTGGTGATGGTTGGAAGAAGAATATTCAGAATACATCATTTGGTGTTATTATTTGTTGTAATGATTCTGATAGAGATTTGTTATCTCTTGAAAAAGCAATAACTGATTGTGGGTTTAATTATACCATAATCAAGGAGAGAACTGTAAATAAACTTCAAATTTCATCGAAGGAACTATATGAATTTGTTGGTAGATATGGATATTATGCTTATGGCAAGAAGATTGATGGTGAAACATTGAATCTTCCAGTTGAATATCTGAAATCATTTATTGAAGGATATCTTGCAAGTGATGGTAGTTATATTGAGAAACCAAAACTATATAAAATCAATTCAATAAGTAGGGAATTGATTTATGGTATTGCTCAGTGTGTTGCAAAGGTATATCATACTCCATATAAGATTTATTATCAGAAAAGGGCAGACAAACACACTATTGAGGGAAGGGTTGTAAATCAGTCACCTCAATGGCAGATTGTCTGGAAGACTGAAAAAGGTAAACAAGACCAGGCATTTTATGAGGATGGTTATATCTGGTGTCCAATTAGGAAAATTGAAACATTTGATGCTGATTGTGAGGTGTATAATATGGAAGTTGAGAATGATGAATCATATACTGCAAATGGCTGTATAGTTCATAACTGCACTGACTTCAGTAATGCTGGTCAACAGGCTGGTGGTGAAGAGGGTTCCGGAACCAGGTCATCCCTTTTGTGGGAGTGTAGGAAAACTATCCTTGCAAAGAAACCAAAGTACCTTCTTTTTGAGAATGTAAAGGCATTGGTGTCAGACAAGTTTTTGTATTTATTTGAGAAGTGGTGTAAGGAACTTGAATCCTATGGTTATGCAAATTATTACCAGGTTCTCAACTCTAAGGATTATGGTGTTCCACAGTCCAGGGAGAGAATTTTTATGGTTTCTATTTTGAAGACAGATGATGAACCTGATCCTTACTATGAATTCCCAAGACCAGTTCCTCTCACAAAGTGTGTTGAAGATATACTTGAAGATAATGTCCCAGAAAAGTATTATATGAAACAGGAGGTTACAGACAGGTATATAGATATTATGAACCAGGAGTATCCAGATGAGGTTGGAGAGGATATAGAATTGAATGATGAAAGCTTATGGTAAGAAATTATAATAATCTCACTATTGAAGAGATAACATCAATAATTAAGGAAAATAATAAGAAACTGAAAGAAATTTCAGATGCTGATGATGGTAATTCCTGGGAGGTGTATAAGGAAAAGTGTCAGCCTTATTGGGATGACAATGATGTTCTTTATGCAGTGAAGGCATGGAAGAAAACTCCAAAGATGAGACCATTCAATGAGTTGGACAGGAAGTGTTTGATGACAATCAATGAATTTAAATCCAATTGTAGATATGGAGCTTTTATGGATTCAGATGGTGTTGGGTATTATGCTACTGACAAGGAAGTCTCCAATATTGAAGCAAATCCAAGTGCATTTGTAAAAGGGATTATCAGAGAAGATTTCACACATGTTTGTTGGTATAATAAATAAGTGATATGAAAAAGAAAGCAATAAATACATGTGAGGATGGTACTTGTAGAACACTTGTTGCCTGGTATGCCAAAGGTGGACGAAGTAATTTCGCAGCCTGGAATGGACCGGACAGATTTTTGATGACTGCTGTCCTTGAAGAATATGATGATTATGAACTTATGGAAAGAAAAGAGAGATTTATTGTAGACCATCAGGGGTATGGAAAGGCTGATCCAAGACCAGGATCTCATATGGTAATGTCATCAAATAAAAAAGTATGCACCACACTTACAACATTTTGTGGTCTTAATAAAGCAGTCATAGAGGTTTATGAAGATGATGAAAATTCAGATAGTGAATAAAATTTGGGATTTATTAAAATTATTATTATATTTGTAATGTAAAATAGTAAAAATATGAATACATCAGAGAAAAAAAATAGTCATAATTATATCATTTTTGATGAGGCTTTAAAGCAAAAGGGTTTATCATACAAAGATGTTTATTATAGACTTAATGGTGCTGGGATTACTGAATTCAATGATATAATTAGTCCAGATGGTAGACTTATTATGCCAACAGAGTCTGGACAATACCTTGGTGAGAGAAATTATCATGCTGCTGATAATGGAAAAAGAAAACAAGAAGAGTTTATATTAGATTGTAAGATTGGAAATGTACAGGAGGAGATATTTTGTCTTGATAATGTAGATTTCCGGCGTAATGAGAATGCAACTGATTATAATGTTAAAGATGATTCAGAAATCACAACAAAAAATCTGGATTTGATACACATCCCTACTGGGGTTCAAGTTGAATTAAAGAATCCTAAAGGTGATAAACTTTATGGTAACTGGGGTCCTAAGAAAGCATATTATACTCATAGGGATAGTGGATTCAGAAAGTTCATAAGAGAAGGTAATATAATGATTATTAATTTTATGGGCATCAAGAAAGTTGCAGTTGTTTCAAAGGAGAATTTCAAGGATCCAGAAATGGGAAGACCAAAAGGTGGTGTTGAAATTCCAGAGGGAAAAGAACATATTTGGGATCCAATTAAGAATAAATTTATAGACACTGTAACAGTAATGGAAGACCAGTTAATAGATTATGATATGATGGTAAATGGGAATTCAGAGATAAGCAATAAGATTTCAAAAATAATAGAAAATAGGGAAACCAAATAGGTTTCTCTATTTTGTTATTATTATACCATAATAAAATAAAGTAATATATTATGGATGAAAATAAGATAGAATTCTTTCTTCCAAGTAATGAACATATATTGGAATTAAAACAAAAAGGGATTGATATTGAACTTGAACTGACTAGGATGGTGTGTGACAATCTGAAACTTATTAAGGAAGACAAGAGTCCAAGGAGACTGGGAATTTCTATATCAAAGAATAAGTTGGATGAGTTACAGAAGTATGGTATAAATGGACCAGAGATGTGTGCTGCAAAGTTCAAAGAAGAATTACATAGGATATTAACAGATAAAAAGAGGGATAATTAATTATGGTATATCAGTGTCAAGAGTAGAGTATTTTCCTTTTCATAAATATATATATAGATAATATATTATTATGGGTGCAATAAAAACATTTAGTGAGTTTATCAATGAATCTATCCAGTCTGATGGGTCAGACATAAAAAAGGTGATAACCACAAATAGAGCTCTTCGAAAGAGAATACTTGAACTTTATGTAAAACAAGGTATAGAAGGAGATACCCTTGATGTTTCTTCTTTAACAGGCCTTATTAAATGTGATGATTTTTCTTATCTATTTAGTGAATATAAAAAAGTTAAACATATTATAGGCATTGAAGACTGGGATGTATCTAATGTTAAAAATATGGAGGGGATGTTCAATTACTGTGAAAATTTCAATGCTGATTTAAGTAAATGGGATGTATCTAATGTTGAAAATATGAGCTTTATGTTTAGTGGATGTAAAAATTTCAATTGTGATTTAAGTAATTGGAATGTAAGTAGTGCTAAAACTATGGGATATATGTTTCATGATTGTAAAAAATTCAATTGTGATTTATCTAAATGGGATGTATCTAGTGTTGAAAGTATGGAAAATATGTTTGGAGACTGTGACAATTTCAATTCTGATTTATCTAATTGGGATGTATCTAATGTTAAACGTATGCAATATATGTTTTGGAATTGTGAAAAATTTAATTCTGATTTAAGTAAATGGGATGTAAGTGGTGCTAAATTTATGAGCTTTATGTTTAGTGGATGTAAAAAATTCAATTCTGATTTAAGTAAATGGGATGTAAGTGGTGTTTATTATATGAGAAATATGTTTCAGGATTGCAGAAAATTCAATTCTGATTTAAGTAAATGGGATGTAAGTAAAGTTGAACGTATGGATCATATGTTTGATGGATGTAGATCTCTTAAACATATTCCTTCTTGGTATAAAAAATAAATAACTATATAGAAAAAAAGAGTGAGATTGATTCTCACTCTTTTTGTTATATTTGTATTGAACAATAAATTAATATGACTAATGTTAGTAAATAAGAAAAATTCAAATACTTCCAGGGTGAAGTTCATTTCATATACAGGTGAATTTCCTAATCTTTGTTCAGGGGTTTTGACTCTTGAGATTGATGGTAAAAAGTATAAATTTGGACATGACTTTACCATGTATCATTTTCATAAGGATATTAATGATTGGGTTCAGGAAGATGAAGACCCACAAAACCCAAATTTCAATAGTTTCTGGACTTCTGGTGGTTGCGTGACTTTTGATGAAGACTGGAACTCCGAGGTAGAACAAGGTGAATGGGAGATTGATGTGAATGAACTTCCAGAACAGTTTTGGGATGTTGCTGCTGAAATTGACAGTGTTATAAACAATTCAATCCCCTTTGGATGCTGTGGAGGATGTGTGTAAACAATATTTAAACTGGTATAAATGGGATTAGTTATGGATAAGAAACCAATTGTATTTTTTGATTTAGAGACAACAGGTAAGAATATCAATTATGATAAAGTCAGAATCATTGAGATTTCTGCAATAAAAGTAAACCCGGATACACTTGAAGAAATCAGTAGGTTGTATTTTAAGTGTAGTAATGATGGTGTTCCTATTGATCCAGATGCAACAGAAAGACATGGAATGGTAGAGACAGATGTTGCAGGATATCCACCATTTAGGGAATATGCAAAAGAAACCTTTGATTTTTTTAAAGGTTGTGATGTGGGAGGATATTATAGTTCAGTGTTTGATATACCAATCTTGTATTATTCTTTTATAAGAGCAGGATTGACCTGGGAGTATAAAACCATAAATAATTATGATGTATTTAACTTATATAGGAGATATAATTCCAATAAACTTGGTGATGTATATAAAAGGTTAACTGGTAAAGATTTGACTGATGCGCACCATGCTTCTGCTGATGTAGAAGCAACTTTGGAAATATATAAGATAATGAGGGAGATGAATCAGGAATTTGAAGAAAAAGAACTTCAATATTTCAGTGACAGATTGGATTTACCTGGAAATTTCAAAATCAGAGTACTTGAAAATGGTATCAAGGAGGTTTATGTTGATTTTGGAAAATGGAAGGGTATAAATATTGATAAGGTTGATAAATCTTATTTCAAATGGATGATGGAGAATAATGATTTTCCGGCAGATACCAGACACTATGCGAAGGTGATATATGAAAGAAAATAATATAATATGACTCAGAATGATAAAGGACTTTTGCTTGTTGATTTGTGTTCAAGATACCCTTATGGTATAATTGTAAGATTAGATGATAAAAATGTATGTGTTGAAGAAATAAAGTTCTCAAGAGGTGATTATTTCTTCACATTAAGTGGGGACAAGACATATATTGGTGTTTTAGTTGATAGAATAAAACCATATCTTCGCCCAATATCAAGTATGACTCCTGAAGAAAAGGAGGATTTTAAGAAAACTTTTGAGACATATGAAAACATAATGGGTGTAGAATTAACCTGTTTATCATATAACTCTATTGATTGGTTAAATGCACATCATTTTGATTATAGGGGATTGATTAGTAAAGGTTTGGCATTGGAAGCATTACCAGATATGTATTAACAAAATGGAGAGATTATAATCTCTCCATTTTTATTTGTCTTTTACCAATCTCACACAGAGTTTATTACCATAATACATTGATTCCATAGATGTATAATGTCTGATGACATTTATATAATATGTATCTTTTATATCTTCTCTCTTTGTTGATGTCCAAGAACAGTATTGTCTTTTATTATAAATTTTGTCATCCATAGTATATTTACATCCCTTTTTTGTAAAAGTCATTGTTGGTGCTTTGTCAAAATCACCTTTAATCATATATAATTCATCTGTGTTTTTTATTTCTTTTGTATGTTTTAACAACTGATTTACTTCATTTTTTGTGGGAATTCTCCATTCTGACTTGCCAGTTATATTTTTTACTTCATTATATGTAAAAAAGAATCCACCATCTCTCCATTCAAGGTCTCTGTCTGCCCAAAGTACATCAACACCCATATCAAGAGGAACAATGTCATTGATATTTGTTTTTTCATCTTCTTTCCTTATTTTCTCACCAGTACTTCTGTCCTGCATATCAGACCATATACTTTCACTTAACTTCTTCATAATTAAATACTTATTAATATACCAAATGAGTCAACCAAATCATCCACAGGCTTGATGTTCTTATAATCTAATTCATTCTCTTTGCAGAACTTCCAGAATGGACACTTCTCAATATCAGGGTCTTTTGTCCTGTTCTCAATGAAAGCCTGAATCATATCTTCTTTTTTTGCATTTCCTTTTCCGGACAGATTTTTTTTACCTTCAGTTGGAGAGATAATTACAAGACAATCTTCACCAAAATCCTCCAATAACTTAATTCTTAAAAATGAGTTAAATAAGGCCAAGTCCAATGTAGAAGAAGAAATACTTCCATATGAGAATCCTTCAAGACCAATAATCACATCATCATCACCAACTATTTCTTTCAACCTGTCTGCAATTTTATTTGCGATCATCTTAGCTGCTCTCATTTTTGTTCTTTGTTCTTCTCTAAAATTATTTTTCTCAATGTCCCTTGTGTATGGATTGAGTTCTATTATGTCAGAGAGAAGTCTATGATAGTTGAATGACTTATTCTTTCCCATCTTCCAATCTTTACCATAATCATCAAAGAAAGAGATGAAAGAATATTCCCCATCTTTATAAATACACACCGCCGGTGAAATCAAACTATAATCTATTCCAATCTTAATCATATCAATGGTATTCCTTTTTCTCCTTTGTATTCTTCTTCTTGTCTCAAAAAATATTCTGTCCATTGTCCATTACTATATGGATATACATAGAATTTTCTCTTTTCAAGTCTGTATCTGATGCTCCTTTTTTCACCAATATTCATCTCAGAATATTTTATTGGGTTATAATTTTTTACCCCATTTGCTTCCATAGTATAGTTATCTACTCCATATGATGTATTGCGGAAAATAGACAAATACCAGGCATCTTCCCACCTGAAATAAATCCTTATCATATTTGGATTCTTTATATTCATAGTCTTTTCCAATTTCCAAATAATAGTTTCATAGAGGAAATCATATAATCTCAATTCATTTGGTTTATACTTTGGTACATCATCAAGAGCAATGTTTCTCCACCAGTTCTCATAATCCTGCGGTTTAACATCTTCTTTCCTTATTTCTTGACCACTACTTCTGTCCTGCATATCAGACCAGATGGATTCATTTATGTATGTTTTAAAATCAGGTATCATTTCTTTTCAAGTATTTTTAATATTTTGTGATTGCCATCTGGGATATTGTCCAAGATGAAATCAATGACATCTTCACAGAATTTGGGAGTTACTTTACCATCTTTTGGTTTTATATTAAAATTAATCCAATGATCTGTTATATCAAATGTAGATATATCTGGTGAATACTTATCCTTAATTTTATCAAGTAACTGATTTATATCATCTTTAATGGGTGTCACAAATCTTCTTAATACTTGTGTTGTATATCTATCTGGTTCTATTGAGCAAAATGCTATAGTATCTTTATATATAGTTACTGTTGAAAATGTGTTTAACCCAAGAAGTTTATAAATGGGCGCATAGATACGGTCATCCTTAATCTCAATATCATCCATACCTACAAAACCGACAAAATAATGGTCTTTGATAAATTCACAAATACTTTTGAACTCATCCTCTTTTCTTACAACCTCACCACTACTTCTGTCCTGCATATCAGACCAGATGGATTCAGTTATTTTACTTGACTTCCTCATATACCAAGAAGGGAGTTGCTTAAGAGATTTACAATTATAAAACATATATTGTATATTTTTATCACTAGATATATTCCATTTACTTAAATCAGAATTGAATTTTTCACATCCACTAAACATAAAATTCATATTTTCAACATTAGATACATCCCATTTACTTAAATCAGAATTGAAATTTTTGCATCCATCAAACATATTTTCCATATCTTTAACACTACTTACATTCCATTTAGATAAATCACAATTGAAATTTTCACAATTATAAAACATAAATCTCATATTTTCAACATTAGAGACATTCCATTTACTTAAATCAGAATTGAAGTTTTTACAACCCCAAAACATACATCTCATATCTTCAACACTACTTACATTCCATTTAGATAAATCACAATTGAAATTTTCACAATTATAAAACATACCAGACATATTTTCAACACTACTAACATCCCAATTACTTAAATTAGCATTGAAATTTTCACATTCTTCAAAGATCCCCTTCATATTAGTCACTTTACTTACATCCCAATTTTCAAGGCCTATAATATGTTTAACTTCTTTAAGTCCACCAAATAGATAAGAAAAATCATCACATTTAATACTATTTGTTAAAGAAGAAACATCAAGTGTATCTCCTTTACCTTGCTCTTTATAAAGTTTAAATATTTTCTTTCGAATATCTTCATTTGTGGTTATCATATCTTCTTGTCTTACAGTGTCACCCATACTTCTGTCCTGCATATCAGACCAGAAACTCTCTTTTATAAATGTCTTAAAATCCGGTATCATAATCTATTTTTTTGCATATCTTTTATAAAGTCTAATACAGTCAGTTGCTTCCATTCTCTCCCATTCAAAATCTGGGTCAAATGAATCACGATTAAATTTATCTGTATGTGGATTATGAAAATTATAGAATTCTTTTTCAGCTTGCTCATACATATCATTTATAATATCATCCTTGATATCCTTATCCATATTCTCCCACAGGTCTTGTAACAATTCATCATATGTCTTTCCTGGAGTCTTTTTCAAACCTATTTTTGCCAACTCTTCTTCTGTTTCTTTCACAAGACCATCAATGTATTCATTATAATGTCTTAATTTCCAGTATTTTTTAACAAACTCTACATCCAGGTCTCTATAGGTTTTATTATATTCTCTATCAATAATCTTGAAATAATTATAAGTGTGGTTTTTATACTCACTTTCACAATCAACAAATTCCTTAAATCCTTTAACACTGTTCTCATAATCATACAGAACAATATCTTCAGCAAAGAAATGGAAATCCTTCTCCTTTATCCTTGATTCTGTTTCAAAATCAATATCTTCTTTTCTTACAGTCTCACCACTACTTCTGTCCTGCATATCGGACCAGATACTCTCACTTATGAATGTTTTAAAATCAGGTATCATTTTCTTTTTATATATTTATCTATATCTTTATCTTTAAAAGTATCCATTATATCAATATATGTGTTTATCACATCTATTACAAATCTATTATCAATATCACCTTTTTTAGGCTTTGTACTAATAAGGGCAACATATCTGCCAAAATATTTACTCATTGTATTTTCTTTCGATATTTTTGTTAAATATTTTTGTTTTAATATTGATGATATACTATTCTTCAATTGAGAATCATATATAACACGACTATAAACATCATATATTCTATCTTGTGAATAAGTGAATGAAATAATCAGATAAATAATATTTGACTTATATGAAAATAAAGGAATTCCAATTGAACTTGATAATGTCATAACTTCTTTACTAAATTCATATTTCTTTTGTATATAATCTAAAAGACCTAACATATCAAGACAATTAATGTCATCCTCCTTTCTTGTAGTCTCACCTGAACTCCTGTCCTGCATATCAGACCAGATACTCTCTTTTATAAATGTTTTAAAATCAGGTATCATATTATCCTATTTTTATTTTCTTTGAAAAATCATCAGGTCTAATCTGCTGTATTGGTTTAGATGATTGACCATCTGATGTGAAATGTTTATGATTATTAAAAACTTCCATTAATTTACTTCCCAATATCAATTTTTCTTCTGCATCTGTAGTTAACCTTACATCATTACAATCCAATTTTACAGATGCATCTGTATGTATTGTTATATCATTTGATGATGTGTTTATTGAAAATCCAGCTCCACCTTTTGTCTTAATCTCTAAAGTGTTATATTTTGGCATAGAAATCAAATTACCATTACATTCAATTGTGAGACCTTTTTCTGGAAGATAATATATTTTCATATAATCCTTTGACCCATCATCATTATAGTCTTCAGAAAATGCAACCATTTTTAGTTTGTCACTGTCTTCAGCATTGTCATGTAACAAATCCTTTACATTGCCCCTTATCTCAACTGTACCATAATATGTGAGATTGTATGCATCTTTCACGTCCACATATACAGTATCACCAACTTTTGGAACAGAATATACCCCACTATTATATGATGGATTTGGTCCTGGAAGTGCCCAAGGAAGATCATCATCAAGGATGACATAATCTCCATTTATTGTTTGAGTATGCAATCCATTTACCCTTATTTGACACCTATTTTTAAATGTTGGGTCATAATTATTTACAACTATACCTGTTTTCATACATAAATAATTTATAAAGAGTCTGTAATATATAAGTATTTATGGTCTCTTTTATACAATGAAAGATTTTTTATGGCTATAGAAAAAAGTAAACAGGTATCAAACAAAAATATAACCTGGAGTACTCAAATTGTGGATAACTGGTTGAGAGATCATGCAGATGGTACATTCCATAAAGAGAACCCATGGCTTGATGGACAGGTTGGAATCAAAAGGGCGGGACTTTCTTTTGAATATACACCGGAAGAAATACAGGAACTCACAAAATCTGCAAATGATGTAATTTATTTTGCAAATCATTATGGATACTGTATGCATGGTTCTCAAGGATATAAACCGATCACATTGAGGGATTATCAGGAAGAGATGTTGCACAGTTATGCTGACAACAGATTTACCTGTTGTATGTCCAGCAGACAAGTAGGAAAGTGTTCTATTGTCTCTGGCTTATACTTGCAACAAAACAATAAAAATTTTCATAAATATATAGAGGATGTATATTATGAAAGGAGTAAGGGTTTCCTTTCCTGGATTAAGCATCTTTTGTTAAAAATTTATAGAAAGTTATAGTTATGAAAGTTGTAAAATGTAAAAGATGTGGTAGAGAATTTGAAGTTGAAAAAGCAACAGGCTTCAAATATTGTAAGGATTGTCTTATTGAAATAAAGAAAGAGAGACAATCAAAACAAAATAAAAGTGATTTTCAAAAAAGACAAGAAAAATTACTTGAAGGTGTTGAAGGAGTTGATTATATCATTGATCTTTGGAATGGATATGCCACAAAACTTATCAATGGTAAGTGGATGGAAGTTCATCACCCTGGTAAAACAATTGAAGATTATAAGCAAGAATTTCCTAATGCTCCTCTTGTTTGCTCATCAACAAGTAATAAAATTTCAGATAACACTAAGTCATTTATGAATACACCGGAAATGAAAACATATTTTTCTGAAAAAATATCTGGTGATAAAAATCCAAATGCAAGGTGTAATACCACAGAAGAGCAGAGAAAGTCGGTATCTCCATTTTCAAAGAGTTTCAAGGGATATGTTGGTATGACTGATGATGAAATCAATGATCATATTGCAGGTTGTATCAAATTGGATAAGGTTGGTCGTACAACAAATCAAATTGAATATTGGACAACTCGTGGATATAGTCTGGAAGATGCTAAAGAACTTGTTTCCGAAAGACAAAGAACATTTACATTAGAGAAATGTATAAATAAATATGGTCTTGAAGATGGATATAGAAAGTGGAAAGAAAGACAAGAAAAGTGGTCAAATAAAATTGAGGAGCAATATAATAATGGTTTATTTAGTAAAGTTCCACATTCTATAAACACTTCAATGTATTCGAATATAGAAAAAGAGTTTGTTGATTGTATTTTAAATTGTGACAAAATAGATTATTCGAATATAAAATGTTATAAAACCTCTCAAATTGAGTTAATAAATAATCAATTAGATCGGTGTTCAAATAGAAGATTTTTATATGATGTTGCACTTGGAAATAAAATAATTGAATTCAATGGTGATTTTTGGCATATGAATCCACAAAAATATGAATTTGATTATTATAATAAAATATCAAAAATCTATGCAAAAGATAAGTGGGAAATAGATTCCATAAAAATCAAATGTGCTGAATCACATGGATATAAAGTTTTGACTATTTGGGAATCAGAATACAACAAAGACAAAGAAGGAACCATACAGAAATGTATAGATTTCTTATTGAATTAACAATATGAGAAAATTTTTAAAAAACATAATATTAAGTATTATAGAGCTCATTGAAAAATATGAGTATAGACATCTTGATTTGGATGAAAATGATATTACTAAAAAAATCATAGATACTGTTGATATATCTAATGATAATTTACAGGTGTTGTCATATGATGGTTATCATCCAATCACACATATCCACAGGACTCAACCATATCATTTATATGAATTAATACTTGAAAATGGGGATAGACTTCAATGTGCTGACAATCATATAGTTTTTTGTGATGGGTTTGAACAAAAATTCGTGAAAGACCTAACAACAGAAGATAAAGTCATTACTAAAAATGGTGTATCACAGGTTAAGTCTGTTTTAAAATCAAATCATAAAATATCTATGTATGATATATCTGTTGATAGCACAGATCATTCATATTACACTAATGATATATTAAGTCATAATACTGTTGTTGCTGCTCTCTTCCTTCTTCATGAAGCCATTTTCAATGTTGACAGGAATATAGGTATTGCTGCGAACAAGCTTGTAACTGCGGTAGAGATTATGGATAAGATAAAGGAAATTATGGATTATCTCCCATTCTTTATGAAACCAGGTATCAAGGTCTATAATCAGACTATGATTGTATTTGAGAATGGTTGTAGAATTATTGCACAGGCAACAACAAAGAGGTCTTTCATTGGTTTTACCATCCATACTCTTTATTGTGATGAGTTTGCACATGTTGAACCACATATCCTTGATGAATTCTATGAAAATATTATGCCTACAGTTTCATCAATGGATGATTCAAAGATAATCATAACATCAACACCAAATGGATATAATAAATTTTTTGATATTTACCAGGGTGGTGTAGATGGAACAAATTCATATCATTCTATTAGGGTTGACTGGTGGCAGGTACCTGGAAGAGATGAGGTCTGGAAAGAAAAAACCATTGCAGACTGTGGTGGAGAAGATGAATTTATGAGGCAATTTGGTAATTCATTCCTATCAACTGGTAATACCCTTCTTTCGCCAGATAGTCTTGCAAAATTACAGAAAGGAAGAGTCAAATATGTAAAAAAGGATCTTTTTGAAGTTGAAAGAGATTGGGAGGATGAATATAGGGATTTGTTGTTCCATCCAGATTTTGAAGTGGAAGAACTATATAAACCAAAAAATAAATGGGTGCTGAGTATTGACCTTTCTGAAGGTGGTGGTGGTGATAATTCTATTATCAATTTGTTTGGTTTGAGAGTTAAGGCAAAAGAATTGCTGAAGGACTTCTTTAGGAATCAAGATAAAGAAGTAAAGAAATCAGATTATTTCCAACTTGTACAAGTGGGTAGATTCAAGAGTAATATAACCACACTTGAAAAATTGGCAAAACTCACATATATCTTGATAATGAATGTGATTGGTCCGGATAATGTGAGGGTGGTTGTGGAATATAATGCCTTTGGTGGTGAATTTATGAGACTCCTTCAGACTGTATTCGGTGACAAGAATGAATTTGATATGTCAACTATATTGAAATTCTATCACTCAAGTGATGCCAAGGCAAGAAAATATGGTCTCAAGGTAAGACCTGATAACAAACCAATTATGTGTATTGCATTAAAGGGAATGATTGCAAGTGACAACATCATAGTTACAGATGATGATACTGTTGGTGAATTTGAAGTATTCAGTAAAGTTGGAAGTACCTGGAAGGCAAGTAGAGACCATGATGATCTTGCAATGTCAACTGTTGATGTGACTGCTGTCTTTGATCATCCATATTTTGATGTGATGATGGAAGATGTTATGGGACTTTCTGAAAATGCAGATGTATATAAACTTTATGAATCAAAAATGGATGAAAAATTTGATAATGTATATGATAATTATCAAAATATGATGTCAAAATCACCAATTGATAGTTCAGATTACAGTTATATGGGTAGTGGGTTTGGTGGATATTTTGGAAAAAATGGAATATATCAATAAGATTAAGAGTTAATATATGAAGAAGTTGAGTAAAATAACTGAATCCATCTGGTCAGATATGCAGGATAGGAGTGCTGGTATAACACAAAGAAAAGAGGATGATATCAATCTTATGAGTATGGAAGATTTTTGTGATTATCTGAATGATAATTATATTGGTAAGGATGGTCATAAAATAATATATAATAAGACTTCTAAAAGAATTTTTACACCAATTTTTGCAACTGTTGCTTTCAATATCGTATATGATTATAAAAGTAATACAATAATTATGAATGATGATGTTGAATCTTTTTTCCCAGAATTATGTAAGATGATTAAGAAAAAATTCAAGGTTGTTAAAAAAAATATCATTAACCCTACTTATACACAATTTATTATATTCCCACCTGATGGTTCAGAATGTACAAATAGATTTTTTGTTGATGTCATAAATTTCATCATAGATAATGCAGATGAAAATGTGTTATCGCTTAAAAAGAAACATATCAATGAATCCATCTGGTCTGACATGCAGGATAGGAGTGCTGGTGATGTTGTAAGAAAAGAAGATGAAGGAAAATACATTACAATTGATGGTATAAAATGGGTTTTGTCAAAAGATTTTTGGGATTTGGGTGATGAGTATAATGATGAAAATTCTGATGAGTGGAGATGTTTTGCATTCAATAAACCAAAAGATGGAACAAACATAGTCAGAGGTAATGGTGAAGATACTGGTGTATTTGGTTATGACAAATGGGACATTGGTGAAGATGAATATGATGTATATGTTATAGATGATTTCATTAATTATACAACAGCAGATAAATTCATTAATTATATTGTTAATAGATATCATTGTTTTGATGATTTGGAAAAGGAAATATATGATATATTAGTCAAATATGTGAGAAAAGTTTTTGATGATAAACATATGTCTGAATTTGCATATTATATAATTTATGAGCACTGGGGTTCAGATAGAGATGGTGGTTGTGAAACCCCAATTAGTGCATATGTTGACCATTACTCAACAGAACTGCCAGTTGAAGAAGTTGATTTTGAATATAATAAGGAAGATATTGAATCCATTCATTATTTGGATTATGTAATGCTTGATAACTGGTATAAAGATTTAAGAAGTGAATTAATATCCACATATCAAAAGTTGGGGTATATTTGGTTAAAAGATTATGAATTGGATCTATCTGAAAGTCCTGGAAACACAGATGGATTATGTTTTGCAAAAATAAAAAATGTAAGATATGAAAAAACTGAGTAAAATAATAGAATCTATCTGGTCAGATATGCAGGATAGAAGTGCTGGTATAACACAAAGAAAAGAGGATGATATCAATCTTATGAGTATGGAAGATTTTTGTGATTATCTGAATGATAATTATATTGGTAAGGATGGTCATAAAATAATATATAATGAGACTACTAAAAATATATTTATGTCAATTTTGAAGAAATTCACATCTGTCTCTTTCGATATTAAATATAATTGTAAAAGTAATATAATAACTATGAATGATGAGATTGAATCTTTTTATCCAGAGTTATGCAAGATGATTAAGGAAAAATTCAAGGTTGATAAAGAATTTGTCAGTAGTACTTATACAAAATTTATTATATCCCCTTTGGATGGTTCAGAATGTACAAATAGATTTTTTGTTGAGGTAATAAATTTCATCATAGAAAATGGAGATGAAAATATGTTATTAATGAAAAAGAAACATATCAATGAATCCATCTGGTCTGACATGCAGGATAGGAGTGCTGGTGAGATAGTCAGAAGGGAAGATGATGTCAATCTTCTTGATAGAGATGGTTTATTTGATTATATATATGATTTATATAAACAAATAGCAATACATCCCCTACCTTTGAAATCACAGACATCTTATAAATATTTTTCAATACCTATATTCAAATCAAGTTATAAAGTATATAAACTTAATTGTACTTTTGACAATAGCAAAATATCAAGAATCAAACTTATGGCGAGTATTACTGATATAAAAGATTTCAAACAATCATTGATAGATAATTTTGATTTGACAGTAAGAGATGATGGTGCATTGTCAATAACTGCAAAGGATGGCACAGTATCTAATCAGGTGTGTATGGACTTAATTAAGACTATAGTTGAAAATGCCCCAGAACCATATTTGAAAAAGAGAGAGAATTAAATTCCCTCTCTTTTCTATTTTACACCTAAACCTTTCTTTGCCATATATTCTATTTTTTCTGCATAAGACATTGTTTTTTCACCATTTACATTTTTTGAATGTTTGGATCCATCTGGTAAAGATGGTTCATCTGATTCAACATATAAATCACTACCATTTGCGGGAATATTCAATATATTACCCTCCTTTACAGAAAATGGATTGAAGATATGATTTGCATACATTACTGCATCTATTGCATCAAAATCTTTTGCAACATTCTTCCAAACAAATGTATCAAGTCGACCATTTTCATCTTTGGTTAATGTAGAAACACCATTTCCAAACAGTTTACTTATGTCAAGAACAGGAATGCACATATTTATATATTCCTCACCATCATAACCTATATATCTTCTCTTTGTATCAAATAACTTATCCATTTAAGAATCCTCCAATAGTTTTAATTATATTATTACCTGCAACTAGATCATCTACATTACCATGTCTTGATGGATTATTTTGTGGGTCACCATTTATTGTATAGGTCTTGTTTCTCTCCTGATATGTCATAGTATCATTCTGTTGGAAATTCTGCATAGAATCTATTGTCTTATATGCATTAAGTATATCTCCATTTGTAAATGAATAAAATCTACCTTTTGCACCATTGAACATATTTTCAATTTGCGCATTGTCTCTTGGTTGACAATGCTCAAGGTTTACAGTGAATTTTATCTCTGTCGGGAAGTCATCATAACCCAATGCATCACCAAATTGTACAGTTGTATTTGTTACAGCCATATTTCCCATCATTGCAATTGGGTCTAATGGATTACCAATAGTCACATGCCAAAATCCAGATGGTTTACCAGAAAGAAGTGCAGGAACTGCTTGACCTTCACCTGCAACACCAACATTGCCTCCAAGTAAATTACCAATCAACCCTTGTAAAAATCCAGAACCAACATTTTTGACACCTGTCACTAATGACTTGATGAAATCACCGGCACCATTTATACTATCTGTTTGTGATATTACTCTGAAACCTTCTCTGACATCACCAGCAAGGCTCAAAAGATATTTACCATATTTTCCCTCTCTTAATAAATTTGGGTTACCATATTGAGGTGCAATATTCCTATTACCATAGAATATTGTTTCACCTCCCCAGAATGTACCATAATTTCCAGTTAAAACAAGGAAATTTGACAAGATGTCCATCATTGCAATTCTTGGATTGACACATTTCAATGATTTCAATGAATATTCAAATGTAAGAGTAAAGTTGTTTGTAAATGTAAGACCCCTACTTCTCAATTTTACTTTATTGACTACATTTACATCACCATAAAGCTGCTCACCATATCTTGCATTGAATGTATTTCCTTCATATTGATGTTGTGATGCCATAACATCATTTATACTCTTACCTTTACCCATTGCCATTGCAGACATCATGAAGATACTCTTCATCATTGCTGTTCTTCCAGTTTGACCACCACTTCCAGCAGTACCTGACATAACACTCTGATCTATTCCTCTCTGTCTTAATTGTGCAGCAAGACCACCATCAGGGTTTTGTAATGATTCTGTCTGACCAGTTCTCTCCTCCCAGTTTGCACCATAATCAAACTTAAGAATATCTGAAAGTTTATTTCCAGTCTTTTCCCCCATATATGTCACAGCGGTTGCGAGTGCGAAATAATCAGGAGTATAATTATTCATAGATGCAACATATTCTGCTGGCATATCCAGTCCAAACATACGATCTTCACAAGGTCTTGTATATCTCCTCAATGTAATCATATAGTTGTTTGGAATCTGATTGTAATATTTCAAATATATGAAATCCTGCATCTTGTATCTTGCAAGTCCAAATGGGTCAAAGTCTTCAGATGAATAGTATTTGATAATGTTTTTATATGTTGGATTCTTCTTATCCTGTAAATAAGCGGCAAGATACTTATCCTTCATAACACATCTTTCATAATCACTGTATTCAGTGAAATTAGCAGATTGTGAAAATAAAGGATATCCATTATATATTGTTCTGTAGTTGATTGCCACATTATCATTCATAATAGAGTGAGGTAACATCAGTTTACCATCCTCATCCTTATCTGCAACAAAGAAATCCAAACCATTTGGATCTGGATGTAAATTTTTTGTTTCAGGAGGAAAGGGTGTCATCCTCGAATCTACATTACAAGCATCAAAATAAAAAGTATTAGGCATTTGATTGTAAGTGCAATATATAATGTATTTATGATTTAAAAGTTATTAATTTTATGAAAACCTATTAATTATTTCATAAATATTTATATAAATTTGTTAAGTTGTTTTTATTATATGGCAGATTCAACAAAATATTTTCAGTTGACTCCTGAAATATTGGTGGAGTATAATTATAATGATATAAACAGTGTCAATGACCAAAGTGGTGAAGCAAATCATATAATTGATTTGGGAGATACTAAAACGAAAGCAGAAATTATACATAATGGATTCTGCTCAACAAGTACATTTTTATTACCGAAGGACAAAGAACATTTTGTTCTTCCAATAAACAAATCAGAATCAAGATTCATACAATATTATAATGGGAGAAGAGATCTTGGTTCTTGGCATTCTGATTTTAACAATACTCTTGTTTCACAGTCAAGTAGAAATGATGATAAGAGTGATGATATATTGATAGACACATTTAAACTTCATTTCACAAGTAAGAATTATTTTGGTGATTATGATGGGTTTATTATCAGTGTAACAGTATATGATAAAATTAAAAATAAAGTTGGTCTTTTATCTTATTATATAAAGAGAACAGATAACATAAAACTTAATGACAGTCCTGTTTTAATAAATCAGAAATTATACACAACATATCTTGAATTCACAATACCAAGTGTATCTGCCCTTGTTCATAGTGTTGAATTAAGAGAAGAATTGCCTGGTGAAGATCATCTTGTTGGTAAATTGTTCAGTCATCAAATTATGGATAACACACCAATTATAATGAATATCTATGGTGTGAAATCTACATATAAAGACAACAATTATGAATATTATAACACAGAAAAGATAAATTCAATATTCATTCCTATTGTTGATAAATCCAACCATATTCAAGTAAATGTTGAAAAAGCAACAGATGGTGATTATTTTGTAATATATCCTGTTGTAGATAATAACAGAGTATCATTCTCTGACTATATATATAATCTATCTGATGGTCACCCAGAACAATATATTGTTTTTTATGAGTTAAAAGTGATTGAATATCCTGTTGTTAATACAAGAAGTATTGAGCGTGGTGGTAAAATAACACACAGGGAACAATATATTATTAATGCTGGACAGAATGTTGATGAAAGTGATGATACAATACTTGAAATAAATGAAGAAGAACTTGATGGTATTATGTATTTCAGACCAGTATTGAGGTATAGTGGTTTAAATGTAACATTTACAATTGATGTGAATATGAATATTATAAATACATTGGATAATACAACAATAATAAAAAAATCATCATTGAGTGTTTCTGAAGAAGATGCAAAGAAATATGGTAAAAGAATGAACAGAATTTATCTTGGTGAGATACCTTCACAGATAAATGTATATAACAAGAGACCAGATATTGATACTGATGGTATAAGATTGACAAATGCAAGTTCTAATGTGAAAATTGAAAACCATCAACATTCAGTAATTGGATTTATAGAATGTGCAAATGTGGGTGTTTCAATAGAACAGGTACCAACAGAGTTGTTATCATAAAAAAAAAGAGAACATTTTGTTCTCTTTTTTGTTTTATTCAAAAAAATATGTTATATTTGTATTGAAAAAAAAATAATGAATATGCTCACAGTAGAAAAAATGAAAGAAAGTTCAGAACTTCACTCTTTACGGAAGGATCTTTTAAGACAGAAATCTCCAGTGATGTTCTATTATAGACTTGGGAATGCTCTTGTCAATTTCCCTATGGGTGATAAAGATAAACATTTTGATACTGATATCTATCTTGAAAAGTACAATATGAATCTTCAGAGACCATATGTGTGGATTTATCCACAGCAGAATGCATTCATTCAATCAATACTTTATGAAAAAATTATTTCACCTGTAGTTATAATCTCACATTCTGTTACCATTGAGCAATTTAGTGAGAAGATATATTATGTGATTGATGGAAAACAGAGACTTACTACTGTTCATAAATTCCTCAATAATGAGTTCCCTGTTGAAATTGGTTCTGAAAAATACTACTATAAGGATTTTGATGATAAACTAAAAACATATTTTAACAGGAATCTTGACAAGATGGAAGCAATTTTCTATTACAGTTATCCTGATAATCCTATTACTGATGATGAGAAAATCCAGATTTTCAATTTCTATAACTTTACTGGAACTCCACAGGCAGAAGAACACAAGATTAAACTTCAAAGTCTTTTGAAACAAAAATGAGAGTCTATTGACTCTCATTTTTTATTTTTTTTCTTCTTTTTATCATCCTCTCCTTTTTCTTCTTTCTCCCCATCCTTTTCTTTTACCTCTTCCTCTTCTTCGTGTTTCTCCTCTTTTTCCTCTTTCTTTTTACCATCTTTCTTTACATCCTTTACACCTTCTTCTTTTCTGGCAGGTTTTGCATCTGCATTTTTTGATGGTTTACCATCCACATCTTTACCACTTATGACATCTTTGCAGATAACCGTATCATCTTTTTCTACTGGGATGATTTCAAATGCTTTGTTGAGCTCGGCATTTCTTTTTGCAAATGATTTGGTTTCTGGACTCTCTTCTTTTTCACCTTCTGCAATCTTTTTATTCCAGAATGTATCAAAATCATCAATGGTGCCCTGATAATATCTGATTTTTTTCAAGATAAAGTCTTCCTGGTTATCTACCACATTTTTCTTTTTTTTATCCATAACATTTAAAATTAATAACTATATGATATTTATGATTTTGTTATATTTATGTATAAATAGGGTATTATAATGGTAAAGAATTTTTATGATATACTTGGTGTAAGCAAGACTGCAACACAAGATGAAATAAAAAAAGCATACAGAGAATTATGTAAGAAATATCATCCTGATAAGCAGGGTGGTGATGACACAAAAATCAAGGAGATTAATGAGGCGTATGCAACAATTGGTGATGAAACTAAAAGGAAGGAATATGATATGCAGAATTCGATGGGAGGATTTGGAGGGTTTAATGGATTTTCTGGATTTGGAAACTTCAGACAAATGGCATCTGATGTGAGAGTAACCATAACCATATCTCTTGAAGATGCATATTTTGGTTGCAAACATCCAATACAGATTAATGGTACTATATATGCAGTAGATATTCCCAAGGGTATAACAAATGGAAAGATGTTAAAGATAGAAGGTCTTGGGCAGGCTGGATATAACATATATGGGAAAATGTCAAAGGGTGATTTGATTGTAAAAGTAAATGTTCAAAATACAGATAAATTATACTTAAATCAAAATGGACTTCTTGAAATGGTATGTGGGGTTGATTGGATAGATGCAATATTGGGATCTGAAATTGAACTGAAGGTGTTTGACAGAATGGTTAAAGTAAGGGTTCCAAAATATACACAGAATGGGGGTTATACTATGGTTGGTAACCAGGGATTCCATAAGTACAATTCTGATGAATGTGGAACACTAAAGGTTAATTTCATTATCAGAATGCCTAAATCACTTACAGATGAGCAGTTAAGTAATTTGAAAAAAATAAAAGAGAGCCTTTAGTGGCTCTCTTTTTTGTAGATATGGGGGTTATCATAAGTTAGAAAACAAAATCAATAACATTACCAATTACACCAGGTTCACATAGAAAATCTATATTTACCTTGGCCTCATATTTGTTTCCAGAAATCTCTCTTGATGAAAGACTTTTGTCCTTATAATAATTCTTGAATGCCTTAACAACAACAGTGATTGTGTCAAGGTCTGTGGCTTTTGTCAAATCTGAATAGTTTGTGCGACCAATGAAAAGTTTACCTGGTTTTTCTACAATGATATTTGGAAGAATGTTTTCAACAAGAATCTTCTTCAATGTTTCTGTATCTGCATCCTTGTTTACAGTATCAATAATATATCCACCAAATGACTGACCATTGATTGATTCATTCATTAAATAACCAAGTTTTGTAATTCCTTTCAACTCACCATCTACAGTACCTCGACAGTCAAACCAAAATGGTATTCTTTCTTCAATAAGTTTACAAAGAATTAATTCAAATGTTCCTTTAAAATCATTATAGGTGAGTTTTCTACCTTCTCTTTCATTTCTATAATTTGTCAAAGCCCCTTCTGTAAGGAACTGTTTCCAAGATGGCATCATAATCTTATACTATTAAAATTTTACTATATTATATTTATGAAATAACATAAATACCTTATGAGAAAGTTGAGTAAAATAACAGAATCCATCTGGTCTGATATGCAGGACAGAAGTTCAGGTGATAAAATAAGAAAAGAGGATGATGTCAATCTTCTTGATAGAGATGGTTTTTACAACTATATTATGGAACATTACAAAACTACCACAGAAGATGTAACAGGACCATATGCCATAATCAATTCTGAAAATGCAGATTATATCAACATCCCAATACTTGAAGATGAAACAAGTATACTTTACAGGGTTATTATGTGGCATTTTAATAAAGATGAAAGATATATAACAATTCCATATAGAAAAACATTTCAGGAAAGTGATTTGTTTATAAAAATAAGAGATACTTTTAAATTACAAGCAACTAAAGATGAGTTCAATCCTCTGTTTAAGATGTTTCCAAAAGATAATAAAAAAGTAGATAACAAGTTTTTCTTGGAAGTCATTGATTTTATAATTGATAATACAAAAGAACCATTTGAACCATTATTAATAAGAATATGATACCTGATTTTAAGACATACATAAAAGAATCAATCTGGTCTGATATGCAGGACAGAAGTATGGGTGATACTGTAAGGAAAGAGGATGATGTCAATCTTCTTGATATTAATGGATTATATGATTATATTAATAAGCATTACAAAAGAATAGCACCATTTGCATTTATAACAAACATTGGTGGTATGTTGTCAGTTCCAATAATAAGAGGTACTGTACATAATTGTGTATGGTATAGTCCGGAATCAGAAATAAAAGAAGTAAGTATTGGAGATGGAATGATTAGTCAGGTTGATGGTTTATTAAATTTATTGTATGATAATTTTTCAATAAAAGAAATAAATGGAAAGCATGATGGCGATGAATATACACTTTATTGGATTTCTCCAAAAGATGGAAGTAAAGTAACTAATAAATTTTTCATTGATGTGATAGATTTTCTTTTGGAAAATATACCAAATTCACCAAAATATAAGAAATCTATCAAGAAAATAGAAAATTAATCATAAATAACTATATAAAAGTTTTATAATATGGAGAATATAAAAGAAAAATTGTCTGAAATTCTTGAACAGGCAAGTTGTGATACAAAAAAATGTAAGTATTGCAAGTCATATAAATCAGGTGGGTGTGTATTTGGTAGTGTGAATGAAAGGATGAGAATCACATCACCAAATTATTCATGTGATAATTTTGATGCAAATTATAACTTGAATGAAGACACTATTGATACATTGAGAGATTTATTGAAGTCTGTTAAACGTGTTGATGAAGGTGTAAAGAATCTTGAACTCCTTCTTGCTGGTAAAATTACAGAAGATGAATTTAATGATTTGATTGGTTAATTATGAATGAGGTTTTGAAATTTGATGATTTTCTCAATGAAGAACTTAACATTACCAGATATGATAATGGTGTATGTAGGTTAAGTGACCGGTGGTTTTTTTATAATCCTGAAGATGACATCATCTATGGTTGTGATAACAAACCTGTCAGTGACGAAATGTTGTTCGCATTCAATCCATCGTCATGTACAATTATATTAGGTGGTGAAGAGAAACAATATAACATCAACAATCCAATATGTCTTATACAGTATATTATGGATGATGGAAAGGTGACTGTATATACTGATGGAGCATTGGAATTCTTGAAAAGTAATTTTGGATTTACAGGTTCTGATATCACATCTCAACAATCAAGATTTAAATTACAAGATGCATTTGAAAGGGGTGATGATTATAGATACATCCTTATTTTTGGAGATCAGTTGATTGCATCCACATTTGATGTTATAGAAGAAAACTAAATTTTAAAGTGTATATTAAACCAAAAGGACTGGATATTTCCAGTCCTTTTCTGTTACCTGGGTGTCAATAAATTGGTGACCACCTACTATGGTAACATATATTGTATGTGTTTTGTTATATTTATGTAAGATGAATTTGTAAATGTTAGATAAAACAATTATATTTGTAATAGATTATGAAACAGAAGAAAGAAAGACCACAATTTTTTGCTCTTTATAAAGATTTTAACAATGGTAAGATTGAAAGATATGATGTACTTAATGTAATTTTTAATGATATCTTTACAGAAAGAGGTACATTTAATACAAGATCATTTCATTATTTTGATGAAAAATGGAATGTATTGCCAGTCAGAACAAAAGAACAGTTGGAGAAATTTATAAAGCAAGAATTGAGATATCATTTCTGGGGAAAGTGTGAATGGGAATTTGTTGCAATTGATTGGCCATATAGAGACACAATTGATGAATCAAGACCAGTTAAGATAGATGTATTTGAACAGCTTAAACCAAATATATCTGTTATCACTGACCTTGTGTGGAATTATATTGAACCAAAATTACAGAAACTAATTAAAAAAGAGAATGAACGAAATCTTCATTGATGACCTTATTGAAGGACTGGAGACTGTCACTTCTACAAATGTGTATGTATGTACACAAAAAACAATTTTAAAGACACTTGATATCAATGAGTGTAGGGAAAAATTTCCAATGATTTGTTATGAGTATACACCTGATAGTAATGTTGAGGTTGATCCGTCTGAAAGTAAATTTCTGAATGATTCTTCACATAATGGTACCTGGCTTGTTGGATGTGATGATGATAATGTGGTTTTTTTACTTTGTTTAAAATCAAAACCTGGTGGTATTGAGATTGATACAATAGAAATCAATAGTGATATGAGGGGTGAGAAACTTGGTGAAAGGATTGTATGTACTATTGAAACAATTGCATATGATAACCTATATACTTATATATCTGTCAGTCCATTTGATACTGATGCTATGAATTTTTGGGAGCATATGGAATATGTCGAGGATATGAGAGGTAATTGGATAAAATTATTATAAAATGATTTATACAGGTTATTATTCAAAGATTAAAGAATATGCAGATTCAGGTTTGACACTGTTGAGTATATCCAGGACCAAACCAGAATTTGCCAAATCTTGTATAGATATTCCTCAACTTTTCCCATCTGATAAAATTTTATGGGATTACAAAAAAGGTAAAATTGATGATATGGAATATACAAGTAAATATCTGGATCAACTTAATGAACTTGGTGTTGATAAAATAATTAAAATGATACAAATATTTGGAGACAATGTTGTTCTTTTATGCTGGGAGTCTCCAGAAAAATTTTGTCATAGACATATATTGGCAGATTATATCAACAAGAACAGTTGTGTTGTTGTTGAGGAATTTGGAAAAGAAAAGGAAACATCACTTTTTTGAATATGGATACTAAAATCAGTTTATTTACACTTGCATTTTGGACTACAATAATCCTTGCTATATTGAAAATAACAGATATAATAGAGATAAGTAACCTTACTGTATTCTTACCTTTAATAGTTGTATTTGGGTTGTTTTTTATTGTTATATTTTTTATAGGACTTCTTGTTACTATATTTTATTTAAATAACAAAGAAGAAGTTGATAAATTTATAGATGACAATATGGAAAATAGGTCATAAATAATATGATATAATAAATTGTTGATATGACCATAAGAGAAATTGTTAGAAATCTTGAAGAAGAAAGAGATTTCCTTAAAAAAGAAAATGAGGATCTCAAACTTGAAATTAGAAAATTAAATGCAGAAAAAAGACATATTCAATTTGAACTTGATTCATTGAAAAAAAGAATGTGTAAAAAAGATGAACACATAGAAACACCAAACACAGAAGAACAAAAATCAAAAAGAATCAAAAAGAAAAAGAATATTGAATCTATAGAATGAAATTATGAGTGGTGAAATTTTAAATCTTGCTCTCAAGAAAGAAATATTTGAGGGTTTGCTGGATGGGTCTTTAAATGAGATTCCCATTAAAAAAAATAATTGGTGGAAGAAGAGGTTGATGGATGAAAATACTGGTCGATTCAAGGACTTTATGGTTGTTGCTGCAACAAGTGGTAGTTCAGATAAGGTTTATTTTGAAATCAGGTATATTGAGTTGAGAGGAAATAACTTTTTTATTGGTGTGAAACTTATCAATATGGATGAAGGAGATTCTGATAGTGATATTGACACTAATTTGGATAATGGTGAGGTCATTACACCTGATGTTATCAACCCAGAGGTCATTGAACCAGTAAAAATCAATCCTGTGATTATTGAAACTGATGAAGGTGGAAACACTATTGCCAAACAGATTGTAAATGTGAAAGAAAATGTGGGTATTTCACAGATGAGTCAAGACATCACTATTACAAAAGAGGGAAATGTGAGGATTGATGAGTATTCTGCATTGAAACAAACTATTCTTGCATTATTTGATGTATTCTGTAACCTGGAAGGCAATTTTGTAGTCAATATGCCATATATAACCATTAGAAATAATGGTCAACTTGTTGGTACAAAATATAGATTTCATATTGAAAAGGATGCTGACATCAGGGTTGACTACACTAAACAGGAATTTGTCAAATATGAAGATGTTTCTGATGAGTTATTTGCAAATACAATTGCATCATATATGAAGAAGTTGATGATAAGTAATTATGTGTTCATCAATAAAAATGCAAGTGGGTTCAAATATGGTCCAAATGGTGAACTTATCTTTGTTCTTTATGCAACTGGAAGGAGGAAATATTTTTTCAAAAGTAGATAAAAGAGAGTGTAAATCACTCTCTTTTTTGTTATATTTATTTTGTTGAATTTTTAAAGTTACTATATATGACAGATTTTGAAAAATTTGCAAGAGAGAAAAGAATATCATCATTGACACTTGATGGTTATGTGAGAGCTGGATATATCAACCCAACCATCCTTGAAGAGAGGAAAATGAATGTAACACAGATGGATGTGTTCTCAAGACTTATGCAGGAAAGAATTATATTTCTTGGAACAGACATTGATTCTGATGTTGCAAACATTATAAATGCTCAACTTCTTTGGCTAGAGAGTATGTCTAATGATGAAATTACAATGATGATTAATTCACCTGGTGGAGTATGTTATGATGGTTTGTCAATTATTGATACAATGAATTATATTACATCACCTGTTGCAACACAGTGTGTTGGTATGGCAGCATCTATGGGTGCAGTTATTCTTTCATCTGGTGAGAAAGGACATAGATATGCACTCCCACATTCAAGGGTTATGATTCATCAACCTATGGGTGGTGCAAGAGGTCAGGCAACAGATATTCTCATTGAGGCAGAACAGATTAAAATCTTGAAGAATGAATTGTGTGGAATTCTTGCAGAAACATCTGGTCAGTCAATTGAGAAAGTTCTGGAAGACTGTGAAAGAGACCATTGGATGATTGCAGCTGAAGCAAAAGAATATGGTATTATCGATGACATTATCAAAAAGAAGAAATAGTTATGAAACAAGTTTACAAAAAGAAACCAGAATACCTGGATGTGGTGTTTGTTGCTGATGATTCACAGAGTATCAAGGAGGTATATGAACTTGCTGGTGTAGATAATGCATCAATTAAGTTCAATGAGAATGGTGAAAGGGTCATTTCCCTGGATGAAAACACAAATATTCCTGTTGGTGTTGTTGTGTTTAAAGACAAGAAATCTGGAAAACTGGTAGTTATGACTCAAGAAAAACTTCTCCAGTTCTATGATTTATACAATGATGAAAAAGTAGAAGAATAGACTATGAATGACAATATAAATTTTTGGTGTTTTATATTACTCTGTTTTATTGGTGGATTCATTGGATTACAAGAATTTTACCGTAGGAGGATTGGACTTGGTATCTTGGCCATTTTGTTTTTCTGGACAGGTATTCCTGCAATAGTTGCATTTATTGAAGCAGTTGTTTGGTTGTTCAGAGGTGATTTTGAATTTTATAAAAGTGTTAATAAATAGATATTTGATAATATGGAAAAAAATGATTACGGGGTTCATAATGACCCATTTGTTTCAACATCAACAGTAGATGTTGATGATTGTGATTCTTCTTATGGTGAAGATACTAAAAGAAAATGGAATATCAAGGATATATATGCAACAGAATTTACACTTGATAGTCTTGTCAGGACACTTGAGGTGATTGATATATTCAAGAGAAAGTATCCAAATGATGACACTGTTCAAGATTTTGAAGATATTGTCAGAGATGAGATTTGCCAACTTTTTGGTGGTTCTATATTAGACTTTGAATAATATGTTTATAGATGTTGTAACTGCGCCTGAACATAGGTATTTTCTCCCCAAAACAATGAAAATCTTTCTTGCTGGAGGTATTCAAAAATGTATCAAATGGCAGGAGATGATTATCAAAGATTTTCAAGGTGCTTATGATATTGAATTGAGTGCTGATTATAAAAATGGTCTTTATTTACTGAACCCAAGGAGAGAAGATTGGATTGAGGAACCTGGTGCTGCTGAAAGACAGATTGAATGGGAATTTGATATGATTGAAAGATGTGATGTCTTTACAATGTATTTTGCTGGTGGTGAATCAGATCAACCGATTTGTATGTATGAACTTGGTAGAAACATTGAAAGGATGAAACAAAGATTTCCTAAAAGTTGGAAAGACAGAATTATAATCACATGTGACAATTCATATAGAAGAGTCAAGGATGTCATTGTCCAGACAATACTGGCAACAGATGGACTTATAAATGTTAATGTTATTGATGGTGCAGAAAATTCTGTACATACTCACTATAAGAAAATAAAAGAAAAATTAAATTATATTTATAAAGATGAACAATATGAGTAATGGTGTTATTTCAATGGGTATCAAGGCACCTATGATTAAAGAAGGTGATGACCTTGTAAATATTATAGTTGATTCGGTAATTAATGAAGTAAAGAATGTTACAGTGACTCCTGTTCCATATTATATTGAGGGTGTAAGGGCATTCAGAACTGAAGAACATATGTCATATGATATCAATGATAAAGATATCATTGGTATTACTGAATCTGTTATTGCACGGGCAGCTGGACAGTATATATCTGTTGATGATATTGCTGCTGATATTGAGAAGAAGTTTGGAAAGGATGCATTTATTAGGTTGATAAATCCAATCTATTCAAGGAACAGGTTCTCAATGATTCTCAAGGGTATTGCCAGGGCAGCAAAGAAGTTATATATTATAATGCCATCAATTGATGAGGTTGGTAATCCATCTGGAGTAAATCCATTTACAGGTGTTGATATACAGAAATACTATACAGAAATTTGTGAAAGTGAAAACTGTGAGGTGTCCTTTTGGGATGGTGTATCATCAAACAATTTCAGACAAGAAATACCAGAACTTAAAGACATTCCTGATGTAAATACCATCTACTGTGGTCTTCATGATTATACCGAGTGGAAAGAACATTTTGGTAGTCCCAATCATTTCACACTTGCAGACATATGTGATGAATTCAGTCCTGACTGGGGTCTTCTTGGTACCAATAAATCCACAGAAGAGAGACTGAAACTGTTCCCATCAAAGGAAGTTGCACAGAAGGTTTGTGATGAGGTGAAGTCAAAAATCAAAGATATTACAGGAAAGGATGTGATTGTCTGCTCTTATGGTGACGGATGCTTCAAAGATCCAGTAGGAGGTATCTGGGAATTTGCTGACCCTGTTACTATGCCAGCGTACACAGATAAGGAACTCATTGAATCCACACCTAATGAAATCAAGTTGAAGGCATTCATTGATGATGGTACAAGTGAGGAAGAAATCAACAAACTCATCAAGGAGAAGAAAAACTTGGTTGGATCAATGACTTCCCAGGGAACTACACCAAGATTATACAGAGATTTATTGGCATCTCTTATGGATCTCACTTCTGGTTCTGGTGACAGGGCAACACCTATTGTATTAATACAAAATTATTTCAGAGATTAACATTATGGATGAGAAACTTGAATTGAAAGATGGGAATATCTGGATAATGGAGGATATAAAGAAAACACTTCAACAGGTATATGACCATTACAGAATTGTGTGTAATAGGAATGACTATCTCAAGAAAGAAATTGAGAAAGTAAAATCTGAAAAATATGCAGATGAAGAACTGTCAAGATTGAAGTCTGAATATGATAGAATGAAGTCAGATTATTACAGGGGATTTCCAATATCTGAAGAAGAGGATAAGAATATTAAAGAGTGGATAAAAAACCAACAGGAAAAAAATCCTGGTATTGGAGGTGCTGCTGGAGGAAGGTTTACATATAAGTTCATACCTACTGGGTTGGGTACATCTGGTACAATTATAGATAGTTTTACTGGTGATGAATTCACATTTCAAGAACTTGGATAATTATGAAAAAGAAATCAACAGAAAGAGAACAATGTTCATTATTTGAAGATATGTTGATGTGGACATCTTACAGGTACTGTATAGGAAGACACACTTATGTTACTTCATTGGCAGGTGAGATTGCACAACATTATTACAACAGATTGTCCGATGAAAGGATGGAATTTACTGCGACAGATATTCGCAAGGAAATCTCTGACAAGTTACAATGGCTTCCTTTCAACTTCAAGATTCACAGGATGTATGACAGTGATCCTTTCAATCCACTTGATGCACTTTTGACCTTCATCCAGAAGAACAGCATTGACACCATTGATGAGTTCTATAAATATGCCAATCTTGAATATGATGCACACACCGATGAGTATAAGTTTGAAATCAAGACTCCTACCATCAAGTCATATTTTTCTGAAAGTGACATAGAAGACCTCATCCCTTGGGAGAATCTTGCTGCCTGTTTTGATAAGAAGAACCATAAGATTGTCACCACAGAATATGGAGGAAAGACAGAGACTCACAGGTGTTTTAAGTCCTGGAAAAGGGTGTCTGTTCCTTGTGAAGATAAACCAGGTTATTACAAAATGTCAGAGTTTGGATGGGAACCTATATGGATTGTTGTTGATGAATACCTAAAGACAGGCAACACCAACAGGTATCTGATAGATGAGTTTATAACAAAGGTTGAAGATATAAAAGAAAAAGAGGAAATTTAGTTTCCTCTTTTTTGTTTACCACTGTAAGACTTTTGGTGTATATGTATAACCTATTGTTATTCCTAATCCAACAGTAGGAACAAACCTTTGGTTGATGAAGTCATAACTTAAACTAAAGTTAGGACCTATTGCAAGACCTATACCATTACTCTTCCTCATATCCTTTTCATACTTCTTACTTGGTTCAGCAACTATACCAAGTCCTGAATTGAAAACAAGTCCAGGATAATCAGACCTCAAGTGTATATATGTCTCATTTGTTTTTGTATTTCTTTCCAACCATCCCTCAACGAATATATTCTGATTAAGTGCAAATGTGGCATCTCCTGTAAAGAGTTTGTTTTCATTCACATTATAAGGGATGTTCACAGAAAATGAGCAACTGGATTTTCCAAATACATTAGATTTTGATAACTTGATAGAACCACCTTCAACTTGTGCATTAACCTCTCTTACAATAACTGTCTCAATAGTCACAGTGTCTTTTATGTTCATATTTGTGTTGATATAAGAAATATATTCTTTATTTTTCTGCTTAAGGAATTTGATACTATCTCTTAATTCTTCTTGTGTAAGTTGATAAGTATGCTTCTCTGCATTTGCTCTTCCAAGTTCATCTTTATAATTGACAATTTGTTCAGTAAGTGCAATCCTGTTGTTCTCCTGTCTGTCAATCTCATAATTTAGGTTGCCAATTCTACTACATTGACCTGAAAAGATAATTCCAAAGATTATAATTATACTTATATAAATCAAATCTCTGTATTTCTTCAATATTTCTAAAAACTTTTCCATATAAATTTGGTTTTAATGAAAATAATTGTTATATTTGTAATGTAAAATATTTATGGTTTAATATGGAAATAATATTACCAATTGGAATTTCAGGATCTGGAAAGACCAGACTCTATAATATGATATACAAGGATTTATATCTCTTGTCTCCTGACCTTATCCGCAAAGAACTCACTGGAAATATAAGTGATCAGAAGAAAAACAAAGAGGTTTTTGAAGAGGTGGACAGGAGAGTGGTGGACCTGGTGAAGAAGGGTGAGTCATTTTTCTATGATGCAACAAATGTCAATTCTGAATTCCGGAAGAAGTTTGTGGAGCAGTTCAGGGGCACTGATGTGAAAGTCATCTATGTTGTCCTGCCGGCAGATATACAAGTATCTTATATGAGAATTAAGCAGGATTTGAAAAACAATGTTGAGAGGAGTAGAGTTCCTTTTGATGCCCTTATCAGACAGAAAGGATTCTATAATCAATCCATCAAATCAAACTTTGAAGGAGAGAATGTTCAGGAAATAATTTATATCAAAGAAGGAGAATTGGATTAAAATGAAAAAGATTTTGATACTTATAATTGGACTTATCCTTTTTTGCTCTTGTGAGGAAAAAACATTACAGCAGAGAGAAAGGGAAAAATATGAACGTTACAGTGAAAAATATCAGAATAATGCACAGTTATTTGAACTGACATACAAAGATAAAAATGGTGAAAAGAGAACACATCAGTTTGTTTTAGTTTCAACTAGTGACTATATGAATGGTATTGCTCACTGGCCAGACTGTAAATATTGTAAAGAAAGAGGATTGTAATTATGTATACTTTAACTATTGATGACCCAGATAAGTTGTTCTTTTGTAGTGACTCTCACCATGGTCATTTTCATATTTGCAAGTACTGCCATCGCCCATTTCAGTCCAGGAGTGAGATGGATCAGACACTTATTAAGAACTGGAATGCAGTTGTGCCTGAAGATGGAATAGTTGTCCATTGTGGAGACTTTATGCTTCCACATAATGAAGACATCAAGGAGTACAATAAGTACCTCAACCAGTTACATGGAAGAGTCTTGTTGCTTAGGGGCAACCATGACAGGGCAAGTCTTGATTGGGTGAGTGATAAGTTGATTGCAGTCAGAGACCAGGCAATGATAGTTGTTGATGGTGTGAAGATTTTTGCACAACATTATCCTTGTGCTGCCTTCAATGGAGATTATCATGTATATGGTCATATCCATACTCTTGCAGATGGTACCTGTTATGGTATTGATGGTGATGTGACAAAGGTGATGAGGAAAAACACATATGATGTTGGTGTAGACCAGAATGGTTATACTCCTGTATCCTACTGGCAATTATGTGACATTTTTAGAAAGAAGATGAACAATGACAGATAGTGAAATAGAACATCTTTGTAATTTGGCCTGGCAGGAGAAATATCTTGAATTGAAAGGTCTGAAAATTGGTGATGAGGTTATTTGCTCATTCAGTAATCACCATGGTAATGCAAAGCAGTCATACTCTTATATGGTTAAAGGAAAGGGTGTGATTGTAGAAACTGAAAAAGGCATCAAGGTTAAAAGTCTTGAAAAATATACTGCATCAAGGTCAGAGAAAAGGAGATTGTCAGATAGAAACTCAATTTGGGTATATTATGAAGATTATGCATATTCAGATTTGAGATATATCAAGTCAAAAGTTGAAGAATAATTATGGAAATCAAGTTTGATGATCTGACTGATCAGCAATGTGCAGATATCATTGCTCATTTTGTTAAAAGGAAAAATGTAAATGAGATAATCATTCATACAAAGGAAGATGACATTGTGATAAAAAAGACACCAAAGATTACTGATTATTTTGATATTATATCTCCTATTGTTATATTATAGTGTACCAGCGAAAAAGGGTTTATAGTAGTGTCCTGAAGTCAGTAACCCTGAGATGATATCAAAATCAATGGTGAGACATAGATGAGCTGTAGTCAGGATTTTTGGTACATTTTGTTATATTTATTATAAGTTTGTCCATTCTTTCAAAATGGACTGGTGTGGGAAAAGATTTGAACTCAAAAAAATTAACAATTAAATCCCTAAAAAATTATGTTTATTTCAAAACACAAAGCATTTCGTGAAGAATATTGTGCAACTGTAGTGCAGATTGGTGAGACCTTCCCTATTGAAGGTAGGGACAGGATTGTAAAGACTCTTGTCAATGGACTTTCTATTGTCATTGGAAAGGATGAATTTAAGACTGGTGATATTGCTGTCTACTGTGCAAATGAGACTTGTTTGCATGAGTTGTTCCTCCACCTCAATTCAATGTATGAGGACAAGGAACTCAATATGGACAAGGAGAAGAAGGGTTATATCAACAAACACGGTCGTATTCGTGTCGTGAAGCTTGGTGGTGTTCCATCTTATGGTCTTCTCATTCATCCTGATTCCATTGCCACATTTATCAATGAACCTGTTGAAGATGTGACAAAGTTCCTTGAGGCGCATGTTGGAGAGGACTTTGATGAGATTAATGGAGAAAGGTTCTGTCAGGTGTATGTACCACCTATTAAGCATGTCCAGGAACGAGGGTCAAAGGCAGATAGACTCAAGAAGAAGCTTGACAGGTTCAAGATGCTCATTGAGGGATCATTCAGACTCCATTATGATACTAGTTCTCTTGCAAAGAATATGAGGGACATCAATCCTGATGATGAGGTATATATCTCTGTGAAGGTACATGGCACATCTGCGATTTTCGCAAACATCTTGACCAATGTTCCTACCAACTGGTTCAAGAGGATGTGGAGGAAGTATGTAAGGCATACTGATGAATATGATAAGAAGTATAACCTCGTTTATTCTTCAAGGACTGTCATCAAGAACCAGTACATTAACAAGAAGCAGAAACCTGGTGGATTCTATTCTGATGATGTTTGGGGTTATTGGGCAAAGAAGTTGAATGGTCTCATTCCACAGGACTACTGTATCTATGGTGAGATTGTGGGATTCACACCAAATGGTTCTCCTATCCAGAAGGGTTATGATTATGGTTGCGCCCCTGTTGTAGAAGAGAAGTCCAAGTTGATGGTTTACCGCGCCACCAAGGCTGGTAAGGAACTTGAAATCTCTGAAGTCATTGAGATTGGTGCAATGCTCAAGGAGAAGTTGGGTGATATCATTATGCCTTTCCCTCTTCTTTATCATGGAACACTACATGACCTTTATCCGAATGTAGATGTCCAGGACCACTGGCATGAGAATGTTCTTGAACACTTGAAGACTGAAAAAAAATTCAAGATGGAAGAGATGGAGCCTCTTTGTAAGACTAAAGTTCCAAGAGAAGGATTTGTTCTTCGTAAGGGTAATGACCCTGTATCAGAAGCCTGGAAGTTGAAGTGTTTCCGTTTTCTTGAAAAAGAAAGATCTCTGATGGATGCCGGTGAGGCAGACATTGAGATGGTAGAGGGTTATTCACAGGAAGAAGAAAATGCTTAATTGAAATGGGAGACTAAATATCTCCCATTTTTATTTGGAATTATCAGAAAAAAGTATTATCTTTGTAATGTAAAACTCAAAGAATATGTTACAGAAAGATAATTTTATTGATTTGAAGATTGGAGATGAGTTCCGCTACAATCGATCAAGAAAGCATCACAAGGTCATCAATATGTTTGATTATGATGGTAAGACCTATGTTGTTGTTCTTGGTGACAGTGATAGTTCCCACTTTGAAATCAGGGAGAAAAACCACCTTTGTGGGGTTTATACTTATTATGGTAATGTGTTTGATGGTGTTGTAGAGGTGAATGGTTACCAAGTTCGAGGTATTGGTGGAAAGCTTCTTCCTACTCCTAAGCCTGTGAAGGAGAAAGTTAAGAAGGACACTACAAAACCTACACAGGAGGATGTTAAGAAGGACACCACAAAGAAAGAACTGACTGATTTCCAAAAGTTCTACAAAGTTCAATGTAGTGGTAGAATCAATATGACAGATATTGTTACTGGTTCAATACTTGCAGGGATTTCTGAAGAGAAATATGAGGACATCCTTTGGTATTATGATGAGTATAAATCTGGTAAAAGACAGTAAAATATAAATCCAATAAAAAGTTACACAAATGAATATATTGTGACTTTGCTTTTTCTATTGAATTTACTGAAAACTGCATTCTGAACAATATCATTAAGCAGAACTCTATATTTCACTTTAGAGTTTTTGATTTGAAGAAATGCACTTTTCCAGTCTTTAACTCCTGTCAGTGTTTGCTTCCATCGCTCATCTAAACAATCTACATTAAAAACAGGATAAAACCAATTCTTTTCATACTTCTTATAACCCCTTCTTGCTATCTCTATTGAAGCAGCAACCATATCTGGGGTTGCTGCATCTCCATAAACTAAATTCCCTATAAAACTTGAGTATACAGGATTTACTTCAACCAACTCATATCCATATATGTTACTCAACATTGTTAGCTTGTTAGTTATCAATGACCTGTCCCACACATTATTACACAGTCTATTAAAGTTTTTTCCTTGACCCTTATCACTGGATTTTATGTTTAAATCTTCTATGGAGAGTTTCTTGCATTTCCAGTAATTTATGAGATTATTTATTGTATGACAAATCTTGATTATCTCATATTGTCTTTTGTTCTTTGAAACTTCTTTATCTGTAAGTTCTTTTAAGTCAAAGACTTGCTTGTGTAAGACTTCAAATTTATTTTCTTTATCAAACTCAATAACAGACAAACCAATATAATTAGGATTCATATCCAATCCCATAACCCTGTTATCTTTCAACTCATTGAATTTCACTGAACAATTCAATAATTTCTCATCATAAGTTATCCAAATATAATCATTATTCAATTTTATTGAAACTGTTGCTTTTTTGTCATAACACAACTCATTAAGTTTATTCAGTTCTTTCTGAAGGTTTCTATGTATTTTACCTAATTGAATATCTATGTGTTTCTCTTTTGAGATTTTGAATACAAGTGATTGATTATCAAGGTGAAAGTCAAACATTCTATTTCCCTTTTGCAGCATCTCTCCTTGACTTGATATTGGAAGTTGTCTCTGTTTATCAAACTCTTCTTTATTGATAAGTTTCCTTAAGTATCTTCTATACAATGATTTACCACCAAAGATAACTTTTTTATTATTGTTTCTTTCCTGTATGGACTTGCCTTCCTTGATAGCACATTGCAATAACCAGGAATTTAACTTTCCTTTGAATAATTGGTTTACTTGAGACCTAACATCTTTTTCTTTGGCAGAACTATCATCATGAAAACGATTATAAGCAAAATGAACCACAGAATTATAAGTCCTCAACTCATAATCCAAGTCAATGGGTTTCATTATTTTAAGCTTGATAGTTTTCATTTAATATAAAAATAAAATATATTTTATATAGTATTTATGTAATTTTTGTTATATTTATGATGAATTTTTATATTGAATTATATTGAATTATATTTACTATACATAATATGAAAGAGATTCATTTTTACACCAACCTCACCAATGAGGAGCAGACCTCTGAATGGGATTTAGATACTATGTGTGTAGATTATTTCACATCTAATGAAGCAATTGAGAACCCAGATGAGGAGAAGGTGAAGACAACCCAGCTCTGTTTATTGAGGAATACTTGGGATTACATTGACCGGGGTGCAAGGGTGTTTATTCACAATGGTAATGAAGTTTTTGAAATCTTTGACGGAAGATATGACAGCACTGGCAAGGAGATCAGGAGAGGTATGGATATCTCCAAACTTCTTATAGGGGGTACATTTGGTAAAATTTATTGATATGACAGAAAGAGAGAAAAAATGTTTTGATGACATTGGTGGTGGTCGCTGGGGTAAAGAGCATTCAGATGTTCTTGCCTGGGCTGATTCACATCCAATCTGGAAAGTTGCAGCAGATGGACTTCCAGATGAAGATGGTGAGTATCTGGTTGTTGTTGAAGGTTTGGATAAACTTATCAGATATATTGAAATCTGTAACTATGACAAGAAACATAAATCATTTACTTGTTGGGATTATTATAATGACTCAATTTGTACATACAAGAAAAAAGACATCAAATATTGGATGAAAATTCCAAATTATAAATAGAAGATATGTTTGAACTATTGGCAGTAATATTTGGATTATTACAGGGTATTACAGTTGCTCTTAATAAAAGATGTAATTGGGTATTTTATATAATCCAAATGATTTTTATGTGTTTATTTTCATATAGTAACCATCTTTATGGAGATACATTTAACAGTTTTATTTACATTTTCTTTGGTATATATGGGTGGATTTCTTGGGGAGCACCTGAATCTAAAGTAAGTTATATGAGTATGTATCAAAAGATATTCATAATATTTATAATTTTCTTTGGATATTTCATTTTAAAATCACATCTCCAGGGCACAAATGACCCTCTTCCACATATTGATTCTTTTACAACCATTACATCTATCATTGCAACTGTTCTTATGACATGTAGAAAAGTTGAAGCTTGGATATTGTGGTTTGTAAATGATATTGTTTATGTTATTCAATACTGGATGTTACCTGACCAGGCATTTTATTTGATGTGTCTTAATGTAGTCTGGACTGGATTGGCAGTTTATTCATATATTAAATGGGTTAAAATTGTAAACAATGAAAAGAATATACATAGCATCAAGATTTCAGTTTGATGACAATGGAACATTGAAGAATGATTTCAGAGTGCATCTGCTTGGTAATGAATCATTTCTACTTGAAGATCATTGTAAGTCTGTCATATTTAATAATGAAGAATATAGATATGCTGGTCCATTCTTTAATGAGAAAGCTTCTGAACATAATTTAAGTGCATCCTTTGGAAAGATTGTTGTAGATGTAGAAAAGAAATCAATTGATGAATGTGATGCATTCATTGCAGTTTTTGATAATGAGGTTTCACCTGGAACAATAACAGAGTTGATTTATGCTGCTATGTCCAACAAGGACTGTTATTTATTCTATCAATCCAGTGATAACAAATCTGAAAACTGGTTTCCAATTGAATTTGCTAAATCATTGGGTATAGATGTTGTTTCTTATAAAGACATAAAGGAAGTTGAAAAAATATTCAATTTTAACAAATAAATTTGGAATTTTCATTTTTTAGTTGTATCTTTGTATCAAGAAATAAATGATATTAAACAAACACAATTATGGAAAAAGAATCACGCTTTCGCATTCTCAACAAGACTCGTGAGACAGTCACTCTCAAACTTCAAGACAAACCTATGACCTTCTCTTGGGAGGAATTCAACAAGAAACTCATTGTAGTTGATAAAGTATGGGCTGTCCTCAATGAAGAAGAAAAGAAGAAACAGGATAAAGCAGAAGAACTTATCAATAATGCTGTTGTCTCTATGATTATTCAGAGGGGTAATTGTGATGCAGGTACCAAACTTTCACATTTGGCAATGCTTGGTACCTATATTGATGAGGCTACTAAAATTCTTGAGTGTAACAGGCTTGAGGTGATGCAGCTTATCCGTCAGAGGTTGATGATGCTGAATCCATTTATGGTCAATCCTATGTTTAGTGAAGATGAAATGAACAGGAGTGGCATTCATCACAAGAAACATCGTAGTGGTAAACCTAACAGAGATAAGAATGGAAACCGTGAGGTTGTATCTACTGTCAGTGATAAACCCACTTTTGGTGATGCTTTCTCTTGTCTGGGTGAGTTGAAAGAGAAAATGGGCAAGGAGGGATAATGAGTAGTTTAACTATAAGAGAGAGAAGGAAGAATATGAAAAGGGTCAAGCACCCTATCAATCTTTATCATATCTCTTTGAAAAATCATAATGGTGAGGTATTCTATCCAAGAATTCCAGAGGTGTACAACAATGATGAGGATGATACAATTAGCAGGGTATGTTTCTCTTCTACAATTTCAGGTGCATATAGATCAATAACCTTTGAAGATACCTGTGGAGAAGAATGTTATGTACATGTCCCTACAAACATTGACTCACTTATAAAAAGAGGAAATGTATATAAACCAAGTACAAATCTTGTCTGGGATGTTGATTTCACAAATGAATATTGGGTTAGAAGACCTGTTAAGTTGAAGTGCATAGGAAAGGCAAAGTTCTACTATAAAGACAGAAGTAGTTGGATTGGACCATGGAGACCAAGAGTTGATTTCAAATGGATAGAAAAATACACAGAAAATGACAAGAGAAGAGTTTAAGGAAATAGCAAATTATATAGGAGATATTATAAAGGATACCCCTTGGTATCAGCATATTTATATTGTTGGTGGAAGTGTGAGGGATTTTTATATGGGTAATGACATCAAGGATATTGACTTGGTGATTGACCTTCCTAATGGTGGTGTGGATTTTGCTAACTGGTGTAAGGACCAGGGATACACAAAGACAGTTGTTATATACGAAACATATGGGACTGCAGCTATGAAAATATTAAATCAAGATATAGAATGTGTAATGACTCGTGGTGAAAAATATCTTGATGATGGAACAAGAAATCCAACTGTTGAATTTGCAGATTTAAAAGAAGATGCATTTAGAAGAGATCTTACTATCAATGCACTTTATTATAATATTTCAACTGGAGAAATTTTAGATCCAACTGGATATGGAATAAAAGACATAGATAATAAAATTTGTAGAGCACCAATGGAATTAAGATAGTATTTTTTGAAAAAATATTGTAGTGAAGATTTAATGATAGAAGATATATGCAAACAAAAGTAGACCAAACATATATAGATGACCCTTTGAGGATTTTAAGGTGCATTAGAATGTCCTGTAAATTTGGATTTACTATCTCTGATGAGACTTATAAGGCAATGAAAAGAAATGTTCAGAGACTCAAAATCATCACCAAGGAAAGAATCCAGGCGGAGTTCAGCAAGATTCTGATGTCTGAAAATGCTGTGATGGGTATCAATATGCTGCATGATATTGGTGCAATGACTTTTATTGTTCCCGAATTTGAGAAGTGTTATGGTCTTACCCAGAACAGGTTTCATTTTGGTGATGTGGCTGAACACACACTTGCTGTCCTTGACTATCATTGCAAGCATTTTGATGCAGATTTGACAGAAAGACTTGCTTGTTTCCTTCATGATATTGGAAAGACAGCAACCAGGACTGTAAAGGATGGAAAGGTTCATTTCTATGATCATGAGTATGTTGGTGCAGAATTGACTGGAGATATTTTGAGAGAACTGAAGTATGATACCGACACCATCAAGAAGGTGCAGTTTCTCATTAGAAATCATATGAGAACCAAGCAGGCAGGAGATGGTGCAAAATATATGAAGGATAAGTCTCTCCACAAACTCCTTTATGAGTGTAAGACTTTTGAGATGTTCAAGTCTCTTATGAGAATCATTGAGTGTGACAATGAAGCACACGCAAAAGATTGCTGCATTCACAACCAGTATTCTGAACTTGTTGCAAAGGTTGAATATGAAGGAAGTCATTCCAAGATGTTTGGATATAAACTCCCTGTCACCGGTGAAGACATTATGTGTGTTCTTGGTCTTGAACCAGGTCCAATAATTGCAGAAATTAACAAGAGACTTCTCAGCCAGGCATTTATGGATCCTGAAATCTCAAAGGAGAGATGTATTAAACTCCTTCCGGGAATAAAGAAACAGGCAGAACAGGTTTTAAAGAAGTAGGATATGCCTGATTCATTCTATGCTGGAGTAAACATCTGTGGTGTTTATTCAGAAGGATTAGTTATACCACAATACTATGAAAATGGTGAGTGGTGGTATTGGATGCCTGGTGTTGGGACTATTCCTGAACATAATCTTATAAAAAAGTGAGGATTTTGTCCTCACTTTTTTGGTTTTCTCAAAAAAATCCATTATCTTTGTAATAGAACATTAAATGAATAGGAATATGGAATTACTTTTATATTGGATGCGCAAGCAGGAGATTGATGACAAGATGATTTATAAAAATGATGCCATCAAACAGGAGTGTTTTATCAGAGACCAGATTTGTACGAATCTTCTACACACTCATACATTTGTAGTATCTACTCATAGGTCAAAATCTATTGTCCTTCCTGTGTATGCATTCACTATGGAGAATGGAATCAAGGTGATTTGTAGAGAGAATTTCTATGGTTGGAAATTGTCTGTGAAACTACCCAAGGATAGACCTTATGCTGAAATTATCCCAGAAGACTTATTTGAAGATGGATATAATAAAGATATATCCAGTTGTTATTTTGAGGGGTTCAAGGATGAATGGGTCTTTGAAGGATACAGACTTGACAAGAAACAAAGAAATTTTTCCTTTGGCATTTACAGTGATTATGATTTTTACACTGCAATGTATATGTTGAAACATCTCTATGAGAAAGAAGATTTTTCAGAAGATGTAAAGAAACTGACAAAAGAATATGTTGTCAATTCCATCAACCAGGTTTATGATAAATTTGGTTATAATGAAATGGAAATTGATGGTTGGGGAAAACCTACTGGAAGGAGAGTGATGTCCGGATGGGAAATTTTCCAGAAGACTTATATCCATCTTGGTGATTATGATTTCAGGAAAGATAAAGGTCTTGATTATATTCATATGGACATTGTTGACAGACCTGAAAAGTTTGCTACCTATATTATCAAGTATCCTGAAATTGCACAGACCTTTGTATCAGAAGTAAAATCATATAACTTTGAATTTTAATTATGGAAAAAGTATCTGAAAAATGGTTTAAAAATCATAATTGGAAGAAGTTCATTGATAATCATATTGAAGAAGATGGAGTTGAAAGAAGAAATCTCATATATGAACTTAAACCAAAAAACTCAAAATTATATGCAAGATATGACAGGGTTGTCTATGTGAAAAATGGTAAGACTGTCAGTAGGTTTTATATGTTTTTTGTCAAAGGATGTACTGGGTTTGAAGTTCATAATAGGATTTCAAACAATAATTTTGGGGTGAATACAATCATCTCTGCATTGAATGTTGTAGGCTATGATGAGTTTGGTAATTTAAAAACTATATAAAAAAATAAGGCAATGGTAAATTAAAAAAGTGAGAAAGAAATTTCTCACTTTTCTTGTTTTTTTCAAAAAAATGTATTATCTTTGTATCAGAAAACAAACACAAAAGATTATGAATGTTTTAGACCTTATCAAGAGAGACCTTCAGAATAAGAAGGATATGTTCGGACGCCCTATGATTGACACCATTGTTGTTCTCAAGAAGGATGACAAGGGATACTACATTGAGTATGCCTTCAAAGAGGGCGCTCCTCACGACAACAGGTGTCTGTCCTGGTATGATTCCTATCAACCGGAAGCATATTGCCGGAATGGTTGGTTCAGGACCAATGATGGTGTTGACCTTCCTGAAGATGAGACACAGAAGAGACTGGATCAAATCCGTCAGACCCGTGATGAAAAGGTTGGAAAGGTATTCCGCCTTTCTTCTTTTACCTGTGGATATGAAGAGGATGAAAAGAATCAACTCATAGACAGTGAAAAGAAATGGAATGAGTTCCATAAGGATGAACCTTTTATTCCAGAAGATCATGTTTGCAAGGTTGGGTGTCCTGCAAAAAGTTGTGACTGGTGTAAGGGTTATTGGACTTATGAGAATCCTGTGAAGTGTGCCTGTTGGTATCTCAAGGATGAGAAAACTATGGAGGACTACATCAAAGACTACAAAATTTCTATGTCTGCTATTGAACTTGCTGAACTTCTGTAAGATATGGATAAACTTATCAACTATATAATGTTCCGTAAGAAGACTTATGGCAACATTCAAGATTATGCATCTGCTTCTTCTATGTACTATATGATCGGTATATACAAAGTCCGCATCTCTGATCATATGAAGTATGGCGAGACTGCTGCAAATGAGTGTGACTACTACTTCATCATCCAGCCTGATGGAAACTATGTCTTCATCAATGGACCCAAGTACAACAAAGAGAAAAAGATGTATATGAAGGTTGTCTCCTATTCAGAGGCAAAGGAGTTCATCAAGACACTCCACGATTTCACTCTCAAGTATTCTGAAATGACTGACTGGTTTAAACCTGAGGGTTGGAATTATCAGAATATTGAGAAGAGTGATATCAAACCTTCCTGGGATGAATTTAGAGACAGGTATATTTCCAATGCTGATGAGAAGACACAGGTGTCTATAATCAGTAAAATTGAAAATCTTGTTTGTGGATGTGTTCAAAAAGGAAATGTTAATACAAAAATTCTCAACTTCTCATCTGTATATAACAAGTTGAATGATACACAGTATAACACCTTGATGAAAAAACTTGGAGAGGCATAAAATAAATTTCAGATTTTTTGTTATATTTAATTTGTGTAAGAACTCTACACATAAATATAATGTAAGTTGGAAATAAAAATCCACAGGATACTATTTGGATCCATCAAGTGAGATAATAAAGACGGGTTACACAAAGTAATACAAATTTAACTTATATAGTTATGAACAAAATTCTTGTAGTCGTAGACATGCAGAACGACTTTCTTACCGGTTCTCTGGCCAATGAATCTGCTGTAAAAGTAATCCCTAACATCAAGAGGGAAATTGAAAGTGGGAAGTATACCCACATTATCTTCACGAGAGACTCACACACTGAAAATTATCTGAACACCCAGGAAGGTAAGCATCTTCCTGTGACTCACTGTATCTCTGGGTCCAAGGGTTGGGATGTGTGTGATGAACTCCTCAATTCCAATTTTGGAGAAATTGAACCTATGTTCCTTGACAAGCCTACCTTTGGTTACAAGGATTGGGTTGATTATTTCGACCAGAACCATCTGAATGGTGATGAATCTGAATTCACCTTTACTGGAACCTGCACCGACATCTGTGTGGTTAGTAATGCCCTTGCCATCAAGGCCACCTTCCCAGAGGCATCTGTGAAGTGCCTGGAAGACTGCTGTGCACCTCTCTTTGGTGACTCCAAGAGACAGGAAGCTGCACTTACAGTTATGGAGTCTTGTCAGGTTGAAGTAATCAGATAAATTTCAGAGTTATGGAGTATGTCGCTGGAAGAAACAATCTTGCTTGTACTATCTTTGTTCCATATGATTGTGACAACAACTGCCCTTTCTGCACATCTAAGTGGATGTATAGGGAGTCGGGTATGAAGATGGATATTGATAGGATTATAGAGATGATTGATTATGCTAATCAATCACCTACTATTTCTGAATTTGTCATCACTGGAGGAGAACCCACCGCAAATCTTCCCCTCCTTAAGAGGATTGTTGATGCCTGTCAGAAGAAGGTGTATATCAACACCACCCTCCCCAAGAAGAATTTGGATGAGGTGATTGATTATCTTGATAATGAGGATAAAATCTATGGTATCAACATCTCCCGTCAGTTTGGCAAACTCAACAATCTCTATAAGTATGTTGCCAGTCCTGAAGACATTCTCAAAATCAGGACTTCCATCCGCATCAATGTGATGAGGACCAAGGATTGGATTGAAAATCTGGATCAGTTCATTGACACCTGGATTGTCAAGTCTAATGTCCTTCTCAATCTCCGTGAAGATTATCGTTATATCACAAAAGAAAACCTCAAAGTAAGAAATGATGTTGTGGATTATCTTGCGAACCGTTTCGTATATGTAGGTGGTAGTGGATGTATGGTCTGTAATGGTGAAACCTTTGTCAATCCTGAAACTGGAAAATATATCCACTATCACAGGGGTATTGAACACTCTTGTGTCAGGTATGCGGACAGGACTTATATCAATGATGTGATTATCAGACCTGATGGAAAAGTCTATGATGACTGGGACTGGTCTGTTGAAATGGATGGTGAAACAATCAAAAATATCAAGTAATTATGACTAACAAAGAAAAACAGTACATTAAAGAACTTGGTCAGCTTTATATGCAGACCGGTGAGTTTAATAATTTAAGTTGTGGTGGAGGATATTCACCCAAATATAAACCTATTGATGTAATTGAGTATATTGAACAGCAAGAATATAATGAAAATCTGAACACATATATAAAATACAGGAATGCTCAAAGATATACAACATATCATTCTTGCTCTGGTGGTACATATTATGAAAAATCTACTAGTGGTGATTATGTCATTACTGAGAATGGTAAGTATATCAATATCAGAGACCTTGAATATAAACTGAAACCAGAAGATATTGAGAAGAAGATTAACAAATTAAAATCTGTGAAGTACAAGGATTACCAGAAATTCTCCAGGGTTCAGATGAATGGAAGTGATACTTTTGCATATGTTGAGGATGACAATGGTCATTTTGTATATGACAACAATGCTCACAAATTCATTGATATAACAAAATAATTTAAGTAACTATGTGTGGATATTCAAATTACAGGACATCATCCGGTTGTGGATTTGGTGGAAACTATAATGAGTTCAGATTCTCAAGCAGTTGTGGAGGTGGCTGTGGAGGACCTGTCCCATCCGGGTGTGGTGGAGGATGCTAAAATAAATTTGGTAATCTCCTAAAAAATTATTATCTTTGTAACAGAAAAAGAAAAAGAAAAGAATATGATTAAAGTAAATGACACAGAAATAAAGGTTGGACACTTCCCTGATGGTACACAGTCCATTGAATTCTTTGATACTCAACCCTATGATAGTATCAATAAAGTGGAATGGTTTTATGACTCTGATGAAGAGGTATTCACCCTTATGTGCGTGGTTGATATGATAAGGAGAAATTCCAAAAACTCCATTATCAACCTGCGGGTACCATATCTTCCAAATGCCAGGATGGATAGAATTAAAGAAAAAAAACAGAACTTCTCACTCAAGGTATTTGCAAATCTCATTAATTCACTTGATTTTGGTTGTGTTATGACATATAATGTCCATTCCAATGTCAGTGAGGCTTTGATTAATAACATCTTCAATATGAGTCCAAATTCAGATGTTGGTGCTGTGATTTCAAAGTATAAACCTGATGTCATCTATTTCCCGGATGAGGGTGCTTGTAAGAGATATGCGGACCTTGCCTGCATAAAGAATTGTGGTCTTCCTGTTATCTTTGGTATCAAGAAGAGAGACTTTGCAACAGGTAAGATTCTTGGTCTTGATGTTGTATCTGGCATTGACCTCACTGGGAAAAAGGTTCTCATTGTTGATGACATTATTTCTAAAGGATTTACATTTTTCTATTCAGGAAATAAGTTAAAAGAATTAGGGGCAGTAAGTATAGGATTATATGCAAGTCATTGTGAAGATACAATTCTTGATGGTGAATTACTTAAGGATAAATCACCTATAGATATAATTTATACAACAGATAGTATTCTTCATATTGAACATAATAAAATAAAAATCATTCGTAAATTTAGGGCATAAACTATACCACCCCAACAAACAAATGTCATCCATAAATAACATAAATATATAAAAAAACTATGTATTATGGAAAAAATCATTTGTAAAATTTGTGGAAAGGAGTTTGATAAAAATAATGCTTTAACATTACATTTAAAAAAAGAACACAACATTTCAAGAAAAGAATATTTTGATACGTATTTAGAACCATATTTTCATAAATGTCCATATTGCAATAAGGAAAGACTTTGGAATTTAACAAATTATAGAGTTACTTGTGGTTCAAAAGAATGTAAACAGAAAAACTTTGAAACTGTGTGTTTAAAAAAATATGGTTCAAAAAATCCAAGTTCAAATCAAGATGTAAAGGAAAAGAAAAAACAAACTAAATTTGAAAGATATGGAGATGAAAATTATAATAATAGAGAAAAATGTAAGCAAACAACATTTGATCACTATGGTGTAGAATACCCTCTTCAATCACATATTGTTGATAAGAAAAGGATGGAAACCTGTCTTGAAAAATATGGTACAGAGTATGGTTTTCAAAGTGATAGTGTAAAGCAAAAAATAAAAGAAACCTGTCTTGAAAAATATGGAACAGAATATGCAAATCAAAGTGATATTGTCAGACAAAAAATGAAAGAAACCTGTCTTGAAAAATATGGAACAGAGTATGCAAATCAAAGTGATATTGTCAGACAAAAAATGAAAGAAACCTGTCTTGAAAAATATGGTGTTGAAAATGCAGGGGGAACAAAAGAATCTCAAATAAAAATAAAAAAAACAAAACTTGAGAGATATGGTGATGAAAATTATTGTAACATTGATAAAATCAAATCAACATGTTTAGAGCGATATGGAGAAACATCATATGCAAAAACACATAAATTTGCACAATTAAAACGCCATAAAATTTATAAAGATGATATTGGGTTTGATTCACAATTTGAAATGGAATTTTATCAATATTGTATAGATAATAATATAAACATTGATGTGTATCCAGAACCAATAAAATATATTGATGAAAACCATATAGAACATTTTTATCATCCAGATTTTTTAATAAATGGAGACTTATATGAATGCAAAGGAAAACATTTTTTAATATATGATGAAAATGGTAATATTATTGGTTTAAAAAATCCTTTTACATCTAAATTGACAGAACCTGAATTATTAAAAGATAAATGTAAACAAGAAGCAAAATTTAAATGTATGGTTGAACATAATGTTACAATAATTACAGATTCAACAGAATTCATAAAAGTTAGAAAAAATAATAACTAATCATTTAATACAAATAAAATCTTATATAGATTATGAATCCACTTTTAAAATGTGACACATATAAGACTTGTCATGAGTCTATGATGCCAAAAGGTATGGAACGTCTTGATAGTTATTTTGTTCCAAGAAAATCTATGATTGAAAAACAGCAGAAGATTGTGTTTTTTGGTCTCCAGGCATTTCTTCAGAAAGTAAAGAAGGATTTTGATGAAAACTTCTTTAAAGTTCCTGTTGAGGATTTGAAGAAAGAATATATGAAGTATATGAATATTCAACTTGGTCAGGATGTTTATAATACAGACCGAATTGAAAAACTTCACAAACTTGGTTATCTTCCTCTTGAAATTGAAGCGCTTCCAGAAGGTTCTTTGGTTAATATGGGAGTACCTATGATTCACATTCATAATACACTTCCTGAATTTCATTGGTTGGGACAGTGGTTTGAGTGTTGGGTTCTCAATGAAGTTTGGAAATCGTGTAATTTCGCAACTATTGGTCATATGTATTACAAACTTGCAAAGAAGTATTATGATATGACCACCGATGGACTTGACCCAAGAAATGCAGCAGCAGATTTCAGTATGAGAGGTATGAGTGGTATGGATGAAGCAGAAAAGTGTTCTGCTGCCTGGTTACTTTCTTTTAACAAGACATCAACTATTCCTGCTCTCAACTATATTGACAAATACTATGATGCTGATTGCAGTCTTAATGGATTTGGAAAGAGTTGCATCAGTACAGAACACAGTGTTATGGCGGCAAACTATGCCATTGATGGTGATGAGATTTCTTTTTATAGAAGAATGCTCACTGAACTTTATCCAGATTCTACATTCAGTATTGTGAGTGATACTTATGATTATTGGAATATTGTTGATACTATTCTTCCTCAACTCAAAAATGAAATTCTTAATCATAATGGAAAACTCCTTGTTCGTCCTGATTCTGGTGATCAATATACCAATGTGATTGAAACTGTTCAAAAATTGTGGGATACATTTGGTGGGACAGTAAACTCCAAGGGATATAAAGTCCTTAATCCTCATATTGGCATCATTCTTGGTGATGGTGCAACACTCCAGTGTGTTGAAAAGATTTGGAAGAAACTCACAGATATGAAGTTTGCTGCTTCTAATGTTGCTTTTGGTTGTGGTGCATTTGCTATGACTGCTGTATTTGAAAAGGATAAGATGATTATCAACACCAGGGACACTTGGAATATGGCATGTAAGGCAACATACTGTGTCATCAATGGTAAAGAATATCCAATCTTCAAGGATCCGAAGACAGATAGTGGTATGAAAAAGTCTCACAGAGGACTTGTACATGTTTCCCAGGATGAGAATGGTGACTTCAAATATGTTGATAATCTCAATATGAAAGAGTATGAGGATTATAATAAGTCTCATCCATCTGCATTCATCACTGTGTTCAAGGATGGTGAATTCTACAATAGACAGAGTTTTCCTCAAATTAGAAAGAGACTACAATAATATAAGTTATGAATGACAGGAAACAAATAGACATCTACAAGGCAATCTTGAGACTTGATGGAATTGATGAACCATTCGATGAGTTTGGTCCAGATCATCCAAAGATTGGTGACTTTGTAAATCCATCTGATTATTTTTCAGATGATTTCACTTATAAGTTAGAGAGACCTGGTTCAAGTAATCTTACCAGGGAAGAGGTTCAGTCTTCTTATTGGGAATGTGTTGAAATCAGACATACTGGATATCATATGTTTATAAAGTTCAAGTCTGTTGATAAAATAAATGGAAGAAGAAGGTTTCTTACATATAAAGACCCTTGGAAATTTACAGCCGAGATTGTTGATATGCCAGAAAAAGCTAAACTTATCATCAGGTATAAGAATGGGGAGTTCACTCTTCTTGAACTGTTGAAGATTTTCAAGGAAAAAGGATATTCTACAAGGATTTGTTTCAAGTCTATCCTACTTGATATTTCCAGTGATGAATATCTTCAGGCAATGACAGAAATTATAGAGGAGGATAAAATATGATTAAAGAAGTAAATGGAAATCTTTTGACCTATCCTGGTATTCAGGTTGTAGCCCACCAATGTAATTGTTTGGGAATCTGGGGTGGGGGAATTGCAAAAACAATTCACAATCTCAATCCAAAGGCATATGAGTTATATCACAACCATTGTAAGTCTCAGAAAGATGCACATATTCTTTTAGGAACTGTACAATATGTTCCAACAGATGATAGAAAACAAATCATTGCCAATCTCTTTGGTGAGTATTCTTTCTGCGAAAGCATCGCACCGTATGAAGAGGGTGGAAAACCCAGACATACTGATTATGATGCACTGAAAGAATGTCTTCACCGACTCCACACCTGGATGGTGTTGAATGACATCAAGACTGTTGGTGTACCAAATTTGATTGGATGTGGTTTGGCAGGTGGTTCAAAAACAATTGTAAGACAACTAATTGAGGATGAATTTGGGGATGATGAGGACATCACTTTATACATTGTAAAATATAATAGATAATTATGGAATGTAATTTGAAATCTCCATTCAAGGAGGCATTTGAAAGTGGTGACTCCATTGACTACAAGTTGATACCGGGAGCAAAGAAGACAGACCATGATTTTATAAGAGAACTTGGATATGAATCAAAGATGAACTCTGATTGCTCATATTCCGCGCCTGGTCTTCCTGGATTGAATCTGTCCAGTTATGGTGACTGGGGTACTATCTATGTTGATTGGGCTGATGACAATGTGAAGAAAATATTCCTTGATATGTGTGATGAAGGAATCATTGTCCCTTGGAGGGTGACTAAATATGTGAGAGAAGGGAAAGATGTCACCACTTATTACTTTAATAAAAGAGGGTGGTTGAAACATGACAAACAATTGAGAAAATGGGTGGAGGTTGAATCACCTTATATAAAATAACATTTGATTATGAAAAGAGAGTATACTTTTGATGTTGAACAGGTAACTAAAGATTGTATCCAGTGGATTAAGGATTGGTTTGAGAAAAATGGTCCAGGATGTAATGCTGTAATTGGCATTTCAGGTGGAAAAGATTCAACTATAGTTGCGAAACTTTGTGTAGAGGCACTGGGCGCAGACAGAGTGATAGGTGTTATGATGCCTAATGGAGTTCAAAAAGACATTTCTGATTCAATCAGAGTTTGTAAACTTCTAGGTATTAAAAACTATACTATCAATATTGAGAATTCTGTAAATGCAATCCTCAAAGAAATGAATGAATCAGGGATTGAAATCACAGAACAGACAAGGACAAATCTTCCTGCAAGAATCAGGATGTCTACACTTTATGCTGTAAGTCAGAGTAACAATGGCAGGGTTAGTAATAATTGTAATAAGAGTGAGGATACTATGGGATACTCCACTAGATATGGGGATGCAGCAGGAGACTTTAGTCCATTATCTGAACTCACCACTGTTGAGATTGTAGCAATTGGTGATTATCTTGGACTTCCATATGATTTAGTTCACAAGACACCTATTGATGGTCTTAATACAAATGCTGATGGTAGTTATGTTACAGATGAACAAAGTATGGGAGTGAGTTATGATGACATTCACAAATATGTACGAATGAGAAATGAGCTTTCACAGGAGACTATTGACTACATTAGTGGAAGAGAGAAGAAAAATCTTTTCAAACTTCAGTTGATGCCAAAATTTAACCCAAATCTATAAAGAGTTGTCCAAAAAAGATTATTTTCTTTGTTCAATATTTATCCAAGACAATCCCCCAAAAAAGTGTGAAACTATTTTTCATAAATATATTATGGTAAAGACATTTGAAGAATTTATAAATAAATCACATACCCTCCAAATTGATTTAGATAAGGAGACAGTAACTGATGTTGAGTTGTTTGATAATGGTGATGCAAACTATTATTTCACAACTGATGAACCTCTTCCTGATAACACTGCTACAATGGAGGCATTCTTGGATATGGTTGATGATACAGATGATACTATTGAATGGGACTATGATGGCAGTCAGGCCTTTGGTAAGATGAGAAATGGGAGAACCATACAGATAGATGCTGGTGGTGATGGAGATTTTACACACCATCTGGTCAGTGTTAAAATAGTTAAATGAAAGTGAGGAAAGTTCCTCACTTTTTTCATAAATACTGAATAAGAATATCAATATATTATGGTAAAGACATTTGAAGAATTTATAAATGAAAGATTCATTTATGAAGAAGTTGAACAACTTGAATTTCCAGAAGTTGTTCCAAGTGATATGCCTGAAGAGTTTACGGGAGATCCTAAAACAGACCCATATCTGGCAGCTGCAATATATAAACACAAGGAAGATAAATCATTTGTCAATACAAATATATCCTCAAATTCTTTCAATCCATATGAGAAGGCTCAAGTTGAAGGAAATAAATATAATGAGGTTTGGCAGTCATTGGTAAAATGGGTAAAGAAAGGAGAAGATAATAATTTTCAGGGTTTGACAGTTGCAGAAAAAGATAAACTTCTTTTATCAGCATTTAAAAGTATTCTAAAAAGACAGAATGGATTATATGACTATAAATCATATTTGAGAGAATTAGAGAGAGAACAATGGAGAACTTATAACTACAATAGATGTAAGGAAAAATGGATTAAAGACACTAAACTTGCCCATAGAGTTTATCCTGGTGAAAATGATGGGATCAAAAGGATACAGTTTAGAAAGGAAAGATATGAAAAATTTATCAGACAGGAAGGTATTGAGAAATATGCAAAGAGTTGGATACCAGAATTCTCAAGGACACATCCTATGGATTAGAAGAAAAGTGAGGCAAGTTCCTCACTTTTTTATAAAGTCACCTATGGGTGGGTTTGTAAATCTGGAAATATTTGTTATCTTTGTAATATAAGTTTAATTTAATTTTTTAAAGTTTATGCATGTAATTGGAGAAACAGTTAGTTACATCGTTTATGTTCGGATTCTGGAAGGTATGTACTATGTAGGACATGCTTCTGGAACTGGAACACCTGAAGAGATAATGAACAGTAGGGCCGGTGTAGATGGGAAAAAGTACAGCTTGAATCCCAGATTTGTCAAAGCAATCAAAAAATATGGCTGGGAAAATGTAATTAGTAAGGTTCTTGTTTATGATTTGACTGAAGATGAGGCAAAGAACTATGAAACATACTTCATTATGTATTATAATGCAAATAACCCTGAATTTGGTTATAACTGTAATAAAGGTGAAGGTGACCAAAAATGGGCTCAAGCAAAATTGAATGGTGAGACTGGTCTTTTTGATGACCCTATGGATGGTAGAGTCAATAAGTCCAATCATGAGAACTCAAGGATGACCAACCAAGCATTTGTTGATTATGTTGTGAAAAATAAAATAAAGGGATGGAAACGAATTTCACAAGAAGCCAAAAGATTTGGAATTGTAACATCATCTCTTAATCACTACAGATATGATACCAGTGACCCACAGGGTAACAGATTCAATCTCAAATTTAAGAGACTCTGTGAATATGTTGAGAAAGGAGATGATGGAGATACATTATTTTAATAAGAAAGGTAACCCAAAGTCACCCTTCTTTAATATATAATAATTTTAACAAATCAATAAACATTAAAAAGAGAGTCAAATTTTGACTCTCTTTTTTGGATTTCTCAAATAATATCATTATCTTTGTATCAGTTAAATATTTCAAAGTTATGAAAAAAGATAAAAAGTCATCAGGATATTGGACATCAAAGACCAATTGTAGAAGGGTTGCCAATAAATGCAAAACCAAATCAGAAATGCAAAAAAGATTTCCATCTGCATATTTTAGTTCTGTAAAGAATGGATGGACTGATGAATTTTTCCCCAATTCTACAAAACGAGGAAAATTATTCTGGACAAAAGAAAACTGCCGGGAGGAGGCCAAGAAGTACAAAACCCGTTCTGAATTCAGTTTCAAGTGCAATAGAGCATACAGAGTGTCTTTGGACAATGGTTGGTTGGAGGAGTTTGGATTTCTTCCCAAGGATGGTTATACCAAGGATGAATGTGCAAAATTAGCATCTGAATGTACTGGAAGAAATGATTTTCAGGTCAAGTATGCTTCTGCATATAAATTGTCTGTTAATAGGGGTTGGATTAATGATTTCTTTGGGAGGAGGAATGTAATCCTAACAAAGATGTTCAATACTATCAATGGAAAATACACCAGTCCAACAGACTTTAAAAAGAGGTCACCGGCACAATATAGATATGCAAAAGAGCATGGAATACTTGGTATGTTATTTCCTGATTCGAAAGCAAAGGATTGTCAAACTGTATGGTCATATGATAATTGCAAAGAAGAAGCAAGTAAATATTCAAGTAGAAGTGAATTCAGAGAAAAAAGTAAGACAGCTTATTTTATATCAGTATATTATTGTTGGTTAAATGATTTCTTTCCACATCCAAACAAGCAAAAAAGGACAAAGAAGATCTGGACCAAGGAAGAATGTGCTGAAATTGCTGCACAATGCAATGGAAGAATTGAATTCTGTAAGAAGAAAGCATCAGCATATAGATATGCTCAACAGCAGGGTTGGTTGGATGAATTCTTTGGTGTGAAAAACAAAATCACAAAAGAGAAATGTAGGAAGAGCGCAGAATATTATAAAAAGTCTTCATTGTTGAAGAAATATGCACCGGCAGTTTATAAAAAATGTATATTCTCTGGTTGGTTGGAGGAGTTCTTTCCAGATGAAATGAATACCATTACAGCAAATGAGAAAACCATCAGACATAGGATTCTTGACTTTGTTGAAGCAAATGGTCCACAGACAAAGGATGATTTGTATAGGATAATGTTGACGATTGCAGGACAGAATATCAAAAGGAGAGACTGGGGAATTGCATATGTTGATAATGTGTCATATGGTACATCTGTATTTTTGCCAACAAAATCAGATAAGAGATATCTTAAACAAGTGAGAGATTTTGATTTCAAAACACCAAAATATGGTATTGCTGAAGTGAAAGGAGATGAGGAATAATCCTCATCTTTTTTTGGTTTTCTCAAATTAATTTGTTATCTTTGTATCAGAAATACAAGACATATGATAGTTAAAGTAAATAAAGTTCAGTACAATCCGGAGACAAATGGTTATCTGGATGATATTCATTATGAGATAAACATCCAGGATCGTGAAATCATCAAGGGTATTACAGTGTCTAAATTTCCAACTTACTGGTATGCATTGATAGATGGAAAACTCTTCAAGTCTGACCAGAGGAAAGGACTCAAAAGTATCTATTTTTCTTCCAAGGATGAACTGGAAGATGCAATATCCCAGGCACTTTATTGGAGGCAGAAACTGGTGCCTGGAATTGGATGTGGTGTAGGCTATGATTGTGAAGACTTTTACCTTAAGTTGAAGCAGACTCACAATATTGAATTCAAACAAGTAAAGTTCTGAATATGAATAAGTTAAGTGAATTTGTAAAGGATTTAATCAAGAGAGGAATCTATGTATCAAATGTCAGTATTAGGAATGAAGAATTGGCATATGATATAGATGGATTTGCCAAGTCTGGTATAGGCACTCTTTTCATTGAAGATGACAAAATTAAACTTGAAACCAGGTATAATCGGATAGACATCATTGAATCTCTTTCTGATATTGTTGATGTTGCATATGAATGGGACTATGGATATTGCAACAAAAACAGTATCTACACTGTTTATAGTGTAGGAGAAGAATGGATGAATCTCTACAAGGATTTTGGAAAAGATACAACTATATTTAGATAATTTTATTAAAATGGTTCTAATATGTTTGAAAATTTAACACAGGAAGAGCAACTTGAACTCTACAACAGGTGCAAGGAACTCTATTATACTGGAGAGGAAGAGTCTCCTCTATCAGATTTTGAATTTGATCAACTAGAAAAACAATTGAATCTAGAAAATGTATCAAGGATAGGTTCATTCCATAAGAAGAATTATACAATATCTCACCCAGTCCTGATGGGATCAATCAGTAAGGTCAATGTTCTTGAAGAACCTGATGGAAGTATTGACTGGAAGAAATATGACAATGAAATCACAAAGTATCTTTCAAAGTCAAGAGGATATGACAGAAAGGACTGGTATTTTACCGCAGGTGTGAAGTTGGATGGATGTTCCTGGGAGGCAGTCATTGACCCGAAAGGAAATCTTGTTTCTGTATCAAGCAGGGGTGATGGTACTTATGGAAAGAGTCTTATTGACTGGTTTCAACCTGAATGGGAAAAGCGTTATAAGAATCTTGTTCTCCAGTATTTCAATAATCTGGATGACCATTCTTATATGTTTTTGCGATATCTCATTGTGAGAGGGGAGTGTCTAATCAAGAAGTCTACATTTGACAAGAAATACAAAGACCTCTTTGCGATTCCCCGTAATTTCGTAAGTGGTGTCCTCAATCAGGATTTCAAGGGAACTCCTGAACAGTTGGAATACAGGGCAGACCTTGATTGGGTCTCATACCGGTATATTGAACAGTATGATAATGACACCAATGTAGAGATTGATTATCTCCACACACCTACTCTTCCAGGAAACAAACTTATGGATGTGTTTGAATATCACAATGTTAATTCAAAAGTACTTTATGATAAGTTTGAAAAAATCAGAAAAGAATATGATTATGAATGTGATGGTATAGTGATTCAACCAGGTACCATATATAAACTGAATGATTATACCAGGGCAAGACAACAGGACAGTTGTGCCTTGAAGTTTTTGCCAGAGGTTGTACCAGCCATTGTGAAGGATATTGAGTGGAATGTATCTAAAAATGGAGAATATGTCCCGACAGGTATTCTTGAAGAAGTGATTCTTGGTGGTAAAAAGGTGAATAGGGTTTCATTCCACAACTATGGATATGTGAGGGATAATGGTCTTTGGTTGAACTCTAAAATCACCATTAAACTTGGTGGAGATATTGTTCCACAGGTTGATACTATTATTGAACCTTCGACATCAGTCATATCTCTTCCGGAAGATTCTTATGTAGATGGAGTGCATCTATATAAGACTATGGGTGAGAAGGAAAAGATGAAAATCAGATTTATTAACTCAGCAAATGTTCTCCAAATAGATGGAATAGGTGAGAAGGTGGCAGCCAGGTTGTTTGAGATCTTACCAACAAGAAACATTATAAACTTTATGATTACAGAAGAATGGAAGAGATATCTGGATGACAGCAAGTCTTCACAGAATATCATAAAGTCTCTGGAGGAAAGAAAAAAGACTCTCACCCTTCCTGATGTCATTCAGTCAATGGGATATGAGAACTGTGGTGAAAAGAATAGTTTATATCTTGCAAAAGTAATATCTGGTCTCAATCCTGACACTAAAGGAATTCCCACATCAATTATTGAATTGTCTGAGGACAACAGTTTCCTGTATGATGTGGAGAGATATATGGAACTCCTGGGACTCAAACCATTGGTTGAGGAATCATCTGATAAGATTCCTGTAATCCTTACTGGAAGTCCTAAATCTCACAACTATGATACAAAAAATGATTTCCTTGCGAAACATCCGCAGTTCGTAGAAACGACAAAATGGGAAGAATGTAAAATCCTCATAACTGATGATTTAAATTCAACCAGTACAAAGATGGAGAAAGCAAAGAAGAAAGGTATTGAGATAAAAACATATTCAGATTTTTAACATAAATAAATTAAGAATGGTTCATAGGGATTCTTCCACAATATATCCCACCACTGGTTATACTTTCCATAGTGGTTTTGAACCATTCTTTTTTATTTCTAAAATAAAATTTTCATAAATATAGTATACAGATGTTGTGGAAGGCAACTGTATAATATCTAATAAATTAAGTAATATGGAAAGTAATTCTAATGGGAAAATAGTGCATCCCAAATCAAACAAAAAATTAACAACAGAAGAATTTATATCCAGAGCAAAACTTGTTCATGGAGATAAATATGATTATTCAAAAGTTAATTATATCAATGCAAAAACAAAAATTTGTATAATTTGTCCAGTTCATGGTGAATTCTGGACATTACCTTCAATTCATCTCTCTGGACATAAATGTCCTAAATGTGTGGGAGGTGTTAAACTATCAAAAGAAGATTTCATTACAAAGGCAAAAGAAATTCATAATAACAAATATGATTATTCTAAAGTAGATTATAAAAATACTATTACTGAAGTTTGTATAATCTGTCCAGAACATGGTGAATTTTGGCAAAAACCAATTCATCATATACAGGGTAAGGGTTGTCCATATTGTGGTGGTACAAAAAAATTATCTACAGAAGAATTCATTAAAAGAGCAAAAAAGATTCATAATAACAAATATGATTATTCTAAAGTTGATTATGTTGGTAGTCATATGAAGGTCTGTATTATATGTCCAAAACATGGAGAATTTTTACAAACACCACATTGTCATTTAAGAGGTTCAGGTTGTCCTTATTGTAATAAAGGTATAAAATATACATCAGATGAATTCATTACACTTGCAAAAAAGATTCATAATAATAAATATGATTATTCGAAAGTAAATTATATCAATACACATACGAAAGTTTGTATTATATGTCCAAATCATGGAGAATTTTGGCAAGAACCTGCTGTACACTTATCTGGATGTGGTTGTCCAATATGCAATGAATCAAAACTTGAACTTATTATACAAAAACTTTTAAAAAGTAATTATATTGAGTATGACCAAGAAAAAACATTTGATTGGTTAAAAAATGATAGTTATATGTTTTTAGATTTTTATTTACCAGAATATAATATTGGTATTGAATGTCAAGGAATACAACATTTTGATTGTATTGAATATTTTGGTGGAGAAGAAGGATTCAAAAAACTTAAAGAGAGAGATAAATTAAAATATGATTTGTGTAAAGAACATAATATTGAAATTCTCTATTACACTGATGTTAAACTGGAAGAGTATCCATATGATGTGATAACTGATTTGGATGAATTGATAAAAAAGATAAAAAGTTATTGATTTATTAGGATATTTCAAAAAAATATGTTATCTTTGTATTGTAAATAACAATGTTATGAAGAACAAAGTAAGACCAATTGAACTTGTAAGTGATTCCACAATGAATATACATCCATTAGAAGGAGTCACACTTAAAGAACTTGTTGATGGTTTCCGTGATGAAAGTGAAACCACAGGTGGTGTATTTGGATGGGGTGGTAAACTTATTATCCGTCCAGATTTTCAGAGATCCTATGTGGTTGAGGATAATCTTGCATGGAAGGCTGCACTTATTAACAGTGTGGTTAATAATAGACCTACTGGTGTAATGTATTTTGGTAAAAGTCCAAAGAAAGTATACCTCAATGTGGATGGTCAACAGCGATTGATAACTCTACTTGATTTTATGACATCTGGGTTTGCTGTACCTATGATGGATAAAAGTGGTGTTGCTGTTGAGAGAACATTTGCTCAACTTCCAAAAGAATATCAGGATAGAATTAATAATTATAAACCTCAAATTAATGTATGTGAGGGTGATGATGATAAAATTCTTGAATGGTTTATTACTATTAACCAGCCCACACAGTCTCTAACTCCACAGGAATTAAAAAATGCCACATACATTTGTGATTTTGTAGAAGATGCAAAACAAATTTTTTCAATGGTGAAAAACAATGGCATCACTGTAAAAAATCAAGATATTATGTATGAGGAATCTCCATATTTTTATGGATATTATACCAACAAGGATTGTAACCCTTGCAGACAAGAAGTTCTTGAAATGGTTTTAGACTGGGTATCATATAGGGATTTCCATATGTGTGCTGGATTTGATATGGATGATAGAATTAGTTCATATATGTCTCTTCATAAAGATATGGGTACTCCTGATGCATCTGATGTTGTAAATTATTACAAAGAGGTTGTTGATTGTATAAGAGATGTATTTTTCCATAATAAGACAGATAAACAATTCTTTAAATCTATTAAACCTCAAAAGAGTACTAAAATTCCAGAGTGGCATAAATTATATGTTACATATAAAGATACATTGACATCATTATCTGAGGATGATAAAATTGAAATCACCAAAAGATGTGATGATATGAAAGCAATGGGTTGTGATAATGGTGGTGTCTGGATGTCAACAGTTGGAATTTATGAATATGTTCTTTATTGTCATATCAATTCAAAGGGTTTATCTCCTGATGAGATTGAAACTCTTGAAATTAATGCAGAACATCAGTTCCTTCAGAAAAGAACATTCTCAAAGGGTGACAAAGAACATCAGTATCTATTACAGGGAGGAAAAGACCCTATTGATGGGAAAACATATGAACTCAAAGATATGCATGCCCATCACATCAAAAGTTGGAGATCAGGTGGTAAAACAATTCCATCAAATATGATTCTTTTATCAAAAGAAAATCATGAGAAGTATCACTGTGGTGATTTTGGATACACCCCAGATGATTTGAAAAGACTTCTATCTGATTTGAAGAAACAGGTTGAAGCAGAAGATACAATATAATAAAATAATTTATAAATTATGGATATAGAAGTTCCTAAAAGTAATATACCTGGATTTGAATTCTATATGAATAACCTTACAGGACACTGGGCTTTAAGACCCATTGTTGGATATTCAGAAAAGAATATTACAGATTCTACATTTATTCCAAAAGAGGATGTAGAAGAGATACCATTATTTGAAAGTGAAGATGAATCAAATAATGATAGAAAATCAAATCTAAATGTTGCTAAAAAGAATAAAAATGATGAGTTCTACACTTGCTTAAATGATATTGCAAGTGAGATGAAACATTATAGAGATTTTTTCAAGGGTAAAATTGTATATTGTCCATGTGATAAAGCATTTAATCACAATAGGAGTCAATTTGTTGAATACTTTATATCAGAATTTAACAATCTTGGATTAAAAAAACTCATTTGTACACAATACAACCCAAATGGTTTTGGTGAAGCTAAAATTATGGGAGGAATAAAATGGGAATATAATGGTGAGTATCCTGATGAATCTTTTGTTGATGAAAGTAAAATAGACACATTCATCTTAAAGGGGAATGGATCATTCCGAAGTGATGAGTGTAGAAAATTTATGCAGGAATGTGATGTGGTTGTAACCAACCCTCCATTTTCTTTATATATAGATTTTCTGTCTCAAATTTTTGAATTTGGTAAAAAGTTCATCATCATTGGTAATAAAAATAGTGTTCCCCTGAAAGACTTGTTCCCCAAATTCAGAGACAATGAAATGTGGTTGGGATTTAAACCTATGAGTGGAAGTATGTGGTTTTATAGTCCTAATGATTATCATACAGATAATTCAAAACAAGACTATAATGGGAAATGGATGACACCTATGCCTGCCTGTTGGTATACAAATATTGATCACAAAAAGAGACATGAATTTCTTCCATTATTAAAAAAATATGACCCCATAAATAACCCCAAGTATGCAAATTATGATGCAATTGAGGTCTCAAATACAGAAGATATTCCAAGTGATTATTATGGAATTATGGGTGTTCCTATTACTTTTATGGATAAATATAATCCTGAACAATTTGAAATCATTGAATGTCATGAACCCTGTATAGATATTGAATCTTTTAGGAAGTTAAAAAAATTCAAAGATCATAAATCAAGACAAATGACATATAATGGACAATTATGCCAAAAGACATATCATCGTATTTTTATTCGCAGAAAATAATAATATGGAAGATCTAATTAAAGCATTGAGAATATTTGAGAAGTATTGTGACGACTATCATCGTAAATTCCCATTTTGTTGTGGGCATGACATCATTGTATTCAATGGTGCTGGTAAGAATGATGTATCACTTGAAGACATCACTGAATTACACAAACTTGGATGGGAATCTTATGAAGATTTTGGATTCTATTCATTTAGATATGGGAGTAATTAATTATGGAACACACTATTACAGAATTTAAGGAATGGCCAAAAGGTCTTGAAGTGAGTTATCATGACTGGGTGGTGAGAGCATCCAAGAATGAGATTACAGAGAAACTGGGTTTTGGACCAACAGAGATTTATGAAGATAAAGATTGGACATATCAATGGAACTGTATATTGGATGGTGGTAAGTATTATTTCACAATATACGATATGAGTTATGGTGAGACTATCACTGTTGATGAAGTAATTGAGTGGCACATTGGTTTCAAAGATAGGTATGATGACATACACCATTTTTTTCCAGACACAATTGAAGCTCTTGATATGATTGAGGCTCTTGGAGAAAGGGATTTTGATGTTGATCATTCAGAGACCTGGAAGGATTTCCATAATGATGGGATATTAGACCAGATAGAGGGTTATATCAAACAACAGATGATAATAAGATAATATGGATAAGTTATTCGAAAAAGCAATCGAGTGGTACAGGAAAGGTGGTGATTACAGGAGGGCTGCCTGTGAACTCTTTTCAGAAAAGGAACTTGAAGCATATGAGAATGGGAGAAAGAAGAATATGATGGCAGACCGGGATAAGATGCTTCAGGAAATGTTGATAAGATGTAAGAAGCTCTTTCCAATTGGTAGTCTTATCCAGGGTGATAATCTTGCAGATCGTCTTCCAAACTTGACTATAAGCGAACCATATATTCAGTATGTAAAATACTTACCTTTATGTGTTAATTATTCTTCTGAATATAAAGATGGTGAAAGGAAGACTATATTTGTTGATACTGTAAGGATTTTGAAAAATGAACCTTGTGGAAAGTCACAGGTATGTCTTGAACAACTTCTTTATTATATGGATAAACCAGATGGTGACAATTTCAAGAAAAAAGGGTTCATTGATCTTAAAGAATATGAAAAGAAACAGATTGAAAAGAAAAATGATGAGTTGACATATTTGAAAACACTCGCTGAAAAGTTAGAAAAAGATTTGGATGATACTAAAAAGAGTATTGCAGAAGTTGAAGTATATAACCCGTCTGAACTTACAGAACAAAAATTAAAGGAGATTTTGAAAGATGTCACGGAGACTTATTGACATATTACCAAAGATTCCACAGTATGAGGATATTCCTTATGTTGCAGATCTTGAGTGTCCAGAATGTGGAAAGACTGGATTCTATGACTATAACTGGGGTCCAAAGCATAAAAAACCAAAACTGATAGGATGGTGTGATACCAATATCGGAAAGATGGGTGTGTTTGAATGTACCTGTGGTCAGAGATACAGATTTCACTGTACTATTGGGACCTGGATTGCAGATGATGATGAGTTTGACATGTATCTCTATTACAAGGCTGAGGAATGTTCCAACTGGGAAGAGATTAAAAAACAACTTGGTTAAAATATATTATGAAGCTGATTGAATTTGGATCAAGGTATTCTTTCAATGAGTGGTTTTACAGGGGTAATAGAAGTGACAACTATCCTTTGATTGATATCAACTACAGACGTTACTGGGAAGAAGACGCTCATATTTACAGATGTGTTGAAAATGGAAAGGATGTTGGTGTGATATTCATTATCTGTTATGGTCCAGGTAAGATGTGGATTGATTTGTTTGAGGTCAAGAAAGGAAAGTACAGGAATGGTATTGGAACAGAAATGTTCAAACTCTTAATGGAGAAACACACACCCCTTTATGTTAAACTTGAATGTGTTGAGGAAGAAGACAAAGAAAAACAGGCACATCATTTCTGGAGAAAGATGGGATTTCATAAAACATATGACAAGACAGTATTTGATGATGGTTGGGAAGTATCTGGTGATGTGTTTATAAAGACATATACAAAGAAATATTGGAAGAATCATGACAAACTATAGTGAATATATATCTGAAGAACTGGCCAGGAAACTTCTTGACTGGGGTTATCCACTTTATAAATATGGTCTTGGTGGATATGATGGTGCTCCTTGTTTTGACATTCCGGGACCAGATGAACCAGGATGGGAAGATGGTGACAGATACAAGATTCCAACATATGGTGAGGTCATAGATTGGTTCTCAAGTGAAAGAGGCATTGCCATTTCACTTGAACCATTCCACACTTTTGCCTTGAAAGGTCATATTGGTTATACCTGGAAGATAAATTATGTAGACCCTGAGCTTGGTCTTCTTGTATCAAGAACAGAAGAAGATGAATACCAATCAGGAGATGGATATGGTGGTTCATTCAAACTCACTGCTGACGAAGTGATAAAGTTCGCAATGACTCTGGGTGATAAGAAAGAGAAATATATTAAAGTAAACATTGATGAATTATAGTTATGGAGATTATTAAAGACTTGAATCCTGGAATCAGGAAATATAGATTCACCCACTGGAATTGCTGTGAATTTACAGCATTTGAAAATGAATTCAAATGGGTTATTGGACAATATAATGAGACAACTGCAAGTGTAGTTTGTCCAAAGTGTGGGAAACAGTTTTATGATGACCCTAAATTTATTGGGTATAAAAAATAAAAATTATGAATATTTTAGGAAAGTATGTACATGGTTCAGAAGACAGTGTTGATGTAGATACTTATTATTGGGTAGATGAACTACCATCAACCATCCAGGAGTGTAAGACTTGGTGTGAATCAAGGGAAGGTGAAAATGCAAACCTGTTCACTGTACATACAGAAATTGTGGGTGAGCAGTATTCATCTGTTGTTGATAAGGTCTATAAGGGAGTGCCTGATGAAGTAAATAACTCCTTATTGAGAACATATGATTTACACCCCAATCAGGAATCAAGTCTTCCACCTGGACTGCATTATGTGCAGAGAGATAAATTCATCAAGTATATCAGATCAGTCAGGGTAATCTTGAGTCATCTATCAAAGTCACAATATAGACCTGATATAAAGTCTGCATTGTCAAGTAGTGACTGGAAATATAAGCTGAATACCCTTTTAAGTATTCCTCTTACTGATATTGATTTCTCAACACTTAATCGTAATATGAGTCCAGAGGATATAAAGAAGGTCATTGCATTTCAGATTGGTCAGTCTATTGGACTTATGGATGGGTATGAGTATTATACAAAGAGTGAGATTGCAGATGCATATCCAATCTTGAGACAGTTTCTTTATAGGGAACCAGAAAGTAACATTAATGAACTTGATGCTATGCTGAAGTATTTCATTAAGAGAATATATGATGAAGTCAATACACATATCATATATGAAGATTGTGGAATCATCTCTTTTCTCACATTTGAAGATGATGGAATCGTCACTTATAGTAAGTATGATGTGAAGAATGAAAAAAGAATCTGTTAATTTTTTGTTATATTTAATTTACATAAATACTTTAGAAAGTCAAAAATCAATTTACATAAATATAGTATGGTGACATTAAATAACATATCAAACAGGAAATCTGATTTAAGAAAATTGGATTCTTTTGGTGTGGTATAATGTTAATAAGATAGTAAGCGTATCATCTAAAACCACACCTTTGAAAAAAAAGATGTGGTTTTTTTGATGAAATATTTGGAAGTTTGAAAAAAAGTTGTTATATTTGTAGTGTTGAAAGTTCATTGACAAAATAATCTTGCTTCATCCAAATCACAGGGTGATCCCTGGATGTGACATGATGTGACAAAGAGTGCTACCAAGTATAAAATTGCCGCGAAGAGCTCTCGTGTGAAATGGTATAGTCGGAACAAAGGCGATTGTGGTTGTCCTTAATGTACCTTCAGTTCGAAGTGGAGGTGGATATAGAATCTAACTGGTTAACACAATTCCTCCGTGAGAGGCGCAAACCTAAGGTAAGCCTACATCATTGCAAGATTTGAAATATATGGAAAGACCTCATAGCTCAGTTGGCAGAGCACACATAAATAATGTATAAGAATATTGTTATTATATTATGTGTAAATGTAAATATTGCGGCAAAGAATTTGATTCTGGTCAAAAATTAGGCGGTCATATAATAAGATGTAAAGATAATCCAAATTATTATAGAAACTTAATAAACTGTAATAATTTAAAACCTTATAAAAGGGTATCAATTATTGATATACATGTGTGTGAATTTTGTGGAAAGGAATGTAAAAATAAAAATTCATATAGCAATCACATAAGATTTTGTAAGAAAAATCCAAACCACAAAGAATCACCACTAATTACACATAGCAGTAAAAGTAAATCTGCTTGGAATAAGGGATTGACGTCTTTAACTGATGAAAGAATATTAAAACAATCAAATTCATTAAAAGAATTTTATAAAACACACAGTTCTCCAAATAAAGGGAATCAAATGTGTGATGAGCAAAAGGAGAAGATAAGAATTTCAACAGTATTGTATTTAAAAAACACAAATAATCAATTTGCTCCAAGATACTCAAAGAAAAGTATTGAGTATATCAAAAAATTAAATGAAGTAAATCATTGGAATCTACAACATGCTGAAAATGGTGGAGAATATGAAGTTGATGGATATTTTTTAGATGGATATGACAAAGAGTTGAATATTGCATTTGAGTATGATGAGAAAAAACATTATTCAGATCCTGTTAACAATATTTTAAGTGAAAGAGATATTGAAAGACAAGAATTTATAATAGAAAAATTAGGATGTAAGTTTTATAGATACAATGAATATTTAGATTATTTTTATAGAATAAATTAATTGCAACCTTGGCGCAGTGGCTAGCGCAACTGACTTTTAATCAGTGGGTCGCGAGTTCGAGCCTCGCTGGGGTCACAAAAATGGATAATGGTTATTGGGAAGTGAGAACCATTTAGTTACAAGAAAAGATTGGTCAAAGGTGTTGTTGTTCCAGTTCGAATCTGGATGTGACCTATTTGGAGTCAAGAATCAAATAACTTGTAGAGACAGAAGACAACACGAAAACTGTCATCATTATCCAACACATACCCAGGATGAGATAAATCTTGCAAGGATTTATGATATAATTACTGATTACCTGGGTTTTGAAATCCACAATGGAAGTCCATGGTAGTCCAGAGTGGTTGAGTGAGGATGACTTGCAATAACATCCAAACAAAAGGAGGTCTTGTAGTTCAATTGGGAGAACACCCTACTCAGAAAGTAGGGGAATGGATGTAGGGTTTGAATCCCCCCAAGACAACAAAGATTAGTTCATTGAAAATATTGCCCCAGTGGTGGAATGGTAGACACGAGAGACTTGAAGGTATCTTTTTTTTGAGTTTGTTGGAGAATCGTAGAATGTGTAATTAGCATAGATTGGTGGTAAGTGGAAGACCCACGTAAACAACTATTAATGAATAATATAAGCTTTAATAGCGAAGACATCCAATAACAAACTCTACTTGAAGAAAATTTGAGTGCACCAGGGGAAACCCTGGATGTAGAACCTCCCTAATCAAACAATTCAATGAGTTGCCAAGCAACTTTGAGAATTGCAGGGAAAGCTAAGTTAGATTGAAGAGATTGAGAATGTGGTTAAATGATGTGAGAGAAAGTCATATATATGTTCTTTCTCAATATGCTGAAACACTAAGTAAATCTGATATGCCAATCCTGAACCAATGTCATATTCCAAATTGGTTAAGTTTGATTATGGAGGTTCAATATGCTCTGGTGGTGAAATGGGTAGACACGTCAGATTTAAGCTCTGATCTGCAGAAATGTGGGTGTGGGTTCGAGTCCCACCCGGAGTACAACTAACATATACATAACTTTCCAATTAAGGGATTTTAATTTACATAAATATAGTATAATACATATATATTATGAAAAAATACTATTATTTTTATAAAATAACCAATCTCATTAATGATCATTATTATTATGGAATTCATTCAACAAATGATTTAGATGATAATTATATGGGTTCTGGAACAAGACTTTGGAAAGCATATGAAAAGTATGGATTAGATAATTTTAGAAAAGAAATTATTAAGTTCTTTGATAACTGGGATGATTTGTGTTCATATGAAAGATTGATGGTAACAGAAGAATTAGTAAAAGATTCTAATTGTTATAATATGGTTATAGGTGGTCAATCTCCAAAAGAAGAAACTTATGTATTAAATGGTTCAATTGTATCTTCAAAAGTACTTGGAGATAAAAATGGAATGTTTAATAAAAAATGGATAACAAATGGTGTGGATAGTTTATCTGTATTTCAAGATGAGGTCGAATTCTATTTAAAGTCTGGATGGAAATTTGGTAGAACTCTTAAAAATGCTGATAAAATTATATCAAACAATAAGAAATCTTGGAAATGGATACATAATTCAGAAGGTAAATGTATAAGAGTATTAATAGAAGAATTTGATAATTATATTCAAAATGGTTGGAAGCAAGGTAGAATTGATAGGGATAAAAGAAAAAGAATCAAAGATAAAACTGAAGAAGAGAGAATTGAAAGTTTGAAAAAAAGAAACCCAAAAGGTTATGTTGTTTGTAAAAATACACAAACTGGAGAAGTAAAAAGAATATCAAAAAATGATATTGAATATGGAAACATATGGATTCCCACATGTAAAGGTATAAAAAATGAAAAATCATATGGTAAAGGTAAACAAATGTGTGTGTTTCCAGATGGGTCTAAACATTGGGTTGATAAAAATGATGAAAGACTTTTAACAGGAGAATTGAAACCATTTAGTACAAAAGGATACACATATTCTGATGATGTGAAGAAAAAAATGTCAGATATTAAGTGTAAAGGCATGAAGATGTGGGTTCATAAAGTTTTAGATAATGGTGATTATGATATTAAATTTATATTTAAAACAGATTTTGAACAATATCATCAAAATGGTTATGAAAGTGGAAGGAAATAGAAATATAATTTGTTATATTTGAATAACAAGGTCTCTTAGCTCAGTTGGTTAGAGCAACTGACTCATAATCAGTGGGTCGTAGGTTCAAGTCCTACAGGGACCACAAATATATTGGAGGGTAGCTCAACTGTGTAGAGCAGGACTCTGTTAAAGCTCAGGTTGTGGGTTCGAGTCCCATCCTTCCAGCAAAATAAACAAATAGAAAAACAACACTGATACAAGGATCTATATCAGTAAAGATGAGATGGTGTCGCTGAAGTCTATGTACCTTTCAGGATGAAGCTCCGGAGAATTCTTCACCTGTCTGTGTGGTAGAACCAGTCTGGGTCACCAGGGTTTAATTGGGATGGAAACACCCAAGGAAGAGAAACCATCTTATGTTGTTTTTTAAATGTATATGTAAATGCTTCCATAGGTCAATGGATAGACCGACTCTCTCCTAAAGAGTAAATATATGTTCGATTCATGTTGGAAGTACAAAGAGTTATTTGAAATAATGCCCCTATCGTTCAGTGGAAGGACAAGGCTCTTCTAAAGCTTTAACAGAGGTTCGACTCCTCTTGGGGGTACAAAGTTTATTGATAGTATGGAAAATAAACCAAAGATAAAGTGGAAGAATTTCAAGATTTGGTTCAAGGATCAAATCAAGAGGAAGACCTGGTTCAGGAATTTTTTCATAACCAGGAATGCTTGGGGTGCATTCAGTATAAACTCACATATCAATCAGCATACTGGACAACCCAAACAAACATATAACCATCTTGAAACCGCTCTTAAATCAGCAGAGAAGATGGGACAGAAGTACAACACACATTTCAGTGCATATAAATGTCTATACTGTGATGGTTATCATATTGGAAAGAATAGAGATAACAAAACAGATTATGACAAGAAAGTGATTACAGATGCAGAAATAAAAGACAAGACTTTAATATTTAAATGAGATATTTACATCCATTATTTTCAGGTAATCAATATTTGATAAAGGATAACCCGAAAACACCCATAGATTTTATCAATATCTATCTAAAAGAATCCACTTCTATTTCAGAAGATGTTGATGCTGAAGTTGATAAAATTTTTAATATGATAAAAAATCATATCAAAAATGAATCAATTTTTAATACATATTTAACTGATATTGAAAAATATAAATGTAACAATATCACATATAAGAAGACTCCAACAGTTGATATTTTTGGAAAGAAATGTGACTTAAATATTGTATTTATCAACATTAATGATGATATTGATAAGAATGAATTGAAAAGATTGTGTAGAGAATATGACAATACATCAATAATAAGAAATTTTAACAATAATGAAGTTTCATATATATTAAATGCATCACTCATTATTAATAAATTTGAGTTAAGTAAATATGTAAAATCAGATATTTCACATGAATTAAGGCATGCATTTACATATATGAAGATTATTGAAAATGATGTAGAATCATCTTCAGTTAAAAAAGAAAGCTGGGATAGTATATACAAATATTGTCAAAAATATTTATCTTCATCAGAACACAAATATGGAGAAGAATTTTATAAAATAATTTATTCAATATATTCCTGTGATAAAGAAGAATTGGATGCATTTACTCAACAGGCATATACAGAAGTGAAGGATATGAAATCAGATAATCATATCAAATTTCATTTGAAAGAAACTGATTTGTGGAATGTCATTAACAATCTGAAAGATGTTATTGATATCCTGAATAAAGATGGATATAGAGAAAAATACATTGTTTTAAGAAAACATATAGGAACAAAAAATCTACCAAGTTATTCAAATCTTATATCACTTTTACAGAAGAGATATAAAAAAGCATATACAAATTATGGAAAAATAATTGTTATGTTGATTGATCGACTTGAAGAAGATATATTGGATGAATATGAATATTCTGACAAAAGAGATGGTTTGTTTATTAACTCATACTATATAATGTAAAGATATGAACACATTAGAGAATAAAATCCAGAATAATCTGGTCCAGGGAATGAAGGATCATCAGGAACACACTGTTTCTGCATTAAGGTCTGTAAAGACTGCCATTATGGAGGTAAAGACTGCACCTGGTGGTAAGAAAGAATTGGAAGATGGGGATATCATTAAGATTATCCAGAAGTTGGTCAAGCAGAGGAAAGAGAGTATGGATATTTATTCCCAAGCTGGAAGAAGTGAACTTGCAGATAATGAGCAGCAGGAGATGCTTGTACTTATGAACTACCTTCCAAAGATGCTTACTGAAGCAGAGGTAGAAGAAATTGTTGCGAATACGATTGCGAATCTTGGTGCAACTACAATGAAGGATATGGGAAAGGTGATGGGATTCATCAATAAGACATATTCTGGACAGGTAGATGGTTCTATGGTATCAAGAATTGTTAAATCTAAATTGGGTTAATATGGCAAAGTTTGTTATATATGCACAAGATAAGACTGATGTTGAATCAAATCTTATCTATGTCTGTACCTGTGACACCAAAGATATAGCAGAGAGTATTGCATCTGCAATGGCATACAGAGACAGTGGTGGTAGAGATGATAACACTGGTATATTACATTATTATGTCAAAAGAGAAGATTGGATATTATGAAAACCTGGATTATAGTTTTAGCAATTGTATTTGTTGTTTTAGAATTAGTTAAAAGGTGTCTTGCAAACTATATAAGAAATGACAAAACAGAAAGAGCAAAATACTACTTTTATGATGGTGTAACGACACTTGGGATGATACATGGAATTGTTTTTCTACTTTGTGTATTGGTTGGTTGTACAGATTTGATTTTGCTATTTAGTTATTTGTTGAATTTAATTTAAAAAAGGAAGTCATAGTAATGACTTCCTTTTCATTTCATAATATTTTTTTGCACTCATTAATTCTTCTCTCCTTGGATCATTTTTGGAAATTCTATACTTATTACCAAATTTGTCATATGCTGTATACAGTCCAAAATTAATACCAACATATTCACCAGATAAGACTCTTGGATCATTTTTGTCTAAAAATAGTGTTTGTGTAAAATCATCTTTTTTCTTAAAAATAGTTTTACCTTTTGTATATCCAACCAATTCACCATTAATAACTCTTTCATCATTCACATTACAAGTAACAACATTACCAAATTTGTCCTTAAAAACACCAAATCCTTTTGTGACACCAACATAATTTCCAGAATCATATTCATCTTTTGAAATGTGAACTATGTTATTGTCAGCATCCCTTGCAACAACCTTATTTAAAAAAATAGGTGTATATTTTGATTTATTTCTATCATACTCTGTTGTTGAAATTTGAAGATGAACACCAGTGTCTTTATCAATAACATTAACTCTACCTACCATATTATGTACAACTTCACCAGATAAATATCTTACATCATCTTTTGAAACTCTAAAACAATTTCCATTGGAATCCCTTACTGTCACACAATTTATTGATGTATCCCAACCACCATAACCACCAAGTTTAAGATTATATGACAGTTTATCATCAAGTAAATCTTGATTTACTATTTTTTCTTCATATAGATACATCTCTTCAGATGTATTAAAAAATTTCAATATTTCTTTATTAAAGTGTTCAATTCCATACTTTTCAATATCTTTTTTTAATGCATATCCTGAACCTGGATAACCATCATCTAAATCAAATGTTTTGTGAACACCATAATAATATTTGTTATTGAAATCTGTTGTTATTTTATAAAAATAAAAATATGGTTGTTTTGTTGGTATATCAACAGAAACAGAGTATTTAATTTTATTCTTTATGTGTGACATTTTGAAATTGTTTGTTATATTTATTTTATCTCCTCCAAAATGGCGGAGACCATATAATATTTATGAAAATTAAAAAAAATCATAAATATTTTATCCAGAATTTGGATATTTCAAATTTTTTTGTTATATTTGTATTGTAAGTTTGATTCTTACTATTGTGTAAAAAATATTTTCATAAATATTTGGATATTTCAAATTTTTTTGTTATATTTGTATTGTTGAATTGATAAAGTTCTTTGAATTTAGAAATATATAGGTCTTGTTGATACTTTCAGGAAAGACTGTAGGACAAGGGTTCGAGTCCCTTCAGGTCCACCAAGTTGAATTATGATTTGGGCCTGCCTGGTTTTTGACTGCTTTTGAGTATGGGGAGTGGAGAGGTCTATCGCCAATAACTGGCAAAAACAATGGTTTCTCTGTAAACTTTGGTCCTGTTGCACAGACAGCTGCTCCAAAGGCTATGGTTGCTTTTGCTTAATTGCAGACTTGAACATAGTTGACCCTTCACCAGGTGGACGGTCCAGAGGGTTTCTCATTCCATCTTTTCCACATAAGATGGATATTTTGAAAGTTCTTTGAAAAAATAATATTTGGGTCTATCGTATAAAGGTCATTACGGGAGGCTGTTAACCTCTTTATCCAGGTTCGAATCCTGGTGGGCCCGCTAAGAGTTCATTGATATATTGGAGGAGTGGGAGAGTGGTTTATTCCAGAAGTCTTGAAAACTTCCGCTCCAGTAATGGGGCCGTCAGTTCGAATCTGGCCTCCTCCGCTGAATATACAAATTTCAAAAAATTTGTTATATTTATTAAGGTTTTGTTATGTGTTTGTTTGTTTTAAAGATTCATACCGCAACAATAAAAAGCTCAAACCGTTAATTTGATTACTTTTTTTGAATCTTGTTTTCTTTAACAAACATAACAGACAAATGAATACTATGATGTGACAAGGAAGTGGTATACTTGCGCCACGAGATGATATCAAATGGAGGAAGAGGAAGGTTATTCTTCATAAAAGTTGTCCAATAGGAAATGGAGGTTCGACTCCTCCCATCATAGCAAATTAAAGTTCTTTGATATATCATAAATATCTTATGATTAAATCATTTACACAATTCATAAATGAAACAAATGAAGAATTTGTTTGTAAGTATTGTGGTAGAGTATGTAAAAATGATAATTCTCTCCGCAATCATGAAAGACTTTGTAAAGAAAATCCAAACAGACAAAAATCTTCTTTTGTTTCATATCATGATAAAATAAAATCTGGTGAAATAATTCCTTGGAACAGGGGTAAAACAAAAGAAACTTGTGATGGTGTTAGACATAGTATTGAAAGTCGCACAAGAAACATTGAGTCTGGTAAAACAATTCCATCATTTAAGGGTAAACATTTGAGTGATGAACATAAAGCAAAACTTTCAAAAGCACAAACAGAGTATCTTATTAGAACAGGTTTGAATAGATGGAGTAATGCTCATTCAAGTGAAAGATCATATCCAGAAAAATTCTTTGAAGAAATATTGAAAGATATATGTGTTGAACAATATGTCATTCCTGAATTACCTTATAAACTTGATTTTGCAGATGTTGACAATAAGATAGATGTTGAAGTAGATGGTGAACAACATTATATAAATAATGAATTAAGAGAAAGAGATCAGATAAGAGATAAGAGACTTGAAGAGAATGGATGGAGAACAATAAGAGTAAGATGGTCTCAATTTCAAAAACTTTCTACTGATGAAAAGAAAGAGTATATAAGGAATTTGTTTGATATAGTAGGATGGTCTGACAAAAAATCAGAATCCTAATAGAAATATATAGCGGGGTAGACTGGAGAGGTTCCAGCCCGGTCTCATAAGCCGGTCCACGTGGGTTCGAATCCCACCCACCGCAACCAATCGCCAGTATAAGACAGTATAGTGGATTATCTGTAGCCACATTGGGTGGTCGCAAGTAAGATCAGGGGGTAACATCCCTGTCGTACCGGGGTAGTTCAAAGTAGAATATACTTGTTATGTAAGTTCAACTCTTACTATTGGCAAAAAAAAATACAAAATATTTTCATAAATATTTGGATATTTCAAATTTTTTTGTTATATTTGTATTGTTAAGTTCTTTGATAAGTTTTAAAAAAATATAAGGGTGGGTTTCTCATCCTTCCTGTATCCTTCGGGAGAAAGGAGAAAGATAACCAGTGAATACATAAGCTGGGAAAGTCAGTAGATTATAGCATGGTGCTACTGGCGGAGTCTTATGACTCTCTATAAGAATACCAAGGCAGTCAGCATATCCTGGAATGGCAGGACACTGTGAAAGGGATATGCGGGGGCTCTTGCCAAGTTCCCTTGGGTGGTAACACCGACAAGTCTGTTTTGCTTTGAGACAAGAAGATTACCAGTCTTATTGTTTTGATGATGAAAGTTTATTGATGTCCAGATGGAAAACCAAATCCTATCTACCAGGTGGTGCTGAGATCAGAAATGACTGGATGTTAGAATGAGTAGAACAAGTAGCACAGAGGTGTGTGAAAGTAGAAAGGCGATGTGTCTAACCTCCTCAAAAGGGAGCATGACAACAAGGGTAACCTCGTCTTTCAATGTGGCTGACTGCTTTGATACAAATTATCAAAAAGATTTTGGTTCTTTTTATTAATAGCAAGCAAAAGTGTTACCCACACTACTGGAAAATGCGGTTATGCTTCTGCGCCTTTTGGTTATATGAAGCCTTATGGAGCTCGCAAGGTGAAGTAAGAGTATCATAAGTAAAGACAATGCAGGAGGAGGCATCCTCCTAATCCGGCAGGAGTCTTTGGCTTGAACATGACTATATAAGGTAGTGTAGTGACTGTGGTAGTCTTGATGGAAACATCATAAATCCAACCGTATCCTCCTTACCAATAGCGATATTGGTGTGTATAAATTCTGGGCGATCAGGACTTTGTTCCGAAAGGAAAGAGAACAGGAGGTGATGAGGGTCAACACTCAGCCCAAATCAAAAATTTATTCAGTATCCAATAATTTCTTACAGTAGTTTAAGAGATGAGGTGGTCAGGAAGAGCAAGACTTCCCTGGATAACAAAATATGGTCGGTTAGTTCAGTTGGTTAGAATGCCACACTGTATACAGGAATAAACCTGATAAATTAAATTCCATATCATTGAAACATTGGAAATGGAAGTTAAGACTAACTAAAGTGATAACTTTATCAGTTCGAATCTGATATATGGAACCACTGTGGAGGTCGCCCGTTCGAATCGGGTACCGACCGCTTAAGGGTAATTGTCACTGTCATTCTGAAAGTTTGAAATTCAGATTTTCATAAATATAGTATGACAGAAAAGAAATACAATTATTTTTATAAAATAACAAATAACCTAAATGGTCATTATTATTATGGTGTTCATTGTACTAATGATTTAAATGATGGTTATATGGGAAGTGGTAAAAGACTTCATTGGGCATATGAAAAATATGGTATTGAAAATTTTACCAAAGAGATTTTAAAGTTCTTTGAAAATAAGGATTCTGCTTTTCAGTATGAATATGATTACATAACTGAAGAAATGGTCAAATCTTCAGAGTGTTACAATATTCAAGGTGGTGGTAGGGGTAAAAATTCATCTGGATGTGTAAATATCATAGATGAAAATGGTATTCATAAACAAGTATCAAAAGATGACCCAAAGTGGTTAGATGGTACATATAAACACACATCAAAGGGTAAGATTAAAGTATTTGATTCTGTTTCAAAAACATTTATTATGGTAAGACCAGAAGAATGTATTGATAAACTTGAGTCTGGAGAGTATATTAAAAAACCACAAAAACACCCATTAAGACAAGGTTTTTGTACATTTGTTGATTCAGAAGGTAATACATATTATACAACAAATGATGATCCAAGGGTTTTATCTGGAGAATTGTTTGGTACAATGACTGGTAAGTCTTTATCTAATGAACACAAGAAAAAGATTAAGGAGTGGTACAAAAACAATGATACATCTGGGAAAAACAATTCGCAATATGGTTGGAAATGTTTTTATAAGGAATTTGATGGTAAATTTATAAACAAAAGAGTACCACCAGATGAAATTGAACAATATGTTTTAGATGGATGGATACCAGGGAAAAAACTCAAAACTGATGAAGAAAAGAGAAAAAGAATCAGAGAAAGAGTGGATTCAAAAAAAGTTTGTATGATTTGTGGGGAAATTGGTTGTAAAAATCCATTTTGTAAAGTTCATAATAGAATGTTACATCTTCAGCATCTTGTAAAATTCTTTGATTATGATGAATCAAAAATTGGAACTTCAGAAGCAGAATCTGAATTTAATAGAGTTAAAAATGATTTATTGACTTTAAAGAATCAGAGCAAATCTGATAAAGAAATTCTTAATTTATATGGAAATAAAACTTATAGATTAGATAGAACTTGGAAAATTTTTAAATAATATAAAGAACCATACCGCAACTATATTAAATTGCATTTTGGCTCGCAACTTTTTTAGGTTCTTGTTTTTCCTTGTTTAGTAAAACTAGGTGGTGGAGTTGGGTGGAAACACTGTCCTCTGTGAGTGGTAATCTCACATAAATAACTTACCATTTGTTTTGAAATTTTAATTTACATAAATATATTAAAAATTAATTTACATAAATACTTTAGTTATGATGAACATTTATACACATATGCCTTTTATTGCTGCGTTGGCAGGTAAGCCTGGTTATTACCGTTTTTGGGAACAACTTGGACAGAAGGGTGTGTGTATGTCATCTGAAGATAAAAAATAATAAGTGGAAACCAGATAGGAGAAAGGTTAAAACTTAAACAATATAGAAGAACGACATCTCACACAAATCACAAAAGGTTTATGTGAGATTTTTTAATTTACATTGGGTAGTGCGGTAGTTGGTCACCGGCCTCATTTGGGATGAGGAAGTTCACGCAGGTTCGAGTCCTGTCTACCCAACGAATGCGAAGAAAATCGCAAAAAAGATTTGGATATTTCAAATATTTTTATTATCTTTGCAATAGAAAATAAATGCTGGGATATCTGCTAGTGGTCCAGGCGATGTGCCTTTCAAGCATGTGACACGGGTTTGAATCCCGTTCCCAGTACCAGGTTGAGGTCTTTGACAATATGGAAATTTATGGAGCTGTCGTATAGGTGGTTGTTGTACAGTGGACTGAAAATCCACAGGCAAGTGGTTCGATTCCATTCGGCTCCACCAAGGTTTGGTGTAAGGTAACTTGCACTGATGAGAGTAAATGAAGATAGGATGAATGATCAACATCTAAAAAGAAATGAAATCATCTAAAGTCAAACCAATGAAATCATTACAGATACTAGTCAATGTAGTGAGGAAATTGCAGAGACATTTAACTCACCTGTCTATAGGGTACAGGAGATTCATAAGCAAGTAAAGTGAAACCTTGACCTCCGGGATGTGCTGGAACTGGTAGACAGACCAGACTAAGGATCTGGTGCCGCAAGGCGTGAGGGTTCGAGTCCCTCCATCCCGACCGCTGTAAAAAGACATTAAGCCCTGTGGGAGTTAGTCTTCTCCCTTGTGATATAATGTATATGTGAAGCAGATAGGATGTGCTACCACAATAATTAGTAGTCATTTGGATATTGCATTATAATGTTCAGTAGAGATGAAAAGGATGTGGGCTATGTGAGTTCAAATCTCACCATATACACAAATGTTATAGTTCTTTGAAATAAAACTAAAATTGAACTTACATATAAAATAAATGAGAGGTGTACTGTTAATAGACAGTGATGGTCAGAGGGAACAAGGTTACTACTATTCCATTGATAGGGTGTGTAACAAAGGTATATTGGCTGTAATGGGAAACCAATATGTGTATCATTTATTTTAATTTATGGGCCATATAGTGTAATCTGGTAGCACTTCATCCTTGCAAGATGAGAGAGGGGTTCAAATCCCATATGTGTCCACCACTTATTTACCATATTATTTTTCAGAGAAATGGTTGACTAAAACTCGCAGACTCATCCGGTAATTGGTTGTAAAAGTGCTGTTAAAGGTTAGATGAGTATTTTTGGGCTCGCATGTTCCAAGGCTGGCGGAACTCCCTTGCAAGGAGATCGTGGAGGGTTCGATTCCCTTCGGGTCCACAAAAAATACAATTTTCAAGGATGTTCACTAATTGGTATAACTAACCCTACCCAATGGGTGAGTACCAGGGTTGGAAGGAGTACTCAATATTAGTTTCAATTAGGATTCTGATTGCACAGAAGATGAACGTTTGAGATGTTATATTTATGGATTAAATATAGTTTAATGGCAAAACGCTTGACGAAGTTTTTACGGGTTCGAATCCTGTTATTTAAAATGAAGTAATTATAACCCAATTTGCAATATGGTTGGAATTGTATTTAATGGGCAGGTAACGGCGCTGGACTGTAAATCCAGTCTGAACACAAATTGTCGTATTGGCCTTGCAGTAAGGGGGTTCGAGTCCCTCCCTGCCCACACAATGCGGAGTTCGCCTAATGGTATGGCATCTCCCTTCCAAGGAGAAATAATGAGGGTTCAATTCCCTTACTCCGCTCCAAATACCGTTGTAGCTCAGTAGTAGAGCAACAGATTCATATCCTGTGGGTCATTGGTTCAAATCCAATCAACAGTACCAGGCTTTGATAATATTGATATAATAAATATAGGTCGGTGGCCGAGTGGTTTAAGGCAGTGGTCTCCAAAACCACCGAGGTAAATTCCTCCGAGGGTTCGAATCCTTCCCGATCTGCTGGATATTGAGATATGGTGTAATGGCAGCACCAGGGATTTTGGTTCCCTTAGTTCAGGTTCGAGTCCTGATATCTCAACAATACTGATTTGGAGAAAGGAATTAACTTCCAATTCCTTAATGTTTGTAAATCACAGTAGCAAAGTCAATCTGAGGTGGGTTCCGACCAGCGGACTGGTATAAGCAAGAAGAGAGGAATACATAGTTTAATTAAAACCACAAACAGTCAGTATAAATTGCGCCTGTGGGCGAGTGGTCGAAACCATTGGTCTGCAAAACCAATAATTCATCGTTGGTTCGAATCCAACCAGGCGCTCAAATGCCTCTGTAGTGTAATGGATTGCACGAAACGCTACGAACGTTTTAGAGAGGATTCGAATTCTTCCAGGGGTACAAAATTATAAATATAGTAGTGGTCTTTGACGAAAGAATCGTATCGCAGTTGAGCTTTGTCCTCACTGACAGAATCGTAAGTCTGGGGTGTTCTACAAGCCTGTGATTGTAGAATTTTGCGGCATTCGTATAGTGGTTATTATACCAGCTTGCCATGCTGGGGACGGGAGTCCGATTCTCCCATGCCGCTCAAAATATGGTGACTGTGGCCGAGAGGTTTAGGCGCATGCCTGTGGAGCATGTTTATGTCGGTTCGAATCCGACCAGTCACCCTAAAATTAAAGTTATGGAAAAGACATTAAGGTTTTTTAAACAGGATAATAAGTGGTATGCAGATATCCCCAATCACACTCTTGAGGATAATGAGATGGTTATGGGTGCAGACATTGCTTTGGAATATCTTGCTGAAGAAAGGACAGAACTTTTTATATCATTGACAGATGAATATCCTGGATGGAGTGTTCCTCTTGAACTGAAAATAAAAGATCATGATGATGAGGGTGCATATTATACTGTATCGGGATTACTCTTTATGGATTTTATAGAGAAAGTGCAAAATATGTCATTGTGGGGAGGATCTGAACCTGAAGTGTGGATTTGTAATGTTACACATGATGTATTTGGTGAACATCCGGAACACATCTATATAACAAAAATTGAATCAAAATAGTTTCTTGTTTAATAGAGATGAAACTGGTTTGAAAAGATGAGTAAGTAGTTTTTTGGGAGGATCGCATAGTGGCAATTGCAGCGGACTGTAATAACAGAGTAAACTGTAACAAATCGCTGGAATGTTGACTGAAAGGTTAGGTTTTTTAATGGTAGTTCGAATCTACTACATTCCACAATCCGCTCCCATTAGGGTTCGGGGGTTCGAGTCCCTCTCCTCCCACAGCCCATCAACCAGGTTGTTGAAAGGGGTAACGGATGCGCAGCGATTGCGGATCTTGCAAGTTTTTCGCCAGGGTTTCCTTGGTCTCTTTGAGATGAATAAATCTTGGATTTATGGGGGTGTGGTGGAATGTAGACACTCCAGACTTAGAATCTGGTACCAGTAATGGTGTGAGAGTTCGAGTCTCTCCATCCCCACTGACACTACTCTATGAGCAGATGTCTTGGTTGGTCACGATACCGTAATTGTGATAGTTCTTTTCTAATAATGTATAGCTCAGTTTAACAGAGCATAGACCAGAGATAACATCAAAAGTCCCTATGTGGGAAGGTAGCAGTAAGTACTTTCTATTGGAAAAAGAATTCATCAAGGTTGGCAACTTACCAGTTAAAAGTTGCATTTATAGCAGTGTAGCGCAATTGGTTAGAGTACCAGTCTCTGAAATTGGGGGTTGAAAGTTCAAATCTTTCCACTGCTACAAATATATGGGTGTGTAATTCAGTTTGGTTTTAGAATACCTGTCTGATACACAGGAAGTCGGTGGTTCAAGTCCATCCACACCCACAAATGCTCCCATCTATGCTAACTGGTCAGGCAGTCACCCTCTCAAGGTGGAAATATGAGTTCGAGTCTCGTTGGGAGTACAAAAAAATATTTCAAATTTATTTGTATAATAAAAATATTTTTGTTATATTTGTGTTGTTAGTTCATTGAAAACATAAAATTAATCATTATATTGAGAATCCAAGGTGGGTGCTTCCATACAATACTTTCCTGAAATGGATAATGGATGAGGAGGAAAGAAGTGTAAATAATAGTAAATAAAATTTTTGAACAAAATTAAACATTTTTATAAAACTAATTTATATAAATATAATATAGGGTTATGTAAATATGTTAAGAGCGGTTAAAATAAGATTATATCCAAACAAAGCACAAACTGAACAATTCAACAAATTGCTTGGATGTTACCGTTTTGTATATAATCAATGCCTTGCTCGCAAAATAAACTCTTACAAAGAAACTGGAACATCAGAAAATCTTTCCACTCTTGGTAAATTTGTTCATCATGAATTACTTAAAGATGATAATTTTATATGGTTGAGAGAACAGAACAGTAAGGTGCTCAAGCAAGCAGTTAATGATATGTTGTCAGCATACAAGAATTTCTTTGAACATCATACTGGATATCCAAAGTTCAAGTCAAAACATGACAACAAGCAAAGTTGTAGATTTGAACTTGGAGCAATTTCAAAAAGAAATGATTATACGACATATAAATTATCTCTTGCTAATATCA
>OBLI01000094.1_pt1 | contig 89501 bp, 86 predicted proteins | sample 1519701 | NCBI WGS metagenome assembly OBLI01 (sample SAMEA3663005, study PRJEB22513) | pig gut metagenome | biome: pig gut; feature: pig-associated habitat; material: faeces | place: France | collected 2012
TGGTGACCAGATTGCCGTCGGCATTTCCGGAGGAAAAGATTCTCTGACACTTTTATCTGCGTTATCTGGATTACGCAGATTTTATCCAAAGAAATTTGAATTGGCAGCTTTGACCGTTGATCTGGGATTTGATCATTATGATCTGTCCGAAATCCGGCAGCTTTGTAAAACGCTTGATGTCGAATATCATGTAATCAAAACCAAAATTGGCGAAATTGTTTTTGAAGAACGAAAAGAAAGTTCTCCATGCGCGCTATGTGCAAAAATGCGAAAAGGCGCATTAAATGACTATGCGAGGCAAATTGGATGCAATAAAGTTGCCTATGCGCATCACATGGACGATATCATAGAAACCATGTTTTTATCAATGTTTTATGAAGGACAGTTTTATTCGTTTGCCCCTGTCACCCATTTAGACCGCAGCGGAATCACTGTCATCCGGCCACTGATGTATGTTTCGGAAGCAAATGTCATCGGATTTCTTCATAAATATCATCTTCCCCTTGTGAAAAATCTGTGTCCGGCAGATGGGGAAACCAAACGTGAATATGTCAAACAACTTGTCCGGCAGATTAATTTAGAAAACCCCGGTGTCAAAAAACGCATTTTCCATGCAATATGCACCGGCAGAATAGAAGGGTGGAATATCAATGGAAAACCATGAAAAAGCATATTACGAAAAAGTAGATATTGATAATGAATTAAAACTGCGAAAGCAGCTTGCTGCTCTTCCACCCTACTGCAAACAGTATTTTATAGCAATCGAATCCAAAACCCAGTCACGGACAAGACTCGCCTATGCCTATGATCTTTCCTGTTTTTTCGATTATCTGCACGAAAACAACCCAATTTGCAAAAAAATGACCATTACGGAGATTCCTCTGAGCATTCTGGAAAGCCTAAAACCCATGGATCTGGAAGAATATCTGTATAATTTAAAAGTATATGAAAAGGACGGTATGGCACATACCAACGAGGAACGGGGAATCAAGCGGAAACTCTCCTCTCTCCGCTCCTTTTATAAATATCTGTACAAAAATGAGTTTATACAGTCGAATCCAGCATCCAAAGTAAGTACCCCGAAAATCCACGACAAAAATATTATCAGGTTAGATGCGGATGAAGTTGCCAATCTGCTTGACGAGGTCGAATCTGGCGAAAATTTAACGAAAAAGCAGCAAATGTTCCATGACCGCACAAAAGTGCGTGATTTGGCTCTTCTGACGCTTATGCTTGGGACAGGAATCCGTGTCTCGGAATGTGTCGGTCTGGATCTGGATGATGTCGATTTAAAAAACAACGGAATCAAGATCCACCGGAAAGGTGGCGCAGAAGTTGTTGTATACTTCGGAGAGGAAGTCAGAAATGCCCTGTGCGGATATATGGAAGAACGAAAACTGATCACTCCGGTTTCCGGGGATGAAAACGCACTGTTTTTATCTATGCAGAAACGAAGAATCGGAGTCCGCGCAGTGGAAAATCTCGTAAAGAAATACGCAAAACTTGTCACAAACTTAAAGAATATTACCCCACATAAACTGCGGAGCACCTATGGCACCTCTCTTTACCGGGAAACAGGTGATATTTATCTGGTTGCAGATGTCCTTGGTCATAAAGATGTCAATACAACCAAAAAACATTATGCTGCCATTGAAGAGGACAGACGCCGCAGTGCCGCAAAATATGTTCATCTTCGTGAAGACTAAACGTAAAAATCTTTTTAAAAAGGTCAAAAATGAGGTAAAAAATTTTTAGAAAAAATAAAATTCTATGAAAATATAAGGAGGACAAAAAGAAATGGACTTATTATGGAAAGAACGAAAAAGAATCTGGTGCGGACTTCCGCTTACCTTCACTGTGTACAGTTACGATAGCGAAAGATTCTATGTAAAAAGCGGGTTTTTAAATCAGCGGCAGGATGAAGTCCGTCTGTACCGCGTCCAGGATCTGACCGTGACCAGATCACTGTCTCAGCGGATTTTCGGAATGGGAACCATTCTTGTAAATTCTTCTGACAAAACCCTTGGCGATTTTGAAATTAAAAATATCAAAAATGTCATGGATGTAAAAGAACAGCTCTCTGCGCTGGTTGAAATACAGCGAGATCAAAAACGGGTATATACCAGAGAAAATATCTCCGGGGATTCCGAAGCCGATCATGATGATTATATGTAATCAGAATGTAAAATTTCCTGTATCCATTGAAAAAGGATACAGGAAATTTTTTACCTGTGTGCCTGCATTTCCTGTTGTATTTTTTCTTCAATCCGGATTTTTACCAGATCGGCAATCTCCTGCGTTTTCATTCCCTTATACTCTTCGTAACAGATCGGTTTTAAATAATGCACATATGTTGTGATCGGCCCGATATGAAAACTGTTAAACACCTTATACGAATCAATCAGTGCAATAGGAACGATCGGTGCATGTGATTTTAAAGCAATCTTAAAACTTCCTGCCTTAAAATCGCATACCTTATTTTTGTTGTTAAACCGGTATCCGCCCTCTGGGAAAAGAATATACTTTTTTCCGGCAGCCACCTCTTTTGCCACCTGATTGATAATGGTGATTCCCTGTCTCGGATTATCTTTTTCCAGGCGCTTGGCCTGCACAAGATCACAGAACTCACGTACAAGTATCGTATGTGACTTGCGTTTGTCCATCACAAAAGAACATGGAGACTTATGGGTATACATAATACCCAGCACATCATATTTGCCCTGATGGTTCGGATACATCATGTATCCTCCCTGCTTTGGAAGGTTTTCCGCACCGGTCTCCACAGTGTTAATTTTTCCCGTCTTGTTCATCAGATAAATGGCATGCTGCACGAGCGAATAACGCTGTTCTTCCGTATAGCGCTGCGGATGATCTGCTTCTGCCCGCATTCTAGGAATCATATATGGTGCACGATGCAGATTCATAAATATAACATAAAATAATTTTAACATGGTACTTGTATCCCTTATTCGGTATTCAATCATATTTTAAAGGTTTGATATATATATATATTCTAGCAAATAATACGGATTTTACAACATGTTTTACATCTTAGATATCGAATGTTGCTGTCACCCCATCTTATTAATCGTAGAAATGATTGCTGATGACTGGGAACGTCAATTTGGTGACGATCCTGACTTCCAAGATTAAACTTCAACAAAAAACAGGTACTACCGCACGCCTTCAAGTTGCAGTTAATAAATTATAATGAGAAAATAAAATGAAAATAATACAATGTCAAAAGACCTGTATCTGAATTACCGCTGAGGCGATGTTAATTCTGACACAGGCTTTTTCATTTAAATCCGATAAGTTTTCGCATTATCTGCATCTGAAAAACGCTAACAGCTGTTACACTGCTAGCGCTTGAGTATTTGTACTTATTTGATCAACTATCCACTGGAAATGTGAATGTTGCTACTACCTGCACATCTTGTGTTTGATTTTACACCTTAATTTGTATTACGCCTTTATATAGTGTTGTTGAGCCCTGGCTCTGGTTCTGCGTGTCTTGAAATGACACAAATTTTCGCTGATTTTTCACTGATCAATCACAAAAGCAACTTTAACAACCAGTGATAGCATGGTTTAAAATTTTTTTCATGATTTTTTCGGTTTTTTCATTCTGACTTGCACGCTTATTTTTACCGGAATAACCGGAAAACACCGAACACTTTTCCGAGGATCTTGCAGTCCGGAACTATGATCGGATCCATCGCATCATTTTCCGGCTGCAGCCGGATATGCCCGTCTTCTTTATAAAAAGTCTTGACCGTTGCGGAATCATCGACTAAAGCGACAACCATTTCTCCATTCTGTGCAGTACTGCAGCGCTCCACGATGATATTGTCCCCATCAAAAATGCCTGCATTGACCATGCTCTCTCCCTTGACTTTCAGCATAAAGGACTCTGCATTTGGCATATACTCTGCCGGAATCGGGAAATAGGCATCAATATTCTCAACAGCAAGTATCGGCTGACCGGCGGCTACCTGCCCGATCATAGGGACATTCACCACTTCACGCCTTGTCAGATTGAAGTTGTCATCCACAATTTCGATTGCACGCGGCTTTGTCGGGTCACGACGGATATATCCGTTTTTCTCAAGTGTCTCCAGGTGGGAATGGACGGATGATGTGGACTTTAAATGAACCGCTTCACAGATGTCACGAACCGTTGGCGGGTATCCTTTGTTTAAGATTTCTTTTTTTATATATTCCAAAATTTCTCTCTGTTTATCTGAGATCTTTCCATATGCCATAATGCATTACCTCCGGATGTATTTCTTTATGGTTTCAGTTTACCATACTACAACACAGAACGCAAACGTATATTCCGAAAATTTGTTCGTGTTTTCTATTGACAAACGCATGTTCGCGCATTATATTTATCTCATACAAACAAATGTTCGGTTGTAAATCAAAACAGGAGGAATTTATTATGAAAAGGGTATACAATGAAAAAATCTCACCTCGCGCAAATGAAAGTCTCACCCGAAGAGAACATACCGTCCAGACCCAGAAACGCATGATTGTTCTGGTCTGTATTCTTGTCATCTTCGCCGTCATTCTGATTGGAAACAGTATTATTACATTCGCCGGTTCCAGAACCGGGCAGCCGGTTCATAAATATTACACAAGCGTCCAGTTACAAAACGGAGATTCCCTGTGGTCGCTTGCCGATCAGTATGCTGCCCCTGGCCACACCTCCCGTGCACAGTTTATTGATGAAGTGTGCGAGCTGAACGGAATCTCAAAAGATAATACACTGCACAGCGGCGAGTATCTCGTAGTTTCCTATTACTCTCCGGAAATTCGGTAGCTAATTATCTGTTCTATTAATATTTATAACCTGCTATATTATTTTGTCACAAAAAAGAGAATAACCTTCTTCCCTTTCATATCCGTAGGAAAGAAGTTATTCTCTCACTTTTCATTTATAATCACTCTTTATAATCAATCATGTCTGTTACACAAAATACCTGTTGGAATTACATCTCAATGATCTTTCCATCTCTCCAGATGCGTTCGAGATCATAGAACAGACGGTCTTCTTTGGAAAACAGATGCACAATGATATCCTCATAGTCCATCAGAATCCATGTCGACTTATTATTTCCTTCGATCTGCTTTGCATGCAGCCCTGCTTTATATAATGCTTCATCTACAGCATCCTGCATTGCAGTCAGCTGATTCTGGTTGTTTCCGTTTGCAATAATAAAATAATCGGCGATAGAGGAAACTCCTGTAATATCAATAACGGTTACATCCTCTGCCTTTTTATCTCTGAGCGCTTCTACGGCGGTCTTTACGATTTCTAATGTTTCCATGGCTGATCCTTTCCATACGGTTCATAAAATTGATAGGTTAACTGGGTCGTTGGGTCTACACTGCCTTTTCTCCCGCTTAAATAATGCAGCGTATCATATAAGATTTCTGCCATACACTGATTCAGATTCGAAAAGGCAATCTGTCTTATGATCGAAAGATGGGGAGCTTCACATCTTAAAGGTTCAATATAATCGGCAATGTAGATAATCTTATCCAATGTATTCATATCCGGCTCTCCGGTTGTATGCACCTTGATGGCATGAAGAATCTGCGGGTCCTTTACTCCATATGCTTCCTCTGCCAAAACCATACCTGCTTTTGCATGGAGAAGTCCTGGATTTTCACGCTCTACTTTAGAAATCAGGATATCGTTTTTTTCACAGAGAGAAATCTTTTTCTCTGTCGGGAGGCATTTGGCGCAATCATGCAGAAGTCCTGCGATCATCGCCTTCTCATAATCATATCCATATGCCATGGCAAGGCTTCCTGCCGTATACATGACCCCAAGCGTATGCTCATAGCGGTTTTTATCCAGTTCTTTTTTCAATCTCTTTTGTATTTCTTCTCGTTCCATACGTTTTGCTCCACTTCTTTACGATTGATACAGATGATGCCTGCGAATATACGCAGATACTTCTTCCGGAAACGCATGTTCCGGATGTTCTCCTCTCATCAGTGCCTGGCGGATCTTTGTGGAAGACATCAAAAAACGTTCACAGGGAACGATCCGGATATCACAGGGAAATTGTTCCTGCAACAAACGGATCTTCTTCTCCAGTGCAGCGATGGTAAAAAGATCCCTCGGGATCACCAGAATGGTAGCCAGTTTGGCAATTCGTTCCGGTTGTTTCCATTGTTCAAAATAGTCTAGAGAATCTCCACCCATAATAAAGAAGAAACGATGCATCGGAAACTGTTCCGACAATTTCTCCATGGTGCGGTATGTGTAGCTTCTCTCGGCACTGTCAAGCTCCAACCGGCTGACCGTCATCCAGGGATACGGCTGTGCGGCCAGTTTACACATTTGAAACCGGTCTTTGGCGTCGGTCATCCCATGCTCATCCTTATTTGGAGAGTGTCCGGCGGGAATAAGCCATACCTGATCCAGTGCATAAGATTCGTATGCACATTTTGCCATATGAAGATGTCCGTTATGAATTGGATCAAAAGACCCTCCTAATATTCCGATATTCATGTGTCTTATTCCGGAAGTTTAATCTTTGGATTCTTCTTTGCCTTGCGGTAAAAGATCATTTTCTTTCCGATTACTTTTACGACATTGGAATGTGTACGCTCTGCAATGACAGAAGCGATCTCCTTCGGATCATCAATACAGTTTTTCAATACAGAGACTTTAATCAGTTCTCTCTTTTCCAATGCGGCATCAAGTGCTTCAATGATCTCCGGTGTCAGAGATGCTTTTCCAATCTGAAAGATCGGATCTATATTGTTGGCAAGGCTTCCCAGATAGGCGCGCTGTCTGCTGTTCATAGCGTTTCCTCCTGTTACTTATAATAATCAAATTCGTTATAATACATACGGACAGTATCTCCATCCTGTATGCCCTGTTCTTCCAGTTCCTTTAAGATGCCCTGTTCCCGAAGGAATTTCTGGAAGAATAAAAATCCTTTTTCGGAATCCATGTTTGTATATCCAAGCATTTTTTCAATCTTTGGCCCCTCTACAACAAAGGCCCCGTCTTCTGCACGGGTAATTGTATATGGTTCATCCTTAAAGAAACCAAGTGCCGGATCAAATTCCTGCTCATAGACAACGGCTTCCTTCGGACATTTTGCCAGAAGTTCACGTACATGAAACAGTAATTCCCGCACACCCTGACCGCTCACCGCAGAAATCGGATACACTTTAATGCCTTCTTTTTCCTCAAATTCTGCACGAAGCGCAGAAATAATTTCGTTTTCATTGCCATAAATTGCATCAATCTTGTTTGCTGCAATTACCTGTGGTTTCTTCAACAAGTCCGGATTATATGCATCCAGTTCCCGGTTGATGGCATGAATATCCGCAATTGGATCACGTCCTTCGGTTCCGGCCGCATCCACAATATGAATAATGACTTTGGTTCTTTCAATATGCCGGAGAAATTCATGTCCCAGACCGACACCATCGGAAGCACCTTCAATCAGTCCCGGAATATCCGCAATCACAAAACCGTTTCCGTCTTCCATGTCAACAACACCCAGATTTGGCTGTAATGTCGTAAAATGGTAATTGGCGATCTTTGGCTGTGCATTGGTCACACGCGATAAAAAGGTGGATTTTCCGACATTCGGGAAACCAACCAGTCCCACATCCGCGATCACTTTAAGTTCCAGCTGAACTTCAATCTCGATGGCTTCCTGTCCCGGCTGCGCATATTTTGGAGCCTGCATGGTGGAAGTTGCAAAGTGCTGATTGCCAAGTCCTCCACGGCCGCCATGTAAAATGACAGAACGCTTATTTTCCCCTGACATATCGGCAATTACTTTTCCGGATGCCGCATCTCTTATAATTGTTCCCTCCGGAACTTTTAATATCAGATCTGCACCATTTTTTCCATGGCAGTTTTTCTTGCAACCTTCTTCGCCCGGTTCTGCTGCGAATTTTCGTCTGTGCCGATAGTCTGCAAGCGTATTGATTCCCTCGTCTACTAAGAAAATGACATCTCCGCCTTTTCCTCCATCGCCACCGTCCGGACCACCGTTCGGCACATATTTTTCACGACGGAAGGACACATGTCCGTCTCCGCCTTTTCCTGATTTGATAATAATTTTTGCACGGTCTGCAAACATAATCTCTCTCCTACATAACGATAAAACCCCGGCTCAAAAAGTCGGGGTTTTGTAAACTACTCGTTGTCTACTGGATATACAGAAGCCTGCTTCTTATCTCTTCCTACTCTCTCGAAACGAAGAACACCATCTACTTTAGCAAATAATGTGTCGTCTCCACCGATACCAACATTCACACCTGGATGAATTCTTGTACCACGCTGTCTATAGAGAATATTGCCAGCCTTTACGAACTGTCCGTCTGCTCTCTTTGCTCCTAATCTCTTGGACTCGGAATCACGGCCGTTCTTTGTAGAACCAACTCCCTTTTTATGAGCGAAAAACTGAAGGTTCATATTTAACATGTCTTACACCTCCTTGAAATCAAGAATGATAAACTCATTCCCATAGTCATTTTGTATTCCTTGTAAGCCCAGAATCATGGATTCTACAAGAAGCTGCGCATCATGATCAGCCACCTCTTCAAATGTAAAATCAATCAAGCCGGATTCTTCTTCCGTATCCAAATGAAACGAAGAAGTTGTAAGTGCATCAATAGAATTGATCGTATTGATCACAAGAGCTGAAACCCCTGCACATATAATATCACTTCCACTCTCTGCATATCCCGAATGACCGATGCAACGAAACCCCGTCACATCCTCACGATTCTGATAAATCGTTATAGTAATCATATAACAATTCCTATCGATTATCCATTAATCTTTTCAATCTTAACCTGGGTGAACGCCTGTCTGTGACCGTTCTTCTTATGATAACCGGTTTTTCTCTTGTACTTGTAAACGATTACTTTCTTACCTCTGCCCTCTTTAACGACAGAAGCTTCAACAGTTGCTCCGGCTACCGTTGGATTTCCAACCTTCATCTCGTCGCCAGAAACTGCTAATACCTGATCAAAAGTAACCTTCTCACCAGCCTCAACTCCAAGCTTTTCAATGGTAATGATATCGCCTTCGGATACTTTGTACTGTTTACCACCTGTTGCTATAATTGCGTACATATGGCACCTCCTATTTATCATTACTCGCCAGTTACGGTGTTGCCAATAAGCAAACTTTTACCTCACTGTGCGGCATACTAGTGTATAATAGCACATGACCACCTGTTCGTCAAGCTGTTTATGATAAAATTTCACGCAAAGATTTGTATACTTTTTTCCTGGTCAGTTCCACCAGACCAAGTCTGGTAATATCGATAAAATTTGCGGGAACCGAATCTTTTTGTAATTCCTCCCGAATAACGGAAATCAGCTTCTGCTGCTGTTCTTTCTTTTTCAGATTGATGAAATCCACGAGGATCATCCCTGAAATGTTGCGCAGACGAAGCTGCCGTGCAATCTCTTTTGCCGCTTCAACATTGATCGCAAATAAAGCCTCTTCCCGGCGGGACTGGTTTTTTCCGCTGTTGACATCAATGACTGTCAGGGTTTCAAGAGATTCAATGATAATATTGGCTCCGGAATCAAGCCATACTTTGGAAGAAAGCAGTTCCTGCATATTGCCCCGCAGATGATATAAAGTCGAAAGACTGACCGCATCATCCCGGTAAAGCTGCACTTTCTTTTCTTCCACAAGATGGGGAAGGTACGCACAGATCTCCTGATACAGATCCTGACCATCCGTAAGAACCAGATCGGTTTTTTCAAAATTTTCTGCTTTTAACCGCGCCAGATAGCCGGGGAGATTCCGGTACACCAGATCTCCGGCGTTCTGATGTGTACCGGTCTTCTTTAAAGCCCGGTATTCTTTCTGCACCAGCTCGATATCTTCGCATAATTCGGTTTCCGGAATCGCCCCTGCATTGGTTCTGAATACCAGCCCGTACCCTTCTGCTTCATGATCCTTACACGTGTTCTCTAAAAGAGCCGACAGTCTTTTTGACTCCTCCTGGGATAATTTTTTAGAAACGCCAAGACAGGTATTCTCTGTCGAAAGGAAACAGTAATGTCCATGCACTACAAGCTTGGTGCTTACGACCGGATCTTTGGTTTTTACCGCATCTTTTACAACCTGCACCAGCAACTCATCCCCTTCACAGAGCGCTTCTTTTTTGGATAATTTTCTGGTATACACCGGGTTTTTCACATCATTCAGCGGAAGATAGCATTTCTGTCCATCCGCAATGCGCACAAAAGCGGCATGAATATTGGGCACAATCTTCTCTACATATCCTACATAAATATGATCCAGCAGAGTATTTTCTTCCGGTTCAAAAACCTGAAGTTCCTGCAGCTTCCGGTTCTCATCTAAAACCAGATAAGCAAGATACTCTGTCTGATGATGTTCCAGTTTTGTGACAACGATCCGATTCATTTAAACAATTTCCTCTCCCATGCCGGAAAGCCCAACCAGCTGCCCCTGTTCATCCCTCGCATAAACTTCGAGCCGGTGGATCTGGATTGCGGATTCGCAGTATTCCAGTCCGCAAAGCTGATAAACCGATGAAAGTACCAGTTCCGGTTTGATATTATCCACACTGCCCGTAGAAACCTGCAGGAAAAATGCCGGGCGTCCCTGCTCCTCTTCAACGGAAAACGCGTATACCAATGGTTTTAGGTCCACTTCCCGTTCACTTTTTTTCGTCTTTTTAATAATGGTAAACTGTGGGCTGTCTAAAAACCGTTCTTTGACGATTCTTTTCCATTCTTCCGTTGAAAACGGACTTTCGTACCCTTCTTTATAGCTCAGCCGGTAATCCGCTGCTGCCACAATTGACATCGCAGTTTTCGCTTTATCCGGCAGTTTCACATAGGAAGTAACCTCCACACCATCTACCATGGTTTCATTCAGTGCAGCGACTGCCTCCTTAGATGTCATGGATTCATTGACTTCAATATCAAAATATTCGCCATCGCTTGTGATTCCGACTCCAAGCGGCGCCGCAAAGGACATAATCTGATGCGGAGAATATCCTTCCGAATAACGGATATCAATCTTTGCACGCCGGACCGCTTTCTGAAAATAGCGCATCATATCCAGGTGTCCGATGAATTTCATGACACCCCATTTTCGAAATTTAATTCTGATTTTCAAAGCAGACACCTCCTCCAAATTGTCTTGCACCACATCCGGAGCAGCGCATCCGGCAGTTTGGCGTCACCGTCTCACTGAGCGCGGTTTTCCATTCACGCAGCATAAATGCCTTTGTCACACCGACATCAATAAAATCCCACGGAAAAATTTCATCGTCGCTTCGTGCTCTCTTGGTATAAAAATCAATATCAATGCCACATGCAGCAAATGCCTCCAGCCACAGATCATAGTGAAAGAATTCCGACCACGCATCGAAAAATTCGCCGTGTTCATACACATAAAGAATAGCTTTTGAAATCTTACGGTCTCCGCGCGCAAGGATTCCTTCCAATACCGTCACATCGGCTTCATGCCAGTTGTAACGGATACTCTTGTGGTTTAACTGTTCCTTTACATGATCATTGACAATCTTTGCACGCGCCAGATAATCTGATGGGTCTAACATGGTAGCCCACTGGAACGGGGTAAAAGGTTTCGGTACAAAAAAGGAAGTACTGATCGTAATCTGGCATTTTCCGTTTCTCTGTTCCTTTGGCACGGTGTCATAATACAAAGCGGCAATCTCGTTTGCCAGTTCCGGGATCGCCCGCATATCTTCTTCTGTTTCCGTTGGAAGTCCAAGCATAAAATAAAGCTTGACCTTATTCCAGCCGCCGACAAACGCATCATGGGAACCGGTCAGAATATTGTCAACCGTCAGGCCTTTATTGATGACATTTCGCAGTCTCTGGGAACCTGCCTCCGGGGCAAATGTCAGACTGCTTTTTTTGATGTCCTGCACTTTCTGCATAATATCAAGGGAAAAGGCATCAATACGAAGGGATGGCAGGGAAATATTGACATGTTTTTTGTCACACTCCTCAATCAGGAAATTGATCAGTTCCTCCAGATCGGAATAATCCGATGAACTGAGAGAACTTAAGGAAATCTCTTCATAGCCGGTCGATGCAAGCATGGTTTGTGCAAGTTCTTTCAGTCGTTTTACGCCCTTTTCCCGGTTTGGCCGGTAAATCATGCCGGCCTGACAGAAACGGCATCCGCGGATACAGCCCCTCTGTATTTCAAGCACCACGCGATCCTGTGTTGCTTTGATAAATGGAACCACCGGTTTTTCCGGATAAACCGAGCCGGTCAGATCCATATCCACCTGCTTTTTGATGGTTGCCGGAATATCATCATAAACAGGAGTAAATGCCGCTATCGTGCCATCTTCTTTGTAACGGACTTCATACAGCGACGGGACATAAATGCCCTCTATTTTTGCCGCCTCATGCAGAAATGCCTTTCTTGAATACTGTCCGGATGCCCGCATCGACTTATAGAGATTTAAAAATGTATCATACTGTGTCTCCCCTTCTCCAATATAAAAACAATCAAAAAAGTCTGCAATCGGTTCCGGATTATAAGAACATGGTCCTCCACCTAAAATAATCGGGTCTTCGTCCCCACGGTCAGCCGAAAGAAACGGAATCTGTGCCAGATCCAGAATCTGTAAAATATTGGTGTAGCACATCTCATACTGCAGAGTCAGACCGACAAAATCAAAGTTTTTGATCGGTTCCTGGGACTCAAGTCCGAACAGCGGAATATTCTGCTCCTTCATAATTTTATGCAGATCCGGCCATGGAGAATAGACACGTTCACACCAGGTGTCCTCTCTGCGGTTAAACATGTCGTATAGGATCTGAATTCCAAGATGTGACATACCAATTTCGTATACATCAGGAAAACACATCGCAAAACGAATCTGCGATGTGTCATCTTTTACTACAGAATTCAGCTCATTACCGATATAGCGCGCAGGTTTTTCAATCTGCATCAGAATCTCGTCACTTAAAGCTAGTTTTCTCATAGATACCTCTTAAAATTTATTTTTTATCGCTGGGCAAGTTCATTGGCAATCTCTTCCCAGGTAATGCCTTTTTCCACCATAAGCACCATACAGTGATACAGAAAATCGGAAATCTCGTATTTGATGTTTTCCGGTTCCGGATTTTTCGCTGCAATTACAATTTCCGTACACTCTTCCCCAAGTTTCTGCAAAATCTTATCGGTTCCTTTCCCAAACAGATAATTGGTATAGGAACCATCCTGCGGATGTGCTTTACGTTCCTTGATAATATCATACACACTCTCAAGTACCTTCAGCGGATTTTTCTCAACATACTCTTTTTGTACGATGCTATTGAAAAAACAGGTACGGTTTCCGGTGTGACAGGCAGACCCTACCTGGGAGACTTTTGCCAGAATCGTATCAAAGTCGCAGTCAGCCGTCAGGGATTTCACATACTGGAAATGCCCGGAAGTCAGGCCTTTGGTCCAGAGTTCATCACGGCTTCTGCTCCAGTAAGTCATTTTCCCGAGATTAATTGTCGTATCAAACGCCTCTTTGTTCATGTATGCAAGCATCAGCACTTCATCTGTACGGTAATCCTGCACAATGACCGGAACCATTCCGTCCGAATTCAGTTTCAGATCCTCCCAGGACAGATCCGGTGCAAAATTATACATATTGATGCCTTCCTGAAGCAGAGAAGACTTTAACTTCATAATATCCGTTGAAGTATCATTGATGAACGGACCCGCAATTCCTCGGATTTTTTCCCGCTTCAGCAGCCTTACGATCTCGTCAAAATTATAATCCGGAAGTTCCACCACATACGGAATGTTGGTCAGATTTTCCAGTGCATCCAGAATTTCCGGATTTAACACCAGTGCTTCATGGAATGTATTTTCAATCGAATCCTGATTCTTAAAAATAAAATCCACATTGTTGATAGAGAGCAGAATCCGGTCTTTGCCAAAACGTGCACTGGCTTCCTCCGCCAGTCCGATGCTCGAAGGCTTAGAAGCATTCAAAATCACCTGAAGGCATCCCGCAAACAAAAGTTTTTTGATGTCTTCCAGACGGTTAATGTTTCCTCCTGCGCATACTTTAATATCAATGTTGCGATTGATGTTTCGAATCGTATTGACATTCTTTTCATGCTCATCATCGCTGGTAGACAGGTCAAAAATAATGATCTTGTCAACTCCACTGTCGTTGTATAACTGGCACAGTCGATAAACATTCGCATCTACCGGCGTAAAATCGGTCATGGATCTTACTGCATGACCATCTTTTAAATAAAGCGTCGCGACAATGTTTTTTTGTTTCATGTATTACAAACTTCCTTTCGTTGACAGAATTCCTTTTACTCTCGGATCATGGGAAACCGCTTCATCCAAAGCTCTGGCAAATGCCTTAAACATCGCTTCTGCCATATGATGATTATTTCCGGGGCTTAACACCTTAATGTGCAGATTCATGCCCGCACTGTAGGAGACCGCATAGAAAAATTCACGGATCATTTCGGTATCAAGTGTTCCCAGACGCTCCGTAGTAAATTCGCCGTCAAATACAAGATATGGACGTCCGGATAGATCTACCGCACACAAAACAAGTGTCTCATCCATCGGAAGGATACAGCTTCCAAATCGTTTGATTCCGCTTTTGTCCCCCAATGCCTTTTTGATCGCATCTCCAAGTACGATTCCGCAGTCTTCGATCGTATGATGGCTGTCGACCTGAAGATCTCCATCACATTCCATATGCAGATCGAAGAAACCGTGCTTGGAAAATCCCTGCAGCATATGATCAAAAAATCCAATGCCTGTCTCAATATGGGAAATACCGCTTCCATCCAGATTTAAAGTCACCTGAATGTCCGTCTCTTTTGTTTTGCGTGTTGTGCTGATCTCTCTTTTTTCCATAATCTGCTCCTTTTAGACTTTCTTTCCCATATACTACTCAAACCGAACGCGGATGGAGTTTGCATGTGCGGTCAGTTTCTCACATTCTGCAAACTGCTCAATATCTTTATGTACTTTTTCAAGCGCTTCCCGTGAGTAAGAAATAATGCTGGACTTTTTAATAAAATCATCCACGGAAAGTGCGGAAAAGAACTTGGCCGTTCCGTTTGTCGGAAGAACATGGTTTGGTCCGGCAAAGTAATCGCCAAGCGGCTCGGAGGAATACTCTCCGATAAAGATAGCACCGGCATTGCGGATCTTTGTCATTACGTGGAACGGATCTGCTGTGACGATTTCCATATGTTCGGATGCAATCGCATTTACGGTATCAATTGCTTCTTCCATATTATCTGCCACAAGAATATATCCGTAATTGTCCAGGGACTTCTGGATGATCTCTTTTCTGGAAAGTTCTGCGACAAACTGATCAATCTCTGCAGATACTTCTTCTGCAAGTTTCTGGCTTGTGGTGATCAGAATTGCAGATGCCATCTCATCATGTTCTGCCTGGGATAACAGATCCGCTGCAACATAGCGTGGATTTGCAGTCTCATCCGCAAGCACTAAAATCTCACTCGGTCCTGCAATGGAATCAATGCTGACATAACCAAACACTGCTTTTTTGGCAAGTGCGACATAAATATTTCCCGGTCCGACAATCTTGTCAACCTTTGGCACACTTTCGGTTCCAAATGCCATGGCAGCAATTGCCTGTGCTCCACCGACTTTATAGATCTCATCAACTCCGGCTTCTTTGGCTGCAACCAGAGTGGAAGGATATACTTTTCCATCTTTGCCTGGTGGCGTACACATTACAATACGGTCTACTCCCGCAACTTTTGCCGGAAGAACATTCATCAGTACGGACGAAGGATACACGGCCTTTCCGCCCGGAACATAGACACCAACCGTTGCAAGTGCGGTAACTTTTTGTCCAAGAATGATACCGTCCTCTGTCGTAAACCATGAATTCTGTACCTGTTTTTCATGATATTTTTTAATATTTACAAGAGACTTGCGGATCACTGCAAGCAATGTCGTGTCAACCTGCTCATAGGCCTCGGCAATCTCTTCTTCTGTTACAAGAATATTGCCGGCATTGATGTCCGCGCCGTCAAACTGCTTGGTATAATTAAAAACTGCCTGATCGCGGTTATTTCGCACTTCTTCAATAATGGCGTTTACACGGCCTTCAAACTCACCGTAATTATTCGGACTTCTTTTTAAGAGATTCTGCAGAATATCTTTTCTGGTATCCTCTGTAAGTTTTAAAATTCTCATGATGTCCCTCCTAAATGACTTTTTTCAAATCGCGGATCAGTTTTGTGATTCGTTCATTTTCCATTTTCATACTTACCTGGTTTACGACCACGCGTGCAGAAAGCGGACAAACTTCCTCTAACACCGTCAGCCCGTTTTCACGCAGGGTCGTACCTGTCTCTACTATATCACAGATTACCTCTGATAGTCCAACGATCGGTGCAAGTTCGATGGAACCATTCAGTTTGATAATCTCAACCGTCTGATGTTTTTTGTTATAAAAATAATCTTTGGCAATCCGCGGATACTTGGTTGCCACACGGATCTGTTCATGATGCTGCAAAAGTTCCGCAGCACTTTCCGGTCCACAGATGCACATTTTGCATTTTCCGAATCCAAGATCCAGCACTTCATAAATATTTCTCGACTCTTCTAAAATCGTGTCTTTTCCGACAATTCCAATATCGGCGGCACCATACTCTACATATGTAGGCACATCCGGTCCCTTGGCAAGGAAAAACCGAAGTCCAAGTTCCTCATTGACAAAGATCAGTTTACGGGTATCCGGATCACGGATCTCATCACAGGTGATTCCTATTTTTTCAAACAGTTCGAGTGTCTTTTTTGCCAGACGTCCCTTTCCCAGTGCAAACGTCAGATATCTCTTTTCTTCCATGATCTCCTCCTATGCTTCCTCTATAAATTCTACTTTTGAAACGTGATCCTTCATGGCATAGCTCAGATAATCATCTTTGCTCCGGCCTTCCTGCATCTGGATCAGAGAAACCGAAATTCCCTGAGCGCGAAGTTCTTTCGCTTTTTCTACTGCTTCCGCAATCTTACTTTCCGCGTAAACGATCATCTGATTTTTCTCCTCGGACGGAAGTGTGATCTTTTGTCTGGAAAGAGCGGAAAGAAGCTGGTCCACAACAATGGCAAAACCAATGGCCGGTGCTTTTCTTCCGAAATATGTAAGCAGCCTGTCATAGCGTCCTCCCTTTACCACAGGTTCTCCTGTTCCAAACGTATATCCTGCAAAAATAATACCGGTATAATAATGGTAATTGCTGATGATTCCGAGTTCAAACGAAACGTATTTTTCAATTCCGTATATCCGCAGAAACGATCCGAGTTTTTCCAGATCAGTAATTGCGGAAAGAATGTTCGGGTAATCCGAAGCAAGAGACTTTGCCTCAGCAAGTTCTTCTACCTGTGTCTCAAAACTTCCGAGAAGGGAAAACAGTTTCTTTAACGTGTCATTTAAATGCATTCCCTCTACCATTTCTTCCACACCGAAATAATTTTTATTGGCAAGCAGTTCTCTTAATTCCTGCTGCTGTTCCTCATCAAGTCCTGCCGCCTCTGCCAGCCCGCGGAAAAACTGTGCATGTCCCACCGAGATCTGAAATTCTTTCAGTCCGCTCGAAAGAAGGGACTCCACTACCATGGCAAGTATTTCTGCGTCAGCGGCAACCGTTCCGTCTCCGATCAGCTCCGCACCACACTGTGTCGTTTCCTTTAAGCGTCCCTGATACGCGTTGGAATTGATAAACGTGTTTCCCATATAACAAAGTTTTACCGGCATATCATCCTCGGTATAGTACTTTGCAGCACTTCTTGCAATAGATGGAGTAAAATCCGGACGAAGTACCAGCGTGCTTCCGTCCTTGTCAAAAAGCTTATACAGATCTTTGGATGGTGTTGTACCAATTTCTTTTCCAAAAATATTAAAAAATTCAAACGTTGGTGTCTGAATATCACGATATCCATATTGACGCAATACATCGTGTAATCTCTCCTGCAACAGTAGTTTCTGTTTGCACTCTCCGTTATAAATATCCCGGACTCCGTCCGGCGTATGTAACATCTGGTCTGTCATAATTGAACCTCTCGCTTTACTATTTTAAAGTGATACCGTGATAATTTGGTAGCACATGAAACAACGCTATTATAAGAAATATTCCAAAGATTGTCAATCCCTGTCCTCTAAATCCTTCTGGAGAACCTGAAGATAGGGAATCAGTACCCCTGATACCTTTGGCAGAAAATAGGCCGGATTCAGCTCCTCATACCGAAAGCTTTTCCGTCCACCATCCAGAGCCCGGTTCCAGAACTTCTCCAGATCGGAAAAACGCAAATAATAAAATTCCTCCCTGTGCGTAAAAGATATCAGAAGAAACGCTATTCCCTCCTGCTTTTCAAACTGCTCCATAAAAGCCACCTGATGCGGATGAACATTGGCAAGCGGAAAGGTGTCGGTGTTGCATTCTTTTGCATCGAAACACACCGGAATTCCCTGTACAGCTCCAATATAATCCACGGTACTTTTCTGTTCAAAATAGGCAAGTGTGATGTGTCTGGTTTCTTTATCAATATTAATAGGAGTAATCGGTGTCGGGATCTTCTGGATCAGCGCCAGACCGTTCTGTGCATATTTTTCGTTTGTACGGTTTAAAAGATCCTCCAGTGTTGATCCGCGCAGTCCCCTTGAATTCCAGGTCGGCATCTGCTATCCACGCTCCTTTTCCATAATTTCTTTAAATATTTCGGGCATCGGAGCAGTAAAAACTCTTCCGTCCGGAAATTCCAGACGATACGCATGAAGCAGCTGATGATCCACATGAAAGGTACCATAAAATTTGTGATTCACTGACGGGTCTCCATACTTGCGATCTCCGATAACCGGATGACCGACAGATGCCAGATGTGCACGAATCTGATGTGTTTTTCCGGTAATCAGGCAGATTTCCAACAGACTGCATGTTCCTTTCGCCTGTACGGACGTATAAGAAGTCTCAATCCGTACAGCATCTTTTTGTTCCTGTGTCAGAATCTTTACCTGATTGGTATGTTCGTCTTTGATAAGCCATCCGGACAGATGTACCGGTTTTGTAACGTTCCCGGATACAATGGCACGGTAAAATTTATGAATGGTACGTTCCCGCAGCCCCTCGGAAAGCATCTGCGCGCCGGCAAGCGTTTTGCCCATCAGAAGAAGTCCTGTCGTATTGCGGTCCAGCCGGTTGCACACTGACGGACGAAACGTGCCGAATGTCTCCAGAGAAAGTGCCCCGCTCCGGATCAGATAGCCGAGCAGATATTCATTGGCAGACAGATCCTGTTCTTTTGCTTTCTGGGAAAGCATATTGTATGGCTTATCTGCGATGAGAATATCCGTATCTTCATAAATGATGGAAAGCCCCTTCATTGGCAGACGCTGCAGCATGTGAAACTCTTCCTGCAGTTTTTTTGTATCCTGCATAAATTTATGCAGTGTTTCATCACTGAAAAACACCGCTACCTGCGCGCCTTTTTGCAGCGTCTCCTTCCCGGTCGCTTTTTTTCCGTCCAAAGTAATATTCTTTTTTCGAAGCATCTTATATAAAAAACTGACCGATGCATTGGGCAGCAGTTTTTTTAAATATTTATCAAACCGCTGGTTGGCATCATTCGTGCCGATGGTAAATGTTTTCATAACGTTTCCTACTTCTTTTTATGGATGTTGCGGATGGTTTTCTTTTTGTGTTTTGCGGTCACCATCTTTCCGGCAGCAGCCTTGCCTGCCGGTGCCTTCTTTCCCTGTCTGGATGACCGGTAGGAAGTACCCGCGTCTTTTTTCGGCCGGCGCGGACGGATCAGACATTTGGAATCAAATCCGATCAGATCCTGACGTCCTGCTTTGATTAATGCTTCATGTACCAGATCGTAATTTTTCGGGTTGCGATACTGGATCAGTGCACGCTGCATGGCTTTTTCATGCGGATTGGTTGCCACATATACAGGTTCCATTGTCCGCGGGTCCAGTCCTGTATAATACATGCAGGTAGAAATCGTTGACGGTGTCGGATAAAAATCCTGTACCTGTTCCGGCATGTAACCTAAATCCCGCAGATACTCTGCCAGTTCAACCGCTTCTTTCAGCGTCGATCCCGGATGGGAAGACATCAGATACGGCACAAGATACTGCTCTTTTCCGATTTTTTTATTCATATCTTTATACACTTTTACAAAACTGTTATACACTTCCACACTTGGCTTTCCCAGTTTCTGTAAAACGGTATTGCTGATATGTTCCGGTGCCACCTTCAACTGCCCGCTCACATGATGCTCGCACAGTTCCCGCAAAAATGTACGATCCTTATCATACATCAGATAATCAAACCGGATACCCGAACGGATAAATACTTTTTTCACACCCGGAAGCACCCGCAGCTTTTTCAAAAGGGCAATGTAATCCTTATGATCTACCTCCAGATTCTTACATGGTTTTGGGAACAGGCACTGTTTCGTCGGACAGGCCCCCTTCGTCATCTGCTTTTTGCATGCCGGTGCACGGAAATTCGCCGTAGGTCCTCCGACATCATGGATATACCCTTTGAAGTCCGGTTCCTGAATGATCTGTTTTGCCTCATCAATGATCGACTCGTGGCTTCTCGTCTGAATAATTCTGCCCTGATGAAACGTCAGCGCACAGAAACTGCATCCGCCAAAACATCCGCGGTTGCTGATCAGGGAAAACTTAATCTCCCGGATTGCAGGAACCCCTCCGTCTTTTTCATATGACGGATGATAATTTCGCATATACGGAAGTGCATAGACTTCATCCATTTCTGTCTGTGTCAATGGCTTTGCCGGTGGATTCTGCACAACAAATGTGGTTCCACCGTAAGGCTCAAACAGGCGCTTTCCGGAAAATGGATCTGTATTACAGTACTGCTTATAAAAACTCTGCGCAAACGAACGCTTATTTTCTTTGATCTCATCATAATCCGGTAACTCGATGGCATCATAGATCAGATCACGGTTTTTTGTTTTAAATACGGTTCCGTCAATAAAGGTAATATCATGCACATCGATTCCGGCATTCAATGCATCTGCGATTTCAATGATACTGTGTTCTCCCATTCCATAAGAAATCAGATCTGCACCGGAATCAAGCAGGATCGAACGTTTCACCTTGTTGGACCAGTAATCATAATGTGCCAGACGGCGCAGACTGGCTTCAATTCCACCGATAATGATCGGGGTCTTCTTGTATGTATGCCGGATCAGATTACAGTACACCACGGTAGCATAATCCGGTCTCTTTCCCATTACGCCTCCCGGGGTATAGGAATCGGTTGCACGGCGTTTTTTGGATACCGAATAATGATTCACCATAGAATCCATATTTCCGGCAGAAACCAAAAAGCCAAGTCTTGGAACGCCAAGCACGGAAATAGAAGCATCATCCTTCCAGTCCGGCTGCGCAATGATTCCCACCGTATAGCCATGTGCCTCCAGCAGTCTGGCAATGATTGCATGACCAAAAGACGGATGATCTACATATGCGTCTCCGCACACATATACAAAATCCAGCTGTTTAATCCCGCGTTCCTGCATATCCTGTTTTGAAATCGGCAGATACCCTTCGTACATAATTTTATACTCCTGATGATTGTTTATTTTCCGCTTCTTTTTTCAGGGAAGCCAGTTCCTGTTCCGTAAGTTTACGGTAAGTTGCCTTTTCTAATGTTCCAAGTGTAAGTGTTCCCATGGAGATCCGTTTCAGATATGTCACCTTACATCCAACCGACGCAAACATACGCTTCACCTGGTGAAATCTGCCTTCCGAAATCGTAAGTTCCGCCTCACGGTCCCCAAGGATTTTGAGATCTGCCGGAAGTGTGCGCTTCTCATCGCCGATGTCCACGCCCTCTGCAAATTGTCCTGCCGTCGTATCCGGAATTTTCTGATCTACCTGTACAAAATACGTTTTTTTGACATGGTAAGCCGGTGACAGCAGGCGATGCGTGAGTTCTCCGTCATTTGTAATCAGCAAAAAACCTTCCGTATCCTTATCCAGTCTTCCGACCGGTGCAAACTCTTTTCGCATGGACTCCGGGAAGAAATCCATAACCGTCCGGTTTAACCGGTCACATCTTGCCGTCACACAGCCCGCCGGTTTATGAAAGAGATAATAGGAATACTTCTCATAAATCACCGGACGATGATCAAACAGAATCTGATCCTGTTCCGGATCAACCTTAAGATCCGGTTTCTTTGCCACCGCATCATTTACCGTAATTCGTCCCTCGCGGATTCGTTTTTTCACATCGGTGCGTGTGCCGACGCCGGAATCCGCCAGGAATTTGTCCAGGCGAATCATACGTTTGCCTGCTGCAGAAATGCAACAAGGAAATCCCATACTCTTCCGGTAGAAGTAATGGATAAATGCTCTTTTGGCGTGTGAATGTCAAAATTGTCCGGTCCGAAAGAAACGCAGTCGAGATCCGGAATTTTTTCAGAAAGAAGGCCACACTCCAGCCCTGCATGAATCGTGGAAAATACAGGTTTTTTATGAAACAGCTCTTCGTATACTTTTTCTACCTGCGGACGTAGCGCAGAATCCGTGCGATACTCCCACGCCGGATAATCACCTTCCACTTCTGCTTCTCCTCCAAGCATCTCCACAAGCATCGTAACACGTGCACACAGATCTTCTTTGCGGGTTTTTACACTGCTTCGGATCGAAGTAAGCGACGTCAAGGCATCTTCTTTTAATTCCAGAATTCCAAGATTTAAGGAAGTTTCTACCTGACCGTTTAACAGCTGGCTCATATGCTGAATTCCGTTTGGCACATTGCGCAGATAAAAAATCACACGGCTTACCGAATGATAATCTAATATTTCCGCTTCAGCATTGCCCTGTTCTTCTATCAGCACCTGTACGCCCGGATCGGTCTCTGCCAGTTCTCTTTTTAATATTTCATCCAGTTCTTTTACATATTCACAGACGATCTGTGTATTTTCTTTCGGAATCAGGATTTCTGCCTCGCATTCTCTTGGAATTGCATTGTCCTTTAACCCACCATGCAAAGTGAGAATTCCAAACGGGGAACGCGAAAAGATTCCATACAGCAGGCGTCCCATCAAAAGATCTGCATTTCCATGTTCTTTATCGATCTCACTGCCGGAATGTCCGCCGGAAAGCCCGGTCACAATAAGAGAAAGTTTCTTTCCCGTCTGTCTGACACGGGTTACGGGAATGGAAACATTTAATGCCATACCGCCCGCACAGCCGGTTAGGAAAATTCCCTCTTCATCACTGTCAATATTTAACATGGTATGTCCGGTCAGCATAGACAGATCCATGACAGCCGCCCCCAGCATTCCGATTTCTTCATCCACGGTAATCACAACTTCTAATTTCGGATGGGAAATTTCATCTGATTCCAAAATTGCCAGCGCATATGCCACTGCAATTCCGTCATCTCCGCCAAGCGTTGTCCCTTCTGCCTTCAGGAAATCTCCATCTACATACAGGCGCAGCCCTTCTTTATCCATGTCAAGATTACAGTCTTTTTCTTTTTCACAGACCATATCCATGTGTCCCTGAATGATGATCGCCGGAGCCTTTTCATAACCTTTGGATGCTTCCTTGACAAGAACCACATTGTTTGCTTCATCCTGGTACCAGGTCAGTGCGTGTTCTTTTGCAAATTTTACCAGGTAATCACTGATCGCTTTGGTGTTTCCCGATCCATGTGGAATTGCTGCGATCTGCTTGAAATAATAAAATACCCTTTCCGGATATAAATGCTCTAATGTACTCATATACTCCTCCTGTCTCACATAAACTGTATCATGAAAAAATTTGTATTTATTTTTCTCTGTTGCATACTGTTTTTGTTTTTTATCTGTTTCCCCCACGCAGCAGTTTCGGCATCAAAACAAGGACTGCGGCTGTGGTTTACGCAGATTCTTCCGACGCTGCTTCCTTTTTGTGTCCTCTCGTATGTCATTCTGCGCAGTGAAATTCTTCCGAAAAAATTTTCTACCTGCTACATCGTATTGTGTGGTTTTTTATTCGGATTTCCCATCGGCTGCAAACTGACTGCCGACTTTTACAGCAGTAAATATATTTCCCGGGAAAAAGCCTCTGCTCTATGCTGCTTTACAAACAACTTAAGTCCCGTATTTGTCATAACCGCCATCCAGGAAATTTTGCAGCTTCCGTTATCTCCTGTATACGTTTTTCTGATCTATGGCATTCCGTTTTTATATGGAATGAGTATGCTGTTATTATATCACAGAACCCCTTCTTCTACACAAAAAGAAACGGCATCAAGATTTCATATGGATATGCAAATCATTGATGCCGGCATCATTCACGGATTTGAAACCCTGATCAAAATATGCGGCTATATCATCCTGTTTTCCATTTTCTGCGAAATGCTGCAGACACTGCCGTTTCCGGCGCATTGGTTTGCGCTGGCCGCCACCGGATTCTTAGAAGTTACAAACGGTGTTGCGCTGCTTTCCACCTCTGCCTGCACCAGACAGATAAAATCTCTTCTGGCAGTGTTATTTCTGTCATGGGGAGGATTGTCCGGCATTTTTCAGGTCTCTTCCATCCTGCACCAGACCGGCCTCTCGCTCCGGAACTATGTATTACAGAAAATAATCCTCTTACTGTTAACCGTTGGATGCTGTATTCCTTTACTCTTCCTAGGCATCCTCATCTGAAGCTGAAATATTGGTAATCTGCGGCTCCTCTGCAGACTCTGCTGCCTGTCCGGCAGAAGCGGCTGCCTCCTCTGCTGCTTCTGTCTGTGGAAACAGCTGTGCCCGGTTTTTTGTCACTACATCAAGGAACCCCTGCAGTGAAGAAATCAGACTGTCATACCGCGCCTGAGAAGTCTCGATGGAATTAGACAAAACCTCCTCGATCTCATGCAGCTGGTCATCCGCATATCCCATGGCACTGACACGCAGACTGTTTGCCTCATTGGTAGCATTGTCTAAAATTTCCTGTGCCTGCTTGGTTGCGATCATAACAACTTCATTTGCCTGTGCATATGCCTGCTGCATAATCTGATGCTCGCTGACAAGTTCGTTGGTCTGTACCTGTGCCTGTGCAATGATCTGATCCGCCTTCGCCTGTGCATCTGCTAAAATTGCTTCCTTATTGCTGATGATCTTCTGATAACGCTTTACTTCTTCCGGTGTTTTGGCGCGAAGTTCCGCAATAAGTTCTTCTAATTCTTCTTTGTTGACAATAATCTTTGTACTTGAGAGCGGCTGGAATTTACAGCCATCAATATACTCTTCGATTTCCTCAATAATCTGTTCCATCTTACTGCTCATAGTGAAAATCTCTCCTATCTGTTCTCATATTTCTTATAAATCCGTTCAATAAAACGTTCCGGTACAAAGTTGGAAATATCTCCACCGTAGGACGCAAATTCCTTGACAATTGTCGAACTTAAATAGGAATAAGAAAGATCACTTGTCAGGAAAATGGTTTCAATATTAGAATCCTGCACATGGTTCGCCTGCGCGATCTGCAGCTCGTACTCAAAATCTGTCACTGCACGAAGCCCACGCACAATAATGGAAGCGTCTATTTTGTTCATAAACTCTACCAGCAGACCATCAAAGGACGCCACCGTAACGTTTGGAATATCCTTTGTCATTTCTTCTATCATACTAACACGTTCTTCTAAAGAAAACAACGAATTTTTTGCGCTGTTGTTGAGCACTCCGACGACCAGCTCATCCACAATTCTTGAAGCACGGTTGATGATGTCCATATGTCCGAATGTCAGTGGATCAAAACTTCCCGGATAAATTGCTTTTTTCATGTTTGTTATACCCTCTTCTGTTGAATAAAGACATGCATGTTTGTCTTATATTTTTTGAACTTTATCACGGAAAATCCCAGCTCATCCAGATAAGAAAAATCCGTATCCAGCGATGCTTCCACAATAATCATGGTGTCAGGTTTCAACACACTTGATTTTGAAAGGAAACGCAGCACATCTTCTTCAAGTCCCTGCCGGTATGGCGGGTCCATAAAAATAATATCAAATGTATATTTTCCCTCCAGACTGCTGATTCCGCTGATCACATCCGTGGTAAGCAGTCTGGATTCCTTCGTAAATTTTGTGAATGCAATATTATCTTCAATGCATTTGGCCGCTTTCCGGTTATTCTCAATAAAAACCGCATACAAAGCTCCGCGGCTGATTGCTTCTAACCCGATCTGACCGCTGCCCGCAAACAGATCCAGGAAATAACATCCCGGCACATCATTCTGCAGCATATTGAATAATGTCTCTTTGATCTTGTCTGTTGTCGGGCGCGTTTCCAGCCCCTCAATTGTTTTCAGCGGCAGGCTGCGCGCTGTTCCTGCTATGATTCGCATAAGGTTCCTCCATATGTTTTGATGATACACCGCTCCAGAAATGCAATGGCATATGCCGCAGCCGCATGTCTTATTTCACTTCTTGTACCGGTAAAATGTTCTGTCCCGGAAAATATCTTTCCCTGCACAAAACATCCAAAACAGACCGTTCCCACCGGAGTCTTTAAAGTTCCTCCCCCGGGTCCGGCAACCCCCGTTGTAGCCACCGCACATCCCGCGTGTGCCTGTTTTGCAGCACCTTCTGCCATCTCCTGTGCGGTCTGTTCACTCACGACACCATAATCGGAAATGGTCTCCGGCAATACGCCCAGTATCTTTTCTTTTGCTTCGGGAGCATAAGTGATATATCCCTCTTTAAAATAATCGGAAATTCCCGGAATATCTACCAGTGCAGACGCTACCAGTCCTCCGGTACAGCTCTCGGCTGTCGTCACCAGCAGCTGGTGTTCTGCCAGAAGTCTGTCAATTTTCATTAGTTCTGATCCTTTAATACTTCTTTGTTTTTTGCGATATAATCAATCAGAGATACGACGGTAAGTACCAGGGAAATATAAATAAATACCGTTCCGAGTACTGTAAATACCGTATTTTGAATATTCAGTACCAGAAGAATCACGGTGACCATCTGGGATGCGGTTTTAAACTTGCCCCAGTAGCTTGCAGCGATCACTACACCATTGTCTGCAGCAATCAGACGAAATCCGCTGATAATAAACTCGCGGGAAATAATCACAATAACAATCCATGCCGGAATTCTGTCAAGTGCAATCAAACAGATCAGTGCAGAGCAGACCAGAAGCTTGTCTGCCAGCGGGTCCATAAACTTTCCGAAATTTGTTACAAGATTGTACTTTCTTGCAATTTTTCCATCCAGAAAATCCGTCAGGCTTGCGACAATAAAAATAACAAGCGCAATGTAATTTCCGTATCCTTCAAAGTATGGAGCTAACAGGAAAAATACAAAAAACGGAATAAGAATCACACGGAAAGTCGTTAATTTATTTGGTAAATTCATAATTGTTCCTCCTATTTTACGATCGTAGCGATCAGGTCATATTCATACGCACCGGTAACTTCCACCTTTACAATATCTCCGGTTAAAAGTTCTTCGTCCGTATTGATAAAAATATATCCGTCTACATTTGGCGCATCCCGGTAGGTTCTGCCGACGTAGGTATTATTTTCATCCGCAACCTGTCCTTCAATAAACGCATACAAAACCGAACCTTTCATGGCTTCATTCTTGTCAAAAATCACTTCTTCCTGAAGTTCCATGACGTCTGCCTGCCATTCCTCTTTTTGTTCCTGCGGCACCTGATCCGGCATTTCCGCTGCCGGTGTTCCTTCCTCCGCGGAATAAGTAAACGCTCCGAGACGGTCAAATTCCATATCATTGACAAACTGCATCAGTTCTTCGTGCTGCTCTTTTGTCTCCCCCGGGAATCCGCAGATCAAAGAGGTTCGCAAAGTGATATCCGGGACACGTTTTCTCAAATAATGGATTCTCTCGATCAGTTCCTTTTTATTTGTTTTTCTTCCCATGCGCTGCAAAATTGTATCGTTGCAGTGCTGGATCGGCATGTCCAGATAGTGACAGACCTTTTTATCCTTAATCATGGAATCGATCAGTTCCTCATAGATTTCCTCCGGATAACAGTACATAATACGAATCCAGAACAGACCGGAAATCCCGTTCAGGCGGTCTAACAATTCATGCAGGCATTTTTCCCCATACAGATCCACACCGTAAAGCGTTGTCTCCTGCGCAACAAGGATCAGTTCCTTTACGCCTCCTGCAACCAGTTCTTCTGCTGACGTAACCAGCTCGTCCATCGGAACACTGCGGTAACGTCCGCGCACAGACGGGATCACACAGTAGGTGCAGTTTTTGTTGCATCCCTCTGCAATTTTCAGATATGCATAATGTCCGCCTGTCGTAACCGTCCGTTTGGTCGACAGCTGCGGCAGTCCGCTGAGCGTATGAAAATTTTTATAAAATTTATGCTGCAGGGTCTCCTCGAGTGCCTCTACAATGGAATCATAGGAATTGGTTCCCAGAATAGCATCTACTTCCGGTATTTCTTTTTTCACTTCATCCTGATACCGCTGTGTCAGGCAGCCGGTGACAATGAGTGATTTACAGCAGCCTGTTTTTTTCTGCTCTGCCATTTCCAGAATGGTGTTAATGCTTTCTTCTTTTGCATCGCCGATAAAACAGCAGCTGTTGACAATAATGATATCCGCTTTCGTTTCATCATCCGTCAGTTCAATTCCATGACTGGTAAGCATACCGATCATGTACTCGGAATCTACCAGATTTTTGTCACATCCGAGTGAAACAAATAATAATTTCATATAACCTCTCACTTGAAAAAGGGAATGACAGCTGTCACTCCCTTTTGGTATTTCTTAGTTTTCGTCCTCTCCAGGTACAATCTTTACTTCTCCGCGGTATAACTCTTCCACGGCAATGGAAAGCGGCTTGTTGCAGACCGGATCATCAATCAGTGGTTTTGCTCCGGCAATGATCTGTCTTGCACGCTTTGCTGTGGCAAGAACAATGGAGTAACGGCTGTTTACCACCGGTTCTTCACCGATTTCGCCCTCGTCATTTACAACTTTCATTAATTCAACATAAGATGGATGTATCATATTCATTCTCCTTTCGAAAAGCTTTTGAGATTTTCTCTCATTTGATTAATAAAATCTATATTAGCAGATACCCGATACTCCTGATCCCTTCCGGTATTTTGTGACTGCTCATCACAGATCAGCTGATCAATCAAAGCCGATGCGTGATCCACCGTATCGTTTACCACTAAATAATCATAATTTTCAATTCCTTCGGATTCCTCACATGCACGTGCAAGCCGTGCCGCAATGACCTCCGGAGTCTCTGTACCGCGTCCGACCAGACGGTCACGCAGTGTCCCGGCATCCGGTGCCGTAACAAACATCAGGACAGCATCTTTTATTTTTTCTTTTACTTTTAATGCTCCCTGTATCTCAATCTCTAAAATTACATTCTTTCCGAGATTTAAATTTTCCTCCACATAAGAACGAGGAGTTCCATAAGAGTGGCTGACATATTTTGCATATTCCAGAAAATCATCCTTCTGAATCATGGAATCAAACGTTTCGTCCGTCACAAAAAAATAATCCACACCATCTTTTTCTCCCGGTCTCGGATCTCTGGTAGTTGCGGAAACCGACAGTGCATACCTGTCCGGATGTGCTGCCAGCAGTGCTTTCATCAGAGTTCCTTTGCCCGCTCCGGAAAATCCGGAAATAACAACTAACTTTCCTTTCTGTTCCATAACGCGCTTCCTTTATTCTATATTTTGGATCTGTTCGCGGATCTTTTCGATTCCGGTCTTCAGATTAATTCCCACATCTGAAATTTCAATATTATTTGCCTTTGAGAGAATCGTATTTGCTTCACGGTTCATCTCCTGTGCAATAAAATCGAGTTTGCGTCCTACCGGACCGCCCTCTGAAAGTGTCTCCTTCATCGAGGTAATATGGCTGCGCAGACGCACGGTTTCTTCATCCACACACACCTTGTCTGCATAGATCGTAACCTCTGTCGCAATTCTTCCCTCATCGATCTGGGTATCTCCCAAAAGTTCCTGGATCTTTTCCGTCAGATGGCTGCGGTATTCCTGCATAATCTGCGGAGAACGCTCCTCAATGAAATCCACTCCGGCAAGCAGGTCATCTAACTTCTCATAGAGATCCTTCTTTAAGTTCTCGCCTTCCCGGATACGGGTCTCAACGAATTGTTCACATGCTCCGCAGATTGCCTTCTGCAATCCATTCCAGAGCTCTTCTTCGTCCATTTCCTGTTCTTCCATAACAAAGACATCCGGATAACGGGACAGTGTGCTTACCCGCACATCATTTTCCAGATGGAATGTTTCTGCCATGGCATTCAGATATTTTAAATACTCACCGGCAAGTCCCTCATTATACTTAAGTGCATAATTGTCCTCCGTATAGTCCTCATAGGAAATATACAGATCCACTTTGCCTCGTTCAATATATTTTTTTAACAGACTGCGGATTGCACTCTCAAAAAAATTTAACTTTTTCGGCATCTTCATGTTTACATCAAGATACCGGTGATTTACGGATTTCAGTTCCACGGTAAATTTGCGTTTTTCATCTGCAATCTCACAGCGCCCAAATCCGGTCATGCTTTTAATCATTTTACTTTCTCCCAAATATCATGCACATATCTATGCATAGATAAATGTATTATAATGCTTCTTTGCCGTTTCGTCAAATGTTCTTGCAAAAAATGTATACAAAAGATATCCACTTTCTGCATATAGACAAAAGACGTGGAAATTACTATAATGATTCATGAGTTTGAAAAACACTATAATCATGAACAGGAGAATTTCCATGGCTTTTGACGGAATCGTAATCGCAGGTTTAGTCCATGAACTGAACCAGACGATTTTAAATACAAAAATCAGTAAAATTGCGCAGCCCGAAAATGACGAGCTGCTTTTGACATGCAAAGGAAGCAGCGGACAGTTCCGTGTATCCATTTCAGCAAACGCTTCCCTTCCTTTTTTATATCTGACGGACACCAACAAGACAAGTCCCCTGCAGGCGCCTACATTTTGTATGGTTTTGCGCAAACATATCGCAAACGGGCGGATCATAAGCATTATCCAGCCCCATATGGAGCGCATCATCCATCTGAAAATTGAACACCTGAATGAAATGGGGGATATCTGTCACAAAACTCTTGTCATTGAACTGATGGGAAAACATTCCAATATTATCTTTTGCGATGAGGACGGCACCATTATCGACAGCATCAAGCATGTCTCTTCCGCCGTAAGTTCCCTGCGCGAAGTGCTTCCGGGCCGCCCGTATTTTATTCCTGCCACACAGGAGGACAAATTCAATGCCATGACTATGGATGCCACACAGATCTGCGATGCCATTAAGGCAAAACCGATGTCCATCTGCAAAGCTATCTATACAACATTTACCGGTGTCAGTCCGCTTGTTGCATCCGAACTGGCATACCGGGCCGGGATGGATGCAGATCAGTCTCTTTCGGCCTGTACCGATGATGAAATCCACCATCTCTCAAACCACATTGCATGGTTTTTTGATGAAATCCGCCACAACGAATTTCATCCGGTGATCGTAAGAAAGGACAAACGGCCGATCAAATTTTCTGCAATTGAACTGACCATGTATCAGGATTATGAGATGGAACATATGGAAAGCATCTCGCAGATGCTCGAAGTTTTCTATGCAGAGCGCAATATTTACAACCGTATCCACCAGAAATCCGCAGACCTGCGAAAAATCGTCACAACTGCGTTAGAGCGCAACCAGAAAAAATACCAGTTACAGCAAAAGCAGCAGAAAGATGCCGAAAAACGGGAAAAATATAAACTGTACGGAGAACTGATCAATGTATACGGTTACAATCTGCAGGACCAGGCAAAAGAACTGGTCTGTGAAAATTTTTATGACAACAATAAAGAAATCCGTATCCCGTTAGATCCGCAAAAGACCGCACGTGAAAATTCCCAAAAATACTTTGATAAATACGGAAAACTGAAACGGACTTCCGAAGCTCTTGAAGTCCAGCTTGCGGAAACCAAAGCGCAGATTGACCATCTGGAGTCCATCCAGAATTCTTTGAACATTGCACTCTCCGCCGATGATCTGGTGCAGATCAAAGAGGAATTGATGGAATACGGTTTTATCAAAAAACACAAAAACGGCAAAAAGCAGAAAATCAAAAGCAAACCTTTCCATTATATTTCATCCGACGGCTATGATATGTACGTCGGCAAAAATAACTATCAGAATGATGAACTGACCTTTAAATTTGCAACCGGAAATGACTGGTGGTTTCACGCCAAAAAAATGCCGGGTTCCCATGTGATTGTAAAAAACAAAGGGGGAGAAATGCCGGACCGCGTATTTGAAGAGGCCGGAAAACTTGCCGGTTACTATTCCAGCGGACGTGACAGTGACAAACTTGAAATTGATTATCTTCAGAAAAAAAATGTGAAAAAACCGGCCGGAAGTGCACCCGGATTTGTCGTATACTATACGAACTACTCTCTCACGATTCATCCGGACATCAGCGGCCTGACACTGGTGGAATCATCCAATACATAAGTTTCCAGCATAGGCTTTCTGCTTAGCGCATATACTAGAATCGTACCACAAAGTACAACCGCAAAGGAGGAAGAAAAGCATGGCAAACAGAAGTACAAAAAAATCATTGGAACGTTTTAAGTATGAAGTTGCAGATGAGCTTGGAGTCCCACTTAGCAACGGATACAACGGTGATCTTACCGCAAAACAGAATGGATCTGTCGGCGGTTATATGGTCAAAAAAATGATCGAAGCACAGGAAAGACAGATGGCTGGCAAAGGAGAAAATATCCAGTAACCCACTGTCCCAATGTACAAAAGAAAAAAGCAGGTCTCTGTCACGGAGACCTGCTTATTCTTTTGCCGGAATCTACAAATTCATTTTTGAAAGCTGTTCTTCCTGAAACTGCATCATTTTCTTTTGCAGAATGTGATGTCCGGGTTCTGTCAGTTCCGGATCTTCCTCGAGAATTGTTTTTACTTCTTCCGAAGCCTCCTGCAGCACCGCCGCATCCTGGTAAATATCCGCCAGCGCAAATACCAGATCTCCACTCTGCCGGATACCGAAAAAATCTCCCGGTCCGCGTAATTTCAAATCCTCACTCGCAATAAAAAATCCGTCGTTTGATTTATTTAATATTTCCAGACGTTTTTTTGCCGTCTTGGCCGAAGAGGCATTGATCATAATACAATAAGACTGTGCATCTCCTCTCCCCACACGTCCACGCAGCTGATGCAGCTGTGCTAATCCAAAACGGTCAGCATTCTCTATCAGCATCACGGTTGCATTCGGTACATTTACCCCCACTTCCACTACCGTGGTAGATACAAGCACCTGAATTTTATTTTCCGCAAATTCCTGCATAATTTCATTTTTCTTACTGCTCTTCATCTTTCCGTGAAGCACGCCTACCTGGATGCCGGATGGCAGTTCCTCCATAAGCGTTTTCGAGTAATCAATTACATTTTCCCCCTGTGCCTCTTCGCTTGCCTCCACAAGCGGACAGATCACATATGCCTGATGTCCTTTCTTCACCTCATCCGCAATAAACGCATATGCTTTCGGCCGGTATGCCGTATTAACCACACAGTTTTTGATCGGAAGCCGTCTTGCCGGCACCTCATCCACAACCGAAATATCCATATCTCCGTAGATAATGATCGCAAGGGTTCGTGGAATCGGTGTTGCACTCATAACAAGAATATGCGGCATATCCCCTTTTTGTGCAAACTCCTCTCTCTGCCGCACGCCAAAACGATGCTGCTCATCTGTGATCACAAGCGCAAGATTTGCATATGTCGGTTTTTCCTGAATCAGCGCATGCGTTCCTACAATCAGGACATTCTCATACAGTTCTAACCGTTCATACGCACTGCGTTTTTGTTTTGCCGTCATGGACCCCGTCAGAAGGATTACTGGAAAATGCAGTCCAAACTGCTCACAGAGTTTCTGGAATGTTTCATAATGCTGCTGTGCAAGTACTTCCGTCGGTGCCATGATGGCAGACTGATATCCATTCTGTGCGCACCACGCCATTGCCAGAAAAGCCAGAATCGTTTTACCGGAACCCACGTCTCCCTGAATCAGGCGCTGCATGGCATACGGTCCCTGCATATTATCCGTCACATCATGCAATGCTCGTCTTTGTGCTCCCGTCAGTTCATACGGAAGCTTCTGAATCAGATCTTCCACGAACTCCGGATGTTCCATCACAAACCGGTTTTCCTGTCTGGTTCTCTTTTCTTTCTGGTACTGCATGCCCATGATAAATAAAAAGAACTCATCAAAAACCAACCGCTTTCTCGCATCGATCAAACGTTCCATCGTATCCGGAAAGTGGATCTGTTTGACCGCATAATTATACTCACACAGTTCCCTGCGCGCACGAATTTCTCCCGGAAGAAAATCCGTAAGCAGATCTTCCTCATCCAACGCCTGCCGCATCGTTTTTATCATGAGATTGTTGGTGATCCCGCTGGTCAGCGTATACACCGGAAGAAAACAGTTTTCGATTTCCTGATAGGCCTCTGGCGTATACACCACCGGCTGTTCCATCACAAATTTGCCATCCTTAATGTGAACATTTCCGTAAAAAACAAAATATTTGCCATGTGTCAATGTATTCCGTATATAAGGCATCCGATACCAGATCAGCTGGATCTGATGTCCAGGACTTCCAATCACAAGAAGTGTCACCTGCATATGCCTGCCACTTCGCGTTACCGGTGCACGCTCAATCCGTGCAACAATCGCAAGCTTATCCTCTGACTGCATATGTTCCGCTGTCATCTCATCGATCGGCACCGGATGGGGATACTGTATATAATTTCTGGGAAAATGAAGGAGTATATCACCTACGGTGTATACTCCCATTTTTTCGAATAATTTTTTTGTTTTTTCACCAATGCCTTTGATTTCCGTGATTGATGAATCCTGACGCATATCTGCTCCTTATTCGTTTCTGTGCTGCATAAATAGTAACTTTTATTCTACAGAAATAACAAAATAGTAAATCGGCTGACCACCACAGTTGATCTCTACCTCAACATCCGGATACTTTTCTTCGATCATTTTTCCGATTTCCTGTGCATGCTCTTCTGTCTCATCTGCACCATAATAAATGCTGACAATTGCAGAATCCTCATCTACCATCGCATCAATCATCTTCATGGTTGTCTCTTTCAGATCCGTGCCGACCGCAAGAATTGCCTTATCGCCAATTCCCATATAGTCATTCTGTCTGATCTGCATGCCATCAATTTCAGTGTCACGAACCGCATAGGTCACCTGACCGGTCTTTACACTGTCGAGTTCTGCCAGCATGGCTTCCTTATTTTCCTCCGCAGTATAATCCGGAATATAATTTACCAGAGCCACAATTCCCTGTGGAATTGTCTTGGTCGGAAGTACAATAATATCTTTATCCTCTGTCAGCTCCGCTGCCTGATTTGCCGCCATAATGATATTTTTATTGTTTGGCAGAATAAAGATATGATCTGCATTTACATGATCAATCGCTGCAAGCATGTCTTCTGTGCTCGGATTCATGGTCTGTCCACCCTCGATCAGATAGTCTGCTCCCAGTCCGCGGAAAATCTCATTCATTCCCTCACCGATGGAAACGGCAATAAATCCCATTGGCTTGCGGGGTTCCTCTTTCTCTGCCTCCTGCTCCTTCTGCCGGGCAGCCGCTTTTTCGGCATCCTTAATCAGCTTTTCCTGATGTTCCTCACGCATATTGTCGATCTTGATCTTTGTAAGAGAACCATGGGTCAGTGCCTTTTGAATGGCAAGTCCCGGATCGTTGGTATGTACGTGAGTCTTTACAACCTCATCGTCTGCTACCACAACAATCGAATCTCCGATAGATTCCAGATAAGATTTGTATTCCTTTTCTTCTTTTTCAGACAATGGACGTGTTAATACAATAATAAACTCCGTGCAGTAACCATATTTAATCTCCTGCTCAGCCGGTTCTGAAACTTTTGCCGTGCCTGCAGATGCCGGAGTCTCCTCAATGGAATAATCAATTTCCTTTCCGAGAAGGGAATCATAGGCTCCCTTTAACACCTGAACCAGTCCCTGTCCGCCGGAATCCACTACCCCTGCCTGCTTTAAGACCGGAAGCATTTCCGGAGTCTGACTTAAAACATACTCCGCATGTTTGATCACTTCATCGCAGAAATAAACCAGATCCTCTGTCTCCTGTGCCAGATCAAGCGCTTTGTCTGCCGCACCCTTTGCAACGGTAAGAATCGTTCCCTCTTTTGGCTTCATAACTGCTTTGTATGCTGTTTCTACCGCTTTCTGGAATGCATCACATAAAACAGAAACATCTACCTCATCATACTCTTTGATAACTTTACAGAAACCGCGGAACAGCTGGGATAAAATAACGCCGGAATTACCTCTTGCCCCACGAAGGGAACCGGAAGAAATTGCTTTTGCAAGTTCTTTCATTGTCGGATTGGACAACGCACCGACTTCACGTGCTGCTGACATGATCGTCATTGACATGTTTGTACCGGTATCTCCATCCGGAACCGGGAAAACATTCAGTTCATTGATCCATTCCTTTTTTGCATCCAGATTCTTTGCACCTGCAAGGAACATTCTGGACAAACTCTCCGTATTGATACTTGTAATCTCCAATTTCTTATCCTCCCTAGTCAATCACGCGGACGCCTTCGACGTAGATATTGATCTTATTGATCTTCATGCCCGTAAATGACTCCACTTTATACTTTACAGTCTCGATCAGGTTGTCAGAAACTGTGCAAATACTTACGCCGTAAGCGACAATCACATGAAAATCAATATTGATCAGATTTTCATCTTCAATTGTGACACTGATACCATGTGTCAGATAATCCCTTTTCAGCAGCTTCACCAGTCCGTCTTTCATATTAACAGCTGCCATACCGACAATACCAAAACATTCTACCGCAACAGAACCTGCGTAAGTGGCAATGACATCGTCTTCCACCAAAACCTTTCCATATTGGGTATCTATCTGTCCCTTCATACTTGTACCTCCAATATTCGTAAACCATCTCATAGGTATTACATCATAGTTACTCGTATTATAACCATTTTTCCTGCAAATGTAAACCAAATGTAATTTATTTCATTTTTTTATAAGTTTTTCTTGCATTTACAGAAGGAATCTGTTAATATATCTTATGTTGTGAGCTTGAAAAAGCTTAGTGAAATGCAAGGAGGTGCAAAATCATGGCAAAGTGTGCAATTTGTGAAAAGGGTGTACATTATGGAAATAATGTCAGCCATTCTCATAGAAGATCTAATAGAGTTTGGAAATCAAACATCAAACGTGTAAGTTGTAAGGTAAACGGAGTACCACAGAAGTTATATGTTTGTGCTTCCTGCCTTAGATCCGGAAAAGTTGAGAGAGCTTAGTAAGCAAATATAAGGACCGTTGTATGACGGTTCTTTTTTTGTGCCGCAATCAGCAGGAAAACAACAGATAGGAAACAAGCATGGTTCCGGCAATCAGCAGAACACCCAGCAGCCCGCCACCTACAAAAAACATGATCAGCATTCCGATTCCCATCCAGAACAATGTATATCCCCATACCCGTTTCATTTTTCCCACCAAAAAAGCATATATCATTTCTAATATATGCTCTCCCGGTTTTATATGATTCTGTTTTTTCTATTCATTGTCCGTATCATCCGAAACAACATCGTCAATGATATCATCCGTATCTTTTCCAGATGTAAATTTATTGATAAAATCCGGAACCATGTCAAGGATCTTTGTCATTCCATCCTGATTTTTGATATTCACAAGTTTTGTTACTCCATTCTGGATGACAAGAACCGCACTCGGATTGATTTTTCCACCCATACCTCCGGCACCATTATTTTTCTTTTCCTGTGAAAACGCTCCTGCCGCAACACCAAAAGATACATCTACCAGAGGAAGAATAATCGTATCTCCGATATGAATTGCATCTCCTACTACGGTCTTTGTTGTGATAAAGCTGTCCATTCCTTTAAATAAGGATTCTACTGTATTATTAAAACTGTTATCTGCCATGGTAAAACCTCCTTACCCATTCTACTTCATATGCTTAAATCTATTATATAGTCTCCGGCAATTCTTATCAAGAATTATTCGCAGTGCCAGAGCAAGAATCTGAACTCCGAAAATCCTGCCGTGTACTGTAAAATCTGCTTCTGCATAAAATTCTTCTGCCGTAAAATCCGGAATAATATTCCAGTGATTCCGGTATCCGACCGGAAATATTGCAAGAATACCAAGCACCTGCCCGGTAGTATCCGGCGATCCGGTAGAATATTTCAGCCAAAGCTTCAGCCGTTTCGGCAAAACTGAAACAACCAGATGTTCCAGCTGTTTCCAGATATTAGAAAACGCTTTTTTATTTTTCTCGTCATTGAAAAAACGATACCATTTCCGGCACGTTCGCGTTCCTTTTTTCCAGAATGTCTGTATATTCCTCAAAAAATAAAGAATCTTTTGCAAAATATTCCGGATCTTTTCCGGGAACTTCCGGATAAAACCTGCAATCCTGCCCGGAAAAAATGTTTTCTTTTTTTTATCCGGATGACAGAGAATTGTCTCCTCCGGATCTGTCAATTGCTTCGCAGATGTTTGGGATGTATTTTCCATTGCCGTAAGAGACGGTGCCACTTCAGTCTCCCGGTCTTTTATCCCTTCCTGCGGAGAGTCTTCCTGCACCGGCTTTTTAAAATCCGCGGAATCTTCTTTTTCTTTCTGCAGATGCAGTTCCTTTCGAAATCCAAAAATCCGCACATACGTGTGGAATCCCTCTTCCGCGGTATCTGCACAGAGCCCCAGCAGACGGCCAAGCCACCAGATCCGGACCTGCAGTTGCAGATTTTTTTCATGGTAGGAACCTTTCACACGATACACGAATGGATAAAATAATGCCAAAAGAGCAATGACAACAATCAGTCCTAAAATCACCAGCAAAGCAATTCCTATGATTTTCAGAATCAGAAGGAAAACACTCATACCTGTCTCCTCCGTTTCCGGCCCCGTAAATAAGATTTTACATCCACATCCCCTGTATTCTGATATACTTCCTCTATAATACTGCGCACCAGCTCCAGAGCTTCCGCATAACCTTTTGCCAGACCGATGATCTGCATTTCCTTTTTCCCCGGATAAGATTTCTGCATCAGTTCCCACGCCGGTATAATATCCAGCAGATTCTGCCGGTTGGATGCAAACGCAATCACATAGATAGAGACTGTTCCTGCATGATGGTTAATCTTCCACTTTATTCGATTGGCTTTGTCCGCAATGGAATCGCCGACATAAAGATCCTCATACCATTTCATGCAGATTATCCTTTCTAAAAATACTTATGTGTTCCCCATAAGTTACTTTTTTTCAGATCCAGATACTCATTATAAGCTTTCTCCAAAATCTGTTTTTCATTCGAAAATTTCAACAAATGATATGCTTCATGGTATTTATAATACCCGGAATCTGTAAAATATTCTTCTCTTTGCGGCTTACTATAATAACTTTCGCCCATCATCAGATACCAATGAACCGATTTCTCGACCGTATCCTCAGGAATGGTAAATGAATACTGGCTTTTTCCCACATACTGAATAATGGTTGCAGTTGCTCCGGTTTCTTCCAAAACCTCGCGAATTGCCGTATCCTTATACTCTTCTCCCTGCTCCACAGTTCCTTTTGGCAATACCCAGCCTTCATATCTGTTTCTGTAATTCTTGTACAAAAGCAGAATCTTGCCACGAAAGATTACCACTCCGCCACAGCTTATTGCTTCAATCATTGCAATCCTCCCGTGTGCGAAAACTGCACATATATGTGCAAACATTCATTATTTTCATAGCAAGTATATCATCTGTTAAAATATACGTCAAATACGTTCTTTGCAACTGGAACCGCGTACGTACTGCCCGCACCACTGTTCTCCACAATGACTGCGATTGCGATATCTTTATAGCCATCCTTCTTTGCATATCCCACAAACCAGGCATTTGTCTGATCCGACGTGTCCGATACCTGCGCCGTTCCTGTTTTGCCGGAAGCTTCATAAGACTGTCCGGATAATTTTCTTCCCGTTCCATCTGTAACAACTGCACGCATATACTGCTGTAACAAACCGGCTTCCGTCTCCGTCATCAGTGTCGCATAAGTTTTCGGTTTATTGCTGCTTACTTCAACCCCGGAATCATTTTGTATATGATCCACCAGATACGGACGCATCAGAATTCCATCATGATCCACGGCACTTGCTATCAGCGCCATATGCAGTGGCGAAACCAGTGTTTTTCCCTGACCGATTCCCGTTTCCATCGCCATTGCATTGCTGTCATTTTTATTTAAAGAAAAACTGCTTTTCCCGGACTCAAAAGCAATCGGAAGATTTTGATTAAACAGCATGCTGTCACAGGTCTGTTTAAATTTTTCCCGGTTCAGTGACAGTGAAATATTGGCAAACGAAGAATTGCAGGAATTAGAAAAGGAACTCTTTAATGTTTCCTGACCGTGATGCTTATTTCCCGCACAGTGAATGGTCTGCCCGTCAACCGAAATGGAACCACTGCAGTCAAACGCATACTGGTCATAGGCAGAAGGATTCTCACGATAATACTCCAGGGTCGTTAAGATCTTAAACACCGATCCCGGCGCATATTTTCCCTGCGTGGCGCGATTGTAAAGCACCGTGCTTCCCTCCGCCGTCAGACTGCTCCAGTCCTTTTTTACCGTATTGGGATCATAGTCCGGTTTTGACACCATTGCAATGATTTTTCCGGTATCCGGTTCCATAACAATCACAGCTCCCTGATAATTTCCAAGAGATTTGTATGCCACCTGCTGAATCTGTGCATCCAGCGTCGTGACAACCGTATCCCCCTGTGCCTTCTTATCTGAAATATCATCTGCGATTCTCTTAAGGAAAAACTCATGGGAACGCAACAAAGAAAAATTTTCCTGGTTTTCCAGTCCCGCTTTTCCATTCACCGCATAACCAACTGCATGGGCAAACATGCGTCCCTGCGGATAGCTTCTGGTCTGTGTTCCCTCTGCGGATACTTTTGTTGTGGCAAGTACTTTGCCGTCTGCAGATACAATATCCCCACGGATCACATGATCCGAAAACAGATCCTGCAGGGAATTATACGGACTGTTGATAAACGATTCACTCTTACATACCTGAAAATAGACAAAATAAATCATCATAGACAGAAACACTGCCAGGAACAAATACATAATAACAAGAAATTCTTTATTACTTTTCTTTGTCTTTTTCTTTTTTCTTCTCATTCTTTTCTGCCTCTTCTTCGTTTCTGTTCTTTTTTCTGCGTCCGGCCGTCAAACTGCATGATGTATAGTCCCTGTATAATGCCAAACACAATCATAGTCGATAACAGAGAACTGCCTCCATAGCTGACCAGTGGAAGTGTCACTCCGGTTGACGGAATAAATTTGATGACCCCGCCGATGGTCAGAAACACCTGCAAAGCATACAGTGTTCCAAGTCCGACCGCTGTCAGACGATAATAATTGTCCCGAAGTTTCATGGCAACATTCATGATCATAAAAAAGCAGCTGACACAGACCATGATCAGACACAGTGCAAAGACTCCCCCGAGTTCTTCCGAGATTGCCGCAAAAACAAAATCCTTTGTCACGACCGGTATTTTTTCCGGCAGTCCCTGTCCCAGACCAAGTCCAAACCAGCCTCCAGTACCGATTGCAAACAGAGACTGGCATACCTGATACCCCGCCCCGTCAATGACTGCAAGCGGATTCGACCATGCCTGCACACGTGCCTGTACATGGTCAAACAGCCGGTACCCAAGCAGACTCGCCACGATCATTGCCAGTATTCCACCTCCGAAATACACAAATCTGCGCGTCGCCACATAAACCATAACCAGGTAGGTAAAAAAATACAAAAGGGCTCCGCCGAGATCTTTGGATGCTACCAGCATCAGAACAAAAACAGCCGAAAAAATGCTTGTCACCATGACCTGATGAAAATCCTGGCGCTGGTACAGCATGGATGCAATAAACATGACAAAAATAATTTTTACAAACTCCGAAGGCTGGATGGTCAAAGAACCGATCGACAGGGACAGTTTGGCCCCATAGCTTGTCTGTCCGGCAATCGCAACAACGCCCAGTGCACCGACACCTACGATCACATACACCCATGTCAGTTTACGGAACAGCGTCATATTCTGCAAGACCATGGGAATCAGCAGGGAAATCACAAAACCCGCGCACACAAAGATAAACTGCCGGAATGCCTTTTCAAAAGAAATACGTGTCAGGATAACAAATCCAATTGTAAGTAACATACACATATTATTGAGAACCAGCTCGGATGCATGCTTGTAAAACAGATGATATGTTCCGATGATTGCCGCAATGATAATCACCTGCATGAGATAAAATCCGATCAGCTGAAAATTTTTTGTTGTAATATACAAAACAAGAAAGGCATCAAAATGAAAAAGAAACAACAGTGTTCTCTGTACATGGTAAATATGTTTTTGTTCTTCTTCCTCTCCCTCAAATTTAAACACATGAAAACACTCAAATGTATAAACCAGGAACAAAAAGATCATCAGATATTTTGAAGCCTGAACAATCAGATGGATCATTATTCCACTCCTCTTTTATAGTGTCCGTTGGTATAACGGTTTTCCCATTCTTTCGGATACTGTCTGCGGCTGCCGGCTGCAAACTCTTCATATAATTTCAGAATTGCTTTGGTTTCTTTTGCAGATTCCATGGTAAAATCCATCCGGAAATCACGGACTCCCGCTTTTTTTAATTCCTCTAAATTGGAAAATAATAAAACCGGCAGGGAATTATAAACAACATTATAGCAGTACGTGCAGAAATTTTTTACCGGAAACTGTACCTGATACCGGTCTTTCAGATAAGAAAGCCCCCGTTTTTTGTCACAGCCCCTGGTATTGGCATGTACGCACTGTGCACTTGTCATAAGCGGATAATATCCGTAAAGCATCATCATACTTTCTTCGTTATATCTCCGTTTTATTTCGCTGCGGTTTAGTTCCAGCGGAACCGTATTTTTTGTCACTCCCTGCCCGGCAAATGCACGGACCGCCTGATCGTTATAGCAATACAGATTGTGATCCGTTATGATTTCACTTCCCCAAAATGTTTCCTTTGCCAATGCCAGCTCTTCATAATTTCTCACAAGGACTCCGGCAAATCCCATTCTTTTTATATCCGGAAGTATCTGCCGCACCCATTCTGCCGTTCCGGCACGGAAGATACGCGGCATCGCCAGATAAACCTCTTTTTTCTTTTGCATAACAGCATTTGCATCTTCTTTTAATTCTTCCATAATTATGCTTCGGTCATAAGCTTCCATGTCCAGACAGACAGAAGTCACACAGGCACTTTCCAGAACCGGTGCAAGCTGTCTGCGCTCCCCGGTCACTGCAAAAACACGTTCCTTTCGTTTTTCCCGTTTCTCACATGCCTCCGGAAGTTTTTCCCCTGCCGTCTTCTGCGGATGCTCCTGTCTCTGGTAAGGTTTCAGCATCTTTTTTTGCAGTTCTGCCAATGCCTCCCTGCGCAGCTGATTGAGTGCTCCGTTTGGAAGAAACACTCCGTCCTCTATTTTTATGGACAACTCTTCCATAACAAACGGGGTATCCCCCGTCTTTTCCATACGGCTTTTTACGTCTTCTGCCAGAAGTGGTTTCTTTTGCGCCTGCATAACTTCCATGCCGGAAATTTCCGCAGACACCGTTTGTGTCTTTACCCGGTAATATGCAGCCTGTCCCTGATGCAAAACCAGTTCTCCCATGACAGGGATTTTGGCAGCACCATGTTCATAGGTTCTTAAAATTTGCTGCTGCAGGGCTTCATTCGTTTTTTCGTAATTTGGCTTTGTAAACGTCACCATATCAGAACCATTGTGCCTGTGGTAATATCCGTCGGTAAATCCACAGCGGTTTCCCAGCGCAAGCACTGCCCGGTAGTCTCCTTCCGAAACCTGTGTCTCCTGTCCCGATAAAAAGAGGTCGATATATTTGCGGTAATAAGAAACCACACCGGCAGCATACGGGATCTGTTTCATGCGTCCCTCAATTTTCAAGGAATAGACTCCTGCATCTGCCAGCCCACGCAGATCCTTTATTCCACACATATCCTTGAGGCTTAAGACATAAGCATCTTTTTTGTATTCCCTGTGCTTTTCATCCAGCACTGCGTAAGGAAGCCTGCATGGCTGCGCACATCTGCCGCGGTTTCCGCTTCTTCCTCCAAGCATACTGCTAAACAGACACTGTCCGGAATAACAGTAACACAGCGCCCCGTGTACAAATGCTTCCAGTTCCATACCGGTCTCTTCACGGATCCGTTTCATTTCATTCAGGGAAAGTTCCCGTGCCATGACCATACGGGTCACTCCGTATCCTGAAAAAAGCCGGGCCGCCTCCACACCGGTGACTGTCATCTGCGTACTTGTATGAATCGCAAGATCCGGAAATCTCTCGTGGATCGCTGTCAGGACCCCAAAATCCTGTACAAGTACCGCATCCAGGCCATGTTCATAAAACGGCTGCAGATACGCACAGACCTGTTCGATCTCACTGTTTTTTAAAAGCGTGTTGACCGTAAGATAAACCCTGCGTCCATACAAATGTGCATAGTCCAGTGCTTCTAGTAATTCTTCATCAGAAAAATTATCTGCATATGCACGGGCTCCAAATTTGCTTCCCCCCACGTAAACGGCATCTGCGCCGGCCGCGACAACCGCCTTAAAAATGGCTAACGATCCAGCCGGTGCAAGCAGTTCAAATGTATTTTGTTGTGTCGTATGATTGTTTTCTTTCATATTCTTTCCTTATGATGAAAAAACACAAAGGAATACCTTCCTTTGTGTTTCGAAACCTCTTATTTTTTCTTTGTGTTCTCTTTTTCAGACTCTTTCGGGCTGTCTTTTCCATCCAGCAGCTTGTCCTCAAGTGCTGCCTCTAACCGCGCCTTGTTCAGGAGAAGTTCTTTATTGTCCCGTTCCAGTTTCTTCAATGATTCTTCTGCCGTCTCCGTCTTTACCTGATTAGAGATCAGATCGTGCTTTAAATCGTAAATTTCTTTTTCTTTATTTTCAAGGTCCCGTTCTAATTTTTCCACCTGATCCTTTGCTTTAAAATAATCATCCGCAATATTCAGCTGGATCAGTGTATTTTTCATATTGAGAGGAATGTGCCGGTATTCTTCAATGGAAGTAAACTCATTGATCTTTCCGTTAATATAAGAAGCTACTTTCTGGAGATATTCCTCTCCTTCATAGCCGCTTAACGTATATACCTTTCCATCAATTACCACTTCCGCACTTGTCTTTGCTGACATAACCTATCCTCCCGTTTTGGACCATCCTCTTTGCTGTCATATTTTTTATTATAATATTCCGCAGTAGGAAAAGCAACCTCTTATTCGGATTTTGGTGTCCTCCCGAAATGTTCATAGGCAAATGCCGTTGCAACGCGCCCCTTCGGTGTCCGGTTGATGAAATCATTTTTGACCAGATACGGTTCATAAACATCTTCGATGGTTCCGGAATCCTCACCAAGCGAAGCTGCCAGCGTATCAAGTCCCACCGGACCGCCGTCAAACTTGTCGATAATTGTCAGGATAATGTTCCTGTCGTTCTGATCCAGTCCCATCTTATCTACCTCAAGCAGATCCAGTGCAAACGCCGCCACCTCATAGGTAATCTTCCCGTCATACTTTACCTGGGCAAAATCACGCACCCGCTTGAGCAGACGGTTTGCCAGACGGGGAGTTCCCCTGGAACGGCGGGCAAGCTCGTAAGCGCCTTTTTCATCAATTTCCACATCCAGTACCTGTGCCGACTGCAAAATAATCGTGCGAAGTTCCTCCACCGTATAATATTCCATGTGGCTGACGACACCAAAACGGTCGCGAAGCGGTGCCGAAAGCATTCCGGCCCGTGTCGTAGCCCCGACAAGCGTAAACTTCGGAAGATTCAGCCGGATGGAACGGGCGGATTCTCCTTTTCCGATCATCACGTCAATCACATAATCTTCCATTGCCGGATACAGTACTTCCTCCACCTGACGGTTCAGCCGGTGAATTTCGTCCACAAACAAAATGTCACCTTCTGCAAGGTTATTCAGGATCGCCGCCATCTCTCCCGGTTTTGCAATTGCAGGTCCCGAGGTCACTTTCAGGTGGGTACCCATCTCATTTGCAATGATCCCTGCAAGCGTTGTCTTTCCAAGTCCCGGTGGTCCATAAAACAGTACATGGTCCAAAGACTCCTGCCGGGCTTTTGCCGCCTCAATGTAGACTTTCATATTTGATTTTATTTTTTCCTGTCCAATGTAATCCTCCAGCCTCTGCGGACGAAGGGACGATTCAATCTTATAATCTTCTTCCTGCAGCTGCGTGGAAATCACGCGTTTTTCCATACCAAATCTTCTTTCTCGAAACTACAACAACGACATATGTTTCAGTGCTGTCTTCAGCACTGCTTCCACATCCATTTCTTCTGTGATCTCCACCGCGGATACAGCCTTTAAACTTTCCGCCGAGGAATATCCCAGTGCCGTAAGTGCCATAACCGCATCATTTCTGACCTGACCATTTCCGGAAATCTTTAAAGTCTGTACATGCTCACTCTTCTTTTCAAAAGCATCTTCCAAAGACATCTTATCTTTTAATTCCAAAATCACACGCTGGGCTGTCTTGGCTCCTACTCCCGGAGCTTTCGAAATTGCCTTGGAATCTCCCGACAATACCGCAAACCGCAGATCATCTGCACTGAGCGCAGAAAGAATTGCAAGTCCTCCCTTTGGACCAATTCCGCTGACAGAAATCAGAAGTTTGAAAAGCTCCAGATCGTCTTTGGTCAGAAATCCATAGAGAATCATGGCATCCTCGCGCAGATACAGATACGTATACACTTTAATCTCCTCACCGACTGCCGGAAGATACTCAAACGTCTGTCCGGAAATAAATACCTGATATCCAATTCCCCCGGTCTCTATCACAATATGATCCGGATTGGTTTCTGCAAGCTCACCTTTGATATATGCGTACATAAAACATTCTCCTCATTTTCGTTCGTTCACGGTATTTATCATAACACAGCAGATACAATTATGCAAACAGATGTTCTACTCGTGATATTTTTCTGTCAGAAAACGCAGACGCACGATCAGTTCCTGTGCAAGAAGCCCGATCAGAAATCCCGTAAGAAGTCCGGCAATCAGAAGTACCGGAAAATAATACAACACATAATGGCTGGACACAACAAGCGCCGCTATAAGAATCTGCCCGATGTTATGAGCAATTCCTCCGGCCACACTGACGGAAATACAGCCCAGGTGGTTTCCTTTTTTTAAGAGTGCCATCACAAGAAAACTGAGGATTCCCCCGCCTAAGGAATACAAAATTCCGATCAGATTGCCAAACAAAATTCCGACAAGGAAAATTCTTATGACAGAGACACAAAATGCCTCCTTCGTTCCAATCGAATACAGCATTAAAACAACCACAATATTCGTCAGTCCGAGTTTTACTCCCGGAATTCCAAAATCAAAGGGAATCAGCATCTCTATATAACTGCAGATCATGGCAAGTGCGAGAAACACTCCCATAAACGCCGGTTTTCTCCAAAGCTGTTTACTGTGCAAATCCATCCATCCCTTCTTTTTTCGAATTCGTTACGGTCACTACCACACGATTCGGCAGACAGACAATGCTTTCATTTTCCGCGGAAATCGCTTTCTGATGCACACACAGTTTGTCCGGACAGCCCGCTTCTTTCATATCTGCTTTTCCATCGCGGATCACCAGAACATTCGTGGTTTTTCCTTTGGAATTTTTAATTTTTACAGTCTGCGGCTGTGACAGGGAATAGGTTCCATACACTTCTCCCTCTCTCGTCACCACCACCAAAGCTCCCTGTTTCCCTCTGGCAAAATACCAGACGCCCAGTACAATAAGACAGATACCAAGAAGCGCACCGATAAAAATCACATCTTTTTTGCCAAATTTTCTATGCATTCTCTGCGATCTCTCCCAGATAATAAAAACCTTTACATTCCGTAAGTTTTACCATAAACAGTTTTCCAATCATATCCGGGGTTCCCGGAAAATGCACCACCGAATTGTTTGAAAGCCGTCCGGTAATCAGGGAAGCATCCTGCGTATTCTGTTCCTCTGCCAGCACTTCCATCACTTTTCCTTCCAGTGCCATGGCTTTCTTTGCGCTGATCTGCTGTACTTCCTTTAACAACAGATCAAAATGCCGTTTCACTTCGGCCGGATCGCACTGATCTTCCATGGCTGCGGCCGGTGTGCCGGTCCGCTTGGAATATATAAACGTAAACGCACTGTCATATTCCACCTGTTTTACCACTTCAAGCGTTTCCTGGAAATCTTCTTCTGTCTCTCCAGGGAATCCGACAATAATATCGGTCGTCAGCGCAATATCCGGAATTGCCTCCCGAAGTTTCTTTACAATCGTCAGATACTGTTCTTTATCATAATGCCGGTTCATGATTTTTAAAATCCGTGAGCTTCCGGACTGCAGCGGCAGATGCATATGCTTGCATACCTTATCACATTCCTTCATGGCAAGGATCAGATCATCCGACAGATCCTTCGGATGAGAAGTCATAAACCGGATTCTCTTTAATCCCTTGATCTTGTTTACTTCCCGGAGAAGCTCTGCAAACGTAACTGGCTGCTCTAAATTTTTCCCGTAAGAATTAACATTCTGTCCAAGCAGCATGACTTCGCACACACCATCTGCCACCAGTCCTTCAATCTCACGGATGATATCTTTCGGTTCCCGGCTGCGCTCGCGGCCTCTGACATAAGGAACGATACAGTAACTGCAGAAATTATTACATCCGAACATGATATTGACACCGGATTTAAAAGAAAACTTCCGCCGGATTGGAAGGTCTTCCACGATTTTATCCGTATCCTTCCATATATCAATGATCATGGAATCCGATTCCATACGATTGCATAAAAGCTCCGCAAATTTATAAATATTATGTGTCCCAAATACCAGATCCACAAAACGGTAGGATTTGCGAATCTTCTCCACTACCGTCGGCTCCTGCATCATACAGCCACAGAGTGCTATCATCATATGCGGATTTTTCTTTTTAAAGTTTGACAGATACCCCAGGCGTCCATACACCTTATTGTTTGCATTTTCACGCACCGTACAGGTATTGTAAATCACAAAGTCCGCGTGCTCATCCTCTGTCTCCACATAGCCGATGTCCGTCAGGATTCCTAAAAGTTTCTCCGAGTCCCTCGCATTCATCTGACACCCGAAAGTTTTTGTAAAACAGGTCATGGGACGTCCTAATTCTTCTGATTTTTTCTTTATATAAGAATGAGCTTTTGCAAGAAAATAAAATTGTCGGTTTGGTTCAAATTCTGGTTCCGGTTTACTTATGTCTACTGCATCTAAATCTAATTTTTCAAGGTCCAGATGTTCTGTGTATCGTAAATCAATTAAATTCATCTTAATCCATTTTCCCTTCAATATTGATTTCTAATATTCTCCGACACATTTTATATTTTACACATTGTAATGTCAACCACTCTAACAAAATTAAGCGAATTAAGCAAATAATCAACCATTTTCTTCTAAATCATTTTCGTTGCAATGTTCTGACCAGTTAAAAGTTCTTGTGTCGCATGAGCATCACAGCCATAGACCATTCTAACATTTTCAGGAACAAGATTCCAAAACTCATCACGAAAGCAGTTCTTTTTCATATAGGACCGGTAATTTTTTTCCAGGCACACACAGTTGTCCTGAGCTCCATGAATTATTTTTTCAGACAAGCTCGTCAGTTCTGGTGTCCATGTCTTTATTCTCCGGAATGCACGATCCGGATGCGCTACAACATCAAATAACTTCGTATCCATTCCCTGCAGCATTGCATTAACCAATCCAATATGTTCCAGCTTTTTGTCCTCCATCATGAAACTATATTCATCTTTTTTAATTTCATAATGATGTTGTCCAATCATAAGCAGTTCAATATGATGCAGCTGCTTCAGATCTCTATAATATTGTTGATATGACGGGAGATATTCAATTTCTAGTCCAACATGTACTTCTAGACAATCTTTGTAAATAGATTGCAACTTTAATATTGACTCCACATATTCCGGTAGTTCCTCATAATCCATCCGATTCGTGAATGGATTATCCGGAAACGGTGCATGATCTGTAAAAACAATTTCTTTTGCTCCTAACCGTAATGCCTGATCAATGTATTGTTCATCTCTCTCGTTAGAAGCATGCTTACACCTTTGTGTATGAACGTGAAAAATATAATTACCCTGCATTCTATCGACCTCTTCTCCGGCGCTGCGCTTGCAAAACTTCCATTTTGGTGTCAATAAAAGTATCTGCTGTCTTTTCAAATTCAGAGTTCCATTTTTTGACACCAAGCTCTTCTTCCAGAACTTGTGCTGCAGTCTTTCCATAACACGGATATAATTCTTTACTATTTCGATCAACAACATGTATATCATCAAAACAAGCTGCTTTATCAATCACATCCACATTGTTTACCAAATAGTTTACAATATAATTATATTTATCAATAGGAACCAGTCTTGGAATATTGCCAATCTCACGCGATAGTTTTGCCCTGTTAAGAGTTGATTCCCAGGATGTAGTCGCATCGACCGCCATTACATACAGATCTGTCCTGTAACCTTTTCCCTTTAACATATTGCATGTCGTAATGGTTACTTCCGGATTTCTCAGAGTTCCCTCTATAATAAGATTATATCCCTCGTTCGATAAATCCTGAATAAGACGTTCCACACATTCATTTACAAATCCTTGTGTACGTTCAGGCATATTATCTATATCATAAGTCACAATATCATTGTAACGTGGATGAAATTTTCTATACTCATCTCCGTTAATTTTAATGTATTGAAGAAACACATCGTCCTGATCAACGAATGTTGATTTTCCGGATCCCGGTTGTCCGCCTAAAAATATCACACATCGTTTGTTCTGCAGCACATTATCTTTCACTAAGCCATTGAAAATCTTCTGATATTGTATTTCAAATTCTTCTTTATTATAGTCCATTATATATACCTAAATTCAAACAAAGATTCTAAACAGTAAATAAACTATGCCGACAATGAGAATAAGTTTGACGATGGAAGCAATCAAACTTCTGAAAGTATTCTTTCTGGCAAGTCTGCGCTCCTTTTTTTTCTCAAAATTATACAGACGATCACAATTTGCTTTTCCATATTTCATAAGCATTTCTGTTGAATAGAACCGCTCTTTGTAATAATCTTCTGCCGAATATTCACCCATGCCTTGTCTCCTTCTATTTCTGATTATTTAGTTCCTACATAAATAGTAGCACTTTATATTCAATTTGTCAATTGTCTGTAATCACATTCTTTTACATCTGTCGCTCGAATCTGATCTCCGGATGTCGTATAATCGTACTTTACACTTGAGTTGTTCATAATAACACCCACGATTAGAAAAACAAAGATCATTCCCAATATCAACATACCTATGCAGTATACTTTCATTTTCTTCATTACAATTCCATCTCCCCGATCAAAGCCTTTACAAAATCAATCCTATTACTTTCCTTTTGATACATTCGATGGATTGCACTTTCTCCCATTTCTTCTTTGCTTGATACTTCCGTAATGTATTCCAGCACTCTTTTATCGTATTTTTCTCCTCTCGTCATGATCTTTAATGCCTCTTTGGAAATCACACCTCTATGATATGGTCGATCAGAGGTTAGTGCTTCAAAAGCGTCGATAGTATGTAGGATAAGTGCTTTTTCATATACACTGTCTTTATCATAATGGCCTACATCCTGAATCGTTAATGGTTGTGTCCCATGATGATATAAAATAATTCGACATATATCTTCATCGATTCCAAGTTCGGACAGCATGGAATACCCTATATACGGGTGCAGATCTATGATTTGCCTTTCCAGCTTTGTCAGTCGTTCATTCTTATCCAGGATATTAAAAGGTGTATATATTTTCCCTACATCATGAAATAAGGCTGCATACATCAATTGGTGATCTGTCATTCCTAGATATTCTTCAATTTCTGCCGAAATCATCATAACCCGGACAGAATGATTATATGTCATGGAATCAAGCCTTTTCATCATATCAATCATCTGAGTGGTAACATCCCTATCCTTCATCTATCAACCATCTCCTCTCAATCACTGATCACTGTCTTCCAGAAGCTCATTTTGCTTCAAAAGTTCACTCTGCAGTTCCAGTTTGTGCAATTTACAATAATCACTTAATTCTGGATGTTTCATTTGGAGACTGTATAAATCATAAAATTTATGATTATCTCCTAAAACATGAAAAAAACATCTCTCATTCTCTACTGATACACTTATTTTATCATTCATATTATCTTCCCCTATGTCTATTAACAATCACCATTTCATTGTTATTTTGTTCAGCCTTAATATTTTTTTGCTGTTCTTCCTCATCTTCCATGATTTGATTTACCTCATATTCACAGGCATCCATTCCATATTTCTCAGGTTCGTCCGTAATATCATTAAACAAATTTCTTAATATCTCAATTCCCGTTTCTTCAGATCCGAGATTATAATGTCCGTGATTAAGTGCACCTGAAAATGAATTCCACGAGCTCCAGCACGAATACGTTCCATCCTCTTTAACCGCAGTAATCATATAAAGGCATTGATCATCCGGATGATTGGATTTTCTGTAAACATGACGCACTCGCATGTTTGGAAATGTATCAGCAAAATAGCTATTAACCGCATCTATTACCTCTTTTTGAATAGGCAGAACACAAGGCTGCCGAGTTTTTATAAAATCCAAAATGTTATCTTTTTCCAGAAAACTATTGATAGACTCTGATGCTTGTTCCATTTTCATTACATCCGAAGCCTGAGCAAGTCCCTTATGTACAATAGGAGCCAAATTATCCATAATACGCTTTGTAAGGATAAATTCTGGATGAGCATCATTATAATAATTTCTGATCACATCATTTACTTCGTCCAATGTCACTCTCATTTCTTCTCCTTTTTCAATTCTAAGTCAATGCCTGCCGCCTCAAAATGTAAAACAACATTATCTTCATCATTTAATATCAATGTATATGACACCATTGATGTTTTTTCTTCATTATATATATAAAGCACAGGACTTTCTTCTTGCATTCCACACTGATAGGTGTAATTATTAACATCGCTTAGATTGCTATCAAAAAATCCGGCATAAGAACCATCTGCTGAAAATTTAAATGTCATATCTTTTGAAACATGCCAAGTGCCAACAAGTTTCTTTCTGTAGAGATCAAGCACATTATCTTCCATAGTTCCTTGAAAATCACTTTTCTCTATAACCACTGGAGCACTTTTTATTACCGTATCTTCTTGAACCGGTTCTGTTTCTGTTGGTATTTGATTATCAGTCACAAGTGAAGCATTTTTATTTATTGATGGTGTTGGAGCTTCTAGAACCAAAAGAAATACCATTATGATAACGATATCAATCAAAGTTATCGCAATCATTATTTTTTTCATATCACTTTTTCTCATAACTAGTACCTACACAACAACCAACTTCACATTATTCAAATCATGGAAATCTCGCAGTAATTCAAATTCATGCTTATCTAATAGCAATAATGTCCCCTTTTCCTTGCGTTTTTTCCGCATAAAATAATATAATGCGTTTGCGATCATAACAAATGGTCTTCCATTTGGATTCATATTCGATATCAGACCATTCTTTAACATTAGCAATGAATAATTTGAGATAACCCGCCCGGCACCGTTCGACGAAGAATATGTTTCCTTTTCTATGCAGTAAACATTATCATTTTCAATATTTAATTCATTCATAGGTATCATTGTGGCGTCAAGAACGCTTAACACCATGTTCATTTCATGAATTCGCCCCACATAGAACTCTTTCTCCCTTTTCAAAAAATCCGGTACCATAATAAAATCCTCATCCCACTGCAACCGCATCATTCCGCAATAGCGGTAACTGGATGTAAGCCCATTCACTTTAACACTTATTACATCATTTACTTTTAAGTCAAGCTTTCCAGCTCTGATCATAAGTGAAATATCTTTAAGCACATCACGGGGTGCATCGCTGCTATGCTCGGACACATATACCAAATCATACTGCCGGCTATCTGAATAATCTCGAATATTATCGTCCGGATGAAAAATGCCGTATTGATTTCTATATCCAAAGAGCATCATATACTGATCCGCTGTTATATCAAATTTCTTCATCACAGTATTATTTTCTTTAACCAAAAAAACACCTCTCTTTCAATAATAAAATCATATATTGAAAAAGGGTGTCTTTTGTTTCATATAAGGAAAAAAAGATATTTTTTAATTGTTTTTTTCACAACTTACGAATAATGTTTTAAAATCTAATTTCAAAAGATAGCATAGCTTTAATGCCGTATCTGTATGAAGCGATCCATATTCATATTTGCCATTTATATAATAATTAAGATTTTGCGATGCAATCCCACACAGTTTTGATACGTCCTTCTTTTCATATCCAGACTTATAAAATGCAATCACTATATTACGGGAAACCTCATATGCAGGAAGCTCTCCACTCATATTTAGTTTGATCTGATAAAGTATCGGACTTACAAATGTTTCATAGTCGACCTCTGATATAGTATCGCCGATTATATGTTTTCTATATTCATTGCAGAAAAAATTCTCGTACATGGCATAAATCAAATTTAATTTGTCCGGATCAATGGCTCCTCTACCCTTAATTTGCGCCAAGCGTGCATAAATTTTCTTCTTAACTTTTTGAAAATCATATTCTGTAGGATTATCCTGTTTCCACTTTTCAATGGCAAGATCCATATTACTCTTATACGGATAATAGAGATCAAAAAATTTTTCAACATCAATTTCCAGATGCTCAGCCATTTTATTCATTTTATATAAAGGAATACGCTCTATAGGCTTTTCTCCAGTCTCATAGTAAGATACCATACGCGGAGTAACATCTACAGCTTTACCAAACTGGCGGATCGAATATCCTCTTTCTATTCGTTTTTGCTTAAAATATTCATATCCTGTCATACTTTCACCTCATTTAAAGTGTAGCATTATAGATTTCATATGTCAATAATATAATATTTTACGTTAGTGTTTTTCCGTTTCTAAAACATAACCGTCCTCAAAACGATACCTATTCATATTACCATATTGATCCAAGCGTAGACACTCTCCGTGTGTCACCTGAACTTTATTTATAAGTTCCATGTCCTGTTGTAGCTGAAGAAAAAGACGATCAGCTTCATTCTGTACAATCCCCATACTATGCTCCTCAAAACTCTAAAGCATATGTTTTTCCACTTCCTGGATACTGCAAAAGCAGCTCCGGTTCATCTGAGTTTCCACCATATACCAAATGATACTGAACGTACTGAGATCTGTCCTGATTATAGATATTGACAATAGCAACCGCTCCATTCTGATCAGCATCATTCGTAATTCCCCACACCTCATAGCTATACCCCTCTACATCAGTAGAATTTTCATCGAAAAAGCCTGAAAAAGTGCCATCTATTCCGAAATGCATCTGTTTATCATTACTGATATTTACATTTGTCCCTTTAATTAAAGTAGTGTACACATCAGCCATTGCATCATTCGCCTCATCAAAAGAAAACTCTGTATCGTCTACTTCTACCGTGTCTGCATTTGATGTTGCAACCTCCTTTTTTCCAGCAAATGCATGAAACAAGTATCCGATCATAACAATGATCAGTATGATATTTAAGATGCAGACACCAATTTCAAATTTTTTAGATTTAGATTTCATTCTTTATCCCTCCAGAAATTATTTTAATTAAACAAAACATAACATACTGCAACCACCGTTTTGTGTTATAAATGATAAAACATTTTCCGAATGTTGTGATAAAAGCAAATCAGGGAAGGTTTCCCTTCCCTGAAATTTTCAATTAACATTTAACATTATTTTCTTGAAGAACCACCTTTTCTTCTCTTAGCTAAAACGAGCAATACAACAGCTCCTCCAATAGCAACAACAATTAGGAAATACATGATAACCCTAAATCCCGAATTATTCTTGTTGCTTTCTTCTACTTCCTGCGGCAGTTCCTCTGTGGACTGCTGTGTAGAAGAAGAACTGATAACCTCTGCATCCGTGACAATAATCTTTGTAAGTGTCACCGGTGAAAGGTCAGGTACCTTAATTTCAATTTCGCTACCATAGGCCTGTGTCAAAGCAACATCAAATGTGCCTTCTCTCAAATCACTCTCATGAATGACCAGATATAATGCACCATCTTCAATGTCAGGAGATGAAATTGTAAGATCAACGTCCTGCTTGTTATCAATCGCATCCTGCTGTGCATCACTTGGTGTTACATCAAATGATGCAAGCATATCAAACGTTACTGATTTTGAAGAATCTGTAGCAGCATCTTTTATTTCCTGGGAACCAAGATTTCCAAGTTCCTCCAGATTATTCATATACCAGTTTACAATCTTCAATGCATTGTTCTTCTGCTCTGATGTTGCTGCATTAGTATCTTTTGCATTTGTGGTTATATCCACTACCTTACTATCATCGATCTGATTCAATGTGGTAGCCGCCTGCTGATCAGAAGCTAATGTGGTTGTTTCTGGCAGCATTGTTTCAAGAACCTCGCCAAGCTGTCGTTCGACTCCCACACTGCTATCCAGCGTAGCATTTCGAGTGATATTATCGCTCTCGATCACCTCTGAGATATCTGCTGTCTTATCCTTCTTATCTGTATTAGAAGAATTTGCTTTGCTTTCAGATTTCTTAGAATCACTCGTCTCGGTTCCCGAATTTGATGCATTTGAAGGCTGAACACTAGCAGTATTTGAAGATCCGCTATTTGTGTTTGCCGTGTATCTATTAGTAGTTGCCGTTGAAGTCGAGGTACTATTCTTTAAGGAATTAACCTGACTCCGGAGAGAAGATACCTGTGATTTTAAAGTCTTCTCAGAAGCTTTCAGCTTATCATTTGAGCTTGTAAGCGAACTAACCTTTGCAGAAAGCGAATCGTTATTCTTCTGCAAGGTTTTATTTTTTCCGGAAAGATTTTTATTTTCACTCTGCAGTGTCTTATTCTCTTCCGTCATTTCCTTATTATTAGAAATCAAATTGTTGACAGCAATACTTACCGCCTGTAATTTGCTTGTTCCGGATGATGAGTACAGGCTAGTAGTTGATACCTGATTGTACAATGTATCAATTCCATCTGTAAGAGTCTTGTTCTCCGATTTTAATTCAGTATTTTCTTTTGTCAATGTGCTGTTACTGTTCGTCAGGGCCAGTACCTGCGCCGACATGGTGTTATTGCTTGAACTATCGTTTGCAAAATCTCTTGCAGCCTTTGAATATCCGGCATTGTAACCACTGGTATAGCTTGCAGACGAACTATTGACCTCTGTATCCTTTGTATAACCGGCTCCGCCGCCTGTTGTGGATCCATTTGCTTTTAATTCAGCATTTTCTTTCTGCAATGAAGCTACCTGCGTTTTCAGATCTAAAATTGTCTGTATGATCTGTGCAGAATCAGTGATTCCCAATGCTTCCATGATCTCATTCAAAAGATTACTCTTCTGATCAAGGTCATTCTTCATTTCTTTAACCTGATTAAATAATACAGTCACTTCCTGTACGTCGCTATCAGAAATTGTTTTACCTGTAATAGCTTCCTGCAGCTGCTTCGCAATCGCTGAAGTATCTCCGGATAATGAATCAATAGCTGCTAAAACTTCATCTACTGATTTATTGGAAATATCTACAGTCTCATCAGCTCCATAGATTTTCTTTACAATTTTATTGTAATTCTTAGTTACCGTATCATACTCATTTGTGAGTTTCGTAACCTTATTGATAATCTCATCCATAACGGCACTATCCGTTTTACCGGAAATATCAATTCCAAGTAATGTGGCCAGTGATGCAACCTTTTCACTCAAAGAATCGAGACGGGCATTCAAATCAGAGATTGATGCCAGAATTTCTGTGTTATCAGCTTCGCTCGTAAGACTAAGTGCATTTTTAATACTATTGAGCATTGACTGATATCCGGCAATCGTGTTACGGAGATTCTCAACCTCTGCATTCAGTGAACTAATTTCCTGTTGTGCACCTGATAAAGAAGTATTTGCCGTCTCAAGAGCAGTCTTTGTAGCAGCAAGTTCTTCCTGGGTGGAAGAAAGCGTATTCTGTACAGTTGCAAGATCACTTCTTGCGGTTGAAAGTTCTCCCTGTGCCTTTGTTAATGCAGCATTTGTTGATTCGATCAATGCATTTGCCGCATCAAGATCTGTCTGTTTCTCTGCAAGTGCCTCCTGTGCGGTTGCCAGATCATTCTCTGTTTTCTGAAGATTTCCTGAAATCGTCGTGATCTGCTGCTGTGCATCTGATAAATTTCCATTTGCGGTATCAAGATTACGATTTGCAGTATCAAGCGCTTCCTGCGTTTCTGATAACTTAGCATTAACGGTTGTAATCTGATCCTTCAAATTCTTAATCGTCTCATTCGCCTGTTCGATTGTAGCAGCCTGCTGTCCATTCTGCTTCTGAAGATCTGAAATCTGCTTATCCTTTGCTGCTACGGATGCTTCAAGATCTGAGATCTTCTTATTTAAGACTGTGATAGCATTTTTAATGGCTGCAACTTTCTCATCGTCCGTCTTTCCATCCATGCCATCAATATTTAAGTCTGCCCCGATCTCATCAAGAGCACTCTCCATACTCGAAAGCTGATCTTTCATACTCTGCAGTTGTGCCGCAATCTTGCGTTGCATAGCTGCGACAGTATCAGATGATACAACATCAGATGCAATCGAGTCACTGCCATCTTCATCCCGGATAATTGTAACTACATGAACTCCATCATCAGCAACATAAAACTTAAATGTCTGACCATTTTTGTCCGTTCCTGTGTATACAATGACAGTCTCACCACTTACCGTCATCTCTTTGCCGGAGGTATTGTCATATTCATATTCTTCACCATTAACCAGAACATAATATTTTGTCTCTCCGCCCTTTGTGACAGTATAGGTGTAATCAGACTTATCGATTTTTGTTGCATCCAAGAGTTTTGCATAACTCTGAATAGTATCTGACAATTTCTTTTCTGCATCTGTGAGCTGCTTCTGCAGAGAAGTTTTGTCTGATTCAAGAGCCGCTTTCTCCTGCTTTAAAGTAGAAATCTGACCATTCAGATCATCAATGTTTCCATCCTTGGTAGCAATCTGTGCTTCCAGATCAGAAATTTTAGCATTTTTGTCTGTGATCTGCTGATTAAGGTTAGCAATTTCAGCATCAAGTTCCTTATTGGTATCCTTTAAGCCATTTACCATCGTAATTACGGCATCATAAGAACCATAATTCTCCAAAAAGTCGTTTTCGGCTGTATATTCCTTAACCGGAATTGCAACTGCATAGACATAGGCAATTACATGTCCATTGGAATGATCAACCAAAATCTTTCCGTTTGCATCTTTCTGTAAGACAATAACCTTAACATCTACGGTTCCTGCCGCAAGGTCATCTTTTGTAATAGTGACGGTATCTTTTGCCTCATATGCAGCGATAATATCATCGGTATATGTTGCAATATACTCATTTCCACTATTTTTTTCATTTGTCTGATCAATAGCAAGAAGCTGATCAGCATCATTGGTACGAAGTACATAGAATTCATCAGATTCATATTTACCCTTCTGGGTAGTTCCAAACATTTTGTATACAGTCATTTTATCCTTATCCAAGGTCTTTCCGGTAAAAATAATCGTACTGTAATACGCTTCGATTGCTGACTGATTCTTAGTTACGGTTGAGGTTACACCCTCATCCTGGGATGGATCCGCCTGTGCCGTAATGGTAATAGACTCCGCACTGCCCTTTGCATATCCGTTTACTTCCGTATTTGTCTTATAATACTGTGCAAGATAAGCTACTTTAGCAGTTACCGGATCCGCCGTATTATTATACGCATTGCTGTCACCATTTAAGTCTTTGGATTTTCCAACAACAGTAAGTGCCTTCGCGTATCCAAATGGGGATCCGCCAGATGCTTTGTCCATTCCAAATACTGTATCTGCATTAAGAACGTATGTAGCACGGTCTACTGTATCTGCTAATGTCTTAGCATTATCATCTCCATTTGTACCGGACCAGTCATAATTTACAGTCTTTACATTCTCTCCAAAAATAACCTTTTTCAGATTCTTGTTCATGGAGAAAATGTTACTGTATACCGTGTCCGTATCGATCTTGATCTGTGTCAAGCCTGTAGTTTCGCCAAAAGCATAAGAATTGTTCGAATCAGACGAACCTTTAAATTTCGTTCCGTTCGGAATATCTACGGATGTAAGTCCGGTATCCTTATTAAACGCTCTCTGGCAGATTGTAATGCCGTTTCCACGAAAAGCAACTGCTTTTAATGTAGGAATTTCTGCAAATGACTCTGTATTCAGCTTCAAATTAGTAGCATCGTTGAAAATTACAGATGTAATCTTTGAAGTCTTAAATGCATTTACTCCAATTTCGGAAACTGTTCCAGGAATCACAATATCAGCAGATGCTCCATTTGCATAAAATGCACCATCATTGATTGTTTTCACACTTGATGGAATATAAATGCTAGTCCATGTATCATTAATATTATCTCCCGTATATGGGATAAATGGAATAACATCTCCATCCTTGCTACCACCGCCAATGCCAACTACTGATACTCCGTTAATTGATGATGGTACCAAAAGAACATGTCCATCACTGATGATATTTTCGATATTATCTTCCGTATATAAATAAGAAATGTTACCTGTCTTATTGTACTTATATTTCCAGGTAATATTCGTTTCCTTATCTTCGTAAGTATAAAATCCTTTTTCATCAAGATTTCCATCACGATTTGTCCATCCGGTTGTGTCAGGCTTTACAGTAATTTCAAAAGTTGCTGTAAAAGCACTGTAGTCCACACTTCCTAAAGTCCCAGTCGGATGAACTGTAATTGTAATGTTTCTTTCTGTATCTACAGTTCCGGCTGTATATGTTGTTCCTTCAAATGTACCATTATCGCATGTCATACTGTAAGATGTAATGGTACCATCTGACTGAGATGCTGAGTCATATCCGGTAACTGTAAGATATGGTGCAAGGTCGATGCTTTCCTTGGATGCAATCTTGTCCGGAAATGAACCGCTTTTTGCAACTGTAATGGATGCCCCCCTACGTGGAGTAACTGTAACCTCCTTTGTTGTTGTAAATGTAGCTCCATTTACACTTGTAATTGTAAGCGTCACGGAAGTATTTGTGTTAATTCCGGTTGGTACAGTCCATTTTGTTCCGGATACCGATCCGTCGGATACCTGTACGGTATACTGTGCAGATTTTCCGTTATTGTCTCCTCCTACATAGGAAACACCGGAAATTACCTGACTAAGATCTACTGTCCCTCCCTCCTCTACGGATTGAGTAGATTGGGTTGCTGAAATACCTGTAGACGGTGTAAATGTCGCTACTGTTAATTGTGTTCCGCTTAATCTAACCTTGGATGGATTTAGATTGAAAGCGGCAGGGACGGCAAAAGAATTGCTCTGATAGCTGCTGCCGATGCTGCCGCTCGAGGAGACGCTGTACGCGTAGTTGCCGCCGCCGTAAGTACCGGTCCACGCGTAGCTGTTGGACGCGCCGAACGAACTGTAGTTGCCAGCCGCTGTTTTAAGTGCCTCCCAATACTGTCCGCTTCCACCGCTCACTTTAGAATAAGGTACAAGATAAAAACCTGTTCCATATGTAGCTGATGTATTTTCAGTTGCTTTAATATCATTATAAACAGCAGCCAAACCAGCATAATAAGAAGAAATATCAACTCCTTCCATATTACTTGTATAATAACTGTTATTATTTTTGATATATCCCGGCCAGTAGCCGCCCATAACACCTTTGGTCTTATCACCCTTTGTCATGATCATTACATAACCGCCATCTTTTGCTTCTACCGCTCTCCATTCACAACCATCAAAAGTGTATGTAGTTCCAATAGAAAGTGTCGCTCCACCTGTTACTCCGCCATTGTAAGCATTTGTGCCCATTGCGGTACTGATACCACCGGCAGCATATGCCTTATCACTGTCAAGCGAGTAATAAGTGTCTGTTGCAATTACTCCTGCCAGGATCATATTGATTACCAGCAAGACTGAAAGCACACGAGATAATTTCTCTTTAACTTTTACTTTCATATTTGTTTTCCTCCTTTTTTTGTTTCTTTCCGCCAACAGACGGAATTGGATACTGATGTATCATGTATTTGATCAGCTTATTGCTGTCAGTACCGTGGGACAGATACTCAAACATTCCGTCCCGGATTGTATTTGCCTTTTTAATCGACATCTTCCCAGCTTTTACACTTTCAGATATGAGTTTAAGGCGATGTTCCATTTCCTTTTTCTTCGTATTTTTTATACGAACGTGAATTTTACCGCCATGTTCAAGACTATAATGCCATCCGCAAAACGTAAATCCGCGCGATATTGGTGCATAATACGTTTTCTTTGGATGTAAACGAATCCCCAATTCATTGTCAGTTAGGAATTTTTCTGTTTGAGCTTGAAATTTCTTGCATTGCTCTTTTCCGGTCGTATAAAGCAGTCCATCATCCATATAAACAATGTTAAATATGCATTCTGGATCTGAATTAAACTTCCAGTTTAGTTCATCTGTCAATATAATTCCTGTCCACTGACTAGGAAGGGTTCCCTTCGGGAAACCATATCCTTTCGGATTATCTGAATCTGCCAGTGCTGCATAAGAATCAGGAATATAAAAACTGTCTACAATTTTCTCATAGATCTGATACCCTTCTTCTCCTATCTGTGTCATGATTTTCTTGGCCGCATCATGAGCAATATTATCGAAATATCCCTGCATGTCATATTGGTACACCCACCAACTGTCTCCATACATGTAGTACATTTCTTCCATTGCAGCCTTTACATAATCCATTGCAAGGAATGGTCCCTTGCCGGATTGACAAGCCATATTGAATTCATATAACTTTGGTTTAAATACCGGCTGTATGTATTTCTCAACGAACCATTGCTCAATAATGCGATCCTCAAACATCGGCGCGTTAATCACGCGTTGGGGATGAAATACATTGAATGGGAAGTAACCATTTACTTTCCACTCCCCATCCACAAGATTCTTCGCCGCCCAGGATAGTTTTTCAGCACTTTCCCTTTCAAATCGAAAAGCTTCATACGTCAGATGCTTTGTCTTGACACGACGCTTGTATAATTCAAAAAGTTCCAGGTATAACTGTTTTTCTTCACTTACAATTTTCTTCATATTTCTCCATCACAGAGGTTTTTTATCTTTAAAATACCAGTAATATACTGCCAACCGATATTCCAAAGAACCGAAATGCGAAAACCTTTCTTATTGACGGTATCCCGTAAGATACACGTTCCAAACAAAGCGGCAGGGACGGCAAAAGAATTGCTCTGATTGTTGTTGTTGATGTTGCCGTTCGAGTTGACGTTGTACGCGTTGTTGTTGCCGTTGTAAGTACCGGTCCACGCGTTGTTGTTGGACGCGCCGAACGAACTGTTGAATCGCATTCCGCATAATTTAATTTTCATGATTTAAGACGCTCAATCATAACATTTGAAAGATTGTCTTTTTCAGATTCTGCAATTTTCCTATTTGCATTTATCACAATTTGTTTTTTCTCCGCTACCACGTTAGAATCCGGAGAACTCTTGTTATTGTAACGAATCACCTCTTTTCCGGTTTTCTTTTTAATTTCTTTCAATACTTCTCCGAGTACAGAATCATCTTTACGAAAACGTTCCTGCACATCCAAAAGCCGCTTCATAAGCTCATCATATTCCAGGATCAAAGCCTTATAGTCGTTATGTGCGATTCTGTACCGCGATTTACTCTCTTCAAGAGCTGTTGCGGTTTTCTCATCAGCATGCCCCTTGTAGTATTCCTCAACAAGTGCATATGTCTTTTTCGCATAATACAGATCCCATGCTGCTTTTTTCATTCGATTTTCGCACATAGACAATGCGGTTTTTAGTTCTGACTCTATCCAGTTACGTAATGGCTTTTGTACGTTTTCAATGGATAATTCCACCTGTGCTTCCCTGCGCACTCCTGAATTAATAGCCTTACCAGCGACCGGAAGCAGATCTTTTATTCTTTCCAGAAGTTCAGCTGCATCTTCCTGTAACTCAATTCGTTCCAAGCACCCCGCCGGCATATCGTTTGCTCGTCGAACCAAGTGTAGTGCTTTTTCACTCATTTTCCGAAGGTCATCGCAAATTGTGTGACGATATTTCATATCTGCCGTTCCCTGCATTTCCACAATATCCAGACACAGCTTCTGGCATAATCGAATCACTCGAAACTCATGTTTCGCCACTAACCTTTAAGTCCCTTCTTAATAATTTCGACTACAAAGTGATCAAAATCTTTTTCTTCAGCGGCTGCACAATCTTTCAGCATCCGCAATAACGTATTAGAACACTTGACCTTCAGTATTCCCGGCTTATAACAATGAGGCGATTTCGCACTCACCGGACGTGCTATCGGTATCGGTGGTGGAATATTCGCATCTTTCAGATATTCATCAAGTACCACGGCTCCTCCGTCATACTGATTGGTGATTATATCTTTCTGATATACCACATAGTTAATACGCTCATATTCAAGTTTACTCAGCACTTTATCCAATGCACTGTATGGAAAACCGCACTCCACTTCCCCACCGTTTGCCTGCCGGAGTTTGTACCCCATAACAGATGCAAGAACTTTAGCAGGATTATCTACCGCAAGATAAAACCCACCTTGTAAGACAATGACAATATTATTTGGATGTCTCAAAGTTAATTCCTTGGTTTTTGTCATTAACGATGTCCTCCTCTCACTAAATGGTTTTGATTTTTGCTTGACATGTCATATTCCTGCACTCTCCTCTGCATAATATTAACAACACATTCTGCAAATGTTTTCCCATCACACTCTATGCTCACTTTATCTTTGGTCCAGGTACCATATTTCCCATTAATACCATTCATTACCTTGATTCCCTTTGCCGGTGGTTCCCATTCATGAAGATTTTTGGAATAATCATCTAACAAAAAATCATCAGGTCTAACCTCTCCATACAGTTCGGTCAGAAACTCTTTTTTACTTTCACCGCAAGATGGATATAACCGATGTTCCGCATCTACTTCTGGCAAATACCTGTCTAACCAAGCATTTTTCTCTGAAATTGCATACATGCTATCTGACAATACTGCTGAAAGTACAAACACCTCAATATTCGGATTATTTCTTATGATATGGCGTACCCCATTAATCACGTTCATTTGAGGTTCGAGTTTTATGAAGTAATCCTTTTCATACAATTTTTCTAAAGTATCTACCGGATTGAATACTGCCAAAGTTCCATCCATATCAACAAAAAGTCGTTGTGATTTATTATTCATCTTCCATCACCTCCAGACATACTCTCACTCTATGAAATGATAGTCCAAAAGGTTCTTTAAATTGTTTGGGAAAAACCAAAGATATTAACAAATTGTTTGATTAGACCACACATCACGGCAAAAATTAAAAGACAGTCACATTCCAATTAACGGAAAAGTGGCTGTCTTTTTTCTAAATCTTGCCTGTTTTATTGTACTTATTGATATATTCCTCTAATTTTTTCTTCTGTAACAATAAGATCATTCAGCATTTCTTTCACGATCTTCCCATATTTCTCCCGAAATTCTTTCGATGGGGTTTCTCCGGTTCGTACCAATCCGTTAACTGCATCCAAGAGTAACAGAAAGTCAGGAATTGCAACCAATTCTTCACATTTGTTATATCGTGTTTCCATGATATATGAAATATTCTTTGCAGCAAGAAGAACTTCTGCTCTTGTCAGTCTACCATATGTAGTCAGTTCTTTTCCCTGAGTACCGAAAACCACGATATTTGGGTTTGGAATGTCCGTAGGAAATGGGACTGTATATTTTTCATCGTGTTTCTTTGACTTTCTATTTATGAATCTCTCATGGATTTTCCTTGATATACCGTACATATTTATTCATCTCCTTATTATAGGCTTGACCATAACACGTTATAATTATAGCTTTTCAAAAGCATTGATGGAAGCTTTTTTATGAACTACCACTCCCATGCGGAGCATCCTATGGAAGTGGTACTCTGCTGTTATTGATAGATAAGACAAGCCATGGAATCTTTTTCATTTTATACCCGTTCTTTCTGCCACAATCACTTCTTTGAAGTTAATTTAATTTGTAAATCGCATAGTGCTTCTAACGGAGTATTTCCTTTTCCAATAATATACTCTTTCGCTTCGTATTCCCAAAAATCGCGACAGCTCATATCACCTGCATCTACGTCCTCATGCATAATTATATCACCACCTTTATTCAAATAACTGAAAGCATTGATATGGCATATATAATCCTATTCCCAAAAAACATCGTATCCTGGATTTGTAGAGTTTGAGAAGCCAATTCATATAAATACCGTCAACTTTCGCATACTCTCTATTTTCTATATATGTATAAATTTCATCTATTTTATCTAATTCTTCGTCAACAGCAACTAAAACCTGTTTCCTTAATTTTCTTCCAGTTATCATTGCTTTCTTTTTTGAGCCATAAACAAGATCTGGATTACGGTCTGGATTACGGTCTGGATTACGGAATTCTAGTAAATGAATTATTAATTTCCGTTTTTCTGTATTGTACAAAACCTCTCTCGAAAATGGATAACATTCCTTGTATACTTTTGTTTGAAAAACTCCCATTTCTATTCCACATTATCCTATTAATTTCTTATTCTGAAGCATGCAAATAGCAAATTTCATCCCCCATTTTTTAATCCTCTTCTATTGTTTCTTCATCCGGATCATATTGAGTTATGGAATGATCACGTTTTCTTTTTTCTTCAAAATCTTTTCGGTCCGCATACACGATAAGAAAAAGCTCAACGATGGAAATCATAATAAAAATTAATGAGCGTAAAAAGGTTTCAACTCCAATAGCCCACATGTATACAAGTCCCATAAATAAAATTACCATACTTATTATCAACATTTTTCCTTTCTCCTTCTTTTCATTTAAAGACTCTTTATTTCTATATGTAATTGGACATTCTGAACAAGGTTTATTATCAGCTTCTTGATTAGTCATTTCTTTCCCAAGAATTTCACAAAAATGAGTAACATTTTATCCACCGCCATATCTATGTTTACACAAAATGAGCACGCTACGCATACAGCAATTGGTTTCTCTACCGTAATTTCAACTCCATACGCCTCAAAATTTGAATCACTCTTTCACTCTCCTTTTTTCTTTGTTACCATCTCATTGCTTTTCCAAAAAGAATTATGTATTGCGCATATGAACGTCTATAAAAATACAAATGATAGCAATGTTTACATTTTCTTTTTACAGTATAGCAATTTATGCAATTTATGCAAATCTAAGCTGTCCGGTCTGTTCCTCCCGGATTTTCATATTGCCGGTACGCTTCGCCACACATAACTCCGGCAGATTCGCTTTTACCAATGCAGCCGGTATTGGCGGACATACTGCATTGCCACATCTACGTACCTGTTCACTTCTCGGATACTTTTTCCCTGTGTAATCGTGATCTATGATGTAGTCGTCTGGAAATCCCTGGCATCCATACAGTTCTTTTGGCTCAAGCATCCGCAATCCGATATCTACGATCTTATAATCGGTACCATTAATTGTAACTAAACCAAATCGATCTCTTGATGTAACCGTATCCAAAGGTTCCTTAACATCCTGTCCAGTTCCCTGACCATAATACTTGATTAGAAATGCTCTAACCTCTCCGAAATGACCATCGCCTGCTGTGATTGTTGGAATTGGCTCCTTCACGTCCCTTCCATCGCAATGATTATTCATTTGGATCAGATTAACTGCACACAGACTGTTATGATCCCAGGATGTTACTGTCGGTAACGGATTTTCGACAGTATCACCAGCTCCAGTGTATCCTCCGTCATAATATTTATGTAGAAACGACGTGACCAATCCGTATCGGTTCGAACCATCCACGGTCATAATCGGATCTTCAATCGATTGCCCTCTGACTTCAGCCTTCGATGTTTCGGAATGATACTGAATCAGCGTCGGGCTGATAAGGCACTGTTGATTTCCTGTTGTAATTGTATGTATAGGATTTTTACAATTTCCACCTGGATGATTTGTTGTATTGGTTCCCATATATGGAACAATCTTAGGTTCCACAATTCCATATCCGTGTTTTCCAGTAATAGTAGGTAAAGGCTCTTTGATGTCGTTTTGTCTACGCTCTCCACCATGATTGCATTGGATAATAAACGGCTCTGGATTGTCTAATACGAACTTTTTCAATCCTCTTGCGATTCGATCCATTGTTTTCTGCGCCAATGGACGTACAGCGCGTATTCCATACTTCTCTTTGATTTCCTTAGATGTATCGAATATACTCGGACACGGCATGGAAAAATCCAATTGCGTGTACGCTCCTACATAAGGTTTGGCAAGACCTGCTTTAACCGCTTCACTGTCTGCCGGTCCATGTGTTGGTTCCGGCCAGACAATCGGCTTGCCATCACACCGTGCAATCATAAAGAATCTCTTTCTCATAGTAGGTGCGCCATAATCAGCTGCTACAAGTTCCTTTGTATCTATCTCATATCCAAGTGCTTCTAGCTGCTTTCTCCATTTTTTGTATGTCTGACCGCTCCTTTTAGGATCTGGTTGGAATATTTGGCGATTAACAGGGACAACTTCTCCTGGATCTGCAACCCTCGTACGCGGCTCGTTCTTCTCTCTGTCATGCCTTCCTACCATGCTGACAATAACGCGTCCTGTATCTTTATCCCTGATAGGAATACATGGTCCCCATGTCTGAAATTCTTCCACATTTTCAAGCATGATAACTCTTGGTCTGACAAGTGCCGCCCATTTAAGAACAACCCACGCAAGACCGCGAATATTCTTTTCTACCGGTTTTCCCCCCTTGGCCTTGGAAAAATGCTTACAGTCCGGAGAAAACCATGCAAGACCGACAGGGTGCCCCTTGCAGGCTTTTACTGGATCAACCTCCCATACGTTTTCACAATAGTGTTTTGTATTGGGATGATTTACTTTATGCATCTTAATGGCCTCCGGATCATGGTTAATAGCTATATCTACGCTGTATCCGGTAGCAAGCTCAATTCCCGTTGAAGCTCCTCCGCCGCCGGCAAAATTATCTACGACTAATTCTCCGTTGATCAATCTTATTACTTCCCTTCTGCATTAATGAAATCTTTTCTTTGCACTACTCAAAGTAAACAAAAAGTACGATTAAACCTAGAATTATAATAATAAAATTTAACATTGTCATAGCTCATTTCTTCTTTCTTCTACTTAAATCCTTAATTTGAGCAACCGGAATTTTCACTTCTGATATTTCACCGTCCACTCTAATTTTCATAACAGATATCATATCTTCCGTTTTATCATTGTATTTGTCTAATTCATCAGCCGTAATTCCAGCGATTGTGATTGTTATTTTTTCTTTTTCCTTTATTTCACAGATTATATATCCTTGATTTCGTAATGTATTTGCACTTTTATCCTGCCATCTTGTAGGACTGGTAAATATAGTAACCACACACCAGATAAAAATAAAACCCATAAAAATAATTACTATAAGTCCTCTTATATCATCAGAATATTTCATAATAAAATCTTCATTTTTCATAAAAAAATCTCTCCATTTATATTTTATAATTATTTATGATGTCTTAAATAAACCTTCGAATATCCGGCACATACATCAAGTAAATAGTTGGTACTAGCCAAGTCCATTCCCTTTGTAATTTCATCAAAGCGCTGTCCGTTTGTCTTACGTCTATTCTGATCATAGGGAAACAATTCACTCGGACTTACGTGCAGTGCTGCAGCAATTTTTATCATAGAAGTCAAACCAATATGCCCTTTATTATTAAAAATCTTTGTTAACTGACTATAATTAACAGAAGACATTTCAGCAAGTCCCCGAATAGAAAGCCCCTGGCGATCCATTTCTAACCAAATGTTTTGTGCAATGCCAACTAACACATTTTCCATTAGTTCTTCATTATAAATAGGTGTATCAATTAAATCCTGCGTAAAAAACTTATTATTAAGAACTGTGTAATTCTTTCTTCGTTTCTTCCCAGTGTTCTGTATATCTTCACTTACATTACCAAAATCAGTCGGAAGATTGATTTCAGTAGTTTTTTCTTTTTCGTCCATCCACTTTTCTCCTTTGCGCATCGGTTGCATTTACGGCAATATTACTAGGTAATATTACTGTAGCATTATTTAAGGCTTTTGTCAAACATTTTGCATGAACTAAACATTTATCACGGATTTATAAACTTTTTGCCACAAAAAAGGTTGAGTATACTCAAATGCATACCCAACCTTTTTCTAATTACAGCACAATTCTTCTATGCGTGTCTCGCCTCTCTTCTGATGAATCCAAAACCTCAGCATTTTCTTCTTCATTATCTGTTTTCTCCATTAACAAGCAATTCAATTCAGCTTGTCGGGCAAGTAATGCCTTCAGCTCATCTTCTTTAACAAACGGCTTTTCATATTCATTTCTGGTCGAAACAATAGATGCATCTATCTCCTGCAATTTATTCTGATATTCAATCAGTTTATCATCCAATTTCTTGACTGCATTTTGGATTCTAGTAATATTACCAATATCACTTCCGACGATTGTATCAATCGTATATTCGAGGTTTCCAGTCAATATAATATTATAGGCAACACCAGAATCCATGAATGTATTTGTTTTCTTTACCCCAACAGTAAAACCAGCATATGTAGCAAAGTCAACTTTTGGATCATGTACTGAAATCTTTTGAAACATTGATTGTATCATTTCACCCGCTTTACGTCTCTCCGTAATTATATTTCCATTAAAATCCATAGAAAACGGAAACGATTCCTGATCGTCCTCATTCTTGAGATCTCCTATATGCATATTTGCATATAATTCTGAAGAATTTCGGATAGCAATATCTTTTTCGAGTTTATCTATCAGATTTTTAATGTTATCACGCCTTTCCGGAAGAACTTTTTGCAGATCCATTTCAAGTTTATATTTATTACTATTAAAACTTCGCTTTAATAACTGTAATCTGCTGACAGAAGCGTCAACATCCATTTTTTCCTTAATAAGAGGATTTCCGGATGCTATTGCTTTCATCTCCGCATAATTCATGACAGCTTCGTCCACGTCTGCACAAGACCTCGCCACATCACCGCCCGTCATTACCTGACTGATAAACTTTTGTTTATTTTCAATGATAGACCAATTATACGCATCAAAAGTCCCTTTTGTAACATAACGGAAAATGCGTACTTCCTTATTCATGTTACCTTGTCTCAAAATACGTCCTTCACGCTGTTCCACTTCCGACGGTTTCCAAGGAACATCAATTTCGTGCAAGGCAGCAAGCCGTGTCTGAATATTTGTTCCAGTTCCTAATTTTTCCGTAGATCCGAAAATAATTCGTTTTACACCACTGCACACATCCTGGAACATATCTTGTCGTTCTTTATCATTTTTAGCATCGTGCACAAAACATATTTCATTTTCCGGAATTCCTTTCTTTACCAACTCCTCCTTGATAAATTGATACACATTAAAATTCTTACTTCCATTTGGAACACCAATATCAGAAAATACAACCTGAGTTCCACGTGCTTCTTTCGTAGCATTCCATATTTCAAAAACTTTTTCCGTGCACTTATAAAGTTTTCCATTCGGATCCGGTTCTGCCGTTGGATCAAGCATTCTCACATCTGTAGATACAAGTTTTGCATCATGACAGATCTTCAACATATTATCTATAGACGGATCCACTGATCCATTACGGATTTCTTCAGCACGCTGCACGAAAGAATCAACGAAATCTTTCACCGTATCACTCGGTTCAGATTCTACAATATCGAACTTATCATTTTCCAATCTCGGAATGTCAAGATAAGGGAGATCTTCAAGCATTTTCACATCTGCAAACATCCGAAACATGGTAACAAGTTCTGGGAGATTAGTAAACTTTCCAAATCGTGTTTTTTCCCTATATCCTTTACCTTCCGGCGATAATTCCATTGATGTAACTATCTCACCAAAATTTGCTGCCCACGCATCAAAATGATATATGCCTTTTTCCTTTAACAAATCAGGTTGCAAATATTTCTGCATCAAATACATTTCGCACATAGTATTCGATATTGGTGTACCTGTTGCAAATACTACATTTCTTCCCGGACTTAGTTCATTGATGTACTGTATCTTCTGAAAAAGGTCAAATGCCTTATTACTTCCATTCGGATTGATTCCCGCAACACGTCCGATTTTCGTTGTGAAACTCAAATTTTTATAATTATGTGCTTCGTCAATCATAAGCGCATCAACTCCAAGCTCCTCAAACGTAATCAGATCATCCTTATAATCAGCATTTGAAAGCATTTCCAATTTGTTCCGCAATTGTTTTTCATATGACTGCATCTGCTTTATGGACCAATTTTGCTTACTGTCATATTTAATAGAAGACACAAAATTAGTCACTTCTTCAATTTCTCGTTCGATATTATCCCGAAGTCGTTCTTTTGAAATAGGGATTTTTTCAAATTGACTATGTCCTATAATGACAGCATCATAATCACCGGTTGAAATTTTGCTGATAAACCTCAAACGATTGCTCTTTTCAAAATCTTTCTTTGTAGTCAACAAAATATTTGCCGCCGGGTATAATTGCATAAATTCCGCAGCCATCTGACCTGTTAAGTGATTCGGAACAACAATCATCGGTTTATTTGCAAGACCAAGTCGTTTTAGTTCCATAGCCGCTGCAGCCATTTCAAAAGATTTACCCGCACCAACTCTGTGCGCAAGCAATGTATTTCCACCTCTTATAATTCTCGCAACTGCATTTTTTTGATGCGGTCGAAGTTGTATGTCCGGATTCATTCCTGGAAACGTAAGGTAACTGCCATCATATTCTCTTAATTTGATATTATTAAAACGATCATTATAAATACGGACATACCGCTCTCTTCTTGACAGATCTGCGAATAACCATTCCTTAAATTCTTCTTTGATCAATTCGGCTTTTGCCCTGGCAAGCATTGTCGCAGGTTGATTTACAACATATGTATATCCATTTTCGGTATCAACCCGATCTCTCACTGTTATCTGTCTCATATTAAGAAGATCTTCATAAATATCAAGAGCACTCATTCTGTCTGTTCCAAAAGAAGTTGTATTTTCTGGAGATGTACAGCTTGATTTTGACGGAATAAAATAAGTGTTTATTACAGAATTATACTCCAAATATATTATTCGTTGTCTCCACGATGCAATACCAAACTTATCATACATAAACTGTTGGTAATCTTCTGTACTAATCCAATTCACACCAATTTTTACATCAATTTCAGATGCATCTAAATCCTTCGGAATAACACTTTCAAGTGCAGCAACATTTTTTTCAAACCTCTTATCTGTAGTCGCAGCTGCCTTTGCCGCAGAGAGCTTCGCACGTACATCACCAGACAAATACTCTTCTTTAATAACATATCCTATATACATATTATTTTCGTCTGACTTATTCGGATCCAGATATATCTCATCGTTCAATTCTTCTAGCAAATTATCAAATGATGTTGGATACAACCGCAAAATATTTTCCATATTCACATAGCCATAATCTGCCATAGTTATATTAAGAGCTTCCAACGCATTTCCGACTGATTCAAGTTTTTTCTGTGGATGAATCGTACGCTCTGTAAATATTTTCGCTTTTATATACTGATCATCTGTTTTTTCTTCCAATGCACACAAAAGCGGATATTCTACATCATCACAAAATGCTCTTTTTGCATCTTTATCATTAATATAACCATATTTTCCTACAAAATCATCATACAGGCGATTTAATTCTAATTGTGCTGCTTTTAAATTATCATCACTTCCCTCTGAAAGTTGGATATCAATAACCTCATGCAATGCAGATCTTATTTTACATAACTCGGTAACCATTTTTTTCTGTTTTTGTGACATATTATCTTGCAGAACCATATCAGAATTTTCACGCATATACAAAGAACCATCTATAATTGCGTAAGTAAAATTCTTAACCATTGGATCAGCGGCTATCACACGCTGATCTTCCACCACTTCCTCACCCAAATTTTTTTCAACTGACTCTTTATATATTTTTTGAGGTAATCTTTCTACTGCACGGTTCAGATCTGTTTCAAAATCACTGTCTGCATTTGGTGCGAGATACGTCACAATACGATCTGCTCCATACCGTTTTGCATCCGCTTTCATTTGTCCGAGCATCATATCGGGATTTGAAACAAAATAACTATTCAATGGAATATCATCGCTATTAAGTTCTACAGTCTCAAATTCCTGTTGCTCAATAGTCGGATTTACTTTCTTCTGAAGAAAAATAATATCACTGGTTGCCTGCGTATTTGCAGAATCAGCAAAGGTAGTATTTGGTAATCGGATTGCGCCAAGAAAATCTGCTTTTTCAGAAATATACCTTCTGACACTTCCATTTTTCTTATCCAATGTGCCTTTTGATGTAATCAAACATATAATTCCGCCAGGAGCGCACAAATCCAATGCCTTCGCAAAAAAGTAATCATGTATCAAAAAATTTTCCTTATTAAATTTTTTATCGTTTACCTTATAGTCACCAAACGGCACATTTCCAATAATGCAATCATAAAAGCCGGATGCTAACTGCGCATTCTCAATACCCGAAATTTGTATATTACAATTAGGATGAAGAAGTTTCGCGATACGTCCTGAAATCGAATCAATCTCAACTCCATACAATTTACTTGCACTCCTGAGTTCCGAAGGAATGGCGCTGTAAAAGTTCCCAATTCCCATTGCAGGTTCCAAGATGTTTCCGCCCTTAAAGCCAAAGCGATCCAGTGCTTTATATATTGCATCGATAACACATTTAGGAGTATAAAAGGCATCTGTAACGGTCGACAATGCAGCTTTATATTCCGAATCTGATAAAAGATTTCTCAGAGTATCATAATTTGATTGCTTGCTCTTATCAAACCATTCCGGAAGACCTCCCCAACCCACATAGTGGCTTAATACTAACTGCTCTTCAGGTGTAGGGCGCGCTGCTCCTCCTCAATCTTTTTTAAAACTTGAATAGCCTCAATATTTGCCATTCCTCGAACATTACTGTTGCCAACCGTGGGTGTCCATTTATCGCCATATGCAAACTCTTTTTCCGCTCCTGCTCCATTAGCCTTTTCCTGTTGTAGCTTTTCAACTTGCTTTTGGATTCTCATTTTCATGGACTCGTTTACAATATTATCGTATCCAATCACATTGAGTTCCAATGAATGCTGATCAATGTACTCCTGGATAAGTTCCTCATTTCCAAAGAATTGCTTTCCTGAATACGGCACCAGAACGCCATCCTCATCAAGTCTAACCAAACGGTAGCGCACTCCACGCCGTTCAGCCGAATAATTGATTGTAACAAATCCAATCGACGGATCAGAGAAATCTTCGCTACTTTCTATGGCTACCACAGTTTTTTGTGGTATATCGAAATCCAGATGATCTTTTGTGCCAAATTGGCGCAAAGTATCCTGCTCCGCCTCTTGAACACGATTTTCCTCTTTTCCCCCCTCAGCCAATGTTTTATCTTCGTTCCCAGAAGTCTCAACAATCACACTGTTTTCTGCATCTTTCGAATTGTTTGTTTCAAGCGCTTGTTTATTAAATACGGAAATACAGATATTAGTGAATTCCTCAAACGACAATTCAAGGTGATTATTTCGATAATACCAACCATCCGTATCTATATAATTGCTTGGGAAACAATAGCATTCCATTACGTCAGAAGAAAATCTTGTATCTTTACTATAGGAAATCCCCATCTGAACATAATCATAGCCCTTCAAATGATAGGTTTTATCTTTATTATCCTTGAAAAAGTGATATATGAAACTTTCCTTTTCCTTCTGCGTATAATCATTTGATAATATAACATTTTCAAAATCAGATCGTACATCCTTTAAATATGCATTATCTAAAAGTTCCTTTGCAACTGCATATGCAAATTCCTGTTCCTGACCGTCTGACAATGAAGGATATGCAGGGTAATCGCTATTATTCTGGCGCGGCAGTTTATCCTTTTCCCTGTTTAATTCCTCCTGAAAAGCCTTATACGCTGCATTACGCTCGTCCTTATCTTGTTTCCACTGTGGATATAAATTTTCCTCTCCCTCTAGGAATAATTCGTCTGCTTTGATGTAATTACATATACGCTTTGCAATTTCTTTATACGAAAATCTTCTTTCCAATGGGGAATGATTTCTCACACCGATTTTAATGGTATAGCCTTTACTTGGTGAATAATCAGTGTTAAATCCTGAATATCCATATCCTCCTTCCCCAAACTTGTGCTTCAAATAATCTGTCACAGCAGCGGAATTGGTTCCTGCTTCTGACGCTTCATATAATTCTCTCCGGAAAAGGATCTCAGATTCTCCACTTCCTCTGAGCCTAATTGCCTTATCTACCGCATCATTCGTTATAAATGTCGGAGTCAGCTTATCAATTTCATTATGAAGCTGAAACTGGTATCTGCCATTCAAATATGCTTCAAGATGGTCAATACGGTTATGCTGACAAGCATACTTCCAATGAGACTCTATTTTGCCTTCTTCATATTCATTCCATAACTGCTTGGCAGATGCTAATAGTTTTTCCCCACTTTCGTGATTATTTATAATTTTTCGTACTTGCTCTTCAATGTCTGGAAAAACATATCCATTTTGGTTAAATGGTTCTGGCAGACTTTCATTTGTCACATGAAATGCATCACGGAAATAATATATCATCTCCGTGATCACATTTTCTTCATCCACCTGAGCAGCTATAAGATCTTCATCAGCATCGAGAAAATCATTGCTCTCTACCATCTTGTAAATACGTTCCTCAACCTCATTCCACGGAATTATTTCAGTGGGATGCTGGTGACATTCATCGCCATATGCCAATAGCAGGCCCTGTTCATCGTCATAGTAGGCACTGATTCTTTTTCCATCCATAGTAAATCCAAGTGTGGCTCCTGCATAAGCATTTTTAACAATTTCAACCGCTCCATCAATTTCTTTATCTTCCCATTCATCAATATTCCATCGTGTACTATAATAGTTAAACACTTCAAATATTCCATGAAGGTTATACCCTGCCGCTCCAGATTTCAGTATCAAATCAATTACTTCATTTGAAATCCGTCCTTTAGGGTTAAATAATTTTCTTTCAGTTGCTTCTGACAGATCAAGGTTATGCGCAGCTTCATTTTCCTCCGCTTTACTGCTCAAATATGCAAACAAATCTATTTGCCCCGCCTCGTTTGACAATTGACTGCTTTCGTTCGTTAAAAGTTCAGCGGTTTGTACAGGATCTCCCTGGATATCACTTCCATGATCTGTTCCCGGATTCTCTCCTCCGTAAGCACCCTCTCCCGAAAGTCGAGATTCTGAACGTTCATTTTTTCCTGTAGATTCCTCTGCATCGTGTCGTACTGCTCCGTTGCCTGAGCTATTCTCTGATCTAACAGTTTCTCCAGTTTCCCGTTGCAGACCATCAGCGGCATCTGCTCCGGATATTCCGTCTGAAGGAAATTGGCGATTCTTCTCGCCCATGAATTCCTCTCGCTCAAAATCTGATCGAGATTCTTGTATACTTGTGTTTTCTCCATTCCTAGATGCATCAACGCTTCCGTTTCCGTCATATCCTGCATTTTCTGCTGTTCCGGATCCAGCAATTGCAGATCCATCCTTTTCTCTACTGTTTCCTCTGTTTCCAGCTGCATATTCATATTCGCCACTGATTCCTCTTTGCTCATCTTTCATTCTCCTTTTTTCGCTAATCACAAAATCTTTAATATAATTTAATTCCTCCGCTGAAACTTTTTGAACAATTTTCAAAAATTTCATAAGAAGCATATCATTAAAGGTGCCATCTGCATCAATAAAGAAGTGTTTTCTAAAAGTATCCGCCGATTCTTCTTTCATTTGATATTCCTGATTACAACGCTGCAAAACAATTTTTGTGCAGCAATCAGCGATGAATTTATGCAACTCCCACCTTTTGTCAAGCTGCTGTTCATCAAACCATAGATCATTATCATTCGCCAAGATATAATTGACCGTTTTCTGATACAGTAATTGATTCATGTATTCTATATGATCAGCAGCGCCTGGTTGAATTTCCCGATAGCGTTGCATCAGTCCATCCATAATAGCATCTGTCATACTCCACAACCGGATATCTCGACCTCTTGTATCCTTAATATCAAATACATACTCTGAAAACTTAGCCGACACACCAGAAATATCATACGGAAAAACAGCAATTCCGGTATACTGTAGCGGATATCGCCCCGATCGTTTCCATCCATCGAAACCCGTAACCAATGTCGCATCCGGCTTTTGACTGTACACGGCAAAAATATTATCGATAGACATCTGATAAATGTTTCCGTTTGCACAGAAGGATAAGAACACCTCAAATTTATCAAATTCATTTAATTGCATGACCGCTTCATACACTTTTTTTTCAAGTTGTTCAACTTTCATTTATTATCCCTCCATTTCTATGTGGCATATCAAGAAACGAAAATGCCACCTTATTGCTCGCCTTATCAACGACAAGACGTGCTGAAAATAGCTTTCTTCTTGTTGGACTGAAAAAACCATGAATAACATCTGTACGCCCATATACCAGCAATTTTTTAATTTGATCTTCCGGAATAGGAACAGAAGAAACCGTTGTGTATACATGAAAACCACAATTACAGTAATATCCCGACTTTCCTTTAAGAAGTGTCTTTTGACAAATTGGACACGAATAATTTGATTTTTCAGCAAGATCGGCTTTATCCGGAAATTCAAAACAGATATTTTGGTGCTCCTCATTCCACTTCAAATATGCCGAATAACTTGGTTTACCTTTTTCTTTCGGCTTAAACCCAGAGATAAGGTCTGTTTTTCCATCCTTGATCAATTTTCCCACTTGTATATCATCAATCAGTACACCTGCGATACTACCAATAAAAAACTGACAGCCTTCCAACTTGCTGATTCTTCCAGAACAATGATAACCGTATTTACTTTTCAAAATGTCCTTTCCGCATATAGGGCACTTTAAGTTCATTGTCACCGGCTTATTATCATCAAAGCGTAAAGAAATCCGTTTTTGTTCATTATCCCAATACAATCTGGCTTCAAACGTTTTCTTCTCACTGTTCTTAAAGCCGATCAGCTCCGTATCGGCTCCCTGCAATATTGTTGCAAGTTCCTTTTTCTTAATTGTATGCCCTAAGATCTGTCCCGCGAAAAAGCTACAATCATTCTCCTTCCTGTCCTTTGCTCCCTTATAATTTTCACAACGGAAACCATAGCTTGTTTCCAAAATCTTTCCATGACAAATAGGACAGAATAAATCAGTCTGCAAATCCGCTGCTTCTGGAAATTTGAACTTAATATCATTTTCCGAATCCAGATACAAAAATGCATCGAATTTGATACCTGTTGAATTTTTGAACCCTCTGATAAGCTCAGTCTGTCTTTTTTTCATAAGTTGTTCGACACATTTATCTGTTAATGACTTTCCAGCGATCCTTCCTATCCAGAAATTACACCCATGATCCCGGTCAATATATCGCTCGCACTTATACATGTTTCCCTGCTTTAAGATTTTCCCCTGGCACTTTGGGCAGGTAAATTCTGTAACATTCCACGGCATATCAGTGAGTTCAAATTCAATTTTGTTGTTTGATCGATCAAAAATTAAGTATGCCGCAAAAGGTTTATTCTTTTGTGACACAAAATCATAAAAAGGACCGGCTTTTCCTTTAGTCAGCAATAATGCCAATTCATTCGTAAGCAATCGATGATTCAGGATATCTCCACTTATCGCAAAAGTACACCCATTTCCCTTACTGATGTTGTTTTTGCACTTAAATCCCCATTCCATCGTTTCAACTTCTCCTCCGCACAATGGACATTTCAATTTTGTATTCCAAGAATCAAATTCCTTATACTCTGTTTGAATACTGTTTGTTGCATATCTTACAATCTTTTTCCGAACATCCTCCCTTCTATTTTCACCATCATTCTTAATCTTGTTGCATGTTTCACGCACAAATTGTTCAAATTCCTTCTCAAATTCCTTTTTGTCCGTATTTCCTTCCGCAATCTCTGCCAGCTTCCTTTCCCACTTGGCGGTTATTTCTGGGGATAAAAGATCTGGAATTTCCATATCAATCACTTCATAAATCATGTTTCCCAAGTTTGTTGGCGTTAAGATCTGTTTTGCGTCATTCAGATCGACATAATTCAATTTCACTAATTTTTTTATGATATCTGCACGAGTTGCAGGAGTTCCAATGCCATTTGCTTTGATCTGTTCCCTCAATTCATCATCTACAATTAACTGTCCCGCATTTTCCATAGCGATCACCATAGATCCGGATGTGTAGCGTCTTGGTGGAACTGTCATTCCTTTTTTTATTTCATATGTAGCCTTATACTTTTTACCTGGTTGAATTGATTTAATATTTTCATCTGATTCCTTCATATATTCGTCAGGCATTCCGGCAATATCATAATATCCTGATTTTACGAGGAACTTCTTTGTTCCCGTAAACAGTTCATCATTTGCATATGCATTAAATTTTATAATTTCAAACTCAGCAGGCGGATAAAATGCGGCAAGAAACCTTCGGACGATCATCTCATATACTTTGATTTCCCTCTGTGTTAAATCATTTGCATGTCTTCCTGTCGGAATAATTGCATAATGATCCGTTATCTTACTGTCATTTACATATTTATCTTTCAGTGAATAATGATTTTGTTCGATGATTCCGACATATTTTTCATATTCTTCAATATTTCTCAGTCCAGATAAATTTTTACTTATCTCATTTGCAACTGCTGATGATAAAACTCTTGCATCCGTTCTTGGGTAAGTTGTTACCTTCTTTTCATATAAGCTTTGTGCAATACTCAAAGTCTCTGAAGGCGATATATGTAACACCTTAGAACATTCATTCTGCAATTCAGCCAGGTTATATAGCAATGGTGCATTTTTCTTCTCAACATTTCTTTCAACGTTAGATATAACAAGTTCATCATTTAATGTTTTTATAAAGTTCTGTGCTTCCACCTCCTCATTAAATCCAAATTCCGAATAAAGCTTCGGAGAATTAAAATAGCGGCTCTTTTCCGTAACTTTCCACTCACACTCCACAAAGGAACCATTATTGTCAATAGTTCCCTTTATTCTATAGAAATTTTGTACCTTGAAATTAACAATTTCACGTTCTCGTCTCACAATCATACCAAGCACGCATGTCATAACCCTGCCAACCGAAATAGGTACCTTATGTTTCTGTCCCGAACCAGTATTTAGCATTGGTGCATATAATATAGAAAGAACCCTAGAAAAATTGATACCAACTAAATAGTCTGCAATACCTCTCATGTATCCAGCATCAGACATATTTTTATATTCAGACAGACTTTTGGCTTCAGCGATTCCATTTAATATTTCGTCTTCTGTCTGGGAATTGATCCACACAACTTTTTCCTGAGCTTGAGGATTATGACCTGCAAGCATTCTGACAAGCATTTGAATATACAAGCCTTCTCGCCCAGAATCACCAGCGTAATATATAGCCGTTACATCTGAACGATTATATAATTTTTTTACAATTTCAAATTGTTTCCTGGTTTCAGCAATAATTTCATATTTGTATTTTTCCGGAATAAATGGCAAAGTCTCCAATTTCCACTCTTTTAGATTATCACCATACTTTTCCGGATATGCCAATGTAACCAAATGTCCCACGGTCCAAGTAACAATCCATGATTCATTTTCAATATAACCTTGACCACTTTTTCCAGACACTCCGAGTACTTTGGCATATTCTTGTGCAACAGATGGTTTTTCAGCAATTATGATTTTTTTCATGATAATTCCTCCAAAAAAACTGATGCCGCTAAAAGCAGCATCAGTTTATAATAACTCGACTATCTGGATATACGTGGACGCATGCTTTGATTCGCAATTTGCTCCTCAAGTCTCATCTGTTCCTGATCTGCACGATAAATTTCATGTGCGGCATAATCATATTTATATGCATGATCCGATAATCGTTCTTCCGGTGATACGGTAGAATTATTTATCTCTTTAATCATAGCTTCCAAATCTTCAACATCAGGAGCGAAAGCTTCTTTTACACAAATCATTTCATGTACAGATGAAGGCAACAAATAGAAATCTTCGCCGATCTGATCTTTTACACGATCCATAAACTGATCATCCAAAACTGATGCAGCACCGTTAATTCCTCTAACATTCGAGATCACATACATTTGATCTCTTTCCATATATGCTAATGGGTTCGGCATCTTCTCCTGGATGATATCAGCCATATCCTTAATACATGGTTCTATATTTTGTTTTGCCAAACATTCTAAGACCTCCGCTGTTACCCCAAGCTTATCAGCAAGTTCACAATTGATTGGAATTGAAGCTAATTCACTCTTATTACTGAAATCATCAACGTAAATCGAATAAATAACCGCCAAATCCGCTTCCTTACTATAAATCCGATTTTCAAGTAAACCCTCATTTCCAACCATCGGAATCATTTGGGGAATAATTTTATCCCTCACTGCTTCAAAATCAGTAATCCAGCCTGTTTCAAAAGACTGATCCGGAATGTTTTGTTTAATGTGCTTCGCAATATTTTTTAGGGCTTCTAAAGCTTCATGCTCTGTCATGTTTCTAACATAATAATTATTAAGATAAATGACCGGAGAAATATTGACATTTGCTGGTGTCACCAAAAGTCCATCTAAAGAAATTCCATTTTTGTGAATTTCCTTGATAACAACATCTTTAACTTGCTCCTCCGTATCAAAGTATGCACCCACATTTTCTTTTACAAACAATTTGAATTCATCATAATTCATTGTTTTCTTCCTCCTGTGTTTTTTTTGTTTTTTCTTTTCCAAGAACAGCCTCTGCATATGCCTTGAATACTGCTTCTCTGTCCGTCGGTGTCTCCGTTGTGATCTTGTAGCCATTACACTCATAATTCATTTTAGCGTCCTCCATTTATTTTTCTGTTTAACAAATTATTTTCCATATCAAGAGAGGTAGAATACTTGTCTCCTCCATATTCTGTAATCGTCTTATCTGCTGCATCATAAATCACCAGGTTATCGCATAAGCGATTCTCATTTTCCAATACCTTTGACATTTCCTTGGACAATGCCGCCAACTCATTTTCCTGCATACCATTATCAATTGGCATACAATAAACATAATTTACACTGACAGGCATAATAAAGAGTTTTTCCGTATCAAAGGATTGTGTAATATGATCAAGAGAATCTTGATAAAACATAACCGTAGCTCCATTGAAGTACATTTCATTGGACATAACGTAAATTTTTGATATATCAAATGAATCTTCCAGAACCACACGAATCTCATCCGAATTCATGTAGTCAGTTATTGGATCTACTCTAACCGGGAATTCTTTTGCCGTATTTTCTACAGCCATCTGAAACAATTCCGCCTTATCAATATTCCAGCTGCTCAACATGTCATTCGTAACATTAAGACATGTGGTATAATGTCCAACCAAACTTTTATCCCCCATACACAGCTGTGGAAGAATTGCAAAACTTCCTTTACGAATAAAAGGAAAATTAAAAAGCCGATCTGCACTCTCCTGATAATTGATAATCTCAAGAATCAATCTTTCTTTCAGTTCATTTGTAGTCATTTCTGATATTTTCATTGATTGCTTCCTCCCCTATTATCTCCGAAGATGTCTTCGACTGGCTGCAGCTTGTTCCATATTTTCATTCACATTAGTATTTTCTGCAGTCTCATCGGCAAGTGAGCGGTCTGCATCCGAATGTATTTCTCTGTACCTTTTCTTTGAGTCTTCAAAAAGGTTGACAATTTCTTCCGAAGAAAAGCTCTTAGAAACGGTATCATATCCACCATTTCCATTATCAATCGATCTAATAGCCGAATGGTTATATACATTACCATCCGGACCGTTTTTGAAGAGAGACAATCTTGCCCTTCCCGTATCCGGATTGATTGAAACCCTTTCTGCCGGTACAACGATTTCATAAAAGGTAGCCTGTTCACCCGCCCATTCATAAACCGGAACTGAAACAGCGTATAATGGCTTGCCCTCTTTCGATTCGAACTTCCGAAGCAATTTCTCTGATATTTCCGTTGATACAAACAAAGCCTTTGTCTGACTTCGCTTTACTGCATTTTCAATACATTCCTTTAATGCATAGCTACTCAAATACATTTTCTTATCAGAGTAGGTTCCATCCACCTGTTTCTCACCATATCGAAGCTCTACCATATAATCTTCCGTTGTATCTAACTTTTTCTTTGGAAATCCGAAATAACTCATTCCTTCATCTCTTTCAGATTTCTTGAACCGGTCTGCAGCAATAACCAAACTGCACCACTTATCCTGATCAGAATCTTCTACTGGAACTGGAACAGAAATAGAAATATAATCCTTACCACCTGAACTAAAAGTCTTTCCCCAGGAAGTAGGGACGGTATAATTGTAAAAACCATGATTGTCAGCATATTCCTTTTTCTGTTCATCATATGCTGCTTTCAAATCTTCAATCTTCCATGTCCGCGTATAATGTTCATACTTTTCATCATTTGGAGCAGAATCCGGAACATCCTCTTTGCGTCTGCTATAGTGCACCTCGATTTCGGTTCCTTCCGGTCTTGTGAAATACACTCTTTCCGGATTATCTTTTTTCACCTTAATGCTTTCTGTAGGGTAAAAAAAGATACCATTTTGGGGAGCCATGACGCGTGCATAATCTTTGTCCGTAGTCTGACTGTGATAAAGATGCGACATATTGACCTGTTTTTTGCTTAGCTCAACAGTAACAAATTTTAATTTTTCTTCGGGCATAAAATATTCCTCCTCAAGTTTTACTCAAATCTTTGTATCATAGTCAAATCATATATCAACGACTGTTTTTAAATGTTATGGTAAAATCGTACTTTTTGACAAATATATTGATTTTTGTATAAAAAAAGAAGTCTACAGACACATAGACTTCCTTCAACATTATTTGTACTAAATACACATCATGGCAATCTTATAATAATCTTCTTCATCGATGCAAAGAAAACCATTTTCACACACCTTTTTATAGGTGTTGAATATCATTTTCAGATCAGAAACTACAGAAAGTTCAATTGACTTCTTTTTCCCACTGCCTTTTTCAAACGCTGCAGTTGTATCGCCAAATTCCACCTGCTCGGCCAGAAATACATTTGTAAAATGTTTTGTACCATTCACATCATCAAATACATGATTTTTCATTCTACCTCTACAAATAATCTTAGAACCCTTTACAAAGTTTGCGTTAATCATAATAGCGGCTTCGTCAAAAGCCACACACTCAAAATAATCAATATTACTTTCATCAAGTAACACTTGATTATCAGCAGCAAAAACACCATCTGCAACTGCGATGGTAAACACACACATCGACACTGGCTTATCTGCCACCTGCAACAGCTTAATCTTTGGAATCGTACATACACGTCCGCTTAACACTACTGAATTCATACTAATTTCCTTTCAATCATAAAAACTATTTATATAATCACTAATTTCTTCTGCCGACATAGTTGGCTTAAACATACGTCTTAAAAGTGATACATCACAATCACTGATATGCTCTTTTAACGCAAGCATTGCTCTTATTTGCGATAGGTCATATTCATTCAATAGCTCCGTTACTACCTCATCGCTAAAAGATATCTTTTCCGGATCCACTTTATCCGATTCAGCATCGCTCTCTTCTAGTTTTGATACAGGATCCTGCAAATCCTCTTTTGATACAAAATCAGGAGACACATATCCGGTTTCGTTCATATCAGATCCCGAATTGTCACTCTCCCGCAACATTTCATCAAATATCCGGTTTGGATTTTCCAATGTATTTTGGCTAAAAGACTCCTCTGCAACATCAATAACCTCTGGATTAACCAAAACATTTCCGTTTTCTTCCTGTGGTCTTCTCTTTCGTATTACCATTAGGAAAAAGATGCATTCAAATATTATAAATCCGAGGATCATGGTTATCGGCGTGAATTGATTAAAATATTTATCAAAAGGCTTGCTCAAAATTACATATGCTCCTGTCAATGCGTCCGTACTGTATTCCTGTACATAGCCAATCATGGCAGCAATTAAATAGCCGCAATAAATAAAAAATATCGAGCCACATACACCAGCAATCACTAAAACTATACTTCCATGTCTATCATTCTGTTCGTTCTGCATAATGAATGTATCCTTTCTCCGTATTTTATGCCAAAACTGACATATTTCTGCAGAAAACAAGAATATCATCATCACTCTTTTGATTTGTTACAAGTTTATACAAATCAAGTCGCGACAACTCCTGATTATTTTTCATGACCGATTTGACCGCGCGTACCGTTTCCTGCTTATAGTCATTTTCCATCAACTTAATAAAAATCAAGTTGTCCTGCTCAGCAATAGACTTATGTACAAATTTTTTCTCAAAATGTCTTGCAATTAAATCCATAAAAATATTACTGTGCTTCTTAACTTCTGTCTTATTATCTTTAATTTCAATCAGATCTCCCGGATTATAGTCCAATTCTTCTGGCTCTTCCAAAGCTTCAGATACATCGTATTCATTCTCCATTACCGGCATTTCATCAGCTTCCTCGTTATCGTCAACAACATAGTCCCGCCCATACTGTGGCTGCTCCGTTCTATCCTTCATAATATCAGTTGCATCCGGAACTCGAATTGGAACTTTGTTCATCGAAGATACTTCAAGTTGCCTTTGTAAATCTTTGATTCTAACATTCAGATCATTGATGATATCCGTATGAACCGATGATTCCAGAAGAACTTCCTGATATTTACTAGATAATTCCTCTGCCTTTCTCTTCAACGATTCATTTTCATCAACAAGTTCGTCATTGATGCTGCTTAATTGATCGATCATATCTGCTTGCGATTCATATTTTCGTTTTGCCATCTCTGCAGAAAACCTATACCGATCCACCTCTTGTCTTAATTGTTCATTATCCCGCCTGCAATTCTCTAACTCATTCTGATCAGAAACTGATTTTTCAATCATAGATTTTTGTTCAGACCGGATATTATTTAATTCATCAAGTGTTGCATCCATGCGCTTATTAAGTGTATTGTTTTCCTGAATCAAATGATGTATATATTCATCCTGTGCCGATTTTTCATGCATACTAGAATCCATTTGCATATCAGGAGCATTTTTTTCTGCCTCTCGAATATCGTCAACCTCTTTCAGTATCAGTTCTTCAAATTTTTCAATATTATCCGACTGTTTTTCAAATGAATACAGTTTTTCAACCTTAATTTTCTTATCAAAGCATTTCTTTAAGATATCAAAATATTTTGTGATATCCCCTCTTTGATCACTCAAAAATCCCACAAAATGAAACCACTCTACATCTGCGTTATTATCCAGCAAATAATTATATACTGTGATATCATCATCTGAGATTGAATCATAGCATTTAAATATTGCATCCATAACTTTCAAATCCGGTTTCTTCTGATTTATAAGATTTGATGTAAATTCACTAACCCTATGCCGCCCATCCGCATCTGCTTTCTGAGCAAGGATTTCCAGGCGTGATCGATATTCATTTAATGTTAATTCAGCCATACCGATTACCTCCTGACATCATCATAGAAAAGCGGATAGTCTTCCTCTTTACGCTCATTATTTATCGTAAGATTCTGAAGTTCATTTATTTTTTGGTTTATTGCCTCCCTGCGCATCTCTGATTTTTCTGCACTCTGAATACGTGCTCTGAGATGTGTATTTTGAATCCGAAGTTCATTTATTTTTTCCTGTTGACCAGATAACGCACGCTGCTGGATCGACAGTAATGCATTTAGCCGCTCATTTTTTTCTTTTTCGCCTTCCATCATATGAACAACCTCAGAGGCATAAGCCATCAGCTCAGACGTTGCAAGTTGTAATTTCGCAACGATCTGTTTGAAGTTTTCGTCCACAGAGTGAATTTCATCATCTGCCCCTTCTTTTTTGCTCATTACCGTAACGATATTATGGAACAATTCTGTGAAATCCGATTCCTGAGGAACGAAAACTTCTTTCCCTTCAGCTTCGGCGATGGAGTTATCTTTTTCAACTGTTCCAACGGTATTATCTGCTTCAATCTCATTTGCATCATTCAAAGAAGCATTTACCTCTTTATCAGAAGGTTTCTGATAACATGCAATTTTCTGATATAATACAAGCTGATCTGATTCCTTATTAAATATCTCTTTAATTTGCGCCAAAGGTATGTCCTTTTCAACCGCCTGGCTAAATATTATGATGAAATCATCGACCGTTTCATAATTGCCTTTACTTTTAAGAAAGTCATCCACCCATCTTATATGCTCCGGCAGAATTTTTATATTACACATGAGTCCTGCCAGCTTAAACATATATCGTCTGTCCTGGTTAAATTGCGCCGCATTCTCAGCAACATATGTCAATACATCCTTACGGATTCCGAGCAACGGATCTTTTCGTAATGTGTTGTACAAAAATTGATACAATACACTGTTATTCTCTTTTAATTGTGTAAATAAATTTTCTATTTCTGTATTGTCTCTATCCTTTAGAGATATGAGTACCAATTTTTCATCCATAGAAGCCACCTCTTTTTTCATTTTTCTTTTAGTATAATAAACTTCAATTATCTTTTTGATGCAGAAAATACAACAAATCAATAAAAGTTTGTGGTAAAACAAACTTTCATCTTATTCATTCGTATCCTGACCATCAATAAGAACTTCATTCCCCAAATTTTCATATTCATCAATTCCAGCATCTCCTGAATTTTCAGAATCATTGTTCTGATTTACAATAATGCTTTGATTTGAGTTTTCCTCGCTCTGTTGCTCCATATCCTCGTTACCACTATTATTTTCGGTAGATGAAGATGAAGGATCTGATCCGTCCCCATTTCTCTTATCAACGCCAGTAGATGGATCATAAATTAAATTATCATTTTCATCATATAA